>Ga0137397_10000577_pt1 | contig 25214 bp, 25 predicted proteins | sample czorhiz116metaG_FD_106658 | JGI IMG/M metagenome (GOLD analysis project Ga0137397, IMG submission 106658) | Vadose zone soil microbial communities from Angelo Coast Range Reserve, California, USA - czorhiz1.16 metaG | ecosystem: Environmental > Terrestrial > Soil > Vadose zone | place: USA... | reverse complement strand
TAAATTCCTGTATACATATCCCGTCTTGCGGCTCTCCGAGGCGCTCACTCGGGCAGATATTAGGAGTCGCAAAATCGTTAACTTATTGAACTTCTGGAGAAACAGGCCATTTCTCAGGATTTCTGGCGCAATTCCGGGTTTCATCTGCTCGAACGCGACCCGCAAGGTCGGCTCGCCGTCACAGACGATTTTTTGCGTGCCTACCTGCTGCGCCCCGAGATCCGGCCGGCCGACGAGTCCGGCCCCAAGGAGATCGCGCTGCACGAGGCGCTGCTGGATGACCCGCGCGGGGAGGTGAGCGCGTCGCTCGTCGCGGGCGTCGAAGACCCCGACGCCCGCGACAACTACCGCACCCTGCTCGGCTTTCTCGGGAGGCTGAAGCGCGCCGCATCGCTGGAATCCTGCTACCTGGAGATTTTCTCGGGCGGCGAGGTCGCCGTGCCGCCGCTTTTCATCGATCAGCTCGCGCAGATCATCGTTCGCAATGTCCTGGAGGGCTGCGAGGACGCGCTCGAGCCGCGCGCTGCGGAGCTTTTCTTCCGGGAGCAGAAGGCGAGCACCGACGACGGCACGGTGATGCTCGCCGATCTGGAAACGGTCGAGATGCAAGCCTCCGGCAGCAGCTTCGGGAGCCTGGGCCGCCTCATCGTGGAGTCGCAGGCGCCGCTGGCGACGGTGAACCTCGACGTGCTCGACACCGAGAACGCGCACATCTATTGGATGCGCGACCAGCGCCACGATCTCGTGATCAGCATGAATTTCGGCCGGGCCGCCAACAAGGCGTTCTGCCGGGTGATGGAGAAGTGGATCCGCCATTTCTTCGAGATCGCCGTGAGCATTCGGCCGCTGCGCGCCATCGAGGACCACGCCTGGGCCTGGCACATCGGCCTAGACGCGGAATCGACGGCGATCCTGAACCGCCTGTGGCGCGGAGAGGAGGTCGAGTCCGGAACGTTTCGCCGCATGCTCGCGCTGTTCCGGCTCGATTTCGAGGATTCCGCCGCGATGCGCTCGGATGTCGCGGGCAAGCCGGTCTACATGGCCTTGTCGATGGGCGAAAACGGGGTGGTGCGCATGAAGCCGCAGAATCTCCTCCTCAACCTGCCGCTCGCGCCTCGCGCCTGATTCGCCCCGTGGCAGCGGCGTACTGGATTCGCGCCAAACGCGCGCTCGCTCGTGGCGATCCGGTGCTCGCGCGCATCATTCGCGCCCACCCGCGCATCGCCCTTGAGCCCCGCGGCGAGCCCTTCCATACGCTCGCGCGGTCGATCGTGGGCCAGCAGATATCGGTGAAGGCGGCGGCGAGCATCTGGGCGCGCGTGCTCGGAGTCGCGCCGCAAATGATCCCGGAGGAGATCGCAGACGCGAAGCACGCCAGGCTCGTCGCCTGCGGCCTGTCGCAGCGCAAGGCGGAATATCTCGCGGGGCTCGCTCGCCATTTCGTCGACGGAGACCTGCACGTCGCGGCGTGGGAGAGCATGGACGACGAGGCGGTCATCGCCGAGCTGGTGCAGGTCCGCGGCGTCGGGCGCTGGACAGCGGAGATGTTCCTGATGTTCAACCTGCTCCGTCCCGACGTGCTGCCGCTCGCCGATCTCGGGCTGCAGCGCGCGATCTGCCTCCACTATTTCAAGGGAAGATCGGTGTCCTTGCGGACCATGCGACGCATCGCCTCGGTGTGGGCCCCATGGCGCTCCGTCGCCACCTGGTATCTCTGGCGCAGCCTCGATCCCATTCCGGTCGAGTACTGAAGCGCGACCCGCGGATTGCAGGATGCCGCCGCGGTTCGGGTACAATAGCCGCCTGTTTTTCCGGGACTTTCCATGAAAACGACGTTTCTCGATTTCGAGCAGCCGATCGCCGAGATCGAGGCCAAAATCGAGGAGCTGCGCTACGCCCAGGACGATTCGGCGGTGGATATCTCCGACGAGATCCAGCGCCTGCAGAAGAAAAGCGCGGCGCTCACCAAGGAGATCTTCGGCAAGCTCACGTCGTGGCAGGTCTCGCAAGTCGCGCGGCATCCGCAGCGACCGTACACCCTCGACTACGTTTCCGCGCTGTTCACCGATTTCGAGGAGCTGCACGGCGACCGCTCGTACGCCGACGATCCTTCCATCGTCGGGGGCCTTGCCCGTTTCAACGGGCAGTCGGTGATGGTGATCGGGCATCAGAAGGGGCGCGACACGAAGGAGAAGATCCTGCGCAACTTCGGCATGCCGCGGCCCGAGGGCTATCGCAAGGCAATGCGTCTCATGCGGCTCGCGGAGAAGTTCGGCGTTCCCGTTCTGAGCTTCGTCGACACGCCCGGCGCGTATCCCGGGATCGGCGCCGAGGAGCGCGGGCAGGGCGAAGCGATCGGCCACAGCCTGTACGTGATGGCGGAGCTCAGGGTGCCGATCGTGAGCACCGTCATCGGCGAAGGCGGCTCGGGCGGAGCGCTCGCAATCGCGGTCGGCGACATAGTGATGATGCTGCAATACGCGACCTACTCGGTGATCTCTCCCGAGGGCTGCGCTTCGATCCTGTGGAAGAGCGCGGACAAGGCGCCCGAGGCGGCGGAGACGCTAGGCATCACCTCGGGCCGGCTGAAGGGCTTCGGCCTGATCGACAAGATCATCAACGAGCCGCTCGGCGGCGCGCATCGCGATCCCGCCGCGATGGCGCAAAACCTCAAGCGCGCCTTGACCGACGCGCTCCGCAGTCTCGCCGACAAGCGTCCCCAGGAACTCGTCGAGGAGCGCTTCGAGCGCCTGATGGGTTATGGGAAATTCAAGGAAATCGAGGTCAAGTGATTTGCCCGAAAGGGTAGCGGCGGCGATCACGCCCGCGGTTTCGCCGGGCGCTCGTCTGGCGCTCGGCCTCTCCGGAGGAATGGATTCGGTTGCGCTCCTGTCGGTGCTCGCGGGGCTCGCGGCCGGCATGCGCTTCGCGCTGCGCGCGGTACACGTCAATCACGGCATCAGCCCGAACGCCGGCCGTTGGGCGGAATTCTGCGCCGCGCTGTGCGCCCGTCTCGGTGTCGCGCTCGAGGTCGCACAGGTGGACATCGCTCCCTATCGCGATCTGGGTCTGGAGGGTGCCGCGCGCAAGGCGCGCTACGAGGTGTTCTCGCGCGTCGACGCCGATTTCGTGGTGCTCGCGCAGCACCGCGACGATCAGACCGAGACGCTTCTTCTGAGACTCCTGCGCGGGGCGGGGCTGCGCGGCCTCGCCGCCATGCCCGCGTTGCGGCCCATTGCGGGCGGGAGCGCCAAGCTGTTGCGGCCATTGCTGGAGGTAGCTCGCGCCGAGATCGAGGAATTTGCGCGGGCGCGCGGCCTGGAGTGGGTCGAGGACGAGAGCAACGCCGACACTGCTCGCCGCCGCAATTTTCTCCGTCACAGAGTGCTTCCGGCGATCGAGGAGCAATTTCCGGCGGCTCGCGTCGCGATCGCCCGTGCCGCCGGGCACCTCGCCGAGGCGGGCGAGCTGCTCGACGCGATGGCGCAGAACGATCTCCGGGAATGCAGCGAAGGCGGCGCCGTCGACGTTCCGGCGCTACTCGGCTTGGGCGAACCTCGGGCCAGGAACGTCCTGCGCTATTGGTGCGATACCCATGGCATCGAGCCGCTGGCTGCCGCGCGTCTCGCCGAGCTGCTGCGGCAGCTGAAGGAGTCTCGCGTCGACGCCCGCACCGCTCTGGCGGCCGGGACATGGAGGCTTCTGCGCTACCGCGATCGGCTTCATCTGCGGCCCGCCGCGGCGCCAGTCGAGCAGGACATGCGCGAGGCCTGGAACGGCGAGAACGCATTGCCGCTGCTCGCCCTGGGCGGCGTGCTGAAATTCAAGCCCGAGGAAGGACGGGGCTTGAGCGTCGCGAGGCTGCGTTCCGAGCGCGTCACCGTGCGCCTGCGGCGAGGCGGCGAGCGACTGCGCCTGGATCACCGCCGCCCGCGGCGCAGCCTCAAGAACCTCTTCCAGGAGCAGGGCGTTCCGCCGTGGCATCGCGACCGCCTGCCTCTGGTCTATTGCGGCGAGAGCCTGGTCTGCGTTCCCGGCATCGGCGACGCCTGCGAATTTCGTGCGCAGCCGGGCGAGGCCGGACTTATCGTGACGTGGGAACCGCTCGGGTAGACAACGGCCGCGCCGGTTGAGCGGCCTGCGCGGCGAGCCGGGGAAAAACGGCTCGGATCAGGGTGCCGCGGTCCCCGGCGGGGCGCGCCAGGTCGACACGGGCGTTGTGCCTCCCGGCGATCTCCGAGACGATCGACAGCCCGAGTCCGCAGCCCTCGCCTCCAGTCGCCGGCAGGCGGTAGAAGCGCTCGAACACCTTCTCGCGCTCCGCCTCGGGGATCCCCGGTCCGTTGTCTTCGACTTCCAGGATCGATTCGCCGTTGCGCACGCCGGTGCGCACCGTGACGCTTCCGCCCGCCTGCGTATACGCAAGCGCATTGTCGACCAGATTCGCGGCGAGCTCGCGCAGCAGAAGAGGTTCGCCCAGGGTCCAGGCGTCTTCGAGCTCGAAACCGAGGTCGATATTCTTGCCGACGGCGCGCTGCACCCAATCGCGCACGTCGCGGCCGACGATTTCATGGAAGTTGACGGGCTGCCCGCTCGGGGTTTCTCCCGGCTCGGCCCGGGCGAGCGTCAGCAGCTGATTGACGAGGTGGCTGGTGCGCTGGGTTTCTCCCGCGATCATGTCCAGAAGCGACCTCAATTCCGACGTGGAAGGCTCGCGGCGAGCGAGCTCGGCGTGGGTCTTCAGCCCCGCGAGGGGCGTGCGCAGCTGGTGCGCCGCGTTCGAGATGAAACGCTGCTGCGATGCGATCGCCGCGTTCAGGCGGGCAAGCAGCTGGTTGAGCGCTCCGATGAGCGAGCTCACCTCCTGCGGCTTGTCGCGCTCGGAAACCGGGCGCAAATCCCGCGGCGAGCGCGCCGCGATCTCGTCGCGCAGCCGATCCAGCGGCCGCAGTCCCAGGCCGATGCCGAGCCACAACAGGGCAACGGCCGCGAAGGCGATGAGCACCTGCGGCACGGTCGAGGCGACGAGGAGCTCCAGCACGAGCTTGTCGCGCTTGATCAGCGTTTCGGCGACTTGAACGATCGCGATTCCGGTTTCGACTTTCACCGCGGCGGCGGCGACTCGAACCGATTCGCCCTCGAGCTTGGCGTCGTAGAAAATGTGCTCGGCGGGCGCCAGGCGCTCCGGCGGCGCCGGGAGCCGGGGCGTCCCGGCGATCAACTCCCGGCCGGGTCCGAGAACCTGGAAAAACACGCGATCCTCGGTGTCGATGCGCAAGGCCTCGATCGCGATCGAAGGCAGATCGAGCTCGATGCTGTTTCCGGCGTGGCGCAGGTGGCTCGCGATCGCGAGCACTGGATCGAGAAGCGAGCTGTCGTAGGCCTTGGTCGCGGCGTTGAGCGCGATGCGATAGGAGACCAGGCTTCCGGCGGCGACGAGAAGGAGCAGCGGACCGAGCAGCCAATAGGTCAGGTGCCGGCGCAGGCTAGACTGCATCGGGATCTTCAACCATGTAGCCGAACCCGCGCACGGTACGGATCCTGATTCCGGCGTCGTGGAGCTTGGAGCGCAGCCGGGAGATGTAGACCTCGATGGCATTGTGAGTCAGCGAATCGTCCCAGCTGCACATCGCCTGGAGCATGTGCTCCTTGCTGACCACTTGTCCGATCCGCATCAGCAGGTATTCGAGCACCGCCCACTCGCGCGGGGTGAGGTCGAGCACCTCCGGCCCGATGCTCGCGCGGCGCGCCACCGTATCGACGCTCAGGCGCCCGAAGCGAAGCTTCGGGCTCTTGACCACCTGGCTGCGTCGGATCAGGGCCCGGACGCGCGCCTCCAGCTCGGGGAGCGAGAACGGCTTGGTGACGTAGTCGTCCGCTCCGAGGTCGAGCCCGCGCACCCGATCGGTCTCGGCGTCGTGGGCGGTGAGAATCAGGATACTGCCCGAGTGGTTGTCGCGGCGGAGCTGGCGCAAGACTTCGAAGCCATCGACGCCGGGAAGACTGATGTCGAGCACCACCAGGTCGTAGTGCTCTTCGGAGCAGGCGCGCAGCGCAAGCTCGCCGGTCTCGGCGTGGTCGACGGCGTAACCCGACTGACGAAGCGTGCGGATGAGTCCGTCCGCCAGGGCTTTGTCGTCTTCGACTATCAGAACTCGCATGACAAGTGACTGAACCGGTTCGATCTTCAGAATAGCACGCGAGCGGACTCCGGATTCCTGATCTGGGCGCACGAGCATGCTGGGAAAAAAAGGTGCGTGGGAGCGCGAACGCTCCCACGCCACAGAGGAGGAAAGAGACTACGCAAAAGACTGTACGCGGCGTGGCTTGCATTAACCTGATGTAAACTTACGGAATGCTGACGTCATCGGACGCGCCCCGCGCTCGAGTTCATCGGGCTGGTTGTGCGCGCCGCCGGCGGCGGACGCGGGGCAAGCAAAATGGAGACACTCCGGCAAAGGCCCTGATAAAATAGAGCGTTAGGTGAGTTTCTCGCGGCCTTTCCGAACCCCACTGGAGATCCTGCATGGCAGTAGAGCGAACCCTGTCCATCGTCAAACCCGATGCCGTGGCGAAGAACGCCATCGGAGACATCTACTCCAGGTTCGAGAAGGCGGGTCTGAGCATCGTTGCGGCTCGCATGCTCACTCTGTCGGAGGTTCAGGCCGAGGGCTTCTACGCCGTGCATCGCGAGCGGCCGTTCTTCCGGGATCTGGTGAGATTCATGATCTCGGGGCCGATCATGGTGCAGGTGCTGCAAGGCAAGGACGCGATCGCGAAGAACCGCGAGCTGATGGGGGCGACCGATCCGAAGAAGGCGAAGAAGGGCACCATCCGCGCCGACTTCGCCGACAGCATCGACGCCAATGCCGTGCACGGCTCCGACGGACCCGAGACCGCGCGCATCGAGATCGCATATTTTTTTCCGGCCTCAGAGATTTTTTCCAGGTGAAAACGAGCGTCAATCTCCTCGACCTCGACGGTGAAGGGCTTGCGGCCCTCGTTACGAGCCTGGAAGAGAAACCGTTTCGCGCACGCCAGCTCAAGCGCTGGGTGCATCGCCAAGGCGAGAGCGATTTCGGGCGCATGAGCGACGTCGCGCGGTCGCTGCGCGACAAGCTCGCGCGGATCGCGACGATTTCGCCCCCGAAGATCGTGAGCGCCAACGTCGCCCGCGACGGCACTCGCAAGTGGCTGCTCGACGTCGGCAAGAGCAACGCCGTCGAGGCGGTGTTCATCCCCGAGGCCGACCGCGGAACACTGTGCGTTTCCACCCAGGCGGGATGCACGCTCGCCTGCGAGTTTTGCTCGACCGGAAGGCAGGGGTTCAACCGCAACCTGTCGACCGCGGAGATCATCGGTCAGGTGTGGCTCGCCAACCGGGAGCTCGGCGCGATCCCCGGGGGCGAGCGCGTCATCAGCAACGTCGTGCTCATGGGCATGGGCGAGCCCTTGCTCAACTTCGACAGCACTGTCGCGGCGCTCAAGCTGATGATCGACGAGGATGCCTACGGCCTGTCACGCCGCCGCGTCACACTGTCCACGTCGGGCATCGTGCCGATGATCGATCGGCTGCGCGAGGAATGTCCGGTGGCCCTGGCGGTGTCCCTGCACGCGTCGAACGACGCGCTGCGCGACAAGCTCATGCCGATCAACCGTCAGTACCCTCTGGCCGAGCTTCTGGCCGCCTGCAGGCGCTACCTCGAGCGCGCCCCGCGCGATTTCGTCACATTCGAGTACGTCATGCTCGACGGCGTCAACGACAGCGAAACGCAGGCGCGCGAGTTGATCGGCCTGGTCTCCGACGTTCCGTGCAAGTTCAACCTGATACCGTTCAATCCCTTCCCGAATTCAGGCTTCGTGCGCTCTCCTCGCCGGACGATCGAGCGCTTCAGCGAGTTGCTGAACGCGGCCGGGATCGTCACCACCACGCGCAAGACGCGCGGCGAGGACATCGACGCCGCCTGCGGCCAGCTTGCCGGTCAGATCCGGGATCGCACCCGGAAGTCGCCGCGCCTCGAAGGGGTCGGCTCTTGAAGCGGCTCGGCGGGCTCGCGGCCTGGCTCGCGGCGCTCGCGCTCTGCGGGTGCGCCTCGAACCCGCTATCGGGGGACCTGCCGGGCGAATCCGACAGCGGCGCCATCATCGGGGAACAGGCGAGCGGCCGCGAGCGCGCGCGCATCCACACCGAGCTGGCGGGCTCGTACTACCAGCGGGGAAATCTTGGCGTGGCGCTCTCCGAAGCGCGTATCGCGATCGCGGCCGACTCGGACTACGCCCCCGCGTACAACCTGCTGGGTCTGGTGTACGGCGACCTGCGCGAAACGGGCCTTGCCGAAGAGGCGTTTCAGCGCTCCTTGAAGATCAATCCCAACGACCCGGACGCCAATCACAACTACGGCTGGTTCCTGTGCGAGAACAAACGCGAGGAAGAGTCGCTTCGCTACTTCCTGCTCGCGGTGCGCTACCCGCTCTACACGACTCCGCAGAAGTCCTACACGATGGCGGCGACCTGCGCCCTGCGCAAGGGCAACGAGAAGGACGCCTACGAGTACCTCGAGCGTGCGCTCAAGCTGGACGCGAACTACTATCCGGCGCTGATCAATCTCGCCCAGCTCAAATATCGCCGGGGAGAGCTCGACGCCGCGCGCAATCTCGTGGGCCGCTACAACAAGCTCGCCGAGCCGACCTCGGAATCGCTGTGGCTCGCGCTGAGAATCGAGCGCAAGCTGGGGGATTCCTCCACCACCACGAGCTACGCCAACCAGCTCCGCAGGCGCTTTCCCGGTTCGAAGGAATACCAGGAGCTGCAGAAAGGACGATTCGATTGAGCGACACGGCAGACGCACAAACCGTTTCGGCGGAATCCGGGCCCGGGCCCACGCTTGCGCGGTTGCGCACCGAGCGCAAGCTCTCGGTCGCGGACGTCGCGCAGCGCCTGAAGTACGGCGCGCGCCAGATCGAGGCGCTCGAGGCCGAGGAGTTCGACAAGCTGCCCGGCGCGACTTTCGTTCGCGGTATGGTGCGCGGCTACGCCAAGCTGCTCGAGACGGATCCCGAGCCCATCCTGGAGGCGCTGGAACAGCGCTACGTGCCCGGCGAGATCTCGCTCGATCTGCGCGCCAAGCGCGTGCCCTTCCCCCAGGGCGGCAAGCGCCACGGCACGCGGATCTATCTCTTTCTCTCGATCTTCGTGTTCATCGTCGTGGCCGGCGTGCTCTACGAGTGGCGTGTGGGGGTGTTCCCCTGGGCGGGACTCGCGTCCAACGCATCGCCCCCGCAGAAGGCGGCGAAGCCCCGTGTGGCGCCCGCCCCCGCGCCGCCCATGCAAACCGAGTCACCGGTCGCCCCTCCTGCCGTCGCCAGCGAGAAGGCCGCGGTTGCCGAAACTTTGGCTGCCCCGCCGCCGCCCCCGCAACCCAAGCCGCAAGCCCCGGGAGGCGAGGTCCGCGTCAGGCTCGAGTTTGCAGGCGAGTCCTGGGTCGAGATCAAGGACGCAGAAGGCAAGATGCTGATGTCGCAGCTCAATCCTACCGGGAGCCGCAGAGTCGTCTCCGGACGCGGCCCCTTGTCGCTGCTGATCGGCAACGCGGCGAACGTCCGTCTCACGTACAACGACAAGCCTGTCGATCTGAAGCCCTATATTCAGATCGAGGTCGCGCGACTGACGCTAAACTGAGCCTGGAATGACAAGGCCATGAGCGCAATCCACAGGCACACGACGCGCCAGGTGCGCGTCGGCGACGCGCTGATCGGTGGCGGAGCGCCGGTGCTGGTCCAATCGATGACCAATACCGACACGGCCGATGCGCGGAGCACGGCGCAGCAGGTGGCCGACCTCGCCCGCGCCGGCTCCGAGATCGTACGCATCACGGTCAACACCGCGGAGGCGGCGGCGCAAGTCCCGCACATACGCGAGCGCCTCGACGCCATGGGTTGCAGCGCGCCTCTGGTCGGCGATTTCCACTTCAACGGACACAAGCTGCTCACGGAGCACCCCGATTGCGCGCGGGTCCTGGCGAAGTACCGGATCAACCCCGGCAATGTGGGCCGCGGCGCCAGACGCGACGAGCAGTTCGCGACGATGATCGAGATCGCCTGCCGCTACGAGAAGCCGGTGCGGATCGGCGTGAATTGGGGCAGCCTCGATCAGGAGCTGCTCGCGCGCCTCATGGACGAGAATGCACGCTCGGCCGAGCCGCTCGATTCCGAGTCGGTCACGCGCGAGGCCCTGGTCGCCTCCGCGCTCGACTCCGCGGCGCGTGCCGAGGACCTGGGTTTGCCCCGGGACCGCATCGTGCTCTCGTGCAAGGTGAGCGGGGTCCAGGACCTCATCGCCGTGTATCGCGAGCTCGCGCGGCGTTGCGACTACCCGCTGCATCTCGGGTTGACCGAAGCGGGAATGGGAACGAAGGGCATCGTCGCTTCGACCGCCGCGCTGGGCGTGCTGCTGCAGGAGGGTATCGGCGACACCATCCGCATCTCCCTCACGCCCGACCCGGGCGGAGACCGCACGCGCGAAGTGACCGTCGCCCAGGAGCTGCTGCAGACCATGGGTCTGCGCTCATTCTCGCCCCTGGTGATCGCCTGCCCCGGCTGCGGCCGCACCACCAGCACGTATTTTCAGGAGCTCGCCGCCAAGATCCAGCGCTTCCTGCGGGAACAGATGCCGCGATGGCGCGAGCGCTTCCCCGGAGTGGAGGAGATGCACGTCGCGGTGATGGGCTGCGTGGTCAACGGGCCGGGCGAGAGCAAGCACGCCAACATCGGCATCAGCCTCCCGGGTTCCGGCGAGCGCCCGGTCGCCCCGGTCTATGTGGATGGCGAGAAGACGGTGACCCTGAAGGGCGAGCGTATTGCCGAGGAATTCCAGCAGCTGGTCGAGGAGTACGTCCGCGCGGCCTATGGGGAAGGCGGGCGTTTGCGGCGCGGAGCATCCCAAAAGAAGCGAAACATTCCGATCAAAGCCGCGGTGTAGTCGGCGCGGCCATCCGATATGAGCGAGCCGATCCGCGCCGTGCGCGGAATGAACGATATCCTGCCCGACGAGGCCGAGCGCTGGGAGGCTCTGGAAGAGCTGCTGCGCGACTGGCTGCGCAGCTACGGCTACCGCAACGTGCGCACGCCGGTTCTCGAGCACACGGCGCTGTTTCGCCGCGCCATAGGCGAGGCCACCGACATCGTCGAGAAGGAGATGTACACATTTACCGACGAGCTGAACCAGGAGTCGCTCACTCTGCGTCCCGAGGCCACCGCCTCGGTCGCACGCGCCGCGGCCGAGCACAGCCTGCTCTACGGGGGCGGGCAGCGCCTGTACTACATCGGGCCCATGTACCGTCACGAGCGGCCGCAGAAGGGCCGCTACCGCCAGTTTCACCAGGTCGGGGCCGAGGCGCTGGGATTTCCCGGTCCTGATATCGATGCCGAGCTGCTGCTGATGTGTGCCAGGCTGTGGGACGACTTGAATCTTCCGGGAGTCCGGCTGCAGCTCAACTGCCTCGGCTCCGCAGCGGAGCGCGCCGCGTACCGCAAGTCGCTCGTCGCCTACCTCGAGTCGCGGGAGAAGGATCTCGACGAGGATTCGAAGCGCCGGCTCCGTAGCAACCCGCTGCGGGTGCTCGACAGCAAGAACCCGGAGATGCAGGCGCTCATCGCCGGAGCGCCGCGGCTGCTCGACGCGCTGGGCGAGGACTCGCTCAAGCACTTCGAAGGAGTGCAGGCGATCCTGAAGGACGCCGCGCGGCCTTACGAGATCAATCCGCAACTGGTGCGCGGGCTCGACTACTACAATCTCACGGTGTTCGAGTGGGTGAGCGGCGACCTGGGCGCTCAAGGGACGGTGTGCGCGGGCGGGCGCTACGACGGCCTGCTCGGGCAGATCGGCGGCAAGGCGGCGCCGGCTTGCGGGTTTGCGATGGGCATGGAGCGCTTGCTCGCGCTCCTCGCAGATACGGGAGCGCGCGCGTCCCCGGACGTGTATCTCGTCAATCAAGGCGAGCGCGCTCAGCGTTTCGCGTTTCGAGTCGCCGAAGCCTTGCGTGAGGCCGGTTTCGGCGTGGTTCAGCACTGCGGCCCGGGAAGCTTCAAGTCGCAGATGAAAAAAGCCGACGCTAGCGGAGCCGCGGTCGCGGTGATCGTCGGCGACGAGGAAGCGAACGCGGGCGAGGCGAGCGTCAAGGCCTTGCGCGAGGAACGCGAGCAGTTTCGTGTGCCGCTGGAAGGCCTGCCGAACGCCGTCGCAGACCTGCTCTTCGGCGAAAGCGGCGACAAGGGAAATCAATGAGCACATACGATCTCGAGGAACAGGAACAGCTCGCCGCGCTGAAAGCGTGGTGGAAGGAACGCGGGGGCGGAGTCGTCCTGGCGGCGCTCCTGGTGGCGGCCGCGGCCGCGGCGTGGAACGGCTGGATTTGGTACCAGCGGTCGCAAGCGGCACAGGCCGCCGTGCTCTACGACACCTTGCAGAAGGCGGCGCGCGCCAACGACCTGAAGGCCACGAGAGACACCGCGGGATCGATTCTGGAAAACTACCCGGGCAGCGCCTACGCGCCGCTCGCGGCGCTGGTGTCGGCCAAGGTCCAGTTCCAGGCCGGCGATCTCAAGACGGCGCGAGCGCAGCTGCAGTGGGTGGTTGAGCACGCGAAAAGCGAGGAAATACGTTCGATCGCGGCGCTGCGGCTGGCGAGCGTCCTGCTCGACGACAAGGAGCCCGACGCGGCGCTGAAGGTCCTCGAAGCGAAGCCCCACGCCGGCTTCGAAGCCCTCTACGCCGCGCAGCGAGGAGACATCCTGGCGGTGCAGCAGAAGCGGGTGGAAGCGCGCGCAGCATACAAGGCCGCGCTGGAGAAAGCCGATCCGGGGCCCCTTCGCGAGAGTCTGCGTCTCAAGCTCGAAGCCCTCGGAGAGGGTTAGGAAGGTCGCGAGAAGTGCGAGGGGAAGATGATTCAAGGACTTGTGATGTTCGCGTCTTGGGAAATTCTGAGCGGTTCTACTTGTTCAGAGATGCGTTGATGCGGCGGCTTCTCCTCGCCGGCGCGATACTGCTCGCCGGCTGCTCGGGCTCATCCGGGCCGAAAATGGCCGAGCTCGCCGAGCTGCCGTCGAGCATTCCGGTGCGCACCCTGTGGCAAGCGGACGTCGGCAAAGCCGGCGACGCGATCTTCTTTCCGGCGCTCGTCGACGGCGGGGTGTACGCCGCGGCCCAGGACGGCACCGTCGCGCGCTTCGACGCTGCAACCGGGCGGGAGTCGTGGCGCGTCGACGCAAAGCAGACCCTCTCGGGCGGAGTGGGATCGGACGGGTCGCTGGTCGCGGTCGGGACCTTCGACGGCGAGGTGATCGTGTTCGACGCGGCCAATGGCGAGGCGAAATGGCGAGCCCGTGTTTCGAGCGAGACCCTGTCCCCGCCGGTCGTCACGGGGGATCTGGTGATCGTGCGCACCGGCGACGGCCGTCTGTTCGCGCTCGACGCGAAGGACGGCAAGCGGCGCTGGCTGTATCAGCGATCGAGCCCGCCGCTCTCGGTGCGCTCTCCCGTGGGCATGGTGGCCGATCGCGGCAATCTGCTCACCGGATTCGCCGGCGGCAAGCTCGTGTCGATCGCGCTCGCCAACGGCGGCGTGCGTTGGGAAGCGACCGTATCGCTGCCGCGCGGGGCGACCGAGCTCGAGCGCGTCACCGACGTGGTCGGGGTTCCGGTGGTGGCGGAGCGCGAGGTCTGCGCTGTGGCCTACCAGGGCCGGATCGGCTGCTTCGACGGTGCGAGCGGCAATGTTTCCTGGTCGCGCGAGCTCTCGAGCACCGCCGGGCTGGCGGTCGACGCGCGTTACGTATTCGTGAGCGACGACAAAGGTGCGGTGCAGGCGCTCGACCGCGCTGGCGGCGCGACGATATGGAAGCAGGATCGCCTGTTCCTGAGGCGGCTCACCGCGCCGCTTTCTCTGGGGGACGTCGTGGCGGTAGGCGACGTGGAAGGGTACGTACATTTCCTGTCACGCGAGACGGGCGCCTTCGTCGGCCGAGTCGCCACCGACGGCAGCCCGATCCGCTCCTCCATGCTGCGCCTCGATCAGGGCTTGCTGGTGCAGACGCAGGAGGGCAATCTCTACGCCCTCAGTCTGCGGTAGCGATCATGAAACCCACACTGGTGATCGTCGGCAGGCCCAACGTCGGCAAGTCCACCTTGTTCAACCGGCTCACGCGGACTCGCGACGCGCTGGTGGCGGCCGTTCCGGGCCTGACGCGAGACCGTCACTACGGCGCCGGGCGCCTCGGCGGGCGCTCATATCTGGTGGTCGACACCGGCGGACTCGAGCCGGAAGGACAAGGCGTGTTCGTGGAAATGGCCAAGCAGGCGAGAACCGCGATCGCCGAAGCGGACGTCGTGGTGCTGGTCACCGACGCGCGCGAGGGCCTCACGCCGCAGGACCGGGAGATCGCCAAGGAGCTGAGGCGGACCGGGCGGCGGGTGCTCGTCGCGGTCAACAAGGCCGAGGGCATGAACCACGATGTGGCCAAGGTCGAGTTCCACGAGCTGGGGTTGGGCGCGCCGCACGCGATCTCCGCCGAACACGGCGAGGGCGTGACCGATCTCGTGGAAGCGGCCCTCGCCGATTTTCCCGCCGAGGAAGAGCGCGAGGAAACCGACGGCGCCATCCGCATCGCTGTCGTCGGGCGCCCCAACGCCGGGAAATCCACCCTGGTGAACACGCTCGTCGGCGAGGAACGGGTCGTTACGTTCGATCAGCCCGGCACCACGCGCGACGCGATCGACGTCGAGCTCATGGTGAGGGGCCGGCGCTATATCCTGGTCGATACCGCGGGGATGAGGCGCCGCGGAAGGGTCTTCGAGAGCGTCGAGAAATTTTCCGTGGTGAAGACCCTGCAGGCGATCGATCGCGCCAACGTCGCGATTCTCGTGCTCGACGCGCAAGGCGACATCTCCGATCAGGACGCCCATATCGCCGGCTTCATCCTCGAGCGCGGGCGCGCGGTCGTGGTCGCGGTCAACAAGTGGGACGGGCTGGACGCCTACGCGCGCGAGACGGCGAAGCGCGCCATCGCGCGCAAGCTGAGGTTCCTCTCGTTCGCGCATATCCATTACATCTCCGCGCGCGAGGGCCGGGGTGTCGCGCGCGTGCTCGCGTCGGTGGACACGGCGTACCGCGCGGCCATGGCGAAGCTGCCGACGCCGAAGCTGACCCGCGCGCTCATCGCCGCGGTGCAGAAGCAGGCGCCGCCGCGCTCCGGGGTCTCGCGCCCCAAGCTGCGCTACGCGCATCAGGGAGGAAGCAATCCGCCGATCGTGGTGGTGCACGGCACCGCGCTCGGTGCGGTGCCCGAGAGTTACCGCCGCTACCTCGAAGCCGATTTCCGGAAGGTGTTCCGCCTGGAAGGCACGCCGCTGCGCATCGAATTCAAGAGCGGCAGGAACCCTTTCGTCGACTGATCCATCTAAGCACTGGCCGGGGTGATCGGCGCGCGGAAGTCGCGGATTCCGAAAGCATTTCGAGGCGAGACATTACATTGGCATTTTTCGAAAAACCCGATACAGTACCATTTCAAATAAGACCAATCCGGGGTAAGCCATGAGCAACAAAGGACAATTGCTACAAGATCCCTTCCTGAATGCCCTCCGCAAAGAACACGTTCCGGTATCGATCTATCTGGTCAATGGAATCAAGCTCCAGGGTCAAATCGAATCCTTCGATCAGTACGTCGTGTTGCTCAAGAACACCGTGACGCAGATGGTCTACAAGCACGCCATCTCTACCGTCGTTCCCTCGCGCGCAGTCAACCTGGCGGTCGATCATTCCTCACCCGAGGCGTGATTTCGCCGCGTTTTCACTCTTGACCCGACCTGATGGCTGAGCGCGCGTCTGGCGGCGAAGACGCGGTTCTGGTGGGGTTGGACTTCGGCGCGGGCGGCTACGCCGAGGGCATGGAAGAGCTCCGGCTGCTCGCGACGAGTGCGGGGATCCGGACGCGAGCCCTGGTGCGCGGGCGCCGCGACCGTCCCGACCCCGCGCTTTTCGCCGGCTCGGGCAAGGTCGAGGAGGTCAAGAAAGTCTTGCAGGAGCAGGGCGCGTCGCTGGCTATTTTCAACCACGCGCTGTCGCCGGTTCAGGAACGCAACTTGGAGAAAGCGCTCGGCTGCCCGGTCGTCGACCGCACGCGCCTCATATTGGACATCTTCGGGCAGCGCGCGCGGAGCCACGAAGGAAAACTCCAGGTCGAGCTCGCGCAACTCGAGCACGCAGCCACGCGCTTGGTGCGTGGCTGGACGCACTTGGAGCGCCAGCGCGGGGGCCGTGGCTTCCTCGGGGGCATGGGCGAGACTCAGCTCGAGGTCGACCGGCGCCTGATCGCGACGCGCGTCAAGGTTCTCAAGGATAAGCTCGCCAAGCTTCACCGCAGGCGCCGGGTGCAGCGGCGCGCCAGGGAGCGCGGCCGGGCGTTCACCGTTTCGCTGGTGGGCTACACCAACGCCGGCAAATCGACGCTGTTCAACACCCTGACCCGCGCGGGGGTGCTCGCCGAGGACCGCCTGTTCGCGACGCTCGACACCACCACGCGAAAGCTCTACCTCCCCGAGGCCGGGAACGTCGCCCTCTCCGACACCGTAGGCTTCATCCGCGAGCTGCCGCACACGCTCGTCGCGGCGTTCCGGGCGACGCTCGAGGAGGCGATACACGCCGACCTGCTGCTGCACGTGGTCGATGCCGCGAGCGACGCGCGGGACACGCAAGTCGAGGAGGTCGACAAGGTGCTGGCCGAGATCGGTGCCGCATCGATCCCCCGCGTTCTCGTGTGGAACAAGACCGACCGCAACGGCGTGCAGCCCGGAATCGACCGCGACGAATATGCTAGAATTCTCCGCGTTCGTCTCAGCGCAAAGACGGGCGACGGCGTGGATGGTCTGCGCCGGGCCCTGATCGAGGCAGCCGCCTCGAGGACATCTCCGGCCAGCCCGCCAAATTCGATGGATTTGCAGCGCCAAGCGGCCGAAGCTTAGGGGCTGCCGCGTCGGGCGGGACGTCGTTTGTCGCGGAGCTTGGGATTCTTATGTCATTGAACGACCCGCAATGGGGTAAACGGGGCGGCGGCAACGAAGGGCCGCCCGATCTCGACGAGATGTGGCGCAACTTCAACCGCAAGCTGAGCGGCCTGTTCAGCCGCCGCGGCGGGGGAGGTTCGGATTCGAACGAGCCGCCGAGCATGCGGCAACTCGGTGGGGGAGCCGGCCTGATCGTCTTGGTCGTGCTCGTCGCCTGGCTCGCAAGCGGCTTTTACATCGTCGTCGAGGGCCAGCGCGGCGTGGTGCTCACCTTCGGCAAGTTCTCCGAGGTGACCGCGTCCGGGTTGCGTTGGCGCTTCCCGTATCCGATTCAGAGCCACGAGATCGTCGACCTGACGGGCAGGCGCACGGTCGAGGTCGGGTACCGCAACAACGTCAAGACCAAGGTCTTGCGGGAATCGCTGATGCTGACCGACGACGAGAACATCATCGACATCCAGTTCGCGGTGCAGTACATCCTCAAGGATCCGATGGACTATCTGTTCAACAACCGGCGTCCCGAGGATACGGTACTGCAGGCGGCGGAGACCGCGATTCGCGAGGTGGTCGGCAAGAGCAAGATGGACCTCGCGCTCTACGAGGGCCGCGAGCAGATGGCGATCGGTGCGCAGAAGCTGATGCAGGACATCCTCGACCGCTACAAGACCGGGATCACCATCAGCAACGTCACCGTGCAGAATGCCCAGCCGCCCGAGCAGGTGCAGGCCGCGTTCGACGACGCGGTACGGGCCAAGCAGGACCTGGAAAGGCAAAAGAACGAAGGGCAGGCCTACTACAACGACGTCGTTCCCAAGGCGCGCGGCACGGCGTCGCGACTTCGCGAGGAGGCCAACGGCTATCGCGCCAGGGTCATTGCCAACGCCGAAGGCGAGGCTTCGCGGTTCAGGCAGGTCCTGGTCGAGTACAACAAGGCGCCTCAGGTGACCCGCGACCGCCTCTACCTGGACATGGTCCAGCAGATCCTCGCGAGCACCTCCAAGGTGCTGATCGACGCAAAAGCGGGAAGCAATCTTCTCTACCTGCCGCTCGACAAGATCCTGCAGATGTCCACGGCCGTGGCCGCGCCCGAGGGCCAGGCGTCGCTGCCCTCGACCCGGGCGACCGAGCCGCCGCCGCCTCCGGACACGGGCGCTCGCTCGCGCGACGCCCTGCGCAGCCGCGACCGGGGAGAGCGGCCGTGAACAATCGCATCGGTATCGTCCTCGCCGCGCTCGTCGTCGCCGCGTCCGTACTGTTCTCGCTGATCGCGTTTTCGGTGGACCAGCGACAGCGCGCGATCGTGTTCCAGCTCGGCGAGATCAAGGAAGTGATCGAGAAGCCGGGCCTGCATTTCAAGTGGCCCTTGATCCAGAACGTCCGCTATTTCGACAACCGGATCCTCACGCTCGACAGCACCGACACCGAACGCTTCATCACCTCGGAGAAGAAGAACGTGCTGGTGGACTCCTTCGTGAAGTGGCGCATCCGCGACATGAAGCAGTACTACATCAGCGTTCAGGGGGACGAGACGCGCGCCCAGATCCAGCTGGGCCAGACGGTGAAGGCGGCGCTCCAGGACGAATTCAGCAAGCGCACCGTGCACGACGTGATCTCGGGCGAGCGCGACAGGATCATGCAGGTCGTCCGCGACAAGGTCGACGCCGACATGGAGAAGATCGGCATGCAGATCGTCGACGTGCGCCTGAAGCGCGTGGATCTGCCCCAGGAAGTCAGCGAGTCGGTGTTCCGCAGGATGGACGCCGAGCGCAAGAGCGTGGCCTCGGAGCTGCGCTCGCAGGGCTTCTCGGAGGCGGAGAAGATCCGCGCCGGAGCCGACCGCGAGCGCGAGGTGATCGTCGCCGAGGCCTACCGCGACGCTCAGCGCGTCAAGGGCGAGGGCGACGCCAAGGCCGCCGCCATCTACGCCAGGGCGTTCAGCGAGAATCCCGAGTTCTTCTCCTTCTACCGCAGCCTGGACGCCTACCGTGCGAGCTTCAGGAACAAGAGCGACGTCCTGGTGCTCGATCCCAATTCGGAGTTCTTCAAGTATTTCCGGAGCCCGGGAAGAGGCGGCCGGTGAATGAGTACCACTCTCGTCATGGCCTTCGCCCTGATGCTGATCATCGAGGGCGTGCTCCCATTTCTGCTCCCGAAGCTGTGGCGCGACACCTTCCGGCGCATCACCGAGTTTACTGACGGGCAGATCCGCTTCTTTGGGCTGTCGTCGATGCTGGTCGGCCTGTTGATTCTCTACATCGTCCGCTAGGCGGCCATGCGCAACTGGCTTCTACCGGAAAACGTCGAAGACATCCTGCCGCCTCTGGCGCAGCGCATCGACGCAATGCGCGCCAGGCTGCTCGGGCTGTTCCGCGTTCACGGCTACGAGCTGGTGATCCCTCCGATGCTCGAGTACATGGAATCCCTCCTGACGGGTACCGGGCACGATCTGGACTTGCGAACCTTCAAGCTGGTCGACCAGCTCTCGGGCAGGATGATGGGCGTGCGCGCCGACATCACCCCTCAGGTGGCGCGCATCGACGCGCACTTGCTGAACCGCAAAGGCGTGACCAGGCTGTGCTACGCCGGCAGCGTGCTGCTCACCCGGCCGCGCGGGCTCGACTCGACCCGCGAGCCCCTGCAGATCGGCGCGGAGATCTACGGCCACGCCGGAATCGAGAGCGACCTGGAGATCCAGCAGCTCCTCGCCGATGCGCTCGCGGCGTGCGGCGTTTCGGGAGCGCGTCTGGACATCGGTCACGTGGCCGTGTTCCGGGCGATCTGCCGGCGCGGCGGAGTCGGCGTGGAGCTGGAATCGGAGCTGTACGAAGCGCTCCAGGCCAAGGACCTCCCGGCGCTGCGCACGGCTACGGAATCTCTGCCCAAGGCGACTCGCGGCGCGCTGCTCGCGCTTCCGGAGCTGTACGGAGACGCTGCTGTGCTCGATCGCGCTCGGCGCGCGCTGCCGCGTTATCCTGAGATCGACCGGGCGCTGCGCGATCTGAAGACTCTCTCCAAGAACGGCAGGATCCCGGTGTCGGTCGACCTCGCCGATCTCCGCGGATATCACTATCACAGCGGCGTGGTGTTCGCCGCTTACGCGCCGGGGGTCGCCAACGCGATCGCGCTCGGCGGGCGTTACGACGAGGTCGGCAAGGCGTTCGGACGCGCGCGTCCCGCGACCGGATTCAGCATGGACCTGCGCGATCTAGCCCGCGCCGCGCCCGAGGGGAACGGCGCGGCGGCGATCCGCGCACCGCACTCGAGCGACCTCGGCCTCGCGACCGCGATCCGCAAGCTGCGCGAGGCGGGGGAGATCGTCGTGGTCCGGCTGCCCGGACACGCCTCCGAGGCCCTAGTGCCCGAATGCGACCGCGAGCTCGCGAAGCGCAGCGGCAAGTGGGTCGTGAAAAGGCTCAAGTGACGGCGCGCGCGCTCGACAGGAAGATGGGCAAGAACGTCGTAGTCATCGGCACGCAGTGGGGCGACGAGGGCAAGGGCAAGGTCGTCGACTGGCTCACCGATCACGCCCAGGGGGTGGTGCGCTTCCAGGGCGGACACAACGCCGGGCATACCCTGGTGATCGGCGGCAAGAAGACCGTGCTGCACCTCGTCCCGTCGGGAATCCTCTGGAAGGGCATCACCTGCTACATCGGCAACGGCGTGGTCCTCTCGCCGCGCGCGCTGATCGACGAGATGGACGAACTCGAGCGCGCGGGGGTGGAAGTGGCCCCGCGTCTGCGCGTTTCCGAAGCCTGCCCCCTGATCCTGCCGTTCCATGCGGCGCTCGATGTCGCGCGCGAGTCGGCCCAAGGGGCGGCCAAGATCGGCACTACGGGCCGGGGCATCGGGCCGGCGTACGAGGACAAGATCGCGCGCCGCGCAATCCGCGTGCGCGACCTGATGGTCGCGGAGCGCTTCACGGCAAAGCTCGAGCCGCTGATGGATTTCCACAACTTCGTGCTGACGAAATATCTGGGAGCGAAGGCGGTCGATTTCGCCAGGACCCGGGACGAGGCGCTTGCGCTTGCGCCGCGCTTGAAGCCCATGGTGGCGGACGTGGCGCGCGATCTGTATGCGGCGAGCGACCTCGGCCAGAATCTGCTCTTCGAGGGCGCCCAGGGCGCGCTGCTCGACGTCGATCACGGCACCTATCCGTACGTGACTTCCAGCAATTGCGTGGCGGGAGCGGCGGCCGCGGGCGCGGGGGTCGGGCCGCAAATGCTGCACTACGTGCTCGGCATCACCAAGGCGTACACCACCCGCGTCGGCTCCGGTCCCTTTCCCACTGAGCTCAACGACGCCACGGGCGAGCTGCTGCGCACGCGTGGCCAGGAATTCGGCGCCACCACGGGCCGTCCGCGCCGTTGCGGCTGGTTCGACGCCGCCGCTCTCAGGCGCTCGATCCAGATCAACGGGGTGACCGGCCTGTGCATCACCAAGCTCGACGTGCTCGACGGCATGGACGAAGTGCGGCTGTGCACGGGGTACCGCATCGACGGGAAGCCGGAAGACCTGCTGCCGCTCGGGGCCGAGGAAGCCGCGCGCTGCCAGCCCGTATACGAAGGGCTCCCGGGATGGAAGGAGAGCACCGTGGGCGTCAGCGCCTACGAGAAGCTGCCGGCGAGGGCGCGCGAATATCTGGAGCGCCTGCAGGCGGTATGCGGCGTGCCCGTGGACATGATCTCGACCGGCGCAGACAGGAACGAGACCATCGTCCGGCGCCACCCATTCCACTGAAAGGAGAGAGCGTGCTGGACGGGGTCGTGCCGTTCCCGCCGGACTTCGCGAGACGCTACCGCGAAAAAGCGTATTGGCGCGGCCTGTCTCTCGCCGAGGAGTTCGCCCCGGTCTTCAGGCGCTACGCCGAGCGCATCGCAGTCATCGACCGCGATGCTCGCGTCACGTATGCCGAAGTCGACCGCGTCTCCGACCGCCTTGCGTTGAATCTGCTCGACGCGGGACTCGCGCCCCGCGACCGGATCGTGGTGCAGCTGCCAAACGTCGCCGAGTTCGTTTACCTGTATTTTGCTCTCCAGAAAATCGGCTGCATCCCCATCGCTGCGCTCGCGACGCACCGCTTTCTGGAAGTGAGCCAGTTCGCCAAGCTCTCCGGCGCCGCAGCCTGTGTGACCCCCGATCGCCACGGCGACTTCGATTTCACCGAGATGGTGCGGCGCGTTCGCAATGAAACGCTCTCGGTGAAGCTCGGGATCGTGCTGGGCACCGCGCCCCCGGGGTTCCTTTCTCTCGGGGATCTCATCTCACGCGAGCCCAAGAGACCGGTCGGGGACCTGCGTGCGCTCAAGATCGATCCCGCGGACCCGGCGATATTCCAGCTCTCTGGCGGCACCACCGGCGTGCCCAAGCTGATTCCGCGCACGCACAACGATTACGCCTACAACTCCAGGATCGCCGCGCAAGTGTGCGCGGTCTCGGGTGATTCCGTGCTGCTGCTCGCGCTGCCCATCGCGCACAACCTGCCGCTCGCGTGTCCGGGGCTCCAGGGCTACATGCTCCAAGGCGGGAAGGTGGTTCTTTCGGCGAGCACCAAGCCCGAGGACCTGTTCCGGGCGATCGAGCAGCACCGCGTCACCCACCTCAAGGTAGTGCCGGCGCTGCTCATCCGTCTGATCAACGATCCGGCCATAGGCAAATATGATCTGTCCTCGCTGCGCGTCATCCAGAGCGGCGGGCAGCGCATGCAGCCCGAGGTGCGGGTGCGAACCAAGGAGCTCATTCCGAGCGTCACCGTCCAGGAGAACTTCGGGATGTCCGAGGGCATGCTGTTTTTCGTGCGCCTCGACGATCCCGAGGACGTGCGCATGGAGACCTGCGGCCGGCCCCTTTCCTCCGACGACGAAGTCAGGCTGGTGGACGAGGAGGGCAGGGAGGTCGCCCCCGGCGAAGTCGGCGAGCTCACCTGCCGCGGGCCTTACACCTTGCGCGGCTACTACGGCGTTCCCGAATACAATGCGCGGCAGTTCACCAGCGATGGATTCTACCGCTCCGGCGATCTGATGCGCCTGCATCCTTCCGGCAACTACGTGGTCGAGGGCAGGAAGAAGGACTTGATCAACCGCGGCGGCGAGAAGATCAGCGCCGAGGAGATCGAGAACCTGATCCTCGCGCATCCCGCCGTGCAGAATATCGCCTGCGTGCCGATGCCGGATCCGCATCTGGGTGAGAAGATGTGCGCCTGCGTGATCCCGAAGAAGGGACGCAGCCTCGACCTCGAGGAGCTGGTCGAGTTTCTCAAGGAGAAGGAAATCGCCAAGTTCAAGCTGCCCGAGCGGCTCGAGCTCCTGCCCGATTTCCCGGTGTCGACCTTCGGCAAGGTATCGAAGAAGGCGCTGGTGGAGATGGTGGCGGCGAAACTCGAGCGGGAGAGGACGGCGTGAGAATCATCGACCTGCACTGCTATCCTGGCACGAAGGAATGGATCGCCTGCCAGGGACCGTACGTGGACGCACTCGCGAAATACTGGAAGCGCGATTGGGTCGGCAAGCTGGAAGACGAGGTGGTGAAGGAGTTCGAGGGGGCGGGAGTCGAAGCATGCCTGGTGGCGCTCGACCTGGAATCGACGATCAAGACGAAGCCCGTCGGCAACGACTATGTGCACGCGATGTGGAAACGCCACCCGAAGCGCATCATCCAGTGCTGGGGCGCGCTCGACCCGTTCAAGAAGGACGTCGTGAAAGAAGCGGAGAAAGCGGCGAAGCAATACGGCTTCCTCGGTTTTCACTTCCATCCGATCATGCAGCATTTCGCTGTGGACGATCCGCGCGCACGCCCCATGTTCGAGGCGATCGATTCACTCGGCGCGGCCGTGATGATCGATGTGGGCACGACCGGCATGGGCGCCGGAATGCCCGGCGGCCACGGCGCGATCATCCGGCATGCGCATCCTGCCTCGATCGACAAGCTCGCCGCCGATTTCCCGGACCTGAAGATCGTGATGGCACATCCGGGCTGGCCGTGGGTGGACGAAACCACGGCGGTGGCGCTGCACAAGGGCAACGTCTATTGGGAGATGTCGGGCTGGGCACCGAAGTATTTCCCCGGCAACCTCAAGGTTGACATGCGTGGCCGGTTGCAGGACAAGATAATGTTCGGCAGCGATTATCCGAGCATGCCGTACGAGCGCGTCCTCAAGGAGTGGCGGGAGCTCGGCTACTCCAACGCGGTAATGGAGAAGATCTTCCACGGGAACGCCGAGAGCGTCCTCGGACTCTAGGAGGCCCATGGCAACGAAGCAGGCTGCGTTGGTGACCGGAGCGGCGAGCGGCATCGGCCGCGCCGCCGCGCTCGCCCTCGCGCGCGCCGGCTACGACGTCGCGATCAACTACAGCCGCAGCGACGCGGCCGCGAAAGCCGTCGCCGACGAGGTGAAGAAGAGTGGAGTGAAAGCGCTGCTTTTGCGTTGCGACGTCGCCGACGAGGCGGGCGTACGCGCTATGCTCAAAACGGTCGAGGACCAATTCGGCCGGCTCGACGTGCTCGTCAACAACGCCGGCACCACCGCACCCTGGAAACCCAAGGACCTGGAGAGTCTCTCGCTCGATGACTGGGACCGGGTGTTCGCGGTGAACGTGCGCGGGCTGTTCCAGGTGACGCGCGCCGCGGTGCCGCTGCTGCGCGCCTCCAAGGGCTGCGTCGTCAATACCGCGAGCATCGTCGGCCTGCGGCCCGGGCCGCAGCCGCTGCCCTACGCCGCGAGCAAGGCGGCCGTCGTCAATCTGACGAAGACCCTCGCCTATAATCTCGGACCGGACATCCGCGTGAACGCGGTTGCCCCGGGCTGGATGGAAGGCGACTGGATGCAACGAATGCTGAAAGACAAGTACGACGACTTGATGGGCAAGCGCGCGAAGGCGACGCCGCTCAAGCGCTGCGTCACCGCGGAGGATGTCGCGGAGACGATAATGTCCCTGGTCCAATCGAACCGCTTCGTGACCGGCGAAGTGATCGTGATCGACGGCGGATTTGCGAGTTCGACTTGATCGGGGAGTATTTCAGGTACTACAGATTTGGTGCCGAGGAAGGGACTCGAACCCCCACAGTGTTGCCACCGCTAGGACCTGAACCTAGTGCGTCTACCAATTCCGCCACCTCGGCGAAAGGGCCGCGCCAGTTCCGGTCTTCAGCCCGCGCGCGGATT
>Ga0137397_10000576_pt1 | contig 25246 bp, 16 predicted proteins | sample czorhiz116metaG_FD_106658 | JGI IMG/M metagenome (GOLD analysis project Ga0137397, IMG submission 106658) | Vadose zone soil microbial communities from Angelo Coast Range Reserve, California, USA - czorhiz1.16 metaG | ecosystem: Environmental > Terrestrial > Soil > Vadose zone | place: USA... | reverse complement strand
GACTGGTCGTGGGGCGCGCGGCGCTGGTAGATCGCCTCCGCCCAGGCCGGCGCCGCGGCGTGCAGCGCGGCCAGAAGCTCCCGTCTCCTCGAGGCGGTCTTCCGCTGGCGGTCGAGCTCGACGAGCCGCTGGTACGCTTGACGGTAGTCCGCCGGCGCCTGCCGCTCGACCTCGCGGACCAGGCGCGCCAGCACCGGCGCCACGGGCCCGTCCTGCGGGACCGCCAGCGTTGCCTGAAGGGCCTCGAGCCGAGCGACGACCTGGCCGAAGCGCGCCATGTCCTTGCGCGCGTTGAACGCCTCGGACAGACGGACGGAGGCCACCTCCTTGAGCCGTTGCAGCTGTGCTTCGGTGCTGCCGCCCTCCCCGTGCTCGGCGAGGAACTCACGCCAGAGGAATCCGTCCTCCTCCAGCTCCTTCTCGATCGGCTCCCACTCCTCGGCGTGCCAGCGGAGGCACCGGCGAATCTCCTTGGCGAACTGCGCGGCGCCTTCGTGGGGTTTCTCCGAGATCGCCTTCCAGGCAGGGGCGGACTGGGGGACCATCTGCCGGTCCCACCTTCCCTCGAGATCCCGTCGCATGATCCCGAGGACGATCTGCCCGCGCAGCGCCTGGAAATGGACGACCGTCTTCGGCTCGCCGGAGGCGACCCGGCTCTCGCCGACGAAGCGCTTCCACGAGCCATGGGTCAGCAAGGCCAGCTTGCCGAGACTCTTTCCCTTCTTCGCGTGGGCGAGAATTTCGTCGACGGCCTGGAGCTGCTCCTCGAGCGGGATGCTCGCGGCGAGCTTGGGAGCGTGCTTGAGCGCGCTCTCCTTCGCGCGGGCCGTCTCCTCGATGAACTGGTCGATCATCTCGAGCAGCCCGTCCCACTCGGTCCGCTGGGTCCCGCCTTCCCTGCCGGCGGCCACCGCGGCCGTCTTCCAGGGCTGCTCCCGGTCGAGCACCTCGACCGCCTTCACCGCCTTCGAGAGCACCTTGTCCAGCGCCGCGGTCGCCGGCTCGTCGAGGGGCGCCCTCCACAGCTCCTTGCGGTAGCTCCGCTTGCTGCTCGAGAGTCGATGGTGTTCCTGCGCGGCCTGCTCGAAGTCGCCCGGGGAGAGCAGGGCCTTCGCCTCCGGAAGAGGCCGCGCCAGCTCCGCCTCGTCCGCAACGCTCAGGGTCTCGGTGCTCGCGTACAGCTCCTTGATCTCCGCCGCGGACAGCGGCAGCGCCGCGCCGGCCTCGACCGGAGCGGGGATCCAGCCGTGGGCCTGCGCTTCGGCGGCCACCTTGCGCGCGGCATCGCCGGGGGAGAGCTTCGTCTTGAGGAAGACCACTTCCCGGTATTCGTCCGCCCGGGCGTCGAACAGCTCCTGGCGGTGCTTTCGCAGCTGGCCGAGGAGCTCCTTGCGCTGGGAGGCGAGCTGCTCCGCCTCGGCCTCGAGCTTCTTGGGGTTTGCCGTGGTGAGGCGATCGATGATCGCGGAGACCGAGCTCTCGAGCTGGTTGCGGCTCTCGAGGTCGCTCTCCAGCACGCTCACGCTCAGCGGCCGCAGCTTCTCCACCACGTGATCGCGCAGCACGCGCAGCGCCTTGGTGGTGTGGCTGGTGACGAGGACGCTCTGGCCCTGGGCGAGCAGGTGGCCGATCAGGTTGGCGATGGTGTGCGTCTTCCCTGTGCCCGGAGGACCCTGGACGAGCACGCATCCCTCGCGCTCCAGCCGCACCGCGATCCGGATCTGCTCGGGGTTGGCCGGCTTGCTGAGCAGGACCTCCTCGGGCTCGTCCCCCGGCTCGAACGTCTCGGCCTTCTCGTCCGCCTCGGGAGGCGGGTCCAGGCCGACGATCTTCAGCAGCGCCAGCGGGAGGTCCTCGCGAGTGGCCAGATCGTCGAGCGTCCCCTCGATCGCGGTGGCGAAGCCCAGGGTGCGGGTGCGCAGGAACAGGACCTGCGCGCGGCCGATCTTCGGGTCCTCGGCTTCCTTTTCCGGCGCCCCCTCGGCGAACTGCCCGCGGGGCGAGAGCTGCACCACGAAGCGGCGGAAGAACTCGAGCGTCTCGTTGCCTCCGAGGGGGTGGAACCCGCCGCGATCCAGCTCCTCGCGGCAGCGCGCCAGCACCTTGGGCTCGATGTCCGGCATGGAGCGGAACAGCGCCGAGTACAGCTCCACCTCCCTGCCGGTCTCGATGAGGGTGAACTCGGGGACGCTGGGGTTGAAGGCGAGTTGGATGCGCTGCAGCAGGATGGGATGGTAGATGCTGCCTTCCAGCCGCTTCCAGCTGAGGATCCCGTCGCCCAGCACCAGCTCGATGTTCTCGGCCTCGCGCTCGATCCGGCCGTACAGCTCGTAGAGCTGCTCGAAGGTCTTCATCGCCGCGCGCGCGGGCCGCTCGGTGGTCGCCCACGCCTGGTGTTGGGCGCGCCAGCGGTCGTAGGCCTCGACGCGGCGGGGCTCGGAGTCGAAACGGATCGGCTCGGAGCCCGCGTTTCCCTTCGTCTCCACCAGCCGCACCTCGCCGTCCGGATCCTCCCAGTCGCCCTCCAGCCAGTCGACGATCGGCAAGGGCGGCTGCGGGGCCTGGGTGAAGGTGGGCCGCCCCACCTTGAGAACGAAGTCGTCCTCGTCCGTGTCCGTTCCGTTCGCCAGGCGGCGCTGGATGGCCGGGTGGTCGGGCAGGTTGCGGAACCACAGCGCCCAGGGCTGTTCCGAGAGGTCCCGCTTGGCCGGATTGCGGTGCTCGTTGAGGGCCTTGAGATAACGGAACACGCGCGCGATGCGCTCGCGGCCGACCCGTTGCGACTTCGCGTCCGACATATCCCCTCGCGTGTGGAGACTCGACCTGGAAGCGGGCACTCGAAGGCGACAGCTTGCCCTCGAATCAGGTTGCTCCGCTAGGAACCGATCGCCCACAGCCAGACGGGTGGAGGCGCTGCTCCTACCTGCGGGACCTGTGCGTCACCACCACAGGATCGGGAACGGTGGGCAGGGGTGTGGCGCCGTCACACCGGTGGGCAGAGAATCCGAGCCCGGCGCCCCGGTACAGTGGGAGCATGAGCACAAACACGCCAGCTTCCGTCGAGGGGTGCTCCGGCTGCGGCGCCTTGTACGAGGCCGCCCCCGGGGACCGGGGTGTCTGCGCGGCATGCCGCCGCCTCCTTCCATCCGAACCGCCCTGGCGGTCCGGCGGGGCGAGCCCGGCTCCTGCCTCCGCCAAGCCGGTCGGCGCCGTCTTCAAGCGGCCCAGCGCGGTCAGCGCGGAACGTGCGAGCTTCCGCGGGGGACGCGCTTTGCGGCGCATCGCGTTCGGCGCCGCCTGTGCGTTCCTCGTCGCCGGCCTGGCTGCGGCGATCGGGCGCCACACGCTCTCGGACGCGTGGTCGGCGATCCGACGCCACACGCCGTCGCAGGCGTGGACCGCCATCCAGCGTCAAGCCTCGGAGGCGTGGATCGCGGTCCGGCGGCTCCTGCCATCCGACGAGCCACAGGCCAAGCGGGGCGCGTCGGTCGGGGCTGCGACGCTGCCCTCGCGCGCCGCCGTCCGGGACTCCGGTACCGCGCACGGGACGCACCGTCACGCGCAACCCCCGGTTCGTCCCGCCAAGGCGAAGGCCGCGGCGATGCGGGCCAGGGACGACATGGGCAGGGCCGGCGGCACGCCTTAGGAGCTCGCCGCCGATCCGGCTGCCTCGTACCTCCTCAGGAGGCGAGCCGCTCGGCGACGGCGCGGAATGCCGTGGGCGAGAAGAGCAGGCCCAGGTGTCCCAGCCCGGGGACGTGCACCACCGCTTCGCTGGAGGAGAACACGCGGGGGATGATGATGTTGTCGGACCCCGCCACGATCGACGCGAAGCGGACGCGCGCGGCGCTGGCGCGCGATGCATCGAGCCGTGCCAGGAACGGCGAGTCGGGGCGCAGCTCGCGCCCGACGCGCGACGCGACCCAGTACGCGTTGTACGTCCCGCGATGGGGTGTGCCGAGCGTGATGCAGCGGTCCACGCGACGCGCGCCGCCCAGCTGCTGCAGGTAGACCCGGGCCACCAGGCCACCCAGGCTGTGGCAGACGAGGTCGATGCGACCGCCGCGCACGCGTTCGCGGAGGAAATCGCGCAGGCCGATCGCCGCCTGCTCGATGCCCGCCGCGCCGCTGTATTCGTAGGCGAGAATCTGCTTGTGCCCGCGGGCGCGCAGGTACGCGGCGAGGGGCAGGAGGGGGCCGCGGTTGGCCAGGTACCCGTGCACCAGCACGACGGTGCGTTGCTCCGAGCGGCGGGGAGTGCGTTTGACCGAGCGCCAGAGCCCGAACGGGTACAGCAGTGAAGCAGCCGCCAAAGCGAGAAGCTCGCGGCCGACGACGTGCGCCGCGGGTTCCTCGGTGACGGGGAAATCCCGGAGAGGCAAGTGCGGGCCCTCGGCACGGGGGTCCCGCTCGGTCACTCCCACTCCACCGCGGTCAGCCGATAGAGGCCTGCGATGGAGGGCGACGCCTGCCCGCTCCGATCGGCGATCAGGCAGTCCTCGCCGCGCGCTCGCCAGGACAGAGGCCGCGGGAAGACGGAGTACTCGTGCTGCTTCCCGTCGGTGGCGAGGTAATGACCGTGCGACAGCAGGTCGAGCGACACGACGGCGCTTGCCCGCTCGAAGTCGGGCGGCAGATCGAGCGTCAGCGTGGTGCTCGTCCGATCGATCACCTCACCGCTGGTGAGGTCGACGACTGCGATCATGCGTTCCATCGGATCTCCTCGGCGCGCCGGAGCGATTCGACGGTTCTCGCGTCGGGCCGAGAGGAGGAAGCGGGGCGGAGCGTGCGAGAGAGCATAACAGACGCGCGCGTCGGGCGCCCGTACATGCCCGCCGGGGCGATGGGGCGCCCGATTAGACGTGCGCTTGCTCTCCAGGCCGGCCGGTTCCGGAGTCTACAGGTCCCTGAAGGAGACCAGCACGGCCCCCGCGCGCGCCAGCGCCTGTCGCACCCGGGCGTCGCACAGGGAGCGGAGCTCCACCTCGCGCTCCGCGCCGAAGGAGGTGCGGGCGTGCGACGGCGCGTACCCGGGATGGCACATCAGCTCGGTGATGCCGTCCTCCAGGGTCTCCAGTGCCGGAGCGAGCCGCTCCGGGGTCCAGCAGGGGCGCAGGTCGGCGTCGCCGAGGAAGTGCTCGGTGGTTCGCACGCCGTGGGCGCGCAGCAGGTCCCGCATGGGCGTGTCGAGCGCGCGAACCGGCAGGCCCTGCGCGCCGGCGACGGCGGCGAAGGCGGCCAGCAGCTCGGGCCGGGCATGGTGATGCTTGTGGCTGTCGAGGTGCGTCGGCGGCGCGCCACGCAGCGCGGCGAAGCGCGCGATCTGGCGCAGCAGCTCCTTTTCCGCCTGCGCGCGCGGGAGCGACGGATCGATCACGGCGTGCAGCCCCAGCGCGAGCGAGGCGGGTGCGGCGCGCAGGGCCGCAGGGGCAAACGGCGTGTCCACCATCGCGGTGGCGCTCGTCACCGCCCCGCGCGCGTGCGCCTCGAAGATGCCGCGGTCGATCTCGGGGTCGTATCCGAGGTCGTCCGCATTGATGACGAGCCGCTTCGGGGTCGGGCGCATGGGCCGAGTCTAGAGCCGTTCAGGCCCGGGCCGCGCAAGCGGGGACCTCACCCGCGCCCCAGCGCAGTCCTTCCCTCGTAGTAGTCGACCGCGCCTGGATGGAAGGGGATGGGCGAAGATCCCCGCAGCGAACGCTTGTCCGCGAGCGGCTTCTCGCGAGATTCGACCAGGGCCTGGGCGATGGCGTGCGCGCGTTGGCGGGCACAGCTCTCGAGCACGACGAGCAAGTCGCCGCCCACGACGGCCAGCGCGCGCAGCGGCACCTTGCCATCGTCGGCGAACCTGCCGCGTCCCTCGAGGGCCTCGAGGGCTTCGGCCGCCGGAAGCAGTCCGACCTGGAGCTGACCGGTGCTCAAGAGCCTCACCACCTCGACGGGCGTCCTCGCGGCCGAAGGGACCGCCTTGGTCTCCGGCCACCGCGCCGCGATGGCGGACGCGATGGCCGTGGCGACGGCGAATGCACCCGGCCGCCCCTCGTCGGTCACGACGACCAGGTGCTTCGCCCGGTAGGCGTACCACTGGCGGTACGGGGAGTGGGCGGGCAAGAGCGCCGCGGCCGCTCCCAGAAGCGCCAGCGCGAGGAGCCTGCGGCTGCTCATCGTGCTCACGGCCCCGCGTTGAACACGTCGAGTTGGAGGAAGTTCGAGACCACGTAGTTGGGCACGTCCACCAGGTTGCTGATGCGGAGATCGCAGGCGACGCTGCAGAGGAGGTACGCCTGCTCCGCGCTCAGCTTCGAGGGCGCCGGCGAAGTCGGTCCGGTCAGCAGGTCGATCATCTTGAGCAGCGCGTCGCGCGCCGCCAGCGTCACGTCCTCGGACTCGTTCCTGAGCGGGCGGAGGAGGTGGTTGGAGTTCACGTCGATCCACAGCTCCGGCGCAATGACCACGCCCGCGGGCTTCACCGGGATGCCCATGGTGGCGATGAAATGGTTCGGCTCGAGCTCCTTGAGGACGCCGGGGCGGTTGCTCTCGAAGCGGGGCCAGTTGCCGAACGCCGCGGCCAGGTTCTTGCGGACGTCGACCTTCACCGTGACGATCGCGTTCATCTCGATGGCGGTGCCGGAGACCTCGCCGTCGCCCTGCGCCCAGTGCACGTCTCCGACCGAGAGCCCGCACCCGTCGATGAAGCAGGGGAACAGCAGCGTCGTTCCCTTCACCATCTGCTTCACGTCGGTGTTCCCGCCGTTCTCGCGCGGGGGGATGGTGCGCAGGCAGCGGTCCCTCGCCTTCCCGTGGCGGCCGCAGAGGCGGGCCGGCACCGCGTCGGCCGGTTCCGGAGGCAGCACGAATCCCTGCTTCGCCCGAAGCTCCTCTTCCCGGTCGAAGGCGGTCTCGATCTCTTGACGGCCCAGCTCGACGCCGATGGTGCCGGCAAACCCATGCAGCGGCAGCCGCACGCCCGGAAGGTCGCGCGAGGTCGCAAAGCGCGTCCCGTTGATCGGGGGCGCTCCCAGCTCCCAGTGCACGATGGCGGGGTCGGTGAAGACGTCGCGGAGGAACCCGAACCCCGGGACCGCCACCGTGTACCCGAAGTTGTCGGGCCCGGGACCGACGTCGATCATGGTCACCGCGAGCACGTCGCCCCGCCTGGCGCCCCTCACGTGCAGCGGGCCGGTGAGCGGATGGATGAGGTTCAGGTTGGCGGCTGCGACCGTCGCCGGCGTGGACGCGCGGTTGAATGGGTTATCGAAGGCGTCGCGCGTCTCGAAGATCACGGTGTCGCCGGGGTTGGCCTCGGCAGCCTCGGGGATGTCCGGGTGCCAGCGGTTGTGACAGGTGCGGAGCGGATCCTCGCCGCACGGCACGGGCACCTTGTCCTTCCGCGTGATGGGGATGCGAACTTCCTTCGCGAACGACGGCCCGGCCACCGCGGCGACCAGCGCGGCCATGATCCAGACGGTTTTCATGGGTCCCCTCCCCGTGGGGAATCAGGGCGAAACTGCCCGCGCCATACGCCCCGGCGACTGCCATTGTCAAATTGCAGTTTTCAGATCCTCCGAGGCATTGCGCGCGCGGCGCGCGCAGCAGGCTCGGCACCCACAGGGCAGCACCCCTCCACACCAAGGGTCCGCCGCGACCCCGTGCCGATCCGCCGCCGGGGCCCGATTCGATCGGGAGGCGGCAGTTAGAATCCCAGTCAATCCTCGAGAAGGAGGTCGGCCGATTCGAGCGGAGGACACCAGTGGGAAACGACCAGGCCAGGAGAGGAGCTCGAGGCAGCGGGCGGCGCCGGCGAGGCGGGCAGAAGAGGGTCCGCGGCAAGGTGGCAGTCGCGATGATCGACATCCTGGGATTCAGTGATCTCAGCCGGCGCGAAAGCCCGCAGCGCATCTTCGACGAGATCTTCGAGCCGCTGGTCCAGGTCCGGCGGAACGCCGCGGCCGTGGCCGGGGCCCTCTCCGGTCGCCGCGAGGAGGTCTTCACTCTCGCCTTCTCGGATACCATCCTCGTCTATCGCCCCGAGCGCTCGGACTTCCGCATCGCGGGCACGCTGCCGCCGCATACCTGCATCAAGCTGGTTGGCGCGGCCGTGGCCGACATCATCCAGAAGGGCCTCCGGCGCGAGCGGCCCATCCTGTTCCGCGGCGCGATCGCGTGGGGGGAGTGCCTGATCAATCCGGTCGAGCCCCGCTGCTTCATCGGAGCGCCGATCATCGAGGCCTACTGTCTGGAGCGCGAGCAGGAATGGGTCGGCGCCGTGCTCGCTCCCACCGCGGCCGAGGTCTTTGGCGAGCCCGACGACGTCACGTTCGTTCCCTACCAGGTGCCGCTGAAGAACGGGCGCTCCATGACCGCTGGGATGGCCGTGAACTGGCTCCACTACATGGGTGCGCAAGACGCTCGCTTCGACAGATTGCCTCAACCCGCGGCGGACCTCTCGCAGGACCAGCGCGCGGCCGTCGTCAGGAAGCAGGAGAACACGCGCGCGTTCTACGATCACTTCAGGGACGCATTCATTGCGTCGGCGCCGGCATGAGCTCTTGCCGCAGCCCGACCCCCGATCAGCCCTGACGTCTCACTACGTTCGATAGTGAACGAGATACCGTCGGCGGCGGGGTAGGTCCGGTCGCTGTTTTGAAAGCGGACGAACAGGTCGCCTTCAAACGGCGACCGGGCATCGTTGATCAACTGTCAAACTGCGCACTCAAACTCAGTCCAGGAGCCCATGCAGGCCGAACCAGCCATCACCGAAGTGCGGCAGTCGCCGATCGGCCGCCGCTACCAGGTGCTCGGCTTTCGGGGATCGGGCGCCGAGGCGTCCGTCCATCTCGCCATCGATCTCTTCACCGGGCAGGAGGTCGCGCTCAAGCGGGGCCCGCCCGAGCGGCTCGCCGCCGAGTACCGCCGCTCGGCCGCGCTGGCTCACCCGCATCTGGCGCGGGCGGTGTCGCTCTGGCACGAGGCAGAGGGAGCATCCCTCGCCCTCGAGTACGGGGCAGAGGACCTCACCGCGATCCTGGGCGGCGCCGAGACCGTGGTGGTGGGGCACGTCGCCGGGATCGCCCGTGCGTTGGGTCACCTGCACCGCCGAGGGATCGTCCACGGCGACGTGAAGCCCAAGAACGCCGTGCTCGCGGGTCCAGACGGAGCGCGGCGCGCGCTCCTGGTGGACCTGGAGCTCGGTGGCGGCGAGCCCCTCTCGCGCGGCAGCCTCGAGTACGCGGCCCCGGAAGTGCTGGAAGGCGCGGCGCCCGATGCGGCCGCCGACCTGTACTCGCTCGGCGTCACGCTGCACGAGCTGCTCTCGGGCGCGAATCCGTTTGCTGCCGGCATGCCGTCCGAAGTGGTCCGCGCGCATTTCGGGACCGTTCCACCGGCCCGCGCGAGCCCCGGCGTGAGGGCGGTGGTGGCCAAGCTCCTGGCGCGCGAGCCGCGGTCACGCTATTCGCACGCCGACGAAGTCATCGAGGCGCTCGCGGCCGCCACCGGCTTGCGGCTCGAGAGCGAAGGCGAGGGCCTCGCGGCCGATCAAATCGGGATGGGCCAGCTCTACGGCAGGGAGGCCGAGCTCGCCCGGATCGAGGCGGCTGCCCGCCGCGCGTCCGCCGGCAAGGGCGCACAGATGGTCATCGTCGGCCCGCCAGGCTCGGGCCGTTCCCGGCTCTTGCGTGCCTCGGCGGTCGCGGCCGAGCTTGCCGGGCTGCGCGTGCTGCATCTCACGGAGAACCACGGCCTCCCCACGCTGGGCCTCTGGCTCGGTCTCCTTCTCGGCGGCCGGGCCCGCTTCGAGCCGACCGTCGTGGCGGCACAGAAGGACCTCGCCGCGGCTTGCGCGCAAAGCCCGGTCGCGCTGCTCATCGACGGCGCCGATCGCGCCGACGGCGCGCTGCGCTCGCTGCTCCTTGCGCTGGCCTCCGAGCCGGCCTGGAAACAGAGGCAGCTCCTGGTGGTCGCGACGGCGTCGGATCAGCTGGAGAACTCGCTCGAGCGGATCGAGTTGCGTCCCCTCCCGCCGGCGCTGCGAAAAGCGAAGATCGTCGAGGCGCTGGGGCCCGCCCGCCCCTGGGCAGAGGGGCTCGCCGAGCTGCTCGTTCGCGAGACGTCGGGCCATCCCGGTGATCTCGAGGAGGCGTTGCGCGATCTGGTCGCCCGCGGCCTGCTCGAGCGCCGCAACGGGCGGTGGGAGCTGGACGCGCCGCGAGCGGGCGCGGATTTCGGCGGTTGCGTGCCGCGTCCATCGGTGCGCGCCGCGCGCGCAGCGATCCTCGACCTGCCGGATTCGCAACGCTCCTCGGTCGGCTTCGCGGCCGTGCTCTGGCCGGAGCTCGGCACGCACGCGTTGGGAGGCGACGAGGAGACGCTCGTCGCCGACGGCCTCGTCCTGGCGGAAAGGCTGGGGCTGCACCTTTCCCAGATCGCGCTGCTGCGGGCGGCCGAGCGCGCGCTGTCCACGGACCTGCGCAGGCAGGCGCACTTGCGCGCAGCGCAGGTCACGCAGGACCCGGCTGCGCGCGCGCGGCATCTCTTCCGGGCCCAGGCCCCGGGCCTCGTGCGCGCGGCGATCGCGGCGGCGCGCGAGCGGCTCCGCGCCGGCGCGCCGGTCGAGGCAGCGCGGCTCTACCAGATCGCGCGGGCCGGTCTGCGGCATCCGTTCGTCAGCCCGCGCGCGGCGGCGCTCTGCGAACGCGCGGGCGACTGCCTCGCGCTCGCCGGGCAGCCAATCGCCGCGCGGCGCCAATATGGCCAGGCGCTCGCTCGCGGCGGGGCCGCTGGACGCATCTGGCAGAAGATCGCCAAGGCGCGCTGGCAGGAGGGCCGCTTCGACCTGGTGCTCGAGGCGCTCGGCTGCGCCCGCGCGGCCGGCGCCGACCCCCTCGCCGTGGCGACCGTCGAGGCGCGGGCGGAGGCGATGCGGGGCAACTACACGCGGGCGGAAGATCTGGCCAGCGAGGCGCTGCCGGTCGCCCGTGCACGCGGAGATGCCGAGGCGGCCACGCGGTTGCATCACCTGCTCGGCACCTGCGCCTGGCATCGAGGCGACGGACGCCGCGCGCTGCTCGAGGAGCGGACCGCGGTGCTGATCGCCCGGCGCGGCGGGTACCGCCGTGCCGAGGCAGACGCGCGAGCTGGTCTGGGGACGGCATACCGGCTCCTGACCAAATACGACCGGTCGGCTCGTGAGACGTGGCAGGCGCTCGAGCTCTACCGCTCCCTGGGCGACGAGCGCCAGGAGGCGATCGCCTGGAACAACCTCGGCGCCGCCCGCTACCTGGCGGGCGAATGGAACGGCGCGCTCGAGGCCTGGGAGAAGCTGAGGGAGAAGAGCCAGACGCTCGAGGAGGAGTTGCTCATCCTCAACAACCTGGGGTCCCTCTACCGCGAGCGCGGCGATTCGCCGAGGGCGAAGGACTTGCTCGAGCAGGCGCTGGCGAAAATCCAGCAGGCGGGCGGTCACGCGCGCATCGATGCGATGGTCCGCGGCAATCTCGGCGAGGTTGCCGCTCGCGAGGGCGATGCCGCGGGTGCCCGGACGCTCTACGGCGAGACGCTCGAGATCGCGCAGCGCACCGGCGCGCGCGGCGAGTTGGTGGAGACGGAACGGCGGCTGGCCGAGCTCGATCTGCTGGAGCTGGATCCGGTGGCCGCCGACGCGCGCGCCTCCGCGGCGATGAAGCTCGCGGTGGAGACGAACAACCTGGTCGAGCAAGGCAACCTCTGGCGCGTGCGCGCGCTGGCGGCGCGGGCCCGCGGCGAAGGGGCCGCGGCGGCCGCCGCGGTGCTGGCGGCGCGCGAGCTCCTGCAGGGTGCCGGCGCCCCGCTCGAGCTGGCGCGCACCGACTGCGTCGCCTGCGCCGTGGCGCTGGATCGCAGCGAACCGATGCAGGCCGCCGCCGCCCTGCGCCGGGCTCATGCGGCGTTCGAGAAGCTGGGGGTGGCGCCCGACCTGCGCGAGGTCGAGCGGCTGCAGAAGGACGTCGAGGCCCTCGAGCGTAGGTCGCTCTCGCAGGTGGACGCGCTCACGCAGGCCGCCCAGCGGCTCGCCGTGCGAAACGGCTCCGCGGCCTTGCTCGAGGACGTGCTCGACGAGGCGCTGGTCCTCACCGGCGCCGAGCGCGGATTCATCCTCCTCACCGAGGAAGGGAGCGTGCCCCGGGTGGCCGCGGTACGCGGCGCAGACGCGAGCGCGACCTTGCGCATCTCGCGCACCGTCGCCGATCGCGTGCTGCGCAGCGGCGAGGTGCTCGCGGTGGCGGACATCGTCGGGCGCGAGGAGCTGAGCACGCGGAGGAGCATCCTCGACCTCGGGTTGCGCTCGGTGCTCTGTGCGCCGATCCGGTTCGGCGGGCGCCAGTTGGGCATCCTCTATGTCGACTCCCGCCGCGTCGGCTCGCTGCTCTCCGAAAGGGACCTCGGGCTCTTGAGCGCGTTCGCCGCTCTCGCCGGCTCGGCGCTGGAGAATGCGCGCCTGATCGACGATCTGCGCCGCAAGACCGAGCTGCTCGTCCACATGGCGCACGAGTTCCGGATGCCCTTGATGAGCGTCAAGGCCTACGGCGAGGTGGCCGGCGAGGACCCCGGGCTGGGCGAGCAGGTGCGGGAAGGCCTCCAGGTCGTCTGCTCGCAAGCCGTGCGGCTCTCCACGCTGGTCGACCGCACCCTGGAGCTGGCGCGGATGGAAGCGGGCGCGGTGAAGTTCGCCCGCGCGCGAGTCGACCTCTCGCAGGTGGCCGGGGCGGCCATCGCCGGCCTCAAGCCTCTCGCGCTGATGAAATCCATCGAGGTCGCGCTGACCGTCGACGAGGAGCTCCCGCCGGTGCTGGGCGATTTCGACCGGCTGGTGCAAGTGATCACGAACCTCGTCGGCAACGCGATCCACTATTCGGGCAAGGGCACGCGCGTCTCGGTGCGGCTGACGCGCGGCAATCCGCTGCTCGCGCGCAGGCCAGGGCCGCGCATCGAGGTGGAGGGTTCGCCGTTGTCCAGCGAGCCGGAGACCCGGCCCGGCCCGAGCGCACAGGTCGCCGTGGCCGACCAGGGCCCGGGCATCGCGCCGGAGGACCTGCCCGATCTCTACGCGCCGTTCGCAGCCGGCGGAAAAGGGACCGGCACGGGCCTTGGCCTGGTGATCACGCGCGAGATCGTCCACCAGCACGGCGGAGAGCTGCGCGTCGAGAGCAAGCCTGGTCAGGGCACCACCTTCACCGTGTTGCTCCCGGGAGCGCCTTGAAAAGAGGTCGATCAATGACTGGATCCGGTCTCGGCAGAAGAGGCGTCGTCGGTCCGCTCGTCGCGCTCCTGACGCTTTTGGGCTCCCCGGCCGGCGCGGTTCCCCGCGTCACGCAGGTCATCGATGGCCTGCCCCAGGTCATCGTGCCGCAGCAGATCATCGTGAGCTGCGATCCGGCAAAGCTGCCGGTCCTGTGCTCGAACGCGTTGAACCTGGTGCGTGCCCTGATCATCGACATCGGCCTGGCGGACTTCCGCCTGGCGCAGCTGCCGGTCGGGGTGTCTCTCCAGGCGACGCTGGACACGCTGCGCGCCACCGCCGGCATCGCGTCCGCCGAGCCGAACCGCGTCCTCATCGGGAGCGCGACGTATCCTCAGACCTGGCATTTCCCCGCCAGCGGCGCGCCGGGCGATTCCAGCCTCTTGTTCGCCAGCGCCGCCCCGCCGATCGTGGCTGTCCTCGACACCGGTGTCGCGTACGAGGATTACCGGGGCCTGTCTGGCGCGTATGCCCGCGCGCCCGTGTTCGCCGGGACGCAGTTCGTTCCCGGGTGGGACTTCGTGAACGGCGACGCGCATCCCAACGACGACAACGGGCACGGCACGGCCATGGCGAGCATCATCGCCGGCCGGGGGAGTTTCTCCTCCGCGGCCATTCCCTACGTGGGCCCGGCGGCCGGCGCCGTGATCATGCCGGTCAAGGTGCTCGATTCGAGCAACCGGGGCACCGAGTTCTGGCTCGCTGAAGGCATCCGGTACGCAGTCGCCGCCGGTGCGCAGGTCATCAACCTGTCGCTCGACTTCGCGCGCAATTACGCGCCGGGCGCGGTGATGACGGACGCCATCGCGCGCGCGAGGGCGAGCAACGTCGTCATCGTCGGGGCGAGCGGCAATACCGGGGGCCGCCGGGTGCTCCATCCGGCGGCGTTCCCGGACGTCGTCGCGGTCGGGGCGTTCACGCTCGACGTCAAGGCCGGGTATGCCGTCACCTACTACTCCACGGGCGGCGAGGCGCTCGATCTGGTCGGTCCGGGAGGCGATCCCCGCCAGGACGTCAACCGGGACGGTCTCTTCGACGGGGCGCTGGGCCAGGCGTTCCCGCCGGGGTCGCCCAGGAACATCAGCTGGTGGCTGTTTGCCGGGACCTCGCCCGCGACCGCGCACGTGAGCGCGGCTGCGGCTGCGCTGATCGGCGCCGGCGTCGCGCCGGACGCGGTGCGTCCACTGCTCCAAGCCACCGCCGCCGGCATGGGCGCCAAAGGGTGGGACCGCACTTCGGGCTCCGGTCGCTTGCAGGCAGCCGATGCCGTCGCGCAGGCGAGCGCGTTCGTCGCGCCCGCGCCGCTCTACGCCGACGCCGCCGCGGCGCTGCGAGCCGATGGCAGGGCCGCGGCCGCCGTGATGATCGCGGACGCGAGCGGCGCTCCCGTGAGCAACGCCGACGTCTACGTGCGCTGGCGGGGAGCTGCTCCGGGTTCGCAGAACGCGACGACCGACGCCTCGGGCATCGCGCGCTTCGTTTCACCATCGCCGAACACGTCGCGCAAGATCTTCCTCATCGAGGTCCCTCGCGTGATCTACCGGGGAGCGGCGCAGCGGCCGCGCGCCTTCGCGCGATCGAGCAGCGGGTTCGGTACGCCAGCGATCGCCCTCGGCCTCAACCTCGGGAGCACGAACAGCTCCGTTGCCGGCCTGGACATCTGGGGTAATGGGTACTCGGGCGGAGTAGGGATCGCCTCCGGAACGACCGGTTCGGGCATTGCCTCCGGGACGACCGGATCCGACGGCTCGACCGCGGGGCAAACCTACCCGATGACGGGCGGAATCGCCGCCTGCCCGATGCCGTTCCCGCTCTATTCCTACGGGATATTCTCGTCCACGGTCTCGCGCGCCTTCTTCTCCGGAGCCTCGCTCGCGAACGGCTACAGCGTCCGCTCGCTCGACCCGTCCTGGGTGGTGGCTCCCGGCGCGGCGGCGCTCGACTCGCGGGAGCTGTCCAGGATCTGCAGCCTGAGCATCGGGCTCAGCAATTCGCTCTCCACCGGCTACTTCACCTCGGGGACGCTCCACGTGGCGGGACAGGGGTCGCCGCCCCCCGGGTTCGGCGCCGGCTACAGTGCGCGCTTCTGGGCCGACGTGATGAACGCCGAGGGCGCCACCGCGCCCTGAACCCGCGGGTCGAGCCAGCAGTACCGAGGCCGCGGGCGATCGAGCCACCTGACGCGCCCGCGGCGTCGGAGTCGTCCCGCCTGCCGCGTGAAGCTCCGGGCTAACGCTTGGGGGTAGTTACTTCGCCGCCGCCGTCTGCGCCCTGAGCACCTTGTTCCACCGCGCGATCTCGCTCGTCACGAGCTTCTCCAGCGCCTCCGGCGTCCGGCCCGTGCGATCGGCGATCTCCGCGCCCAGATCGAGCAGCCGCTTGCGCGTCGTCTCGTCGTCGAGCGCCTTCACCAGGGCGCCGTTCAGCTTGGTCACCACCTCCTTGGGCGTCCCCTTCGGCGCGAACAAGGCGTTCCAGGCGCTGACCTGGAACTCCGGCAGCCCGCCTTCCTTGGTCGTCGGCACCTCGGGGAGCGCCGGCGAGCGCTTCTCCGTCGCGATGCCGTATGCCTTGATGCTGCCGGCCTGGATCTGCGGGGTGAGGTTGACGATCTGGTCGCACATGTAATCGACCTGGCCGCCGACGAGATCGTTCAGCGCGGGGCCCGTCCCCTGGTAGGGCACCCGCGTGGGCTTGATGCCGAGGATGGAGTTGAGCAGCGAGCAGGTGGTGAAGGACACCGAGCCGACGCCGGCGTGGGCCTCGTTCAGCTTCTCCGAATTCGCCTTGGCGTACGCGACGAACTCCTTGAGGTCCTTCGCAGGGAAGTTCTTCTTGGCCACGATCAGGATCGGCGTCCCCGCCGCGAGCCCGATGGGAACGAAGTCCTTCAGCGGGTCGTACTTGAGATTCGGGTACACGGCGGGGGCCGCGCCGTGCGTCCCCATGTGACCCATGATGATCGTGTACCCGTCCGGGGCCGCCTGGGCAGCGCGCGTGGTGCCGGTGGTGCCGCCTGCGCCGGTCACGTTCTCGACCACGAGCTGCTGGCCCAGCGTGCGCGACATGTGGTCGCCGACGATGCGCGCGACGACGTCGGTCGGTCCGCCCGCCGCGAAGGGCACGATCAGGGTGATGGGACGCTCGGGGTAGGCGGCGTGCGCCGCCCCGGCCGAGAGTCCCAGCAGGGTGGCGAAGAGCAACAGTCGCTTGGTCATCGGATCGCTCCTTGGTTGGTGGAAGGCATCCGCCGCGGGCGGCGGGTCATTCGGTGAAGACCTCGGCGCGCCGCTTTCGCACCGCAGGAAGGATCGCGGCCGCCAGCACGATCAGCGCCCCGCCGAGGAGGCCAGCGCTGACGGGTCTCTCGACGAAGGTGGTGAAGTGGCCTCGGGCGATGAGAAGGGCCCGGCGGAGGTTCTCCTCCATGAGCCTGCCGAGCACGTACCCGAGCAGGAGCGGAGCCGTCTCGAAGCCGAGCTTGAGCAGCGCATAGCCGACCAGCGCGAAGACCCCGGTCAGCATCACGTCGGAGGCCGAGTTGTTCACCGAGTAGATGCCGATGCAGGAGAAGACGAGGATGGCCGGGTACATCAGCCGGTACGGCACGTCGAGGAGCTTCACCCAGATGCCCACGAGGGGCAGGTTGATGATCAGCAGCATGAGGTTGCCCACCCACATGCTCGCGATCATTCCCCAGAAGAGCGTCGGGTTCTTGGTCATCACCAGCGGCCCGGGGACGATTCCGTGGATGGTCATCGCGCCCACCATCAGCGCCATGACCGCATTGGGCGGAATGCCGAGCGTGAGGAGCGGGATGAACGAGCTTTGCGCGCCCGCGTTGTTCGCCGATTCCGGCCCGGCCACGCCCTCGATGGCGCCCCTGCCGAAGCGGCTCGGGTCCTTCGCCAGCTTCTTCTCCAGCGCGTAAGAGGCGAAGGGCCCGAGCACCGCGCCGTTGCCGGGCAGGATGCCGAGCGCGGTGCCGAGCAGCGTGCCGCGCGCGATGGGGCCGGCGGCGCGCTTCAGATCTTCGCGGCCCGGGAGGAGCCGTCCGATCGGCACCTTTTCCAGGTCGCGCGTCTCCGGGGCCTCGAGGTTCTTCAGCACCTCTGCGAACCCGATCACGCCCATCGCCAGTACCGCGAAGTCGATGCCGCTGGTCAACGCCGAGACCCCGAAAGTCAGGCGCTCGGCGCCGGTCTCCAGGTCGGTGCCGATGGTGGACAGGAGCAACCCGAGCAGGATCATCGCCAGCGCCTTGGGGACCGAGCCGCGCGCCAGCACCACGGCGAAGGTCAGACCGAGGACCATCAGCGAGAAGTACTCCGCCGGCCCGAAGAGCAGCGCGAGCTTCACCAGCGGCGCGGCCAGCGCGGCGATGACGACGGTCGCCACGCACCCTGCGAAGAAGGAGCCGATGGCGGCGATGCCGAGCGCCACCCCCGCGCGACCCTGCCGGGCCATCTGATGTCCGTCGAGAGTGGTGACGATGGCCGTCACCTCGCCGGGGATGTTGACCAGGATCGCCGTCGTGGACCCGCCGTACTGCGCGCCGTAGTAGATGCCCGCGAGCATGATGAGCGCGCCGACCGGCTCGACGTTGAAGGTGATCGGCAGCAGCATGGTGATCGTCGCGATGGGACCGATGCCGGGCAGCACGCCGATGAGCGTGCCGACCAGGCAGCCGATGAAGGCGAGGCCCACGTTGTGCAGCGTGAGCGCGGTCGAGAACCCGAGGGCCAGATTCGCGAGAAGGTCGGTCATCGGCAGCGCGTCAGAGGACCAGGATCCCGGGGATGATCAGGATGGGGATGGGCAGATTGAGCACGTACCGGAAGAGGCCGATCGACAGCGCGGTCACCACGATCGCGAAGACGAGCAGCTCCTTCGGGCGGGTTTCCGGCGACGCGGCGCCGCTGATCATCGCCACCAGGGGCCCGGCGACGGCGAGCCCCACGGTCCGGATGCTGAGCGCGAAGGCCGCGACCGCGAGGAACATGAAGAGGGGGCCGCGCAGCGGCCAGCGGCCGAGCGGCTCGCCGTCCTTGAGCAGCGAACCGACCACCAGCCCGAGGCCCAGGATGCCGAGGAGCGTGGCGATGCCGCGGGGGAGCAGGCCTGGGCCGACTGCATAGAAGCGGCCGGACCCGAGATCCGTGGTCGCCCCGAGGGCAATCGCCGCGATCGCGAGCAGAGCCAATCCCGCGACGAAATTCTGCGGGGCGCGGATGACGCTCCGGCGCTCAGCGGGACTTGCCGGAATGGGTTCCGTTTCGCCGGCCATTCGTCCTCACGGCCCCTCCGCCCGGGAGACACGGCCCCTGGGCGTGCGCCGCAGATAGGACTTAAGTCGGGGTAGCCGTCAAGTGCTCAGCGGCACTGCGAACGGATCCGGTCCTCCGCCGTGCTCGACTTGTCCCACCGATCGTCGCGCGTGTTGAAGACCTGCGGCACCATGAAGTCGTTCGGGTCGACGAGCAAGCGGAACTCCGGCCACTGGCTCTGCGGGAAGCCCATGTTCTGCGCCGTCTCACGCCAGTTGAGCTTGTGGTAGAGCGCCGAGCCCGCTTGGGCGACGTCTGTCAGGTGGCCGGGATAGTAGACCTTGGGCTTGAGGTGCTGCGTGTATTGGATGATGTCGCGCTGCTGGTTGGCCCCCGCCCCAAGGCTGACGATCGAGCCCATCAGCACGTCGGTCTGGGGCAGGTTGTCCATGATGGAGAACAGGCCCTTGCCGACCTCCGCGGCGAGCGTGATCGCCGGACCGTTGTTGGCCGGATCGTTGTATTGAGCCAGCGTGACCATGCCGGGGGAACCGGTGCCGATGCCTTCCTTCACTGGGCCCGCCGAATTGACGTAAGCGAAGGTGAAATTGTGGCCCTGCCCGCGCACCACGAAGTGGTAGAAGATCTCGATGATCCCGGCGCTCCCGCCGAACCCGGTGGTCCTCGTGTCCATCTGTCCCGGCACCCTGAGCGCCTCGGCGGCCGGTGGAGTGAAGGGCGTGCCGGTGGGGAATATCGCCGGGAAGATCGTGGGCGGCGCGGGACTGCTGGTGGTGGCTCCCGCGTAGCGCGGATCGCCGAGATTGTTCAGCGGCGTGTGAGGGAAAGACGCATCGACCGGCGACGCTCCCGAGTGGATGTGCTTGAAGGTCAGGATGCAGATGTTCGGGTCGAACTGGGTGATTCTCCTGACCGTCGTCGTGCCGCCCCTCGGATTGGACAGCGTGCCGGTGTACTCGCCCGGCGGCGAGCTCCGCGGAACGACGCCGACGCAGGCGACCGGGTCGCCGTTCGGAATGATCTTCGGGGCCACGCCATTGACCGCGTTGTTCGCATTGGGGTCGTTCCACATCCTGGTCACGTCGAGCTGCATCACGTCGCAGGTCTCCGGCGAGGCGTAGATGGTCGCGCCGGTCCACTTGGCGACGAAGGCGGCATTGTCCGCATGGTCACCGTGACCGTGCCCGAGGAAGATCGCCTCCGGCCGCACGTCCACGAAGTCCTGAGGCAGGATCGGCGTGCGGCGCCTGTCGAGCGGCGCGGTCGGCAGCTCCGGACGATTGATGTAGCTGTCGAGCAGGAGGACGCGTCCCGCGGCCGCGACGACGTACGTGGTGTTCGTCGCCCACGAGAAGATGACCTTGTCCTTGTCGACGCGCCCTTTCTCGTCCACGTTCTCGATGCCGAAGAACTTCTGCCTGGCCCGGATCAGCGTCGCGTTCGCGCCACGGTCGCGTTCGCGGTCGTCGCCATGGGCGACGGCGGCGAAAGAGGCAGTGCACAGGACCCCGGAGAAAATCGCGGACATCGTTCGTCTATAGTTCATGATGATGAGCTCCTCTCCTGAGTTGATCCCCGCGGATCGTCAGGGCACGGCGGCTGCGTTTGCCGCGGCGATGATGCTGGCCGCATCGACGGGGAGCAGCAGGCGCTGGCTGACCAGGCTGTTTGCCGCCGCGGTCACGGCGGCGACGTAGGCCGCATGCGTCGGATAGCGCTCCTCGAGCGAGAGACGCGGGTCGCCTGCCGCAAGCCGCTGGGCCTTGGTCTTGAAGAACGGGATGAAGCCGCCGGTGAGGTCGCTGGAGTCCCCTTCGCTGAACCCTGCCTTGCGGACGTTCCAGCCGAGGTAGGTACCCAGCGGGACCTGCACGTTCGTGTTCCGGAGTCCGTCGATGGGGTTGCCGTCGGCGTCGACCTGCGGGACGAGCACCGTGTAGGAGGAGCCTGGCACCGCGGGTTCCCTCAAGACGCCGGACGCGTCCTCCACGTTGAAGTTCCGGCCACGGTCGAGGAAGACCTTCGGGTTGACCAGACCGGCCAGAGTGAAGTTCACGGCGGGAAGGAACGGGATTTTCACGTCCTCCGCTCTGACCAGGCTCCTCCGGCCGATCGACGAGTACAGGCTCGCCGGCGGCTCCGTTCCGTTGACCACCCACTCGCGGAGCGCGACCAGCAGCGCCCGCTGGTGCCAAAGGAAGGGGTTGCTGTTGGAGCGGAGCTGGCTGTTCGCCGGCACGCCCGGCATCACCGCCGGCGGCTGCGCGAGCGGGTTGCCTCCACCATGCTGCGTACCGGAAAGCTGGTAGATGCGGACCTCGCGCGGGATGGCGAGGTCGTGCCTGCCGTCCGAGTCGGTGGTGTTCAGCGACATCACGGCCTGCCAGTACTCGGTGTCGGTGACCGTATGGGTGATCCTCGGGCAGCTACGGGTCTTGCGGCAGCGGTCGAGCTGCCCGGCGGTCAAGTCAGCGATCCGGTCGCGGCTCTCGCCCCACGTCTGCGGCGACTCCGGCCCCGCGAATTGCGCCTCGGTGTGCTGCGTCCCCGAGAGCCGCGTCGGCTGCGCGAAGCGGATGTTGAACGCGCCGCGGTTGGAGGCCTTGTGCGGAATCGCCCCCTCGACCACCAGGCGGCGGTCCTCGTCCTGGTTGAAGCCGAGCTGGATGAAGGTGCGGATCCAGCGGCCGCTCTGCGACGAGCCGTAGATCAAAGCGTTCTTGATCGCGTTGCCCAGAGGGTTCGCGGGGTTCGCCGCGGGCGCGTCATCGTCGTCATCGTCGTCGCGCCGGCCTCGGCCGTCATCGTCGTCGCGATCGCCCCGGCCGGTCTTGGCGCCGTTCCCGTTGCGCAGGAACGAGATGAAGTCGCGCGTCGCGGCGAAGCCCAGCCCCGTGACGGTCGGGTTCTTCGCCGTGTAGAGCAGCTCATAGATGTGGTTGGTGTCGAACCCGCCGCGCAGACAGACCTTGGCGGTGCTCGGGACGCCGGGGAAGGGCGTCACGCTGCAGTCGGCGAAAGCCCACTGGTCGTTCGCGATGAGCTCGCGCGCGTCGTTCTGGTGGACGCGCCGGGTCAGGGTGGCGCCGGTGTTGCTGGTGCTGACCGCCTCGTACGCAGGGGGAGAAGTCACGTCCTGGGTGCTGTCGGCCTGGTCCAGGATGTACTCGGACCGTACCCGCCCGGTGATCTCGCTGCCGTCGCGGTTCCTGGCGACGGGCAAGGGGAACCGGACGCCGGAGGCGATGTCGCCCTCCCATCCGATCCAGGCCATCGTGTAGCCCTGGGACTCGAGAAACCCGTCGCCCGGGTTGGTGGCGTTGCCGCCGATGTTCAGGTCGGTGATGCGCTTGTTTCCGCGGTTCACCACGTCGTAGATGAGCGTGCGGTTGGCGCGGGTCATGTCGATCGGCTTGAGGATCGAGATCATCGACTGGTACTCGACCATGCCGCGCCGGTTTCGCGGGGCCAACTTGATGTCCGTGATCACCTCGTTGAGCGAGTCCTTCGGGTCCACCTCGCCGAATGCGATGCCGTCGAGGATCTCGTACTGACCAACGCTGCCGAACGAAGCGCCGTTGAAGGCCGGTGACGTGACCTTCGTGATCACGATCTGCGTGATCTTCGCTTCCGCCGGTCTCCCGAGGAGCAACAGCAAGGCGCCCAGCGAGATCGAGAAGATCGACCGTGCGACGGGGCTTCTGGATTTCCGGGGCATTCGGTTCTCCCTCCCAAAGTTTGCGATCCTGCGCGTGCGCAAGAAGCAGCAGAGCTACGGCGGCTCCCTGACCGACCTGCGTCCGATGCGCGCTGGCGATTCGTGCGTCAAGCCGCAACGAGTCAGGGCAGCTTGCTTCACCCCCGCAGCGCCGCTGGCGCTCCCCGGCACCGCTGGCGCGCCGCGGCTTGACTTGGATCCTGGATCCAAAATACAGGCGCACCGGTGCAGCTACAGACGCTGAATCGCATCCCGGTCGACGTTCTCGGGGCGCGCGTGGCGCAGGAGATTCGTAGCGCGATTCTCCGCGGCGATCTGCCGCCGGGCAGCCGCGTGAAGCAGGAAGACCTGGCTGCGCAGCTTGGCGTCTCGCGCGAACCGGTGCGGCAGGCCCTGCTGCTGCTCCAAGGCGAAGGCCTGCTGCATGCGCAGCCCAATCGGAGCGCGCAGGTCGCCGCGGTCGACCGCCAGCTCATCTCCGGCTTGTATGAACTTCGCGAGGCGGTCGAGAGCAGCCTCGTCGGGACCCTCGCGCGCCGTCCCGGTTTCGACGTGAAGCCCTTTCGAATTCTCATCGCCCGCGGCCGTACCGCGGTCCGGCAGCGTGACCTGCCCGCCCTGATCGATCTCGACATGTCGTTCCATACCGGCCTGTACGAGGCAGCAGGCAACCGGGTCATCGTCGAGGTGATGCGGGGCCAGTGGATCCACATCCGTCGCGTGATGGCGATGGTGCTCGATCAGGCCGCCTACCGGCAGAAAATCTGGGACGAGCACGAAGCCATCGTGCACGCGATTCACGCACGAAGAGCGGCCTCGGCCAGCGTCGCCGCTGGTCGTCACATCCGCGCCGCCAGAAAGATGCTCCTGGCTGTCTTCGGCGCCGCCCCCACACCATGTTGCCCTTCCCCGACAACGTCATGACGAAGACGCCGCCCCCCGGCGCCTTCCCGCGGCCGTCATTCCCGTGGCCGCAGTCAACGCTCTGGACGGGGAAGGGCAGCGTCCTTGAGAGAAGTCCGATCCAACGCTGACGTCTGTGTTCAACGACAAAGGGAGGCATCCATGATCAAGTCACTCGCTCCATTCGTGTCTCTGAAGCGCCGAAGTTTCCTTTCGGCCGCCGTCGCCGCGCTGGCCGTGGTCGTCCTGGGCATTCCTGCCGCACTCGCCGAGGAGGGGGGCCGCGGAAACCAGAAGTGGGTCGCCTCGTGGGCCGCGTCGGCGCACGGGCTGTACCCCTCCGGGACGGCAGTGTCGCAACCCGACCTCTCGTTTGCCTTTCCCTCGGCCGACACCGGCGCGAACGACCAGACGTTCCGGCTGATCGTGAGGCCGAACCTCTGGGGCGATCGCTTCCGCGTCCGCTTCTCGAACTTCTTCGGCACGAAGGCCGTCACGCTCGACGACGTCTTCATCGGCCTGCAAGCCAGCGCCGGCGCCGTCCTGCCCGGAACGAACCGTCGAGTGACCTTTGCACGCGGCAAGAGCGTCACCATCCCGACCGGGGCGTCAGTCTTCAGCGACGCCGTCGAGCTGGAATTCGTGGACGAGGTCGAGAAATTCTCGCTCGAGGGGCGGAAGCTGGCCGTGAGCTTCCACGTCGTCGGCACCAGCGGTCCCATGACGTGGCACTCCAAGGCGGTGCAGACCTCGTACGTCACCAATCCCGGTGCGGGCTCGCACAGCAACGACCAGGGCGACGCTGCGTTCCCCAACTCGACGACCTCCTGGTACTTCCTGGATGCGCTCGACGTGATGGCGCCCGCGGACACCTTCGTCGTCGCCACGTTCGGCGATTCCATCACGGACGGGACCGCCTCCACGCTCAACGGCGACGATCGATGGCCCGACGTGCTGTTCCGCCGCCTGCGCGCCGCCTACGGCAACCGCGTCTCGCTCGTGAACGAGGGGATCGGCGGAAACCGGGTCGTATCGGACGCAGGTGCTGGCGGCCCTTCGGCGCTCAGCCGTCTCGAGCGCGACGTCTTCAGCCTGTCCGGCGTCAGCGCGGTCGTTTGGCTCGAGGGTATCAACGATCTGAGCGCGGGAGCCACGTCCGACGCCGTGGTCGCCGGGATCAAGGAGGGTACGCGCCTGATCCGCAAACAAGGGCTCAAGCTGATCCAGGCGACCATCACCTCGGCCCTGGGCAACAACCCCTCGATCGACGCGGACCGCGACAGCCGCCGGAAAGCTGTCAATGCATTCATCCGGAGCGCCGGGATCTTCGACAGCGTCGCCGATTTCGATGGCGTCACCGTCGATCCGATCACCGGTGAGATGGCCGCGCCATTCCTGCACAACAGCACCACGAACGCGGTCGATCACCTGCACCCCAACAGGGCAGGGTATCTGAAGATGGGTGGAGCGGTGGACATCACCGTCCTCGCTCCAGCCTCCCGGAAGCGATCCGACCGGGACTGAAGCGATTGCGCGGGGTCCCCGGCCTCTGCCGAAGGAGGTCGGGCGACTCCATCACCAGGTCTCCCCGTACGGGCGGGCCTCCACTTCGAACGACCAGGCCGACGGGCGCTGCTGGGTGAGCCGGAAGCCAATCTCGGCGACGTCATCCGGTTTGATGAAAAACGAGTCCGGCTTGCCCGGCATCCTTTCCCGCGTCCTCGGCAGATCGACGACGCCGTCCGCCACGATGAGCGCCACGTGGATGCCGGCGGGCCAGAGAGCGCGAGCCATCGATTCCGCGAGGCTGCGCTGTGCGCCCTTGGCGGAGGAGAAGGCGGCGGACCTCGCGCCCGCCTTGCGCGACGCGGTGGCGCCCACGAAGACGATGCTGCCGCGCCCGGCCCGCTTCATCGCGGGGATGACCTGCTTGGACGCAAGGAACCCGCCGAGCGTGTTGACCCGCCAGGCCGCCTCGAAGTCCGCCGCGGTCGCTTCCTCGACGCTGCCCCAGACGCCGGAGCCGGCGTTGTAGACCAGTACCTCGACTTCCCCGAGGTC
>Ga0137397_10000573_pt1 | contig 25300 bp, 25 predicted proteins | sample czorhiz116metaG_FD_106658 | JGI IMG/M metagenome (GOLD analysis project Ga0137397, IMG submission 106658) | Vadose zone soil microbial communities from Angelo Coast Range Reserve, California, USA - czorhiz1.16 metaG | ecosystem: Environmental > Terrestrial > Soil > Vadose zone | place: USA... | reverse complement strand
GCGGGCGGTGCTGGTGGCCCCCCTGCGCATCGCCTTCCTGGTTCCGCGCGATGCCGCAAAGGAGTGCGTGCGACGGCTGCACGCGGAGTTCGTGGAAAGGAGCTGACCGTGGCCGCCAAGACTTCCCGCAAGAAGAAGCCCTCGGAAGCCCAGGATCTGCGCGCCCGGCTCGCCCAGGCCTTGGGAGTGACGGAGGAAGAAGCGGAGCTGCGCGCCCTGCGGGAGCTCCTCGCCTCGGTCGCGCCGCCCCCGCCAGCCCGGGCCCCGGAGAAGACTCCGGCGCCCAAGGCTCGCTCGGAGAGCCCGCTACCCCAGCGCCTCTACCTGATGCTCGACGGCCGCGGGCTGGACGGCCGCGGCATGCCCGTCGAGGTGATCGATCTCCCCTGCATCATCGGGAGCGCCCGCAGCTGCAGCGTCTGGGTGAACTCCCCCCGGATCGAAACCCGCCACCTCCAGATCACCCGCGGCGACGACGGCTGGATCCTCGAAGACCTGAACACCGAGCACGGCACCTTCCTCGGCGACCAGCGCATCCACCGCCGCCCGATCTCCAACGGCGACGAATACCGGCTGGCCGGCTATCTCCGCCTCCGCACCGACCTCCGCTAATTTCGGGGACACCCTACGCAACTCCGTGCCAACCTTGGCGTGGCGCGTCAGACTTGGCATGGGGTTGCGTAGGGTGTCCCCGAAACTCTAGAGCTGAATCTCTGTGAGGTCCTGGGCTGCGATGATCCGAGGGTGGATCGTGCGGGCCTCGTCGGCCACGGCGTTTCCATCCACGCTGGGCGAGAAGTGCGTCAAGAGCAGTGAGGCTGCTTCGGCGTCGGCGGCGATGCGGGCGGCTTCCACGCCGGTCGAGTGGCCGCGCTCGTGGGCCAGATCGGAGCGGGCGTGCTCGTAGGTTGCCTCGTGCACCAGCACGTCGACGCTCCGACCCAACTCGACGGCGGAGGGGCAGGGGATGGTGTCGAGGGCGTAGGCCATCGAGGGGCCGCGCTGCCGCGGGCCGATCAGCCCATCGGGGGCAACGACGCGGCCGCCCTCCAGCGTCACGGCGCGGCCGGCCTTCAGGTCTGCCAGGAGAGGACCGCGGGGAACTCCCGCGGCGTCGGTCTTGGTCACGTCCAGCATGCCCGGGCGGTCCGGCAGCGCCACGCGGAATCCGTAGGTCGGCACGCGGTGGGCGAGCGGGCGGCTCTCGACCAAGAACTGCGAGCCGTCGATTCGCACCTCGCCCCCGTTGCCGTGCTGCTCGAAGACGCGCACCTCCATGTCGCCCGTGCCCAGCGATCCTGCGTTGGCCAGGTGTTGCAGCAGGGCAGTCGTTCCCGACGGCCCGGCGATCACCAGTGGACGCTGCCGCCCCTCGAGTCCCAGCGTCCCGAGCAGTCCCGGCAGGCCGTTGAAGTGGTCGCCGTGCAGGTGCGTGATCAGCACCGCGTCCAGCCGCGAGAGGCTGAGCCCGGCGCGCAACGCCGCGAGCTGCGCTCCCTCGCCGCAGTCGCACATCACCCACGCGCCTTCCGCCGCGACCGCCAGGGCGGACGCTCCCCGCAGCAGCGTCGGCCGGCCCGCGCTGGTGCCGAGCGGGACGATCTTCAGCTTCACCCTGTCTCCAGCACCGCGGCGCCGCGCCCGCGGAACCGCAGCCGATCTCCGGCAAGGTTCGACCCCCCCGAGTCGAGGAGCACGCGCCAGCTGCCCGGGGGAAGGCGGGCATCGGAAGGCTGCGCACCGAACGCCGCGACCAGCAGCAATGGTCCCCGCTGCAGCAGCAGCGTCTTGCCTTGAACGGCAGCGCGCACCCCGCTGCGCGCGTCGTCCTGCAGCGCCGGATGCTCCTGCCGCATCGTGAGCAGCGCCTTGTGCCACTCGAGCGCACGTGCGTCCTTGCGGCCGCGGTCGATACGGCTCCGCCGGAACGTCTCCTCGGCGAGCGGATCGGGCACGTCGGCCCAGCTGAACCCCTTGAACTCCTCGCGCCGCCCCTTGCGGATCGCCTCCACCAGCGCCGGGTCGGTGTGCGAGACGAAGTACTGGAAGGGCTCGCGCGCGCCCCACTCCTCGCCCTGGAAATAGAGCGGCAGCGCAGGCTGCAGCGCGATCACCGTCGCCGCCGCCCGCAGGCCACCCTCGTCCGTCAGCTCGGTGAGCCGCTCTCCCCGCGCGCGGTTTCCGATCTGGTCGTGGTTCTGCGCGCAGACCACGAAGTGGCGCGCGGCGAGGTGCGCCGCGGGGGTCCCGTGCTTGCGCCCGAAGCTGGGCTTGTGCTGCCCCTCGTAGAACCATCCGCGCTCGAGGGCCGCGACCATCTGGCGCATCGGGTCCTGGAAGTCGGCGTAGTACCCCTGCGACTCGCCGGTGAGCGCGACGTGGATCGCGTGGTGCAGGTCGTCGGCCCAGCTCCCGTCCAGGCCGTAGCGCTCGATCAGCTTCACGTCGTTGAGATCGCTCTCCGCGATCACCAGGCCGCCCTCCGCGTGCACCGCCTCGGCGATCTCCTGCAGGATGTGCCGGGGCGAGTCGTCGTAGATGCCGTGGATCGCGTCGAGCCGCAAGCCGTCGAAGCCAGAGCCCGCCGGCGAGACCCACCGCAGCGCGTTCTCCACGAAATAGCGACGTACCTGCGGCTGCGAGAAGTCGAGCGCGTCCCCCCAGGGCGTCTTGTGCTTGGGCGTGAAGTATGGCCCGAACTCGCTCAGGTAGTTCCCTTCCGGACCGAGGTGGTTGTAGACGACGTCGAGAAAAGCGCTCAGGCCGGCCCCGTGCGCCGCGTCGACCAGCCGGGCCAGCGCCGCCGGGCCACCATACGCCGCATGCGCCGCGAAGAGCGCGACCCCGTCGTAGCCCCAGTTCCGGGATCCCGGGAACGCGGCCACCGGCATCACCTCGACCGCCGTGAAGCGCGCATCCGCGAGCTCCGGCATGAAGCGCGCCGCCGCTTCCGCGGTCCCTTCCGCGGTGTACGTCCCGAGATGGATCTCCGAGAAGATCAGCTTCTGCAAGGGAACCTTGGCCCTGCCCGGCCGCGGCGCGATCCGCTGGAGATCGACGACCTCGCTGGGCCCGTGTACGCCCTCCGGCTGGAGCAGGGAAGCAGGGTCCGGCCGCTCGCGGCCGTCCGCAAAGCGGTAGACGTACCGGGCGCCCGCCCCCACGCCCTCGGCGCGTCCGGTGAAGATGCCGTCCTCCTCCCGCCGCAGCGGGGTCGAAGGTCCTCCCTTCACCTGCACCGAGAGCGACTCCGCCTTCGGCGCCCAGACGCGGAAGCGCGTGCCGCCCGCCTCCGGGACCGCTCCCAACCACGGCTTCCAGGTCATGGGCGAAGGCTAGGTCGGGCGCGCTCCGCAAGCCAGACTGGAACCCATCCAAGTTGTTGCTCAAGACATGGCCCCCGAGCCGCCTTCGGCGGCCGGGGCTACTTCGCCGGGCGCGGCTCGAACTTGAACGGATACGCGATGCGCAGCTTGCCGCCGGAGACCGGCTTCTCGAATTCGAACTTCCGGACCGCCGTGACCACGCAGAGGATCAGCTCGCGGTCCGAGATCCCCTCGGCGGTGGCTCCGATGACCGTCCCGCTCGGCCCGATGTCGAAGCGGGCCACCAGCTTCCCCTGGAGCGTCGGGCGCTCCACGAGCCGCTTCTCATAGCACTCGCGGATCGGCGCGCTGTGGTCGCGGATGTAGTCGCGGATGGCGATCTTCTCCGCTCCTTCCGGATACGGCGGCGGCGGCGTGCTGTCTGCCGGGTCCTCGCCCTCGATCGTCAGCGATGCCTTGGCTTTGCTCTGTCCGCCGTCCGGCTTGGGGTCGGCGGCGGCCGAGGTAAACGAGAGGGTAAGCAGGAGCAGCAGGGGTGCGCGGGCCATCGAAGTGCTTCGAGAGTAGGAGGTCCGCCCCGGAAGGGTCAATTTCGGGGTGGAATGCGCGCAAGTCGATCTGGGGTTAACGTGTTCTGGATGCGTCGGGCCCGTTTCTACATCCTCGTACTGGGGCTCACCCTGCTGCCCCAGATCGTCGCCGCCTCGGATCTGGTGCGCTGGCTGGCGGCCAAGGACCAGCTCGCGCTCGGCCTCTCCGTGCCCGGCCTCCTGCTCGCGCTCAACCTGCCCATGCTGGCCGAGATTCTCCGGCGCAAGAAGAGGGCGCGCCTGCCCCGGTTCTTCGCGGCCACCCTGCAGACGCCCTGGACCGCGTGGTGGCTGGGCAGCCTCTTCTACGCCCTCCTCCGGGCTGGCTGGACGTTGGCACACCTCGGGCCCGCGCCCATGCCGGTGCCGCTCGCGCTGGCTCCCTTCGCGCTCGCTCTCTACGGCACCCTGTTCGGCGCCCGCGTCCTGCGCCGGGAGCGGGTCACCATCCACGTCGCCGGCCTCCCCGAGGGATGGCGCGGAGCCCGCATCGTCCAGCTCTCCGACCTGCACGCCGGCCGGCACGTCACCCGCGAGCGGCTCCAGGCCATCGCGCGGCGCGCCGCGCGGCTCGATCCCGACCTGCTGGTGGTCACGGGCGACATCGTGCACAACTCCGCGGCGTTCGCCCGGCATGCAGCGGAAGCGATCGCCTCGATCCCCGCGCGGCACGGCGTCTTCGCCTGCCTCGGCAACCACGACTTCTGGGCCGGTCCCGATGCGGTGGAACACGAGCTGGAACGCGCGGGCGTCCAGGTGCTGCGCAACCGCGGCGTGCTGCTCCAGCGCAACGGCGACGGGCTCTGGCTCTGCGGCGTGGACGATCCCTGGAGCGGCCGCGTCGACTTGCGGGCGGCGCTGAGCGGCAGGCCGGAAGGCGCGGCCACCGTGCTGCTCTCGCACCAGCCCAATACCTGGCTGCGCGCGCAAGAGCTGGGCGTCGAGCTGCAGCTCTCCGGGCATACCCACGGCGGCCAGGTGGCGCTGCTCTGGCTCCACCGATCGCTCTCGCTGGCGCGCCTGATCACGCCCTTCGTCGCCGGCCTCTACCGCGCCGGCCGGTCCTACCTGTACGTCAACCGCGGCGCCGGCTCGGTGATGCCGATGGTGCGCCTCGGCGCCCGGCCCGAGGTGACCGAGCTCACCCTGGTCCCGGCGGACGAAGCGCGCGACGACCTGGCGCTCGCTCCTTCGTGAGCGGCCGTTTACAGTAGGGCCGATGCGGATCCGGCTCTTCGATCTGACCGATGCGGCGAGGCGCGCGGACGAAGCGCTCTTGCGCATGGCGCCGGCCGCCCGCGACGAGCTGGCGCGCGCCGCCCAGGACAAGGCATCCGCGCTGGGGTTGATGCGCGGGACGACTCCGATTCCGCTGGTGCTCTCGCCGTCGGCGCTGCCGGTCGCGGAGCTTGCGGAGCTGGGCAAGGGAGCGCGCCTCTTGACCAGCGCGCTGGTGAAGGTCGCGCGCGAGTTGATCGAGCGGCGCCCCGAGAAGGCGCGGTTGCTCTTCCATCACCTCTCGCCCCTGGAGACCGAGGCGCTGAGGTCCCGGTGGCGCGAAGCCGAGGAGCTCCTGCACTCGCGCATCGACTGGTTCGTGGATCAGGCCGGGCATGTCCGCGCCCTGGAGATCAACGCCACCATTCCGGCGATGCAGGTCTACTCGGACGCCGCCGCCCGCGGATGGGTGGAGACGGTCGCGCCGGCGCACGCGCCGGACTTCGGCCGCAGGCCGGGCAACGCGGCGTGGCTGCTCGACGCGCTGCTCGCCGCCGCGCGCGGGCGAAAGCGGCCGCTCCAGGTCCAGCTCCTCCATCGCGAGGGCGATCCACAGATCACCGAGCTGCGCGAGCTCGCGAAGCTGTTGCGCGAGCGAGGGATCGAGGCCCGCACCGTCACGCCCGCGCAGGTGGTCCTCGATGGCGATCCACGCCGGGTGCTGTACCGGCATCTCTTCGCGCGATACGTCGAGCCGTCTTCGCCCCTCGGTCAGGCCTTCCTTGATCCCGTGAAGCACGGCATGTGGAACCGGGTGGACGGCTGGCTCGAGACGAAGGGTCTGTTCGCCGAGCTTTCGCTGCAGGTCGCCGCCGGCTACCTCAGCGCGGAAGAGCGCGCGGCCGTGGCCGACCTGGTCCCCTGGACGCGCCTGCTGGACGACATCGACGACGCCGAGCTGGGCGACGGAGACCGCGTCGTGCTCAAGAAGTCGCACGACTACGGCGGCAAGAGCGTGGTGATCGGCCGCGAGTGCGGCCCCGCCGCGTTCAGGCAGGCGCTCGCACGCGCCCGCGCCGACGAGCCCGGAAGCTGGGTGGCCCAGGAACTGGTCGACGCTCCGGCCATCGAGCGGTTTCTCTGCGCGGACACCGGCGCCCGCCGGCTCTCGCTGCACCTGGACATCAGTACGTACGCGTCGCTGATCCCCGGCATGCCTCCTGGGGGCAGCGTCTGCCGCGCAGCTCCCGGGCGGGTGGTGAACATCGTTGGAGGCGGGGGCGTTGCGCCCCTGTTCGCCGACGATGCCCTGGCGAGCTTGTCATGATCCGCCGCTGCCGCGGGCCCGCCGCTGGGCGATCTCCTCCAGAAAGGCGACCGCAAGGGCGTGCCGCAAGAGGTCGATGCAGGGATAATCCGGGGCATGGCAGAACTGATCATGGAACCGGCAGAGCCGTCCGTGCCGGTCGCGGCAGAAGGCATCGAACCCACCTTCGTCGCAGGGATCGTCGATGGAGGCCTCGAGCCTGGCCGTGCGCTCAGGCGTCAAAAGCGGGTCGTCGTTGGCGGGCGCGTGCGGGTCGATGAGCACCTTTTCCGCCATTTCATCCTCCAAAGGACCGCAGGGAGTCTAACAGCATGAGCCCTCAGGTCACGTTCAAGAGCAACGAGGATCGGGCGCCCGGGTCGGAGGTCGACTCGGCGGGACGGCCGGTTCCACCCGCTCCCAGGCTCTCTGACGCAGTGCGTGCGCCCTACACTCCCAGTCATGGAAGCGCTCCGTCGTCGCTTCCGCGGCCGCCGGTCGGGCTCGAGGACCTGGGTCCGGCCGCCGCCATTCGCGTGGTCGGACCGGATCGCGAGAAGTGGCTCCAGGGGATGCAGAGCAACGATCTCGCCGCGGCCCCGTTCGGCGGCGCCATCGCGGGCGCGTTCCTCGCCGGAAAGGGGAGGCTGGTGGCGCTGGGCCTGCTCTGGCGCCGGCGGGACGAGGTGATCGTCACCACGGACCCCGACCGCCTCGACGCGCTGCGCGCGCACCTCGACAAGCTCCTGATCATGGAGGACTGCGAGTTGCAGGAAGCGCCGGAGCTGCGGCGCCTGCGGTACTGGCCTTCCGACTCCCCCCCGGGCAACGTTCCCGAACACATCCTCGGCAGCCCGCAGCCGCTCGGGTTCGAGCTGCTGTTGCCGGAAGCAGAGGCGCAGTCCCTTTTGGAGACGCTGCGCGATCGCCCCCGGCCGGACCTCGCCGAGGCCTTCCGCGTCGCGGCGGGGATTCCGCGCTGGGGAGCCGACGTGGACGAGGAGACCACGCCGATCGAAGGCGGCCTCGATCCGCTTCTCTCGTTCAGCAAAGGGTGCTACGTCGGCCAGGAGGTGGTGGCGATGGCGACGTACCGCGGCCGGGTGGCGTGGAATCTGGTCCGCCTCGAGGTCGAGGGCCAGGCGCCCCCGCCGGGGACGAAGCTTGGCGCCGGCGGCAAGGGCCGCGTCACCTCCGCCACGCAGGTCGGCGGCACCGCGCTGCTGCTTGGCTACGTGCACAAGGAGCAGATCGTTCCCGGTTCCGAAGTTCCTCTGGAGGACGGCCGCACCTCCCGCGTCCTCGGGTTGCCGTTCGGCTCGCAGCCGGGCGCTGGAGTCTGCGCATGAAGATCCTCGCCGCCATCCATGACCTGATGTTCTCCTCGAAGGTGAACGCGGCCGCCCAGGGGCGGCCCATCACCTGGATGAAGCGGGGCACCAAGGTGGTCGACGAGGTGGCCCGCGAGAAGCCCGACGTGCTCCTGATCGATCTCGCCTCGCCGCAGCTCGACGCGGTGAACGCCATCCGGGAGATCAAGCGCGCCGGCAACGTGACCGTGATCGGCTACGTGGACCACACGCGCGAGGACGTCATCGCGGCCGCGCGGGAGGCCGGCTGCGACCAGGTGATGAGCAAGGGCGAGTTCGCGCGGCGGCTTCCGGAGCTGCTCGACGGCATTTAAGACACAGCGTCGAAGAACACGGCTGCCAGCGCGCGCGGTCCGTCGTCGACCTCGGGTCCGGCCAGCACCAGCCGGGCGCTGGTCGCAGACCGCACCCGCGTCGCCGCGGCATCGAGCTCGTTCAGGGTCGCGTTCGGTCGCAGCCGGCAGCTCAGCAGCACCTCGCGTGCCGTCTGCATCGTCAGATCGAGCGAGTTGTCGTCCCAGCGGTGGAGCAGCGCCGTTCGCTGGTGCAGCAGGCCATGGATCTCGCGCGGGTCGACGCCCACCAGGCCGAAGATCGAAAGCGGCTCGATCAGGCAGCGCACCGCGTCGTTCCACGACGCGGCGCGGACGGGCTGGACTACGCAGCATCCCGTAAGTCGCGCTGCGCGGTCGAGCCTCGCCCGGGCCAGCGGACCGGGGACCGCCGGCAGGGCCGGGAGCACCAGGGCCGCTTCTCCGCCTCCGCGCCGCTGGAGGATGCGGCGGGCCTTCGCCGCCGTGGCGAGCGAAGGATCGTCGGCGGTGTCCGCGAGCAGGAGCAGCAGCGATCCCGCCTCGGCGCGCTTGATGCGCGGAAAGAGGTCATCTCCGAAGGGGAGGATGTCGCAGGCCAACGTCGTTGCGTCGAGCTGCGCGGCGCCTCTGGTGGGACCGGCGCCCAAGGCGACCACCGTGCCCACAGGCTGCATGTGGGTACAGGTAACACCGGCGCGTCCTGGCCGAAACCCCCCCGCGTGAGACACTGTCCGCATGCAGATCGAGCGCGCGGATCTGGACGAGGCGGCTGCCCGGCAAATCGTCGATGCGGCCCAGGCGGCAGCCCTGTGGCGCTTCCTGGGCGAACGGCATCCGGCGCGGGCCCGCTTCACCGGCCTCAACGTGGCGTATTTCTTCGGCGCCTTGGTGGTGATCGCCGCCATGGGCTGGCTGATGACGCTCGGCTTCGAGCGGCTCGGCCCCTGGGCCGTCTTCGTGATCGCGACCTGCTACGCGGCTCTATTCGCCGCGGCCGGCGAGAAGCTCCGGGTGAGCGAGGATCTCAAGGTTCCCGGGGGGTTGCTCTACACGATGGCCGTCTGCATGACCCCGCTCGCGATCTGGGGCCTGGAGAAGGGCACCGGCTTCTGGCCCGACCACGACCCCGGCAACTATCGGGACTTCTTCCCGTATGTCCGCAGCAGCTGGATCTGGATGGAGGCGGGCACCGTGCTGGCGGCGCTCCTGGCGCTGCGCAGGGTGAGGTTCCCGTTCCTGGTCGCGCCCGCCGCGGTGTCGCTCTGGTTCATGTCGATGGACCTGGTCGCGTACCTGTCGCGGCAGAAACACTGGGAGCTCGGGTTGGGCCAGCGGGTCTCGATCGTCTTCGGGCTCGCGATGCTGTTCGTGGCGTACTTGACCGACCACCGCACGCGGGAAGACTTCGCCTTCTGGCTCTACCTCTTCGGGCTCACCGCGCTCTGGGGCGCGCTTTCCTCGATGGACAGCGGCAGCGAGTGGCGAAGGTTTCTCTATTGCCTGCTCAACCTGGGATTCATCGCGCTCAGCGTGCTGCTGCGCCGGCGCGTCTTCCTCGTCTACGGCGCGATCGGGGTGAACGCGTACCTGGTGCGGCTCGCGTACACGGTGTTCAAGGACTCGATGCTGTTCCCCTTCGCGCTCACCGCTCTCGGCCTGGCGGTGATCGCGCTGGCGGTGAAGTACCAGCGCAACCGGCAGGCGATCGACGCGAGAATCGAGTCGTGGATCCCCGACTTCATCCGCGAGCTGTTGCCGCGCACGCGGTTCAGCGCTCAGTACTTGTAGAACCCTTCGCCGGACTTCTTGCCCAGCTTCCCCGCGCGGACCAGCCTGCGCAGGAGCTGGGGCGGCCGGAACCTCTCGCCCAGCTCGCGGGTGAGGTGCTCGGCGATGGCGAGGCGCACGTCGAGGCCCACCTGGTCCGTGAGCTTGAGCGGCCCCATCGGATGGCCGTATCCCAGCTCGATGGCGCGGTCGATCTCCTCTGCGGAGGCGACGCCTTCCTCCACCATCCGGATCGCTTCCATCGCGAGCGCGATGCCGAGCCGGCTGGTGGCGAAGCCCGGGGCGTCGCGGACCACCACCACCTCCTTGCCGAGGCGCGCCCCCACGGCGCGGGCGGCGGTCACCACCATGGGGTGCGTGCGCTCGCCCTGCACGATCTCCAGGAGCTTCATCGCGGGGACCGGATTGAAGAAGTGGAGGCCGACCACGCGCTCGGGGCCCTTGGCCACGGACGCGATGGCGGTGATCGGCAGCGACGACGTGTTCGTCGCCAGGATGGCGTCGGGCCGCGCCGCCTTGGAGAAGCGCGCGAACAGCTGCTGCTTGAGCTCCAGGTCCTCCGGGGCTGCCTCCACGATCAGGTCGGCGGCGCCCGCGGCCGCGTCGAGGTCAGAGGCCACGGCGAGCCGCTGCAGCGCCTGCTCCCGCTCCGCCGCCGTGCAGCGGCCTTTCTCCACCGCCCTCGAGAGCGAGTCGCCGATGCGCTCCAGCGAGCGCTGCGCCGCTCCGCCGGCCACGTCGTAGATCTCGGTGCGGTAGCCGGCGCGCGCGGCCACCTGGGCGATGCCAGTGCCCATGGTGCCCGCGCCGACCACCAGCACCCGCTGGACGTCGATGGCCATCACACGTTTCCGAAGTAGATGCCGCGCTTCTGCTCCACGGCGCGGTCGACGAGCCTGGTCATCTCGGACATGAGATGTGCCCAGACGTCGGCGACGGTCGGGTCGCTGCCGAGGCGGGCGCGGGCGGCGGCGATGATCGCCTCGAGGTCCTCGGCGCTGGCGATCTGCTGGTTGCCCTGCTTCATCGCCGCGGCGGGCTGGGTGGCGAGCTCGCCGCGCACGACATCGAGCGCGGCGCTCAGGTCCCGCGTCTGCTGCGAGGTCAGCGGCCGCTCGTTGACGAGCTGCTCCACCAGCGGCTCGAAGGCGTTCCTCGCCCGGAGGCAGAGCGCGCGGACCTGGTAGAGGAAGATGGTCCAGTCGCCACGCGAGCAGAGGCGCGTCGCCGCTTCCCACGGGTGCTCGCGGAGCCAGCGTTCCCAGTCCGCGTCCTTCCAGCGGGTGAAACCGTCGGGCGGCGCGACGCTCAGGTAGACCGACACAGACGGGATCGTTAGCACGATCGGACGCGTCGTCAGAAGCCGGCGAGGCGGTAGAGGTAATAGAGCGCATCGAGCGCGACCAGCACCAGCGCGGTCCAGGCGGGCACCGCGACCGGGATGCGCGAGGGCAGGCGGCCAAAGAGCGCGGCGGAGCCCAGGCCGGCCGTCGATGCGAGGAGCAGATCGCCGAAGTATCGCATCTGCAGCCCGGACGGCATCCGGGAGGTCGTCACCACCCCTGTGGCCGGGTCATAGACCAGCACCGGCAGGTGCAGCGCGTCCGCGAGCAAGTACGCGAGCGCGAACGCGCAGATGCCCGCCCCCGCCGCTCGCGTCACAGCGGATGCCTCGCGGTCACGTAGAGGCCGATCAGGGCGGCTGCCCAGAGAAACGCCGCGCCGGCACAGGAGAGCGCCGCGATGGGCCAGCGCGCCTGCCGGCTGCGGTCGCAGCCGCCCGCCAGCGATGCGCCAATCACCAGCGCGACGGCGAGGGCGGCCAGGTGCTCCTTGAGCTCGAAGAGGCGCACCAGCGCCGGAGCGTTCAGGTCGAAGTCCATCGCCCGGACGCGGAGGCGATATGCGGGATAGATCGCCAGGCCGCAGATCGCCTGCGCAACCATGGCGGCCGGCGCGATCCACATGAACCGCCGCAGAGCCCGCAGCCGCGGCCGCTCCAGCGCGGACAGGACCGCATACGCGGCGTGGTGCGTGCCCGCGAACAGCGCCGCGAAACCGAGCACCGCGTGGGCGAGCAGGAGCGCGCGATCGATCACCCCGATGGAGGTACCGCCGCTTCCTGTTGTGGACCATCCGTCAGTTGGAGCCGCGAGCTACGGCGTCTTCGGGGTCGTGGCGTGCGGCTGTGCGCTCCCGCCGCCCGAGGGAGGCGAGGCGTGCGGCGCGGGGCCAGCCCCGCCGCCGCTGGCGCCTGAGGGCGGAGGGGGCGGAGCCACCCGCGGCGCACTGCCGCCGCCATAGGAAGGCGGAGGCGCGGATTCCATCCGCGGCATCGTCGGGGCAGGCCGGGCGGGCATCGGGTGGGGGGCGTAGCTGGGACGCGCGGTCGGGCGGGCAGCATCGACGCGGGCTCCGGGCCGCACCGGCGAACGCATCGGAACCGCGGGCGCGGGCGTGGCGCTCGGGCGGGGCCGAGCGACCTGCGCCGGCTGCGCCACCGCGACGGGATGGATCTGCTGTCCGGTCGCCCGCGAGACGCTCGCCACCGGCGGCCCGAAGCTGCCGCCGCGGCCCACCGTGGCATGCGGTCCGGTGAGCGGCCGCGCCTGCGTCACGACGCCGTACGTCCGCTGCGCCGGCACCGCCACTCCCGCGATCGGACGCGTGAAGTGCGCCTCGGGGACGGCCACCCACGCCGGGTGCCGATAGCCGAAGACGACTCCAGGGGGACCGAGCGGGCACCAGGTGACATAGCCCGCGCCGTAGCGCCAGCTCACCCAGGCTGGCGCCCAGACGGCGCCGGGAATCCAGTACCAGCCCACGCCCATCGCGAAGTTCCAGCGGCCGTAGTGATAGCCGGCCCAGCCCCAGGGATCGTCGGAAGCGAACGTCCAGCCCCAATCGGTCAGGACCCACCGGCCGTAGTAGTAGGGACGCCATCCGTAGGCGACCGCGGGCACCCAGACGCGGCCGTACGGCGCCACGAACGTCCAGTAGCCGTACGGCGCGAGCTGGTCGTAGAACACGGCCTCGCTGGCGACGTTGGAGCCGGCCGGAGGAGCGGGCGGCGCTTCCGTCTGGTAGCTGTAAGCGCCGTCCGAGTCGGAATCGTCGTAGTAGCCCGGCCCCGGGGGTGGCGCGTCGACGCGGGGCTGGTCGCGGACGGCTCCGCGCTCGGAAATGCATCCGCCGGCGATGGCGGCTGCCGCGGTGAGACTCACAAGGATGGGAAGGCGTGGATTCATCGTTCTCCTCGCATTCCTTGGACGGGCGTTCAGGGCCGCCCATTCAAGGACCCGGGGAAGTGTAAGCCAGCCACGCCCTGCTGCATCGACGGCCCTTTGCCGGCCTGCCAGGCACGGCGGACGGCCGGCCTAATGCCGATAGCCGTGCGCGATGGGAAAGCGCCACCCTTCGCCGAATGCTCGGGCCGTGACGCGCAGCACCGGCGCTGCCTGGCGGCGCTTGTACTCGCTCTGCACCACCAGCTTCAGCACGCGCCGGACCAGGTCCTCGTCGAACCCGCGCTCGATCAGCCGCCGCGCCCCGAGGTGCTCCTCGACATGCGCGCGCAGCACCTTGTCCAGGTCCTCGTACGGCGGCAGGGTGTCCTGGTCGGTCTGGTTCTCGCGCAGCTCGGCGGTGGGGGGCCGCGTGAGGATGCGCTCGGGGATCAGCTCGGTCCCGCTCTGCTTGTTGAACCAGCGCGCCAAAGCGTACACGGCGGTCTTCGAGAGATCGCCGATCGCCGCGAGCCCGCCGGCCATGTCGCCGTACAGCGTGCAGAACCCGGTGGCCAGCTCGCTCTTGTTTCCGGTCGAGAGCAGGAGCGCGCCGGTCTTGTTGGAGAAGGCCATCAGCAGCATCCCGCGGATCCGGGCCTGCAGGTTCTCCTCGGTGACATCGGGCTTGCGCCCGGCGAAGATCGGCGCCAGGGCCGACAGGTAGGCCCGGAAGATGGGCTCGATGGCGATGGTGTGGAAGCTCACCCCGAGCCGTCGCGCGAGCGCCTCGGCGTCCTCGTTGCTCATCGAGGCCGTGTAGCGCGACGGCATGGCGATGGTGGTCAGGTTGTGCGGGCCCAGGGCGCGGGCGGCCAGCACCGCCGTGAGCGCCGAGTCGACGCCGCCGGAGAGCCCGAGGACCGCGCTCTTGAAGCCCGTCTTGAGCGTGTAGTCGCGGATGCCGAGGGTCAGCGCGTCGGCCAGATCGCGGCAGGACTCGTCGGAGAAGTCGGACTCGTAGGCCGCGACGACCGCGAGAGCGCCCGCGGTCGTGTCCGCGGCCGGGTCGGAGATGACCGCCGCGCCGGACGTGCGCGGCGGGCTGCTGTTGGGCCGCCCCACGTGCGGGGTCAGCTCGTCCACGATCAGATCCTCGCGGAAGGCCGCCGCTTCGCGCTGCAGCTCGCCTCCGGCGCGCACCAGCAGGGATCGCCCGTCGAACACCAGCGAATCGTTTCCGCCCACCAGGTTGCACATGGCGATCGGCAGTCCGTGACGGCGCGCGGCGGCCGCGAGCATCTGCCGCCGGATCTCGGGCTTGCCCACCGCGTACGGGGAAGCGGAGACGTTGAGGATCGCCTGGGCCCCCTTGGCCGCCAGCTCTTCGACCGGATCGCGCAGGTAGCGGGGTTGCTTCCAGAACTGCTTGTCGTTCCAGAGGTCCTCGCAGATGGACACCCCCAGGCGCGCGCCGTCCACCTCGATCAGGGGACCCGCCTCCGGCGCGGGATCGAAGTATCGCGCCTCGTCGAAGACGTCGTAGGTGGGGAGCAGCGACTTGCGGACGATGGCCTCCACCCGTCCGCCCCGGAGCAAGGCCACCGCGTTGTACAGCCCGGCGCCGGCGCCCCGGTGGCGCTCGGGAAAGCCCACCAGCGCGGCGACGCGGTCGAACGCCCGGTTGGTGGACAGCTCCTCCAGCTCCGCCCGGCAGCGGTCGACGAACTCGCCCAGCTCGAGCAAGTCCTTCGGCGGATATCCGCAGAGGGCCAGCTCGGGAAAAAGCACGAGCTGCGCGCCCTTGTCGGCCGCCTCCTTTGCGCGCTCGACCATCCGTGCGGCGTTCGACTCGAACGCGCCGATGGTGGTGTCGATCTGGGCGAGGGCCACCCTCACGGGCCGGGCGTAACGCTCCGCGGGGCCGCCGTCAAATCCAGCCATCCTGTAAGTTGCCCGGTTTTTTGATACATCCCCGCCGTGCACGACGATCTGGAGCAGCGAAAATCAGAGCACCTGGACCTGGTCCAGCGCCGCGAGGTGGAGCCGGAGGGCGTGGACACGCTGATGTCCTGCGTGCGCCTGATCCACCACGCCACGCCGGAGCTCGCCCTCGACGAGATCGATCTGTCGGCCGAGCTGTGCGGCAAACGGCTGCGCGCCCCGCTGATGGTCGTGGGCATGACGGGAGGGACCGAGCGGGCCGGGCGCATCAACCGGGATCTGGCCGCCGTCGCCGAGGAGCTGGGCGTCGGATTCGGCGTCGGGTCCATGCGCATCCTGCTCGATCAGCCCAGCCTGCTTTCGACCTTCGCCGTGAAGCCAGCGAGACCCCCGCTGCTGCTTGCCAACCTGGGTGCGCAGCAGCTGGTGCAGCGCGGGACGGGCGGGGCGCTGCGGCTGATCGAGATGCTGGATGCCGACGGCATCGCCATCCACCTGAACGCGGCGCAGGAGCTGGTGCAGGCGGACGGGGACCGCGACTTCCGGGGCTGCCTGGACGCCATCGGCGGGCTGATCCGGAAAGTGGGCGCGGATCGGGTGCTGGTGAAGGAGACGGGGTGCGGCATCGGCCCCGGCGTGGTCCGGGAGCTGACGGAGCGAGGCGTCCGGACCGTCGACGTGAGCGGCGCGGGCGGGACGAGCTGGCCGCGCGTCGAGCAGCTGCGCGCGAAGGAAGGGGCCGCGCGGGAGCTGGGCGCGCTGCTCAGCGACTGGGGCATTCCCACCGCGGCCTGCGTCGCAGCCGCGCGCCGGGCCGCGCCGCAACTGCAGATTGTCGCCTCGGGAGGACTGCGCTCCGGCCTCGACGCGGCGCGGGCGCTGGCCCTGGGCGCCGACGTGGCCGGGTTCGCGCTGCCACTCGTGCGCGCGCACCAGAACGGCGGCATCGACGGCGCCCGGGCGGCGCTCTCCGGCGTCCTCGCCGCGCTGCGCGCCGCCTTCCTGCTCTGCGGAGCGCGCAATGCCGCCGCGCTGCGCGCCTCCCGCCCGGTGATCCTCGAGCCGCTCCGCACGTTCCTGGGGAGCCTCAGCGAATGACGCGCGGCCGAGCGCCGGGCAAGGTGCTCCTGCTCGGCGAGCACAGCGTGGTCTACGGCCATCCGGCGCTCGCGGCCTCCATCCCCAGGTACGTGACCGTGGATCTGACGCCGGCCGCGGAGCCGCGCCTCGAGCTGCCGGGCGGCATACAGACCCCGTTCCCCCTGCTGGAGGCGGCGGTGGCCATCGCGCGCGACGCGGGGTTTCCGGGGATGTTCCGGGCGCGCGTCAGCAGCGAGATCCCGCTCGGCAGCGGGCTGGGAAGCTCCGCCGCCCTCGGCGTCGCGCTGGCGCGGGCGCTGAAGCCCGGATGCGACCCCGAGGAGGCGGCCGCTCTGGCCATGCGGGTCGAGCGGGTGCTGCATGGAGCGCCCTCTGGAGTCGATCCGGCAGCCTGTGCGCGCGAGGGCGTGATCTTCTTCACCCGGGGCGAGCCGCCGCGGGTGGATCCCGTCCGGGGAGAGGCGTACCTCGTCATCGCGCTGAGCGGGATCGCGCGCGGCACGCACAGCACCGTCCTGCCTTTGGCAGAGCGGCGCAAGACTGACCCGGGCGTCGATCCGCTGCTCGCCCGGCTGGGCGCCCTGGCGCGCGAGGGCAGGGAACGATTCGAGAGTGGGGATCTCAGTCGGCTGGGCAGTTGCTTCGACGCCGCCCACGCCGCGCTGCGCGACCTCGGGGTCTCCTGCGCCGAGCTGGAAGAGACGGTCGACGGGCTCCGCGAGGCAGGCGCGCTCGGTGCCAAGCTGACCGGCGCCGGCGGGGGCGGCGCCGCCATCGGTCTCGCCCGCGACGAGCCGCACGCGCGGGTCATCGCCGAGAAGACCGGGGGATTCGTGGTGAAGGTTCCGCCATGAAGGCCACGGCGGTCGCGCACGCGAACATCGCCCTGGTCAAGTACTGGGGCAAGCGCGACGAGGCGCGCATGCTCCCGGAGGCGGCCTCGCTCTCACTGGCCCTCGACCGGCTCCGCACCACCACCACGGTCGAGCTGGGCGACTTCTCCGCCGACTCGTTCACGCTCGACTCCCGCGCGGAAGATCCGTCCCGCGCCCGCGCGCTCCTCGATGCGGCGGGGATCCGCCAGCGCGCGCGGATCGAGTCGCGCAATGAATTCCCCACCGCCGCCGGGCTCGCCTCCAGCGCCAGCGGCTTTGCGGCCCTGGCCGTCGCCGCGGCCGCCGCGGCAGGATTGCGGAAGACGCCTGAAGAGCTGTCCGCGCTGGCCCGCCTCGGCAGCGGCTCCGCCGCGCGCAGCGTGCCCGGCGGATGGGCCGTCTGGGAGAACGAGTCTGCACGACAGGTCTTTTCACCCACCCATTGGGACCTGCGCTTCTGCGTGGCGGTTTGCGCGAGCGGCCCGAAGCAGGTGGGTTCCCGGGACGGCATGCGGCTCTCGCGCGAGACCTCGCCCTACCACGCCGCGTTCATCGAGCAATGCCGGCGTGACCTTCCCGCGGCTCTGCACCTGCTCTCCGCGCGGGACCTCCCGGGGCTGGGCGCGCTCGCGGAGCGGAACGCGCTGCGGATGCACGCGGACGCGCTGGCGGCCGACCCGCCGCTGGTCTACTGGGAGCCGGCGACGGTCGCGTGCCTGCACGCGCTGCATGAGCTTCGCTCCTCGGGAGTTGCGGCCTGGCCCACCATCGACGCGGGACCGCACGTCGTGGCCCTCTGCGCTCCCGAGCAGGCGCAGATCGTCTCCGACCGGTTGCGCTCGATCGCGGGAGTCGCCGACGTGCTGGTCTGCGCGCCCGCGGGGGGAGCCCACCTCTTGCCATGAGCGAGCGGCTGGAAGCGTTCGCCAAGGTGTTCCTGGCCGGGGAGTACGCAGTGCTCGATCCCGGCCGGCCCGCCCTCGTCGCCGGCATCGACCGCAAGCTCCATGCGACCGTGGAGCGCGGAGGAACCGGTCTGCGGATCGTGCACGTCCCTTCCGGGGTGGCCTGGGAAGGAGGTCCGCCGCCGCCGGGGCTCCGGTTCGCCGCGCGCGCCGCGCAGCTCGCGGCGCGGTTCTCCAAGGAGAGCGCCGATCTCCGCATCGCCTTCGAGGACGACCTCGCCCTGGGCAGCCTCAAGCTGGGATTGGGTGGCAGCGCGGCCGCGGCCGTGCTGGCCGTTCGCGCCGTCTGCGAGGCGTCCGGAGCCGCGGCGGGGGACGAGGAGATCCGGTCCCTTGCGCTGGCCGCCCACTGGGCCGAGCAAGGCGGGTCCGGCAGCGGCGCCGATGTGGCCGCTGCGGCGCTCGGCGGCGTCCTGGAGGTGCGATCGCGCATTCCCTGGCGGTCCGCGGAAGAGGTGATGTCCATGCCCGCGGAGCAGATCGCGTCATCGCGCCCGCTGGAGGTGCGCCGGGTGCGCACTCCTGCAGATCTGCGCCTTCTGCTCGCCTACGCCGGAGCCCCCGCGGATACCCGCGTCCTGGTCCGCGAGGTGCGCAGGTTCTCCTCCGCCCGGCCGGCGCAATGGGCCGCGCGCGCGGAGGAGATCGCGGCGGCGGAGGAGCAGCTTCGCGAGGGGCTGGAATCGTCCGACTCCGAGTCGACCCTCGAGGCGGTGCGCCGGGGCGGCGCGGCGATGGCCGCGCTCGGCGACGAGGCCGGCGTGGGCATCGTCACCCCGGAGCTGGCGCGCGCCTGCGCGATCGCGTCGGCGTCCGGGGCGGCCGGAAAGCCCAGCGGAGCGGGCGGGGGAGACTGCGCGGTGATCGTCGCGTTCGGCGATGCCGTCCTGGGGCGCGTCGAGGCCGCGCTGCACGCGCACTTTCCCGTGTTCCGCGTCGCGCCGGCATGACCCTTGCGCTGCTGCTGGCGGCCCAGATCACCCGGCTTCCGCAGCTTCTGGAAGCGCCTCCCGCTGCATACCCCCCGGACCGGCTCGCCCGCGGGGAGACGGCGGACGTGGCTTGCAGCATCGACATCGACGAGCACGGCCTGGTGACGCAGGTCGTGGTGGAGCAGCCGGTGGCTCCCGACTTCGACGCTGCCGCGGTCGAGGCGATCCGGCGGTTCCGATTCTCGCCGGCCGAGGTGGACGGACAGCCGGCGCCGGTGCGGATCCGCTACGTCTACCACTTCGTCATCCAGCAGCAGCGCGTGGAGCGCCCGCGGAACCCGACCGGGACGGTGAACGGCACGGTGGTGGAGGCCGGCAACCGCCGGCCGGTCGCCGGCGCCGAAGTGGTGGACGACACCGGCGCGCAGGCCGCGGCCGATGCCCAGGGCAACTATGCGCTCAAGACCGACGCCGGCCGGCGCGTGGTGATCGTGTCCGCGCCCGGGTTCGACGGCCGCTCCACGGTCGTCACCGTCCCCGAAGGCGGGAGCGTGGAGGCGCCGCGCGTCTATCTGCACCGGGAGGCGGTCGGCGATCTGCAGGCGACGATCCCCGGCGAGAAGCCGCACGATGCGCCAGTCCGGCGCGCCCTCACGCACGACGAGCTGGTCAACGTGCCGGGCAGCCTGAACGATCCGATCCGCGCCGTGCAGAACCTGCCGGGGCTGGCGCGGTCGCCGTTCCTCGGTGGCGCGCTGCTCGTGCGCGGAAGCCCGCCGCAGGACACGGGCGCGTACCTCGACGGCCACCGGATTCCGCAGATCTACCACTTTCTCGGCGGCCCCTCGGTGATCAACGAGCAGCTCCTGGATCGGATCGATTTCTACCCGGGCGGGTACGGCGCGGTGTACGGCCGCAACCTCACCGGGGCCATCGACGTCGGGACGCGGAAGGGCGATTCCACCGGCCTGCACGGCCAGGGATCGGTCGACATGATCGAGGCGGTCGGCTTTCTCGAGGGCCCGGTCGCGTCGCGAACGCAGTTCGCGATCGCGGCCCGCCGCAGCTACATCGACGTCTTCCTGCCGCTCTTCATCCCCAACAACACCGACCGTGGCGTTACCAGCATCGTTCCCATCTACTGGGACTACCAGGCGCGCCTCGACCACCGTCTGGAGAACGGCGACGAGCTGGGACTGCTCTTCTTCGGCAGCGACGACAAGCTGACGGTGGTGCAGCAGGGCGGCCGGCGCGCGCTTCCGCTCTCGGTCGACTCGCATCTGGCGTTCCATCGGATGGTGGTGAGCTGGAAGCGCGTGGTCTCGGACGAGCTGTCCTTGAGCGTGTCCCCGGCGCTCGGGTGGACGCGCCAGGCGGTGGCGACCGAGGGGGCGGGGCCGGGCGGGTTCGCCAATCCGCAGAGCGTCTACTTGACCGTCCTGACCGGCGAGCTGCGATCCGAGGTCCGCTGGAAGGCGCGGCCTTCTCTGGAGCTGCGGCTGGGCACGGACATCGAGCTCGATCGCGCCTCCTATACCGCCGACATCCAGTCCACGTTGCAGCTGCGCAACCTGGGCATCCCGATCACCCAGCGGACTCAGTTCGATCGGGTGCAGCCCGTGCAGCTCTGGGGCGAGTACGTGGAGGCCCTGATCGGGTTGGGACCGCTCACGATCACGCCGGGCTTGCGCTTCGATCAGATCCACTGGCGCGAGCACTGGCGCGCTGCGGTCGATCCGCGACTCTGGGCGCGCTACGCGCTGAGCGATGCGACGGCGCTCAAGGCCTACGCAGGCATCTACCACCAGCCGCCCAACGGGATGCAGATCGACAACGACGTGGGCAATCCGGACCTGGGCCTCTCCTGGGCGGCCCAGTTCGGCGTAGGGGTCGAGCATCGGTTCAGTGACGTCTGGAGCGCCAGCGCGGAGGTCTTCTACAACCGGCGCGAATCGCTGGTGGTCACGGTGGACCCGGTGCTGCGTCCCGACGGCACGGTCTACAATCCGCGCTACCGGAACGACGGCATCGGGCACGCCTACGGCCTCGAGTTGCTGATCCGGCGCGAGATCACCGCCAAGCTCTACGGCTGGCTCGCGTACACGCTCTCGCGGTCGCAGATCCTGCCGCCCGGCGACCCCTGGCGCGCCTTCGCGTTCGATCAGCCGCACATCCTCACGATCGTGGCCGGATACCGGCCCAAGCCGCAGTGGGAGCTGTCGACCCGGTTCCGCCTCGTTTCCGGCAATCCCTATGCGCCGGTCACGGCGGGCACCTTCGACGCGGACTCGGGGAGCTACATCCCGACGCGCGGCGAGGTCGGCGACGCGCGCGAGCGGGCGTTTCTGCAGCTCGACGCCCGCGCCCAGTACACGTGGACCTGGGACGCCTGGCAGCTCGCGCTCTACCTGGACGTGCAGAACCTGACCAACCGCTCGAACCCGGAGTTCCACGTCTACGACTATCGCTACCAGGACCAGGGAACGATCTCCGGGCTGCCGATCCTCCCGACCTTCGGCGTGAAGGGGAAGTTCTGATGCGCACCCTCTCCCTTTCCTTCTTGCTGCTCGCTGCCGCCTGCACGCCGGACTTCGCCGCGCAGAGCGACGTCACCGACCTGCGCGTCCTCGCCGTCCGGGCGGAGCCGCCCGAAGCGCAGTACGACGCGACCAGCTCGCCGCCGTCCATCGACCCGGTACGGCTGACGATCCTCGCCGCGGACCCGCGCAACACGAGCCCGATGACCATGACCTTCCAGCTCTGCGCGCCGACGGACAGCCGCCGCTGCGACGGCGGCCCGGCCACCGCCCCCGTGGCGCGACCGCTGGGCCCGCTCGACCTCCAGGTGCCTCCGGAGGCGCTGCTCGAGGCGATCAACGCGGACGATCTGAAGGGCTTCGGCGGCGTCCGCGTGCAGTTCTCGTTCTCGGTCGAGAACGGCGACCCGGAAGGTCCCGCGTACGGCTCCAAGGTGCTCCTGTTCTCGCCTCGCGGAGGGAAGCCCAACCAGAATCCGCTGCTGGAGCAGATCCGGCTCACGCGGGACGGAGTGGAATACGGGCCGGGAACGGTGCCCCCGGCGGCCACCTCCTGCGACCAGGCGACGCCGATCGATCTGCCCCTCGACGTGGAGATCGGGCTCCGTCCCGACTTGCAGAACGGCTCGCGCGAGCAGTACGTGACCACCGACTACCGGGGCAACCCGGTGTCGCTGACCGAGCAGCCCCGCTACAGTTTCTACGTCACCCCGGGGGCCGAGATCGGCGTGGACAGCGCCGACGAGCCGCTCGACGGCGTCGCGCCCCCCGACGGGCTCTCGCGGATCACCGCGCGCGTCGCGGGAGCGAAAGGGACGCTCTGGATCGTGGTCCGCGACGGCCGCGGCGGGGATTCCTGGGCCAGCTGGTGCTGGCAGGCCGTACCCGCCTAGCCCCAATTAATCGCGCCGAGACGAACAAGTCGACGTCGACGTCGACGTGGTTGTGAGCGTGGACGTGATCGTGGACGGCGACGGCGACGGCGACGTGGCCGTGGGCGGATCAGATCACCGACACAATCCCGTACGGCCAGCCGCTTCAGCAAGGTTGAGGGATCTCGAACTCGCTGCGCGGCGCAACTGATCAGGCAACGCGGCGTTCCCTCTTGGAGCCTCTTCGGCAGCGGCAGCGGCCAGTACAAGGAACTCGATGGCACGGCGGTAGACGTCGAGCTTCTGAAAGCTGAGCATGGGGATTCAGGTAGCAGCTGCACCTGACATGCCAGGCAGTCGTCCACGGCCACGTCGCCGTCGCCGTCGCCGTCCACGACAACGTCGAACGACAACGTCGAACGACAACGTCAACGTCTGTCGCTTGACTGACCGGTATTGCGCCTGGCCCGGCGCGGGGTCGCGCCGGCTGTCCCGCAGCGCCGCGGTGGTCCGCGCGCTGCCGTGGGACTACGCCGTCCTCTTCGCGGCCAGCGAGTGGCCATGCCCGTTCGGGCCTCCGGTGAGCTGCGAGACCTTGCCGAGCAGCTCGTCGAGGTCGAACGGCTTCGCCAGGTAGGCGTCCGCGTGCAGGCGGGTGGCGTGCCCTTGCACCGCGCGGTCCGCGCTGAGGATGAGCAGCGGCGCCTTGCGCCAGCCCCGATGCTCCAGCTCGCTGACGAACTGCCAGCCGTCCATCACCGGCATCATGAGATCGAGCAGGATGCAGGCCGGGTGCTGCTGGCGCAGGATGTCCAGCGCCTCCTGTCCGTTGGACGCCATCAGCACGCCGTAGCCCTCGGTCGAGAGGCAGAGCGCCAGCGTCTGGAGAATGTCCGGGTCGTCGTCCACGACCAGGACCAGGCGCTCGCGAGCGCGATCCGGTGCCATTCGTGCCCTAATAAAATGCTACCGCCACGCGGTCAATCTTCCGGTCGCGTGGGATGTTCGGAAAAGCGCGAGTTGAATCACACGGTCGCGCACACTAGAAGACATTCATGCATCGCTGCCCGAGCTGCCGCTCGCCGGTGAAGCCACGGGAGGAGAACGAAGCATTCCCTTTCTGCTCGCCGCGCTGCCGGGCGGTCGACCTGGCGAGGTGGTTCACCGGCTCGTACCGCGTGCCGGGACCAGCGGCCGAGGCGCCGCAACCCCAGGCGGACGAGCGAGACAAAGAGTAGACCCCGCCGGCCACGCCATGTTAGGGCGGGGCCCCCGATGCAGCACCTGAAGCTCCTGCTGCGCACCGTCCTGTCCCTGGCGATGAGCGCGCTGTTCGTCTGGCTCTCGCTCCGCCACACCGACGTTCGCGCCGTGGGACGGGCGATGGCCGCCGCGGACCCGGTGCGCGTCGCCGGATACGCCGCGATGCTGCTGCTCATCCACCTGGTGCGGACCGTGCGGTGGGGCCTTCTGCTCAAGCCGCTGGGCGAGGTGTCGTTCAAGCGCCTGAATTCGGCCAGCGCGGTGGGATGGATGCTGCTGATGCTCCTTCCGCTGCGTCTGGGCGAGTTTGCCCGGCCGCTCCTGATCGCGCGGCCCCCGGCTGGCGGGGGGCGCCCTTTTCCGCGGAGCGGGGCCATGGCGTCGATCGTGGTCGAGCGCATCGTGGACGGGATCGCCATCGGAGTGCTGGGCGTGGTTTCGCTGCGGATGCTCAGGACCTCAGCATCGGGCCGGTACGTCGACTTCGCGAGGAGCGCGTCCGTCCTGGTGGCCCTCGGTTTCCTCGTCCTCTGCGTGGCCCTGGTGCTGGCCGTGCTCTTCCACGACCGCGCGGTGGCGCTCGCCGACCAGTTGCTCCGCCCGATCTCGACCGGCCTGGCGAAGCGCGCGACCGGGATCATCGACGCTTTCATCGGGGCCGTGCATCTCGGGTCAGGGTGGCGTCTGGTCTCGTTCTTCGCCTTGACCGCGCTCTACTGGTCCATGACCGCGGCCGCGCTGGCCTTGCTTGCGCCAGCCTTCGGCTTCACCGGGCTCACGCCGCTGATGCTGGCGGTGATCCTCACCATCCAGGTTGTCGGCGTGATGGTGCCGGCCGGTCCGGGGATGGTCGGCACCATGCAGTTCTTCACCCAGGCCGGGCTTTCGCTGTTCCACCCCGGCGGCTTCTCGGCCCAGGGCGCCGCATTCGCGAACACGGTCTGGCTGCTGCAGTTCTCCGTCCAGGTCGCCCTGGGGACCATCTTCCTGATCGCCGGCCACGTCTCGCTCAAGGGGCTGTTCGGAACGCTGCCCGCCGAGGAGGAGGAAGCGGCGGCCGCGGCTTCTTGACGCCCATCTGACGCGCCGCTACATTCCGCGGCCCTTTTGGCGGCGTAGCTCATCCGGCTAGAGCGGCGGTCTCATAATCCGCAGGTAGGTGGTTCGAGCCCACCCGCCGCCACTCTAAGATGAAGAGATATTGAGTAGGTGAGTGTTCAATAATCGTTCAGAAATCATGGCCAGTGCGGACGTCCGCACACGTACGGCCCGATGTCCGCCAGGCAGGCGTCGGGTTGGCTCGCGACATGCAGAGAACAGGAATCTGGCAGGGGCCCTTGGCGACGGTATTGTGTCGGGGGTACCCTATTTTGTGGCTAGATCTGGCCCGCGGCGTTACGGGGAGGCCTCAATGGAAGAGAAGAACCTGAGTCGAGCGGCGGAAGGCGCCTCTGATGCCGAGCGGAGGCCACTGGTCATCGATCGCAGATCCGAGCGACTGATCACGTTCGACGTGTCCGGATCCCCGCCCGCCATGCCTCCGGATCCGACACAGCCAGCTACGGCTCCTCGTCCGGTACAAACCACTCTGACCAGGAAACACTGATCACCCTCGTGCCGCTGCGCAGCGACACCGGCTGCGCGCGGGCTTCGGTGAAGTGTCCGAGCGTCGGCG
>Ga0137397_10000572_pt1 | contig 25348 bp, 21 predicted proteins | sample czorhiz116metaG_FD_106658 | JGI IMG/M metagenome (GOLD analysis project Ga0137397, IMG submission 106658) | Vadose zone soil microbial communities from Angelo Coast Range Reserve, California, USA - czorhiz1.16 metaG | ecosystem: Environmental > Terrestrial > Soil > Vadose zone | place: USA... | reverse complement strand
CCGCCTTCACCAGTTGGTAGATGTATTCCGCCCCGTCGTAGTAATCCTGTACGCCGATGCGCTCATCCCGGCCGTGCGCGCGAATGTCGTTGATATCCACGAACACGCCAGACACGCCGTACACCGGAATTCCCGCGTTGCGAAGATACAACCCGTCGGTCGCGCCCGTCTCCATGACCGGGATGACGGGGATGCGCCAGAGCCGAGTCGTGACCCGCTCGATCGCGTCCATGACGTCGGGCTTGAGCGCCGCCAGCGGACTGGGCACCGCCGCTTGCACGACTGTGACCGCCACAGCGGTATCGGCAACGGCCCTGATCAACGTGCGCTGCACATCGTCCTGCGGCGTGCCCGGCAGCATGCGGCAATTGACTGTCGCGCTCGCGCTCTGCGGCAACGCGTTCTCGGCGTGCCCGCCGGCGATCTCCGTTGCGACGCAGGTCGTGCGCAGCTGGGCATTGTACAAGGGACTCGCGTCGGAGAGCCGCCGGATCGCGGCCGTGTCCGGCGTGGCCCGAGCGACAGCGGCCATGTCGCTCGCGAGCTGTCCCTGCTGCAGCTGCGACCACTTGGCGAAGGATGCTCGCGTGATCTCGTTCAGCTGCGCCGGAAAGTCGTAGGCGCTCAACCGGCCCAGTGCCGCAGCGAGGCGGTAAATCGCGTTGTCCTTGGTCGGCAGCGAGCTATGGCCACCCGGATTGTGGACTTCCAGCTTGAAGGTCACGTAGACCTTCTCCGCAGCCTGCACCGATCGGAACGCGCGCTTGCCGTTGAGGATAACCGGGTCGCCCGCGTCCATGTTGATCACGTACGCTGCATCGATCAGGTCACGATGATGCGCGAGCAGCCAGTCGACACCGTTGTAGTCGCTCCCACCTTCCTCGCCGGTCGTCAGGGCGAGAATCAGATCGCGGTTGGGGCGATAGCCTTCCTGCTTCAGCCGGACGAGCGTGGCGACGAGAATCGCCGCGCCGTCTTTGACATCCATCGTGCCGCGGCCGTAGAAGAATCCATCGCGTTCGAGGAAGGTGAACGGATCGACCGACCAGTCCGCTTGCTTCGCTTCCACGACGTCGATATGCGCCAAGAGCAGAATCGGCTTTTGCGTCCCTGTGCCGCGAAACCGCGCTACGAGATTGTAATTCTTCGAATCGGCCGGTCCGATGACCTGCACGTCGGCCGCCGGGAACCCCGTATCGATGAGCCGCTTCGCCATCGCGTTGGATGCCACGGTGGTGCTGCCGCTCGAGCCGGTTGTGTTGATGTTGATCAGCTGCTCGAAGATGTCGCGCGCACGCTGATCGTTTGGCGACAGCGTGCGTTGCATCTGGGCGCGCAACGGCACGGCGAGGCAGATCAACAACGCGAGCAGACAGGCACGTTTCATTTCACTCTCCCTGGGATCCACCGAGCGATCGAATGAAAAAAGGAATCAACAGCGTGACGGTACCAGAAAGCAGCAGCGCGAAGACAATGCTCCTGAGAACGAGCACTACTCGCCGTCCGTTAGAACGCGAGATGAGAAGGTACGCTCAACCCCGTATTGGCGCCTGAGAGCGTCGCGACGGGCGCGACGTCGCCGTTGGCGTTGGCTGCGTATACCGTGATCCGATACTGAGCACTGGTGGTTCCGCTGTTCGCCACATAGATCCGGCCGGCGGCGTCGAGCGCGATCCCTATCGGCTGATCCAGAAGAGTGCTGGCCCCTTTGATCGTGGCTATCGGAGTCGCATTCCCCGTCGCCCCGGCATCGTAGACGGTGACGCTGGGGCTCGCCGATCCGGTTCCGTAGTTCGCGACGTAGATGCGCCCACCCGGGTCGAGCGCGACGCCCATCGGCGCATCCAAACCGGTATTGCCGCCGACGATGGTATCGGTGGGCCTCACGTTCCCGCTGGCGCCGGCGCCAAAGACCAGAATGGTGCTATTGAACGCGCTCGTAACGTACAGACGCCCCCGTATGTCGATGGCGATGGCTTGCGGTGCCTGCAGTCCGCTGTTGCTCCCACCGATCGCGCCAATGGGGGGCACGTTTCCGGTCGCGCCATTTTGAAAGATCAGAATGCTGTCGCTCGCGGTGTTGGCGACGTACAGGCGGCCGAGGTGATCGAGCGCGAGTCCCTTGGGTTGCGACAGGCGGGTGTTGGAACCCACGATCGATGCCACCGGCGCGACGTCGCCGACTGCGTGGGCTGCGAACACCACAATGCGCGACGGGTTCGTGCTCGTCGTGATCACCACACCTGCCGGATCCAGGACGATTCCCTCCGGCTGATCCAGCGTCGTATTCGTTCCGCTAATCGTGAGCGCTGGTCTCGCGTTCCCGGCGTCCGCGGTCGTGAAGGCCGAGATGGTACTGCTGCCCTTGTTGGCCACGTAAAATGACGCCGGGGTGTTTATCGGCGGGCCGCTGCCGCTATCGGACGAGCACGCGACGAGAAATGCAAGGAAAACGAGAGTTGCACGCATGAGGCCTCCTTAGGTTTCCCTCATTACCCTCAATGCGCGCGGCTGCTCCGCAGCTCCACCTCCGAGAGGATGAAGCCGAACGCCGGCCAACCACCGGACGCCACGGAGCGCTCGAACCAAGTCCGTGCCTTTGCCGTGTCACCCTGCACCAGATACCAGTTGCCGATGCCGTAGCTCAGCGTCCCCACCTGGATGTCGCTGGTGTCGGCGGGCGTGAGCACAGAATCGGGAGAAACTTCGCCGCGATACAGGCGGAGCCGCTGCGCATAGGCGTTACCGGCGTTCGGTGTGTCGGGATGGCGATCGAGCAGCGCCTGCGCTTCGGCTTTGCGGCCTGCACGTGATAGCGCCATCCACAGCCAGTCCGTCGAGCCTGCCCGCTCCGCCGAGTCCGGTGACATGGGGAGCGCGCGGGTGAACGCGTCCACCGCGCCGCCGAAGTCTCGACGCACGAACCGCACGATGCCGAGGTGATACCAGATGCCGTAGATCGTGCTGTCGAGTTTGGCGCCGCGTTGTAAGTCATCTATCGCGCGATCGAATTGCCGCGTGGACAGATACCGGTGCCCGCGCCAGCGATACAGCAGCGCGTTATTGGGCGCGATGCCGAGACCGCGCGTGAACGTCGCGATCGCTTCACGATACTGCCGGACGCCCGATTGGGCGACGCCCAGCGCGATGATCTTGTCGACGTTGCGCGGATCGGCCGCCGACGCGCTCTCGGCGCGGGCGATGGCGCCGGTGTCGCGCTGGGAGCGATACTCGACTCCCGCGGCTGAACGGTATTCGACGGACTGGAGCAGGCAGAGTGGCGCAAGAAGACTGAGCAGCGTGGACATGGTCGCCATATTGCAGCACGCCCCATCGCGCCGGAAGTGGTCAACGGAGTCCTGAGACCAGGTGCTCAGGGTAGCGCGCGCCTCACGGGCGCGCCGGATGCTCGGCGCCGAACAGCGTTGGGGGAAGCACGTGATCGGCATCGGTGTGCCAGTTGAGCGAGCTCACAATCCACCGGTCCCTTGCGGAATACAGCACGATCAAGAGATAGACCGGCTGCCGCTGACACCGGAGCAGCACGTAGACACGACGAAGATGAGGGGTGAGGTCCACGATGCGAATCAGGTCGTAACCGAGAGGCGCGCCGACGACTTGCGGAAGGTGGCGAAAACTTTCTACGAGCTGCTGCCGCTTGGCAGCGTCCTCCGGCGCGACCCATGCCTGTGTCCACGTACCGACGGCAGAGTCGGCCTGACCCTTCACGAGGAAGTCCAGCCCCTCAGCGGCGACCGGTGGGATTGCCTGAGACGCCAGCCGGGCCGGGACTGCCACCAGGAGGCCGATGGGTAGTAGTCGGGAAAGCAGCATGAGAGTCCCCTAGCTCGCGTACCGCACGCGGCACATCAGCGAAGCCGAGAGCTCACCCTCGGCGCTGATCGTGATCGCGTACACGCCCGTATCGGCGAAGACATGCCTCAAGGTATCGGTCGCGAGGGTCAAGTGCGCGACGCTCTGGAATGGCTTTGCCCCGTACGGAATGAGCACAATCGCGCGGCCGCCCGGTACGAACACAGTCAATTGGCTGCCATGCGGCACGCTCATGTCCAACGTGAGCTCGTCACCGAATCGCAGGCGCCGTGGCGTACAGGCAAGCGGCGGTTTGGGATTGGGGAACGGCCACTCGTTCGGTGCCATGAGGTCGAACATCAGGAAGGCACCCGACAAAATCGCCGGCAGCACGAATCCCAACGTCCATACCATCCCGTAGACGCGCAGACTCGTGTCGACCCAGCTGTCCTCGTCTTCGCGCATGGCGGCGGCCTGCCGGTTCTCGAAGAATCGCATCGTCTCCCAGTACAGCACGAACAGCACCAAGGGGATGACGAGGACGCCGATATCATCACGGATTGCGGGGTTGACGTAGGCGAGGAGAAACGCGGCGCAGGAGAGATCGGAGACGACTTGCCCACCCGCGTACACGGCCCCGACTCGGCGGCGCAGCAGCAACGCGATCATCGCCCCCGCGAGCAGCGTGCGTGCGCCGACGTACACCAGCGTGCTATTCCAGATTCCCATGGGGACGGACAGGGAGGGATTCGAACCCTCGATACCCTTGCGGGCATACCGGTTTTCGAGACCGGCGGTTTCAACCGCTCACCCACCTGTCCTGAACTACTAGACGCCGAGACGCTTGTCTTGGCGTCTTTCTTGATTAGAGCGGACAGGGTGGGATTCGAACCCACGTAACGGTTGCCCGTTAACACGCTTTCCAAGCGTGCGCCTTCAGCCACTCGGCCACCCGTCCTAAAATACTAGACGCCGAGACGCCGAGGCGCCCAGACGCCGAGGAAAAGCTAATCAGGCACTGCGCAGCTTACCACGGTCGACCTTTCCGAGGTGCGTACGAGGAAGCACGTCCAAGAGCGTCACTGATCGGGGCGCCTTGTACGGCTCCAGCCGCTCACGCGCGAACGCCTGCAACTCCTCCGCGAGTCCCGCGCGCTGCTCCGTCGCCACGACGAACGCGTGCGGCTTCGTCAGGCCGTTCGCGTCCTCGACGCCCACCACTGCGACTTCTTTCACCAGCGGATGCTGGAGCAGACATCCCTCCACTTCCTGGGGCGCGAGCCACCTGCCGCCGACCTTGAGCAATTCGTCGGCGCGGCCGCAGTACGTGAAGTAGCCATCCGCATCGCGGCGAATCAGATCGCCGGATACGTACCACTCGCCGCGGAACGCGGCCTTCGTCTTGTCCATCTGCTGCCAATAGCCGATCGCTCGCGAATCCCCGCGCACCCACAGCATCCCGACTTCCCCGTCGGGCAAATCGTGCCCCAGATCGTCGCGGACCCGGACGTCGAAGCCTGGCACGACGGTGCCAATAGTGCCCGGCCTCACGGCACCGGGCTTGTTCGAGATGAAGATGTGCCACATCTCCGCGGTGCCGAGGCCATCGAGTAGCTCGACGCCGAACGTCGTCTTCCACCGCTCATACAATTCGACGGGCAGCGCTTCCCCCGCCGATGTGGCGACGCGAATCGACGACAAGTTCTGCAGCGCCGCATCAGGATGGGCCACCATCTGATTCACCATCGTCGGCACGTTCACCAGGACGGTCGGCCGAAACCTCCGGATCTTTTCGAACAGCGTCTCGGCGGTGCTCTTTTCCGGGAACAACGCCGCGACCGCCCCCACAGAGAAGGGAAAGAACAGATTCGATCCGGTCGCGTAGCCAAAGAAGAGCTTCGGTACCGCCAGCGTGATGTCGCGCTCCGTGAGCCCAAGCACGCCCTGACCGTAGCACACGGTGGTGTTGGCGAACGATCCGTGACTCTGCACGACCGCCTTCGGCTTCCCCGTCGTGCCGCCGGAAAAGAGCCAGATGGCGGCATCGTCGCGGTGACTGGGGAATGTCTCGAGCTCCGGCGGGGCCCCGTCGAGGGCACGATTGGTCACCGACTCGCCGACGACGATGATCTGCTTGAGATGGACGGCGGCGCTCCGTGCGGCCTGGAATTGCAGCGCGGTATGTCGATGCACCAGCGCCACCGTCGCCCGCGTGTAGGAGTAGAAGTACTCGATCGCATCCACGGCGAGCTGTGGGTTGACCATCACCACGACCGCGCCAACTTTGAGTGTGCCGAACAGCGCCGCTACGAATTCCGGCCCGTCGGGCAGCGCGATGATGACCCGTTGCTCGGGCTCTACGCCGGCGCCCTCCAGCAGATGACCGAACCGGTTCGCGAGCGCCTGCACCTCGCGGTAGGTGAGGGTCCCCTGGTCCGTGAGCAGCGCCGGCCGATCTCCCCTTCCCTCGCGCACCCGCGCGTCCAACAGCCAATCAGCGATGTTTAAGCGTTCCGGAAGCCCGGGGGGAGTCGTCATGGGAAAGGATGATGATGCCGGTACATGAGCTGGCGCAACTGACGTGGGAGGAGGTTCGCGATTTGGATCGGGAACACACGCTCGTCGTGCTCCCGGTCGGCGCCATCGAGGCCCATGGACCGCATCTGCCGCTCGATACCGACGTCGTAATCGCCACGGCGATGGCGCGCGCCGGCGCCCGCAAGCTCGCCGCCCGCGGACGTGTCGTCGTGATCCTCCCCGCCCTTGCCTACACCGCGGCCAGCTTCGGCGCGGCGTTCCACGGCACCCTGTCGATTTCCGCCATCACAGTCACCGCGCTCATGGTGGACGTCGCGCGCAGCCTGTCCGACCAGGGCTTCCCGCTGCTGGCACTCGCGAATGTGCACCTCGATCCGGAGCATCTCACCGCGCTGAATGAGGCTGTGAAGCTGGCCCGGGCCGACCGGCTGTTGCCGATCGTCTTCCCCGACCTCACGCGCAAGCCCTGGAGCACGCGGCTGGGCGATGAGTTCCGGAGTGGCGCGTGCCACGCCGGGCAGTTCGAAAGCTCCATCGTCATCGCGGAGCGGCCCGATTCAGTGCGCGACAAGATTCGCGCATCGCTCGCCAGGAATCCCAGCTCGCTGTCTGAGGCGATCAAGGCGGGTAAACGCACCTTCGAGGCGGCCGGTGGGCCGCGCGCCTACTTCGGCGATCCCGCGGCGGCGACCGCGGACGAAGGAGCTCGCCTGATCGACGCCCTCGGCTCGATCCTCGAGGAGGCGGTGAGTGCGGAGATTTGAGGGCGCGGTTGCGGTCGTGACCGGTGGTGGCCAGGGTATCGGCGCCGCGGTCGCGCATGCCCTCGCTGCCGAGGGAGCCGCGGTCGTCGTCGCGGCGCGCCGCAGCGATCGCATCGAGCACGTGGCCAGCGAGATCTGCGGCACGGGCGGCAAGGCGTGGGCGGTGCATTGCGATGTGACCGACCCGGCGAGTGTGAACGATCTCGCAAAAGCGGCGTCTCGTCATGCGGGCACAATCGACATCCTGGTCAACAACGCCGGTGTCGCGCACAGCGCGCCGCTGGCGAAAACCACGCTCGAAGACTGGAATCGCGTGCTGGCAGTCAACGCAACTGGTACGTTTCTCTGTACGCGCGCGTTCATCAGCGGCATGCTCGAGCGCGAGCGCGGATCGATCGTCAATGTCGCCTCGGTCGCGGGACTCGCCGGCGCACGCTATATCGCGGCCTACGCCGCCGCCAAACACGCCGTGATCGGCTTGACCGAGAGCGTCGCGGCCGAGGTCGAGGGAACGGGCGTCACGTGCAACGCGGTGTGCCCGGGATTCGTGGATACCGAAATGACGAAAGAATCGGTGGAGCGTGTAGTCGCGAAGACCGGGAAAACCCCCGACGCAGCGCTCTCGGCAATGCTGGCGTCGGCGTCACAGCGGCGGCTGATCACACCGGATGAAGTCGCGGAGGCGGTCCTCGCTCTCTGTGACCTCAACGGCAAGCGGCCCAATGGAACCGCCGTCACGATCGCAGGCTGAGGAAACCAGGCATGGCGTTCGAGATCATCAATCCTGAAGCCTTTGGGGCTCGGCCGAGCGGCTGGAATCATGGGATGCTGGCCGAGAAGGGCGGGCGCATTCTGTTCGTCGCCGGCCAGATCGTCCCCGTCGGCGATTTCGTCGCGCAGTGGGACGGCGCCCTGGGCCGCGTGATGGAGGTCGTACGCGCGGCGGGCGGCACGCCGGAGAATGTCGGCCGGATGGTCGTCTACATCACCGACCGCCCCGCCTATCTCGCCAGTCGCACCCCCCTCGGCGAAGTTCACCGCAAACATATGGGCCGCCACTACTGCGCCATGGCCCTCGTCGAAGTGAAGTCGCTCATAGATTCCAAAGCTCTGGTTGAAATAGAAGCGGTGGCGGTGTTATGAGCCTTCAGCCGTCGGCCTTCGGCTATCAGCTAGATACGCACACCTCGGTCGCGACGATCACGCTCAACCGGCCCGAGCGGCTCAACGCGCTGACATTCGAGGTTTACAAGGAGCTGCGCGATACGTTCCAGCGACTCGACACCGAGCCGGGGGTGCGCGCGATCGTTATTACCGGCGCGGGGCGGGCGTTCTGCTCGGGCGGCGATGTCGAGGACATCATCGGCGCGCTCCTCGGTCGCGATCTCACGGTTTTACAAGATTTCACGCGCCTCACCTGCGACCTGATCCTCGCGATGCGCCGCTGCCGGCGCCCGATCGTCGGCGCGCTGAACGGCACGGTGGCCGGCGCCGGCGCGGTGATCGCGGCGGCATGCGACATCCGGATCGCCGCCGAGTCCGCGAAAATCGCCTTCCTCTTTACTAAGGTCGGGCTGTCGGGGGCAGACATGGGCGCCGCCTGGCTACTGCCGCGTATCGTCGGGTATGGCCACGCGACCGAGATGCTGCTGACGGGCGACTTTGTAGACGCCAAGCGTGCGTACGAGATCGGCCTCTACAATCGCGTCGTTCCGCAAGGGCAGGTGCTCCCCGAAGCCCGCGCGATCGCCGAGCAGCTGGCGCGCGGACCATCCGCCGCGCTGGGCGTGACGAAGCAGGCGCTCGAGGCCGAGGCGGCACTCGACTTCGACGCGGCACTCGCGTACGAGGCGGAGGTCCAGGCGCAGCTCATGCAGGGACCGAACTTCCGTGAGGCTCACGAGGCATTCCGCGCCAAGCGCGACCCCAAATTCATCTGATGGTCGATACCGGGCCGGTCCGCGCTTTTCTCGACGACAAGCATGTGACGTTGGCTGAGCGCGTAAGCGAATTCGCCACCCGCCTGCTCGCGCCCCTCGCCGAGCCGAAGGACGACGCCGCTGCGCGACATCAGGCCCGCGAGCTGCTCGGTAAGCTCGGCGCAGCCGGCTGGTTTCAGCCGATTCGCGACCAGGATTGGCGCGCCTGCTGTATCGTGCGCGAGGCACTCGCCGCCGCGTCGCCGCTGGCCGATGCCGTCTTCGCGCTGCAGGCCCTCGGCGTGGTGCCGATGCTGCTCTCCACCAACGACGCGATGCGCAAGCGCTGGCTCGAGCCCGCAATCCACGGGCGAGCCATGGCATCGTTCGCGATGACGGAGCCGGAGGCCGGATCCGATGTCGCGTCGCTCGGAGCGACTGCCGAGCCCGACGGCGACGGGTACGTCATCTCCGGCACGAAGACGTTCATCTCAAATGCCGGGATCGCCGATTTCTACACGGTGTTCGCGACCGCCGATCGCGCCAAGAAGGACAAAGGCATCGGCTGCTTCGTGGTCCCCGCCGACACGGCTGGCGTCCGCCTGGTGCGGGCGCTCGTGCTCTCTGCCCCACATCCACTCGGTGAGATCGCATTCCAGAAGGCGCGGATCCCGAACGAATGCCGGCTCGATGACGCAACCGAAGGCGGGGGCTTCAAGCTCGGTCTCGCCACGCTCGATCGCGTCCGCGCCACCGTCGGCGCTGCCGCGTGCGGGATGGCGTCGCGCGCCTTGGCCGAGGCGCTGGCGCACGCCAAGTCGCGCCGCCAGTTCGGGAAGCCGCTGGCCGAGTTCCAGCTCATTCAGGAGAAGCTGGCCCGCATGGCCACCGATCTGACGGCCGCGCGGCTGCTCGTCTATCGGGCGGCGTGGGAGAAGGATCGCGGCGCCCCACGCGTCACGCTCGAGGCGGCCATGGCGAAAGCGTTTGCGACGGAAGCGGCGCAGAGAATTGTCGATGATGCCGTGCAAATTCTGGGCGGCCGCGGCGTGCTCGCCGACAATCCCGTGGATCGGCTGTATCGCTCAGTGCGCGCCCTACGCATTTACGAGGGGACGACGGAGATTCAGCAGCTCATCATCGCGGGACAACTCCTCAAGTGAGAATCGTCACGATCGGCGGCGGGCCGGCCGCGCTGTACCTCGGGATCCTGATGAAGAAGGCCGATGCCAAGCACGAGGTCACGATCTTCGAGCGCAATCGTCTCGAGGACACGTTCGGGTTTGGCGTCGTCTTCTCCGACGCGACGCAGAATAATCTGGCCGCTGCCGATCCCGAGACCTACGACGCGATGGCGAGCCACTTCGCCCACTGGGACAACATCGATATCCACTACCGCGGCCTCGTGATGACGTCGAGCGGCCATCGGTTCAGTGGGATATCCCGCCGCAAACTGTTAGCGGTGCTCGGACGGTCTTGCGACGCCCTCGGAGTGTGTGTGGAGGTTGGCAAGGATGTGAAGGATGTCGAGGTCTACCGAGAACAGGCTGATCTGGTGATCGGGGCGGATGGATTCAATAGCACCGTTCGAGACCGCTACAGCGAGCACTTTCAGCCGAACATGGACGAGCGGCCCAATCGCTTTGTCTGGCTCGGCACGACCCGTCCCTTCCCGGCATTCACCTTCTACTTCAAGCGCGACAAGCACGGCCTGTGGCGCGTGCACGCCTACCAGTACGAGCAGGGGCGTTCCACGTTCATCGTGGAGGCCACCGAGGCCACGTGGCGCAAGGCGGGACTGGACAAGGCCACCGAAGACCACACCGTCGAGTTCTGTGAGGCGCTCTTCAAAGAAGAGCTGCAGGGCCATCGCCTCCTCAAGAATCGCTCCCTGTGGCGGCACTTCGTCACGGTGCGGAACGCCGCCTGGTCGCATGGGAACGTCGTGCTGGTGGGCGACGCCGCGCACACGGCGCATTTCTCGGTTGGCTCAGGGACCAAGCTCGCGATCGAGGACGCGATCGCGTTGGCCGGGGCGCTGCGGCGCTACCCCGACCTGCGCACCGCGCTCACCGCGTACGAGACCGAGCGGCGGCCCGCGGTCGAGAGCCTGCAGCGCGCGGCGCAGGTGAGCCTGCAGTGGTTCGAGGACACCGAGCGCTACATGAGCCTCGCGCCGCCACAGTTTGCCTTCAATCTGCTTACGCGCAGTCTGCGGATCACGCACGACAATCTGAGGACAAGAGATCCGCAATTCGTTACAGAGGTGGATCGATGGTTTGCGAGGTCGGTGGAGGGTGTGAAGGTTGTCGAGGAACCACCCCCACCGCCGATGTTCGTGCCCTTCAAGCTGCGCGACCTGGTGCTCAGCAATCGCGTCGTCGTCTCGCCGATGTGTCAGTACGTCGCCGAGGACGGCATGCCGAACGAGTGGCATCTGGTGCACTTGGGCAGCCGCGCGATTGGCGGCGCGGGGCTGGTCTTCACCGAGATGACCGACGTCTCGCGCGAGGGGCGGATTTCACCGGGCTGCACCGGCATGTACAAGCCCGAACATGTGAAGGCGTGGAAGCGCATCGTCGACTTCGTGCACGTGAACAGCAATGCCAAGATCGCGATGCAGCTCGGCCACGCGGGACGCAAGGCGTCGACGCAGCGCATGTGGGAGGGGATGGACGAGCCGCTCAAGGGCGGCAACTGGCCGATCATTTCGGCATCGCCCCTGCCCTACTTTCCCTACAGTCAGGTGCCGAAGGAAATGACACGGGCCGACATGGACGAGGTGAAGTACGACTTCGTTCATGCCGCGCAGCTGTCGAATGACGCGGGGTTCGATCTCCTCGAGCTGCATTTTGCGCACGGCTATCTGCTCGCGAGCTTCATCTCGCCGCTTACCAACAAGCGCGCGGATGCCTACGGCGGCTCGCTCGAGAACCGGATGCGGTTTCCGCTGGAGGTGTTCGACGCCGTGCGGGGCGCCTGGCCCGATCACAAGCCGATGTCGGTGCGGATCTCAGCGGTCGACTGGGCACCCGGGGGGATGGAGCCCGCTGACTCGGTCGAGGTGGCGCGACTGCTCAAGGCCCATTCCTGCGACATCACGGACGTATCCGCGGGCCAGACCGTCGCTGAGGCGAAGCCGCAGTACGGCCGCCAGTTTCAGACGCCGTTCGCCGACCGGATTCGCCACGAGGTGGGAATCGCCACGATGGCGGTCGGCAACATCTCGTCGTATCAGGACGTGAACACGATTCTCGCGGCGGGCCGCGCCGATTTGTGCGTCCTCGCGCGCGCGCACCTCTGGGATCCCTACTGGACCAGACACGCCGCATACGAACAAGGATATCCGCTTGCCTGGCCGGATCCCTACGCAACGTTGAATCGGTATCGGCCGCGACCTTAGTGGAGCCAGGAGTCTGGAGCCAGGATCTCGGAGCATGAGATCCGGCTCCTAACTCCCGGCTCCTGACTCCAGGATCGATATGACCGTCACTTATTCAGGTTACCTAAAGCTCAATGAGCTCCTATCCCTCCAGGAGCCCCGTCCGGGTGTTCTCGAACATGATGAGACGTTGTTCGTGATCATCCATCAGGTCTACGAGCTGTGGTTCAAGGAGGTGCTGCACGAGCTCGATTATTTGCAGAACCTGCTGCGCTCCAACGACACGCCGCCGGCCGCCGCCACGCTCAAGCGCATTCTCACGATTCTCAAGACGCTGGTGGCGCAGATCGATGTGCTCGAAACGATCACGCCGCTGAACTTCCTGGCGTTCCGCGACCGGCTCGAGTCAGGCAGCGGCTTTCAGTCGCATCAGTTTCGCGAGATCGAGTTCATTCTGGGCAAGAAAGGCCGTCCGTCCTTCGAGCGCTATCCGGAAGGCAGCGAGAACCGCCGTCGCGTGGAGCAGCGATTCAGCCAACCGACGCTGTGGGATGCTTTCCTTCATTATCTCGCTGCCAACAAGTATCCGGTGCCGAAGGCGCTGCTCCAGCGTGATCACAGCGCGGCGATGGAGGAGTCGCCCGAGGTGCAGCGGATTCTCGTGGAGGTTTACAAGAAGAACCCGAACGTGGCGCAGATCGCCGAACGGCTGGTGGATCTCGACGAGGGATTCATGGAGTGGCGGTATCGGCATGTGAAGATGGTCCAGAGGACAATCGGAACGAAGCAAGGGACTGGAGGCTCTGCCGGTGCCGAATACCTGCTGAAGACGCTGAACCAGCCGGCCTTCCCGGATCTCTGGGCAATTCGTTCCGAGTTGTGATCGATCCGGAGCAGCTCGCAAAGCACTACGGCCGCTTTCGGGTCACAGAGCGGATTCTGCTCACCGGACACTCTCATCAAGCGTGGCCTGATGTGGCGTTCGAAGCGCAGCAACAGGCTTGGCTGGACGCAGCTGAACTCGTAGACGATGTGTGGGATAAGGCCTTCGAGAAGGCCAACGAAGTCCGGCGCGGGTTTGCGCGCCTGCTCGATGACTCACCCGATCGGATCGCGCTCGCGCCGAACACGCATGAGCTGGTGGTGCGCTTTCTGTCGGCCCTTCCTCTAAAGAAGCGTCCCAAGCTGATCACGACCGACGGCGAGTTTCACACGATCCGCCGTCAGCTCGACCGATTGGCCGAGGAAGGGATCGAGCTTGTGAAGCTCGCGGCTGAGCCGGCGGCCACGCTGGCCGAGCGGCTTGCCCAGAAGGTCGATGATCAGACCGCGGGGGTACTTGTCTCGGCCGTCCTGTACACCAATGCGCACATCGTCCCGAATCTCCGAGCGGTGCTCGAGGCCTGCGAGCGCGCTGGTGCGGAGCTGCTGGTGGACGCGTACCACGCGCTGAACGCGATTCCGTTTTCGCTGCGCGTGGAAGGCTTGGAGGGCGCCTACGTGGTGGGCGGCGGTTACAAGTACTGCCAGCTTGGGCCGGGGAATGCGTTCCTGCGCTTCCCTGCTGACACGACGCTACGACCGGTGGTAACCGGCTGGTTCAGCGAGTTCACCGATCTCACCAACGCGCCGAGTGGGCGCGTGGAGTACGGGCCGGGGCCGGCAAGGTTTGCCGGGGCGACGTATGACTTCATGAGCCACTATCGCGGGGCGGCAGTGTTCACGTTTTTTGAGGAGCAGCGACTCACGCCGAAAGAGCTCCGAGCGCTGAGTCAGCGGCAGATTGAAGCGCTGGCGTCAGCGCTGGGGATTGAAACCGAAGTCGCGCTTCACGAAACCGGTGGGTTCCTCGCACTTCGCACGCGTCACACCGAGCGTCTCCACAACGCCCTCAGAGAGCACGGCGTTTGGACGGATTATCGGGGGGACCTGCTACGGATGGGCCCGGCACCGTACCTCGCCGAGGCGCAGCTCGATCAGGCTGCTAATATTCTTCGAGGATTGCTGGATGAAACACGCTGACACGCGTCATCGCTTGGCCGCGAAAAAACCCTTGATCAGCTCGGAGCACGCCTCCGCTTCAACGCCGCTCTGCACGTCCACGCGATGATTCAGCCGCGGATGCCGCACTATGTCCCCCACTGACCCGCACATCCCCGCCTTCTCATCGTACGACCCGAACACGAGCGTCTTGACCTTCGCCAGCACGATAGCCCCCGCGCATTGCGCGCACGGCTCGATCGTGACGTAAAGCGTGCAGTCTGTGAGACGGTCCGTCTCCAACGCCTCGAGCGCCCGCTCGATGACGAGAAACTCGGCATGATATGTGGGGTTTTTGCGCGCGGCGGTTTCGTTGTGCGCTTCAGCGACGATCTCGTCGCCGCGCATCACCACCGCGCCAATGGGGACTTCGTCGAGGGAGGCGGCCCGCCGCGCCTGTTCGAGCGCGGCGGCCATGCCTTTAAGCACGCACCGGCTCCCGTGCACCACCCTCGGCCGGCATCCGCTCGAACGTGAGCGAATTCCCGTCCTTCGCCCGGTCCACCTTGATCCGGTCACCCTCGGCGAACTCACCCTCGAGCACCGATACCGCGAGCGGATTCTGCAACAACCGCTGGATCGCACGCTTTAGCGGCCGAGCCCCATACACCGGATCGTAGCCCTCGGCCACGATGAGCTGTTTGGCGGCGGGCGTCACTTCGAGGGTCAGCTTGCGGTCGGCGAGGAGCTTCTCGACGCGCTTGATCTGAATATCCACGATCCGCGCGATGTCCTCGTGCGTCAGCGGCCGGAAGATGATGATGTCGTCCACCCGGTTCAGGAACTCCGGCTTGAACGCCTGGCGCAGCAGCTCCATCACCTTCGTCTCGGCCTGCTCCCACGCGACTTGCCCCGTGCCCGCCTCAGTCAGGTACTGCGACCCGATGTTCGACGTCATGATCAGCACGGTGTTGCGGAAGTCCACCGTCCTTCCTTGAGAATCGGTGAGCCGTCCGTCGTCGAGAATCTGCAGCAGGATGTTGAACACATCCGGGTGTGCCTTCTCGATTTCGTCGAACAGGATCACCGAATACGGCCGGCGGCGAATCGCCTCCGTCAGCTGACCGCCCTCTTCGTACCCGACATATCCCGGCGGCGCGCCGATCAGCCGAGCGACGGCGTGCTTCTCCATGTACTCCGACATGTCGATCCGCACGAGCGCCCGCTCGTCATCGAACAAGAACTCGGCGAGCGCTTTCGCGGTCTCCGTTTTTCCTACGCCCGTGGGCCCAAGGAAAATGAATGAGCCGGTGGGGCGATGCGGATCCTGGAGTCCCGCGCGGGCGCGCCGCACGGCGTTGGCGACGGCCGCCAGCGCTTCCTTCTGCCCGATGACGCGCCTGCCCAGCTCTTCCTCGAGCTTGAGCAGCCGCTCCTTGTCCGACTCGAGCATCTTGGTGACGGGAATGCCGGTCCACTTGGCGACGATCTCGGCGATGTCCTCCGCGTCCACCTCTTCCTTCAGGTACTTCCCTTTCTTCTGGATCTCGGCGAGCCGCTTCTCGAGCTGCTGGATCTCCTTCTCGATCTGCGGAAGCCGCCCGTAGCTGATCTCGGCCGCCTTCTGCAGATCGCCGCGGCGCGTCGCCAGCTCGGCTTCGGTGCGCAGCTGCTCGAGCTCGGCCTTCTTCGCCTGGATCTTCTGGATCGCGTCCTTCTCCGCCTGCCATTGCGCCTTCATCGCGTTCGACTTCTCGCGCAGCTCGGCCAGCTCTTGCTCGATCTTCGCCTTGCGCTCCTTGGCCGCCTTGTCCTTTTCCTTGGCCAGCGCCTGACGCTCGATCTCGAGCTGCACGATCTTGCGCTCGACCTCGTCGATCTCCTGCGGCAGTGAATCGATGGCGATGCGCAGCCGCGCCGCGGCCTCGTCGATCAGGTCGATCGCCTTGTCCGGCAGGAACCGGTCTGTGATGTAGCGGTGCGAGAGTGTCGCCGCCGCCACGATCGCATTGTCGGTGATGCGGATGCCGTGATGGACCTCGTAGCGCTCCTTCAAGCCGCGCAGGATCGCGATCGTGTCTTCGACCGACGGTTCGCCCACGAACACCGGCTGGAAGCGCCGCTCGAGCGCCGGGTCCTTCTCGATGTGCTTGCGGTATTCATCCAGCGTGGTCGCGCCGACGACGTGCAGCTCGCCGCGCGCCAGCGCCGGCTTCAGCATGTTCGAGGCGTCCATCGACCCTTCGGCAGCGCCCGCGCCGACAAGCGTGTGCAGCTCATCGATGAACACGATGTACTTCCCTTCGGCGGCGGTCAGCTCCTTGAGGACCGACTTGAGCCGCTCCTCGAATTCGCCGCGGAACTTGGTGCCCGCGACGAGCGCGCCGATGTCGAGCGCGACGAGATGCTTGTTCTTCAGTGAATCGGGCACGTCGCCGTTCACGATGCGCTGCGCCAGGCCCTCGACGATTGCGGTCTTGCCGACGCCAGGCTCACCGATCAGGACCGGGTTGTTCTTCGTCCGCCGCGACAACACCTGCATCACGCGCCGAATTTCCTCGTCGCGGCCGATAACCGGATCGAGCTTGCCCTTGCGCGCGAGCTCGGTGAGGTCGCGGGTGAAGCGCTGCAGCGCTTGATACTTGTTCTCCGGCTCCTGATCCGTAACGCGATGGGCACCGCGAACCCCTTCGAGCGCCGCGAGCAGGTCCTTGCGGCTGACGCCGGCCGCCGAGAGGAGCTGGCGCGCCGTGGTGCCTTTCTCTTCGGCGAGCGCCAGTAGGATATGCTCCGTCGACACGTATGCGTCGCCCAGTCCCTTCGCGTCTTCGTCGGCGCGGTCGAGCACCCGACTCAGCTCGCGCGAGAGCGTCGGATCGGATCCGCCCGACTGCTTGGGGAAGCGCTCGATCTCGCGCTCCGTCTCGGCCTGGAGCTGCGTGACGTTGAGCCCGGCTTTCTGGAGCAGTGGCACGACGATGCCGTCTTCCTGCTGCAGCAGAGCGAAGAACAAATGCGCGTCGTTGATGACGGGATTGCCGTTCGAGCGGGCGAGTGAGGCGGCCTGCTGCAGTGCCTCGGCGGCCTTAACGGTGAGACGATCGGGTTGAATCATGGTTGCCCCTCCGTAGGGCAATGGGTCGCCCCCGGCTTAGGCAACCAGCGTGCCGCGGAAGCTGGTCAAAATGACAGAGCGACGGTAGGGGCAGGCAGCAAAAACGACGGCGGCGAGGTTAGTGCCGCCCCTCGCCGCCGCCTTATCTGCCGCCGCCTTTACTTCATGACAATCATCTTCTTCGTAAACCGCCGCCCGTCCACGATCAGTTGGTAGATGTAGACGCCGGACGCCGCTTCGCGGTCGGTCTTCAGAACCTTGCCATCCCAGTACGCCGTGAACGCGCAGGGCGACGATCCCGCCGTGCCGCACGTCAGCTCGAGATTGTCGAGATCTTCACCCGTGCCCTGGAGAATCGGCACGGCGACGAGCTGCGCCAGCACGTTGTAAATCTTGAGTGACACCTTCGGCCGATGACCATTGGCAAACAGATCGCCGTTCAAAGTGAACGGGATCGTGGTCGCCGGATTGAACGGGTTCGGATAGTTCTGCTTCAGCTCCACGAGCGGAGGAGGTGTCGTTTGCCCGAACACACCGTCTACTCCCGCCAGCAGGCCTCCTCCGAGCCCCCCGACCAGCACTGCCCAGCCATACAGCTTCATCCCCGACTCCTCTGCGAACGGAAAAGATGCGTTAGACCGCTCTCCTTGTTAGTACAGGGCGCAAGAGTTAATGCTGCACAGCAAAACCTAGGAACTGACCTTCTACCCTGTCAAGCGCGTAAAACCCTCGTATCTCCCTGGCGGCTCGTAATTCCTCGCCGGTCGGCCCACTCCAGCAGCGGTATCAAGTACTTGCGCGTCAGCCCCAGCCGGTCACGAAACTGCGCGGGCGTGGCGGCGCCGAGCTCGCGCAGCGTCTCTTCGACCGCTCGACGGAACTCCTCCAGCGCCTGCTTCAGCGCATAGCGCTCCTGATCGACACGTTCGACCGCTCCTTCGCGGGCCAGATGTGCCAGCAGCGCCGGCACCGTCGGATCGCCGAACTCCCGCTGCAATTCGGAGACCGTGGGAAGCTGCCAGCGCGCTTCGGCCAGGCGCTGCGCGAGTCGTCCGCCGGCGTCTCCCGCCCGTGCTCGCAAGGCGGCCTGCCAGCCTAGCTTCCGCACGACCGCCCCCCCCTCGGCCAGCTCCCACGCCTGCTTCCTCACTCCGTGCTCCACCAGGAGGTCGAGCACGGGTCCCGGGGCGGCGCCCACATCGGCCCGCAGCGCCTGCAGTGACAGACCGGCGTCGAGGGGATGCTCGTCGTGGTAGGCGGCTACAACCGCGGCAAGCCGGTCCACCTCAGCGGCGATCGCCTTACGCGACACCAGTAGGTCGCCCACCGAGAGGATGCCCTTGCCCGCCGCCACGACTGTGGTGGGCACGTCAGCAGGAAGGACGCCAACACGAACGGCGATATCGCCGGCGCGCAAACCGGCGAGACCCGCTTCGTCGACAAAGCGCGCGAGCCGTTCGGCGGATGGCTGACCCGCGGCCAGACCGCGCTCCGACACCCGGGGCCGCTTGGGCGGGAAGGGATCGAGCACCAGGCCACCGCCGATCGTCGTCACCGGGGAAAAGCTGCGGATGACAAAGCGATCACCCCCGCGGGCGACGAGCGGCCGCTCGAGCAGCAGCCGCGCGACGCTGGTTTCGCCCGGAGCGATGGCGCGGACCTGCGCGACCCGTCCCAGAACTTCGGCCGTGCCGAGGTGAACCCGAATACGCGTGCGGACCGCGAGTGGCTTCTTGGCCGTGGGCAACAGCTCGAGCCCGACATCGAGCATGCTCGTCGGCGCCCACCCGGTGCCCGTTACGGCAACCTGGCCGCGATCAATTTCTTCCTTGTCGACGCCCACCAGCGCGAGCGCCGTGCGCCGGCCCGGGCCCGCCTGATCCGCTTCCTGGCTGTGCACCTGGATCGAGCGAACCCGCACGTCGCGGTCGAGTGGCAGTAACCGCACCGCGTCGCCCGTTGCTACGGTTCCGCTCCAGGTCGATCCGGTGACAACCGTCCCCGCACCAGGCAGCGCGAACACGCGATCGATCGGTAGCCGGAAGAGATCGGCTCTCGGACGCTCAGCAATATCCTCGACAACCTCCACCAACGCTCTTTTCAGATCCTCCAAACCCTCCGACTTGAGCGCACTCACGGCAATCGGAGCACGCCAAGGGATCCTACTGCGCTCAAGTCGCGCTACCACCTCGGTGCGCACCAGCGCCAGCCATTCGTCATCCACGAGATCGCGCTTGGTGAGGACGGGGATGCCGCGCCGCACGCCGAGCAGCTCGACGATGGCGAGATGCTCCTCGGTTTGGGGCATGATCCCTTCGTCGGCGGCAATGATGAGCAGCGCGACATCGATGCCGGTCGCGCCGGCGAGCATGTTCTTGACGAAGCCTTCGTGGCCGGGGACGTCCACGACGCTCGCCTGGATTCCCCCGGGGAGCGGGAGGGGAGCAAAGCCGAGATCGATGGTGATGCCGCGGCGCTTCTCTTCTTCCCAGCGGTCGGTATCGACGCCGGTGAGTGCCTTCACCAGCGCGGTCTTGCCGTGGTCGATGTGTCCCGCCGTACCGACTACGAACCGAGTGGGACCCACGCGCGGCGCTCCCAGATGTCGATGGCGCTCGACTTCGGCTCTTTCCCGTTTCGTCCAGTCTCATCGAGGTGATGACGGACAAAGCGAGCCACTAACCGCCGGTGGGCAGCGGCGTGCGCCGCATCCAGCGAGGGGAGTGCCGCCTGTTCGTCGTTCAGGGCCAGGAGATCGCGGTACGCTTGCGGCGGCAGCTTGGTCGGCGGTTGGAGCCCCGCGCAGCTCGCGCACAGCACCCCACCTTCGGCCGTGCTGAAGGCCACAGTTCCAGACACGGCATTACCGTCACGCACACATCCATCGAGCTGGGGTGCAAAGCCGAGGATCCCGACGAGCAGCCACAGCCAGCGTACGGCGACGGCATCGGCTTGGCCAGGCTCGGCCTTCACCAGCGCGTCCAGACCCAGGATGAACGCTTCATAGGCCGCCGGTAGTGGGGCGGGTGGCGCCATCTTCAGCATGACTTCGGAGAGCGCGGCGGCGCCGGCAAAACGACCCAGGTCGCCCGCAAGATCGCGCCGCAGCTGGATCACATCGAATGCCGCGAGGGTTTGCAGCTCGCGGGTTTCCTTGTGATAGAGCTGCGCAACCCCTTCGCTCAGCGTCTCCAGTGCCGCGCCGAACGGACTCCGAGGCCGGAACACGCCCTTGGCGATGGCACTCTGCACCCCGTAATCGCGCGTCGCGAGGCGCACGATCTTCGAGGTCTCGCTGTAGCGGTAGGTCCGGAGAACGATTGCCGGTGTTGAAACAAGACTCACGCAGGGAATATAGCCGACGCCAGCATTTCCAGACCGTCCACGACACGCGGGCCCGAGCGGCTGAAGTATGCCGAAGCGTCCAGCATGTGCACCTGGGGTGCGAGGTTACGCAGCAGGTCGTCGTAGCGCTCAGCTTCGCGACGCGTCTGCTCGAGATTGAAGCCGCATGGCATGATCAACAGGATATCGGGATCGAGCGCTCGCAGCTCCGACCATTCCATCCGGTACGACGGCCGGCGCGCGGTCCCCGCCGCGAGGTCGCCGCCCGCCGCGGCGATGAGCTCGGGCACCCAGTGTCCGGGGACATACGGCGGATCGAGCCACTCGAGTGCGAGGACGCGCGGACGCGGTCGATTCGCGACCCTGGCGCCCACCGCGCTGATGCGCCGTTGCATATCGCCGACGCAATCCTCGGCCTGCTCCACTGCTCCGGTCGCGCAACCGACGTCGCGAATGCTGGCGAAGATGGCGGCGAGGTCATGCGCGTCGAGTGTGAGAATCCGCCCACTCCGAGTGTGAACAATAGAAGCGATGAGCTGACTCTCCGGTACCGCACAAACGTCGCAGATCCCTTGCGTGAGTATGAGATCGGGCTCGAGCGCATGGAGTCCATCGACGTCGATCTCATACACGCTGCCATGATCGCGCAGCGCCGCCCGCACGGCGGCATCGATTTCACCGCTCGAAAGGCCCTCGAGATTGGTCCGGGGTCGCGAGAGCCGCGGCCTGTCGGCGATGCTCGCAGGGTAGTCGCAGCTGTGTGAGATCCCGACGAGCCGGTCCTCGAGCCCAAGGGCACACACGATCTCGGTGGCGCTGGGGAGTAACGAGACAATCCGCTCAGAGCCCAAAGAGTCCCCACGCCACTCGGCCTCCGACCATCACTGTCCTGCCACGGGGCCGAAATCCCGGAATCTCCTGCGTCTGATCGTTGAACAGATTCTCGAGGCTGCCGGAGAGCATGGCGCGCCGGAACGTGTATTCAGCGGACAGATTTACGCGCGAGTACGGATGCCGCGTCACCCGCCGCTGTCCGGCCACGCGACTGAAGTCGAGATCGTCCCGATCGCCTACCCAGCGTGCGCCTAGCGTGAACCGCATCCGCTGACCCACGGTCGCGGCGAGCTGGGGCGCGAGCGTATGCTGCGGGCGGCGAATGAGGGATTTGCCGGGAACGAATAAGCCGTCGGGGTCAGCGGGCGAGCCGGACTGCTTTACGCGCGTGTGCAGGTACGTGTAATTCAGCGAGACCACGACACGGTGGGCCAGGGTCCCACTCACCGTCGCCTCTATACCGTCGGCGATCGCGTCACCCACGTTGAAGTAGTTGACGGAATCCGGTCCCACCGGCGTCGCGGAGTACTCGATCAAGTCGCGGAATCGCTGGTTGAAGTACGTCACCGCGACTGGTCCCCGTTCCATGCCTACTTCCCAACTCTGCGAACGTTCGGGCTTGAGGTGGGGATTTCCGCGGACGAACCCTGTGGCATAGTTCTCAAAAAAGGACGGCTCTTTGAATCCGGTCCCCATGGACACGCGGAATCGCGTTGCGCTCGCCAGACGGTACACGATCCCGGCGCGATAGGTGCCGTGCAAGTCGAACTGGGAATTGTCATCGAGTCGTCCTCCCAGCATTACCGACGAGCGTGCTGCAGAGAACACGGCTTGTGTGAAATAGCCGGTGTTGGTGCGCCGCACGTCGATGGGAGGATTGGGAAACGTGCCGTATGACGCGCTGAATTCGCTCTTGCCCCGCTGCCGCTGATCCTCGTACTCGATCCCCCCCGTCACCGCGATGGCCTCGCCATTGCGCCAGGTGAGGAGCGCGCTTGTCGTCGCCCGCCGCACCCAATCCTTGCTCCAAAACGTGCCGTCCTCACCAGGGGAATCGGGCTCGTCGTTATAGAAGAGCCGCGCTTCCCGCAGGGCGCCCGTGATGCGGCCTTCGAGATGCGGCGTGAGCACCCGGCCCGCACTCAGACTGAGCATCGGCCCGCGCTCGGCGGCGCGCTGGTTGGAGTCCACCGGCGCTCCCGTGCCGTCGGTCGGGAAATGGTAGATGTCGTCGCCGTAGCGGTACGTGAGGCTTGCGTCCGAGCGGGTGTCGGGCGTCACCTGAATCCGCCCGCTCACGACGTTGTTACGGTAGCTGTTGTTGTACGGGTAGAGCCCGTCCGACAGGAACCGCGACACGCGCGCGGAATACCTGATCTGGTGGCCCCCACCGAGCACGTCGAGCGCGACATCGCTGGCGCCGTACGTACCGCCGCGTAGCTCAGCCCCCATTTGCGGAGCGCCCTGTCCCGAGCGCGTGAACACCTGGATAACGCCGGTCACCGCATCGGTGCCGTACAGAACACTCACTGGTCCCCGGACGATTTCGATGCGGTCGACGTTGTCGGTCGTCAGATGAGCCAGGTCGATGGCGCCGCCCGCCTGGTTCAGCGGCACGCCGTCGAGCAGCACCTTGGTGTAATCGCTCTGGCCGCCGCGCATGAACAGCGAGGTCTGCCCACCGAAGCTCCCCGTCTCGACCACGTGCGCACCCGGAACCGTTTCCAACGCCTGCGCCACCGTGCGAATGCCCTGGGCCACGAGATCCGATCCCCGCAGCACCGTTACGGCGGACGCGACGACGTCCGCTCGAACCGGCACGCGCGTCGCGGTCACGACGACGGGCTTCAAGACGACCGTGTCCTGCGGCTGCTGCACTAGGCCGAGCACGAGCAACACCCCATTCATGCGTGAGTCTCCTTCGGTTGGCGGAGGGGGATCATCTGTGGGCGCCCATCAATCGTCTGCATCATGACCGGCCACGAGAAAACACTTTGGACGATCTCCTGCGTGAGGACGGCAGCCGGCGCACCGGAGGCCACGGGACGCCCTTCGCTCAGCAGGAGCAGGGAATCGGCGAAACGGGCCGCGAGGTTCAAGTCATGGGTAATCATCAACACGCCAAGCCCATCCGTTTTCACGAGGCCGAGCACCAGCTCGAACAACCCCATCTCGTGTTTCAGGTCGAGCGACATGCCGGGCTCGTCGAGGACGAGAAGCTTGGGCTCCTGCGCGAGCGCACGCGCCACACGGACGCGCTGGTACTCGCCACCCGAGAGCGTCCAGAGCCAGCGGTCGGCGAGGTGTAGCGCGTCGCAGGCCGCGAGCGCACGATCAACGGCGTCATGATCTTCCGCGCGCTCGCGGCCCCACAGCGAGAGATGCGGATAGCGGCCGAGCAGCACGGTTTCGCGCACGCGCTGCGGAAAGAGATTGTCCTCGCGCTGCGGTACGACACCCACCACGCGGGCGAGATCTTGACGCGGCCAACTGGATGCAGAACGACCATCGATGTCGGCACGTCCCACGAGAGGCGTTAAGGCCCCAAGCGCGATCCGCACGAGCGTGGTTTTGCCGCTGCCGTTCGGGCCAAGCACGGCGTGGAACTGTCTCGGTGCAATCGCCAGCGAAACTCCCTGTAACGCATCAGACAATGCGCCTGGATAGCGATAGCGCACACCATCAAGACGGAGTAACGGTTCGGTCGTAAGAGCGTTCACGCGATCGTCCAGCGCCGGAGCAGCAGCGCGAACACGGGCACGCCGATCAATGCGGTCACGACGCCTACCGGCAGCTCGCGCGGCGCCACGACGGTGCGGGCCAGCGTGTCGGCAAACGCAAGCAGCGCGCCGCCGCCGAGGAAGGCGGCCGGGAGCAACGACCGGTGCCGGTGGCCCCAGGTGAGGCGCGCGATGTGCGGCACGACCAGCCCGACGAAACCGATCACCCCCGAGACCGCGACGGCGGCGGCCGTGAGCAGCGACGCCGCCAGATAGACACGTCGCTTCACCCTCTCGACGTCGGCGCCGAGATAGCCTGCCGACTCTTCGCCCAATGCCAGCAGGTCGAGGGGGCGGGACGCGGCGAAGAGCACGACAAGCGGGATCGGAGCGTAGAGCGCCACGAGCAACACCGAATCCCACGACGCTCCCGACAGCCCCCCCCAAAGCCAGAGAAAAGCGTTCCGCAGCTCGGCGGCCTCAGCGAGCGACACGATCGCCGTCGTAATCGCGGCGGCGAACGCGCCGATCGCCACGCCGCCGAGCAACAGAATGCGCGGGTCCAGGCTGGCCCCACCGACGAGACCAAGCCGGTACACCAGGCCGAGCGCCGCGAGCGCGCCGATAAACGCCGCGATGGGCAGCGCCCACGGTCCAGGCAGATGCAGCGCGATCGCGAGGACGGCGCCGAGCCCCGCTCCACCGGACAGACCCAGGAGAAACGGATCGGCGAGGGGATTGCGGACGAGGGCCTGCAAGCCGGCGCCCGCAACGCCGAGCGAACCGCCGACCAGAAACGCGAGCAGGGCCCGGGGCGCGCGCAGGTTCCAGACGATGTCCGAGCGAAGCAGCTCGCTCAGCGGCACGGCGGCGGGGCCCAGCACCACGCTGAGCACCAGCGCGAGCACGGCCACGCTGGCCAGGAGCGTCCATCTCAT
>Ga0137397_10000568_pt1 | contig 25418 bp, 30 predicted proteins | sample czorhiz116metaG_FD_106658 | JGI IMG/M metagenome (GOLD analysis project Ga0137397, IMG submission 106658) | Vadose zone soil microbial communities from Angelo Coast Range Reserve, California, USA - czorhiz1.16 metaG | ecosystem: Environmental > Terrestrial > Soil > Vadose zone | place: USA... | reverse complement strand
GGCTTGATGCAAGATGGCGACGCGAAATTCTTCTTGAGCAGTCATACTGTGTCCCTGTGATAATCACCAAGACGACTACTGTAGGATCGACAGATCGATGAGGTGTGTTATCAGTTGAAGTTCAGTTTCATGACGTGGTACGGTCATGTGATGAGAACAGTTGTATTGTCGCTTAGTAGCGTTGTCGTAAACACTCCTTGACAATCCTCCCCGTCCTGGGAATGCCACTGGATGAATACTGTATGCGCAACTTGACAACGGGGAGCCACTCGCCGAACTCGCCGTGCGAGATGCTAGAAAGTTTCACACAAGCAGTACCATGTCTAACTCACCCATGCCCCGATTGACCACGCCTACCGCTTTGCAGAGCTGACGACGCCCACCAAAGCTGAGCTTTCATACACAACCCACTCTTGTGGCACATCGAGGCTACCATACTACATAATCAGGATCTCGACATTCATCGAGGAATCGCGGACATACGCAACCGTAGTTAACTACCAACCCATCACTCAAATTTCGATGCCGCGACGTCCCTCATCAGACTTTTTAGTAACGTCCCGTAAAAGGTCCCAGCGGCAGAACCAAACCTTCGTCAAAATAGGAACCCCCGTACTGCATCTGCCACTTCGGGACTAAGAACCGTCTGCCCGGAGGGAGTTCAGGTTGACGTCCAGCGTGGGGAGCTGGGCTGGCGGGGTATTATGGCCTCTCCTTCCTTGGGGTCGACCCGAGGCAGAGGAGACACCGGGTTCGCTCGTAAATATCGCAAGCACAGCCGTCCGAACAGTCAGCAGCAGTTCTCGAATGGAGGGCAACTTGGGAAATATGGCGCGAATGTGGCGGTCATAGAGATCAATACTGATCCTTATAGGAAGTGTCTGTGGTAAGAAGGTGAGATTTGGACGAGAACCATGATAACTGACTCACAGCCATCCACCACGTGGTGCTAATCGCAAATATCTGCAGGGTCAAAATCCAGCTCAAGGGGGAGGGAAATGCGATATTGGAGGCAAAGAGCGTGTGGTATATGCGTTCGTTGATTTGGAGAATGGACGACATGGTTGTAGGTTGTGGCCGAGGGCCGGCGGCTGCCAGTGGCTCGTTGGCGATGGGCTATCGAATATGACTGTTGCGTCTACATGTCAAGGTGCATGGATAAAGACTACGTACGTTCGGCGAAGGGGCGTCGGACATGCTTGATTGATTGGAAGATGACCTTGGCACTTTTTCATCGCAGTCGTTTTTATAGATGGTGCGCCTCGGCCGAGGCGCAAGCTGGTTGCCGTCTACATGAGCGCCAGCGCCCCTCGTGACAAGAGCTAAGAGCCGTTACAAGCCTAAGCTTGGATGCAAATTCCTTCTATCGGACATACCACGACGGGCAATGTGGAGTTGAGAAGAGATGCTCTTGAACACGCATGTTTGGTGACTTCGAGCGAGGTGCGCCGTGTACTGGCAGTCCTTTACTCTACAGTTTGCATGATTTCATATGCCGCTAGTACTGATGGTGGTTATCATGGGGCCACTCGGATCCCGCAGACCCCGGATCCCAAACAAGGCAGCGCGCCCACCGCTCTGGAACGGAACGCAGCACCCGCAGATACGGTGTCCTGTCCAGAGCTCTCGTGAGATTTGGCCCGGGAGTTCGAGGGCATTCATAGACCGACCGGGGATAGCGAGCTAAATTCAGACGCGCGGGCCTCAGGCTCGCCGCACGCGACTCGCTCTCTGGCTCAGGCTGGGTAACGAGAGCGCTCCGCGATCCCGCCGCATCATGGTCCGTAGCGTCTATTCCAGCTTTTTGAAATCGTCAGGTAGAAACTAAGAGGTTGACTCGGACCTCTTTTTGGCAGACAGCCTCCCGTTGCGATTCTCAAGCAGGAGTCCTGCGTGCAGCCAAGCGTTTTACATACAGGGAGTTTAGCATCGTGAGTGGACACCATCATTTCCCTTAGGATTCCATCAACCCGAAACACTGCGTAACAATGCGAGCATGATTTTCTTAAAGTCCTTTCCAACTGGCACTGGTCATCCGATGATCATCCTCAACTCTTAAGAAGTCTCATCACCTTCTGTGGTCATAAGACGAGTACTGACTGACTGAAGGATGACCTGGCGGCGGGCGTCGTCCCAACAAGCTCTGTCAACGACCTTCATGAACAAACAACAGAATCCACCCTTCTCGCACATCACCGGCTTGGTTCACACGCGCAGTGGACAAACGTCTTTGCAGAACAGGAAGCACCGGTGATTATGGCGACGTCGTCACAGAGCGTTCTGGCTCTCGCCGTACTATCCAGATAGTACTTACTTTCGGATCGGGTCATAACCCCCGAGCCGGGTGCAAGCACATCCCCCGTGGCCCGCACATCAGTTGTCGTCTAGCTGACCAGGTCCTTGCACAATGAAAGTGATGCTGAGATTTATAGCAATTTTCGGAATGACTCGGCAGCATTTGGTTTCAGTGCAGTCAAGGCTAGCTCGAATGGATGCGCTCATGTTAGGAATAAAGGTTTTCACTCGCCGTGTCAACATAATGGAGTTTTTGCATTCCGAAACCTTGAATAAATGGCAAAATCTTTTTATTATTTATACTTGGGAAATCTCTGCTAAAATTCCAAGTTTGTTTTTGTAAACAACTTGTGTCCAGATTTAAAGTCTATTCCACATTTGTAAAGATTTGTGTCCAGACTCAACATCTATTCCATATTTGTAATAAATGCAGAATAAACTTTGAAGCTGGACACAAGTTTTTTATGGAAACAATGCTTTGTCAGACATTATGTCCTTTTCGGTGCTGTAAACTTGAAGTCTTTTCATGAATTTTGACACAAAGAAAACAATAAAATAGACTCAGAATTTTAAGAGAGATTTCCCAAGTATAAATAATAAAAAGATTGCAAGTCTATTTTGCCATTTATTCAAGGTTTCGGAATGCAAAAACTCTGTTATGTTGACAGTGCTGCCCTCTGCAGCTGCAACAACTACTGTAATACCTGCATTCGTGCCACCATCAACGGGGCCCTCTACGCTGAGGCTATTGACAGTAATGGCAGATCCAATTGAAACGGCGCATCAGTCTACCGAAGACATGACAGGCCGGCACCTCTCGACAGACAGGCACTATCTGAGGGTATTTACTTGGCCGGGCCCGGATATTGCCAATTGTGCATTGGCACGTGAGTCGAGCTCAGCGCCGCTCGCGCTCATCGATCATCCTCGATCCGGATGCCGGACAGCGACGGCATCTCGATGGCTTGCTGATGGTGGCATTGCGCCTCTCGCCTCTGCACCTGGCCCATCTGACACCGGGGAGAGAGGGCTGTCAATTTTTTTTTTTCATACGATACTGTATAATATTTGATTTGAGGCGTAATTGAAGGGCGCCGTGTTTCGACAAAAATCGAAATGCCTCCTGACGCACAATGTGGAGCTCGGACGCGGACCGGGTGAGTTGTAACAACTGTACTGTATGCGCGGATAGAACGAAGGCGGCGTCGGACGGTTGTTTCAGCGCGTGGAACGATGGATAGCGGCCCGCGGCGGATGGCCCGTTCACGATCCTTCATCCCGGCCCCACTGCCAGTGGCAATATATTAATGTGGCAATGGCTTCTCCACCCGCACCCGCGCGCAAGAGTCCCGCAACTAAACTTTTTACCCGTTTCTGCGTGATTGTCTCCGCAGCGGGTTTGTTGTGTTGATAGGTTTCTCCCGGCACCCGGCACGGACATACCCCCCTCTCCTCTCCTCTCCCCCTCCCCCTCCGAGTCATCTGGACCTTTTACGTATACCGCCCGCATTTTGGTGCTACTCGGCTGCAGCATGATATCGGTCATCCGCTTGTCTCGTTTGCCCGAGGCCAACTGCTCCGGGTCCGTGACCCTGCGGATGCTCATTTAGCATAGCTCTCCACTGGTGCATGCACACCGAACCGTGACCGAGCTCCGAGTCCGCTATGCATGGCTATGCAGCCTATGCCTTGCCATCGTACTCTTTCGCAGCAGATCGGATCTAGATACGGGGCGGGCCCCGGCTACTGTACACTCGCACGTGGATGCAACCTTTGCGTCGACTCGACTCGGATCAGCCCTCTCCTGTTCCTCGGTCGGTCGAATGAGCCGATCTCCGAGTTGGTGCAATTCGGACACGGGGGTAGTCGTCGTCGCGACGACGCAGATGGCAGTTATTGGCGCGCCAATAAATGATAGATAGATGGATAGAAAGTCGGGGCGCCGGCCGAATTTCCTTGATGTTGATTGACTTTCTTTAGGCCGTTATCTACGATCAGGCGCCAGCGCGGCCACAACTAGTGCTAGTACCGACACTGCCCCCCCGCCGCCATCATGCATCGGTCGTGTTCGTCGCCAAGGAGTCAGCAAAACGGATGTCAAATTGTCAACATCAAGTTGAACACGCAACGTTACGATCTGCATCGTTTCTATGTGCTTCCGTAGTGATAAAGCACATATAAAGCCGAAAAGGAGGTTTTATGGATCAGAAACTGGTCAACCAACTGAGTGTCAGGGTCGCGGTGATCATCATCGTCTATCTGCACACACGTGTCGGTGGTCCGTGTTCGTCGCTATCCCAATACGCGACATGAAATTCTAGTTATTCTTTGCAGATCGGGGACATGAAAAAAAAAATCATTGGTGTGGGGATCCATCCAGCCCAGTACAATAATTCCCGAACTTAGAGGAGGAATGGGAGATACCAAAAGTTTGGTCGTACAAGCTTAATTCCACTGTCGTGCTGTACAGAAACTTTGGTGCTCCGAGGGCCCAGGTAACCTACATCAATCATGGGGCGAGGGCCGACAGATTCGTGATGAAACTATAACCGAAGCAGGGAAAAACGTCAATCGCATCACAAAACGTGTGCGGATCACAACTCGAAGGCGGCTGGCTAGTCATTCGAGCCACCACCTAGGTCGCTACGGCCGTGATATATGCGTGATATCCGGTGAGCGTCGCCCGCGGCATCGGTTTCCTACCGCGGTACTAGTGTACATGCACGTTCACAGGCCTTGCGCCGCGATATACAAGGCAGTGCACATTCCAAACCATGCATTGAACGACCCTCTGTTGAAAATAACGGTGATCCCAAGGCAACCGGAGGCGCAGAAATGGTCTGGTCTGTCCGGTAGCTAGAGCCTGAGCTGCAAAACGGGTTTCGGACGATCTTGTTCGCCCCCGCATCTGGGTGTGGAATGCACGCAGAAACTTTCTCTCGCAGAGACTCTGAAGACGACATTCCCTCTATAATTAGTGTGACTATGGCGTTCATCGTCGCGCCACAGCAAATAACGTCACACCAGTCGCGGCGCCGTCCACGGCATATTAGTCAGAGTCCAAGGAGGGACCCTGGTGTTCGTCGTCGCGGGCGGATCGGACCGGAGTGCCAGTAAGGAAGCAATTCGGCCTTCACGCGCTTCACGAGGAGAACATAAACCTGTATCATTCTTCAGAGATCTGCTGGACCGTAACCGGAGGAGCTCGGTAAATGACACTTGCGGAAAAGCTGTCTCAAGTAGCCGACAGAGGCCGCCAATCAGAGGGTGGTATTTCGCTTCGACCGTATCGCTGCGAGGGTTTCTGAAACAGACGGTCCTAACGGACGCGCACGGAGCCGCAAAGTCCGAGGCGATGGAACAGCACTCACCAAAAGCGCTGCGGTCCCTGTTTGAAAACGCGCCGATGTTCGGGGCAGCATATATTTCGACAGCTCGGATTTGACACTGGGAATCCGCACAGAACTAGGAGTACAGCACTGGCGCCACCTACACCTATGGGCACAAGGTTTGGCAAGGACCACGTATTAGGCTTCGAGGCGGGGCCGAGGGACAATGAAGCGCTGTGGGATGACGGAGCACTGAAGCATGTCAGGGTAAGAGGAGGGAGGAACGAGGTAAGAAAACGCCCAACGGGAAATGTGAAACATGCTATGGGAATGAGGGGAAGCGAGGCTGCTAAGACCCCAAAAGAGGAGAGACAGAATGCAACACAGGATCACTACCAATACAGCCTCCAGACGTCGGCAGAAGAAGTTTTTTTTGTACTGTTCTGTAAAGGGAAGGACGGTGCCGGCAGAGTAACAAAAGGCGTTGTGTAAGGAAGTGATGGCGCCAGGTGAGGGAAGCAGTCACACACACAAAGACTTGTTGTTACCGTCCACTTGATTGATGCACGTGTAGTCCTACGTGTCCGTGTCGAGACTCGAAGCAATGGCCTGGACCTCGAAAATGATGGTTTGTTTTACGAAAGAGGACCGGGGGCCCAGTCGGCGCTGTGCTGAGCGCCAGGCCACAGAGATACACCCAAGGAAGGACCTAGAAGAACGTCGAGGTTTTACTTGTCTAAAAATAAAGAAGGGACAGAGGCTTTCCAGTGCATCAGTGTCGACGGGAGAACGGCGTGGGTGCGGCTGTGCCTGCGACGTGGGGAGAAGGAGGAATGAGGAGTCCGGGCGCTCCCCGGTCCGAGGAAGGCGATTTCGATCCAAATCGGGAGCTGAGCTCCAAGCATCGCTTGATGCGCAGGGAAGGCAACGGTTGTGAGAGAGAGAGAAAGAGCAGCAGCACAATAAGTACAAGAGCCTCTATTGTCCAACAAATACAAAGCGAAAGGGGAGTAAAAAATAATACGAAGAATGGACGCCTTTGTCGGCCGCCTGTAACGGAAGCGATGAGTCGGAGTCGGCGAACGTGGGCCCCAATCGGGCTTCACCGCCCCATTTGTTACCAAATTGGGGCTGCTGTGTTCACGAGTTACACATACGGATCACGTGCTAGGCCGGGTGAACGAAGCACCGCCTCTAACCGAGATCTGGATCAAGTCTCTGGGAAACAAATCCCATGATGATCCGGCCCCTTTTCCTCCCAATACTTATTTGAGCCAGCAATCGAGAGCCAACCCCAGCCTCACCTCGTCCTCCATCCCTCACGCATATACGTGCTTCCCTCAACCCATCCCCTTCCCCCCCATATCTTCTGTCCCTTTTTCTAATATCCTCGCATTTATCCTCTGTATACAATCCGCAAACAACGATTCCTTATCACACAAAGTAACTTATCGCACAAAGCTTAACAACCCAAGTACAAGTTCCAAGGATCCATATATCTCGAACCCGACCCCAAACATGCTGACGACCCAATCACCCGCTGTCCTCCCCCGCATTCACTCGCTCTACTCTGAACTTCCCCCAAATTCACGCAGAGCTGCAAACCTGCCTTTTTTCGCCCCTCGCACAGTCCCCGCATCAACATCGTCGTCTTCGCCCTTTCGCGCGCCTAATAACAACAATGTCGGCAATGCACCCGGCGTTCCTCCGCTTATCCCGCGGCGCAACTCGATCCCGAGACGAAATGCAATTTCTTACCACCCATCGCAGCCAGCGTCACAGAGCCAGCAACCCTTACCCCCAGCGCTACTTGCCTCTCCGCGCCCGCGACCGGCCGTACTCGTGACGTCGGGCTACACGCCGGAGCCGAGACCATTGGTGACCTCTCCGCCTCCGCTCGTTGTCTCGCTTGCCCCGGCACGCGTCCCGCGCTCGCAGAGGGAGTACCAGGCGAAGATGGTGGCCAACTTGCTGCTCAATCGTGCGAGTCGCGCGCGGCCCATGCGCTGCGCTCGCCGCGGATCGTTCCTGCGCGCCGGTTATCAACCCAGCAGACTGTCGATGTCCGTCCAGGCCGGTGAAGCTGACGCTGACGTGGAGGAATCGAACCTCGAAGATGATGATTTGGCGTAGGCTTGGGAATATCTTAATCCAGGACAGTGTTGTACATCATAATACCTTGCTTAGGTTCCGATCACACCCCCTTCTTATCTCCAACCCCCCATCACTCATGATTAAGCTCGCTCTTGTATTGCATATCTCCGTCGCTACTCTATACACGCACCTGCAGCATTCTAGACCGCAACTGTTCCCACCCCCTGTCTGCGCAAGCAGGCCCTTTGGCCCTTGTTCCCTAATTTCCCTTGGTGGCATTGTTGTTGTACAAGAGTCTGACGTATCCTCACGCATCAATCTCGCGGCGTTTGTTTAATTTTCGGTTCTATTTTCTCTTCTTGTACACTGGGGCTTCATCTTGTGTCCGACTGCTCAATATAATTTCCGTGATGCCGATTTCTGCAACACCGCAAGTTTGAGCAGAAGCTCCCTCCTATTTGTATGACGTCAATCTCAATAACAATCTGAAACGTTTTGACCCCCTTGGCCCTGCCCACGGAGATGATCGTCTCACCTGACCAACTCTCGTCGTTTCGGGACCCTTCTTCGAGCTTCGAACCAGGGCAGCGCCAGCTGGCCATGGCACTACGCTCCACGCCGTCACCTCTTCTTGAGCCGCATAAACCAAGGTAGGTAGTAGCCAACGGACCGTCTCTACGCTTCCTCGGTGTTCCATTCTCAGGCTCTTTCGGAAAGCCGTCATCGAGATACATTCCGTCACATGTGCCCTCAGGCAGCTGGAGCGCATGTTTCTACACACCTGAAACCTCGGAGGTTTTGTACACTGAGCGTTGGGACCAGCCAGACTAGATAATGTCGTTGCAATGCAAGTCAGGGGGACCATACAGATTATTTAGCCTTTACGCGTTACGGTTTAAGGCTTTGGGGCCAGCCTATTAGTAGGCTGTGGCGGGCAGGAAGGCAGGTTCAGGCGTGGAACACCGGGATTAAATGGATAGATCAAGGGCGGGGCCAGCCAAGCGAGGGGGTGAGGAGAGGTGCAGTACTGTGACTCATTTCCGAGTCAATTCGTGGTTCTACGATATTAGTCCACCAAAACGTGGATTCGCCGTGGTCAAGTCGCCAGTGAATACTACCTTGCCCGCGCGCCAACGCCGTGCGACCAATCCCCGAAACGACTCGTCGACTTCGGTTGCCCTCACTTTGACTTGACGTCACGTTACCTTGCCATTTGATGCTCGACACTTCGCTTTGACACCGTTTTCCACGCCAAGGTCGGGATATTGGCGAGGCGCCGGGGTTAGTGGTACCATATATATATGTGCACTGAGCTAGTGGTTGTTACGGTATGTCGCGGGAAATGCGGCGAGCAGCAGTCAATTGACGAATTGTTCGTATACCTATCTCTTTCACAATTCGGGTTCGCATGTGACGAGCTCTGGTCGCCTGTTTGCTCATGCGTGGTTCAACATGTGCTGGTCTTTAGTCGACAAGCCCTCACAGGCCTCACACATTACCACACCCGTTTCGCGTATCGCCGAGACCATATTAAGTGTTGCGAAAGAATGAATACAGCGGCAAGTGTAGGGGTCCCAAACTGTACATCCTTACATCCTTACAGTTACTGTCCCGGAAGTATCGTGCGAAAGAAGGATATTACAGTCCGAAATCTGTTAGAAGGTTACCCGGTTACGGGTTGAGAGGGAGGAGACCAAGGAAACACCGGATTTGAGAATCGTAGCGAGTAAACGATGCGAATCACGAAAGAGCATGAGAAAAATACGGCATATAGGGGCCTTCAGGACAGCTGGGATTCTCGGGAAATCCCAAGATACCAATTACCTACGCCAAAGGTAAGCACGACTGCCACCAACACCAGGTCTTCTGCAAAGACCACACGAGTGAGCGCACTTCAGTCATATCTCACGATTTCTCGCTGTGGCACTCACCTCCGGCTCCACGAACATCACTACCAGGCCCGTAAAGAAATAATACAAGGGCAAAGCACATCGAGGTCCACGGAAAATCAGGCACAGCAGCTGCAAGGATAGGATGGAGTCGATGCCAGCCTCGGAGCTTGCTGAGACAGAACACGGTCTTGAATATGGTCTTCAGCATCAATCCGTCGCGCGACGTGTCGCCGTGTATACACGACCATACGTACCATGAGATACACAACGTATACAACCAACACCAAAAAACTGCTGTTAAGCAGGAAATCGTGTTCTTCTTTCCGATCAATACTTCCGCTCGTTTGCTTCGGTGATCAAAACGACGCTGCGGTGCTCACCTTCAAAACCCCTTCGTCGCACAGCCCTCCAGCACAGTGAACAAAATACCCATATGGACATGCTAAGCCCCAACACAGCCGAAATGAGTTCGAACGTGATCTGATTCGCCGCAATCTCATAGACATGGACTCCATCCCACGTTGCGTCTAGCACGGCGCGCAGTCGTCTCGCAGCATGCAACACGAATGCGAATGACAGAAAGCAGAAATGACCTTTCCAAAAAAACCACGCAATCAGTACGCATCCATCGATTCTCCCGAGCACCCACCTGCGTGACGAGACATAAATTTCAGGATAGGCGGAGCTAGGTCGGCCTGGAAAAAACGTGGAAACAATTCGGGATGTTTGGCGTCGATCATCCCAAGCCAGAACAACCTGAGCACCCTTTCATCAGCCAGTCCCTGGCGCAAGAAAATGAAAAGAAAACGCCTACGTGAGGGCAAGTATTATCCCCGCTGGCCTATCAAACGTCGTTGAGATTAGTGATTGTCCCCTGTAAGAGCATATGGCCTTCGGAATCCCAAGGCCTAGGGTCACACTCGTAGTGAGTAGGCGGTATCCGGTGAGCTCTACTCCGAGAGGCGGTGCACGGAGCTGTCGGTTGGTCGCGGTAACACCTAGATCATCGCTGAAGTGAAAATGAGTGACGGAGAACGTGGTGGCGGATGGATTGCGTCAAGAAGAACCTTGATTCTGGCCTTGCGGGCTCTAACATGTCCAACTTGAACGAGGCGAGGGGAGTAGTTCAACGGGTTGTTGGTGAGCGCTCTCTGCTGCGTTCATGATGACAAATCATACGAATATACTCGTTGAAGGCCTTGAGTCGATCAAGGGAGAATTTCACAGTTTTCGCCTCCGCGATCTGAAGCTGTTCAAGTTCAAGGTATGTCATGATCACAGTTCCAGGTAGCTATCGATATAACCGATTCCTGTTGGAGTGTATGCGCGCAGAAAGGGGCTAAACCGCGAGCGCGCGGTACTCAGTCTCGTCTTAAGAAGACTGAGGATTGTGCTACGAGAAGTCCAAAACATATGCGTGTGTACTTTTCTGAATCTGTTAAGTTAACTTGCTCTTTTGCCTCGAGTGTCCGGCCATTGCCTTTGTAGCCGCGTGGCCAGCGTTCCTCCAACAATTCCCCGACTGACTGATTCATATTCCAGGTCGAAGTGGATACCCAAAGGAGCAAACCCCCCAGGATGCATATACATATAATTGTGAAATTACCAGAGTAGAGGAGCCGACGGTGTTATTACCCTCCAGAAATTGTATCTGTGTTCCACCCCCTGATTTCATTCTACCTTTCAGCGCACCTCGTGAGCGTTCATAAAGTACGGAGATGCCCGCGCCCCATCGAGTGTCACGGTGGGCAGCGTCGAGAAATACAAATCCGATCAAACTAAACGGCCCAATCTACAATTTCACTGCCACCACTGTGGTCTGCCTGCGTGGTCCACAACGAATCCCTTGCCCAAGCCAAGTACTAGCCCAAGCCAAACATGACCTGAGCGATCCGCCAGCTAATTATGTGGATGCAGCTGCAAAGTTGTTCCACGATGCAACTCCCATACTTATATGCCATGATGGCATGAGCGTCGCCAGGGACAGGTACAGTAATGTACACTTGAGCCGTCTCGATGGTGATGCTGTTGTACAAGAACCCGTACAAGACAAAGCATTTGGCAAGAAGAAGGCAGTCGTAGCCTACATGGAACTTGAGAATAAGCTCGTCGACTCGGAGACGGTGGACTTACTGTATCGATCAAACCTTTCTGAAATTCCAATTTGGGTCCGAGTTTTCTTGCCCTGAGCCTCTTGGGTACTACCGTGGCCTTCTGGCTCAACCTGAGTACATTTGTCATTATAACATCGCGCTGGAGGTTCATTGATGGTTGTGAGCTCAGTAACGGTACTTTGTTGCATTCAAATGGCGCGACCGGCACCGTGGACGGCCAACATATGTGACCAGGCTACGTGGATTGTGATAGGTGAAACCTTCACTCATTGCGGACCACATCATCAAAGTGTCAATCAAGCTCATTGAGCATGCGAGAAAAGAGATAGGCCACGATCTTGTATGGATTGAGCTCAGCTTGACAGGACAATATGATTAGGGATGATTCATGCGACATCACGCTTGCCCAAGGCACTCCTCAAGTCTGCGTCCGCTGCGATCATCTCCCGGGCTTGACTATGACTATGGGTCGAAATGAGAGACTTGCCACCAAAAGGACAAAAGTGTAAAATGAAATGTACGCACGAGACAAGTCATTGGATCGGACGCCCCCAAGGGCACGGAGAACAAAACGCGACAGTCCCTCACGGCCTCACGCCTACAATCGCGTTTTAAGTGACCGCAGGCATTCTCCTAGCATTTCACTCACTTATCGACGTGATCATCGTGCGCGGGTGTGGGATTGCGTGTGGGTGCGGGACTGCGTGTGGGTGTGGGATTGCGTGTGGGTGCGGGATTGCGTGCGGGTGTGGGATTGCGTGCAGGATTGGTGGGATCGTCACTGCCTGAGCCTATGAGGGTCTCACTATCGGAATGATTGGAATCGGAATCGGAATCGGACTCGTGATTATGGGGGTAACCCGGGATGGGAATGGGGCTTGTCATGAGGCCGAAGGGCGGGAGAGCTGGCCTTGATGTAGGAATTCCACGACCACGACGAAAGACATCAACAGGGGTCGCGAAATCCACCTAGGGACCCTAGAGAAATTCCACTTATTAGGAAGGCCCAGCCTTTAAACTCAACAAGTATATTTCCGTACCTGTACTGAGTTGGGGCAGAAAGAGCAGGGGAAACGGTATATGCGGCGAGGGCAAGGACAGCGAGATTCATGTAAGAGCGCATGTTCGAAAACATTTGTTATGAATGAAAAGAATGGGCGTGAATGCAATGAGTGTGCGAACGGATTCGTCTGGGCTACAGGGGGAGTTGAGATCATGGTCATACCCTATAAGAAGGACAAGGAAGGCTCTGTGCTCACCAACCAGTGCCTTGGATGAGAAATCCTTCCTTCCTACAGCGACAAACTTATAGTCCCAGTCGATCCGCTTTTCGCCAACCGCGGGTCGGGTAAACCCGGGTGGTACGGGTACAGGTCCGGGTTAACGTTAGATGCTACGCGTATAAAACCCATAACCCATTCGCGTGTATCGCGGGTATCGACAGGTTGATCCTGCTCAATTGTGCGAGAACTTGAAGGCGAAGTCATGCGCTGCAAGAGACAAGCGATGAGTTGATACGTGCCCTCCATGGCCTTCCCATTACGAGCAGCAGAGCAGCAGTATGCGGTTCTGTACAAGCCCTGTGCCCACCGCTTCCCCAACGTCGCAGAGACACTTCCCAGACCCAAGTACCAAATTATGCGCAGCCCCCGTTGACCTTCTTTACTCGCAGAGCTCCGTTGCCTCCTCCCCGACAGCCTCACTCGCTGCCAAAGGAACCTGCCCCTTCACCGCATCGCCATTTGTCCACCTACAGCCGTCAACCCTCATCTTCACGACATTCAGCTGTGTCCTTGCACTCATACCCACCGGAGTCACCGCCTGTCTTATTCGTGTGTCCCTGCGTTGCATAGTCTCGTCCTCTCTCATCACCACTTCCCCTCGCCGATCCTATGCCCACGTCGCCGTTCGCGCTTCCCAGTCCCACCACCCAAGCGTGGCAACTCGTTTCCCTGACATTGCTTTGCCTTTGCCGCCACCCTTGCCGCTCGGGTCCTCGCCACGGGCACACAGACCCCACCGTGACATCGACACCGACATCGACACCGACACCGACTTCAGCATTGGCAATGGCGACTTCAGCCACCACCCCCGCGCGTTCGATCGAGGAGACGATGGCTTCAGTTGCAGTATAGAGGACACCACAACACGCGATGACAGAAACACCATGTACGACCCCGGCGGTACCTACAGCAACGACAGCGCCCTCAGCGGCTCAACCCAGGACAGTAGCAGCATCTCATACGACCCGGCGGCTTCAACATCAGCGACCACCGCAAGCCAGCGTACGATCCCGGCAGCAGCAACTACAAGCTCATGTACGATCCAGGTGGCGACGGGTTCAACAACAGCATCAAAGCCGACACAGTGCATGACGAGGGTGATAGCCTCAGTGGTGCCATTGACGATAACAGCGACAACAGCAATTTCGTGTACGACCCCGGCGGTGACTCCGATCACCTCGACAACAACAGCAGCCACGGTCACGTCAGTAGCAACACCAGTCACGGCCACGACCGCCGCAACCACAATGTGACCGTCTTCACAGCACACGACGTCGACCCCACTCCTCCCCTCGACCTCATGCAAGCCGCCCAGCATGTCTTCAACGCCGTGCCACTGCCTTCAGACAATGACCACCCATTCCTTCCTGCAGCCCACTCACGACATGTCGACGCTACGCCACCGCTGCTGCCGCCGCAGGCACTTCGGAACAGCAAGTATCAGGCTTGACCGGGGACGGTCAAAATTCAAACCCTTGGGAGATGTAAGGCGCGTGTGCGCGCTGGGCTTGGAATGGGCCCAGCATCCTCATCTTGCGCTCGACCATCACCCAGCTAGCCTGATGCCACGAGACAGCGAGCGTGCGCCCTTGTGGTGCTAGGGAGTGCCCGCTGCACTCGCCATTCCTTGCTTATCCTAATTCGCTTCCCCACCGTACAAGCTTAATCCCACTGTCGTGCTGTGCAGAAACTTTGGTGCTCCGAGGGGCCCAGGCCCAGGCAACCTACATCAATCATGGGGCAAGAACAGACAGATTCATGATGGACTATAACCGAAGCAGGGAAAAACGTCAATCGCATCACGAAATGTGTGCGGAACAGCGGATCACAACTCGAAAGCAGCTGGCCAGTCATTCGAGCCACCATCTAGGTCGCAGCGGCGGTGGTTTCCTACCGCGGTACTGTACATGCATGGGCTCAATAGCGCTTAATACTAGTATCCCCCAGGGGAAGGGGGGAAGCGACGGCTCAGCTCTCGCTTGTAAGCACCACGTTCACAGGCCTTGCGCCGCGATATACGGGAGTGCGCATTCCAAACCCATGCATTGAACATGCCCTATTTTAAAAATAGCCGTATTCCCAAGGCAACCCGAGGACGCAGAAACGGTCTGGCGGTCTGGTAGCTAGAGCCTTAGCTGCGAAATGGAATTCGGACGATCCTGTTCGCTCTCGCATCTGGGTGTGGAATACCGTATAGGTTGTTGTGCCACAACAAAGAACGTTACACCAGTCATGGCACCGTCAGCGGCATTATAGCCCGAATCCTATGCTTTCAAGTGGGGAGGCCACTGGGGGGTGTTCATCATCGCGGGCGGATCGGGCCAGAGTGCCAATAAGAAGACGAGGCAAGCATGATAAACCTGTATCATTCGTCAGAGATCTGCTGGACTGTGACTGCAGAAGCTCGGTAAATGACACTTGCGGAAAAGCTGTCTCAAGTAGCCAATCAGAGGGTGATATTTTGCTTCGGCTGAGTCGCTGTGAGAGTCTCTGAAACAGACGGCCCAAACGTACGCGCGTGGAGTCACAACGTCCGAGGCGACAGAACAGCGTCCGAGAGGACTCACCAACTGAAAAGCGATGCAGTGCCTGTCTACAATCTGTACGCTTCCTTCGATTCTCCAAGCAACCCACCTGCGTGGCGAGACATAAATTTCAGGATAGGCGGAGCTAGGTCAGCCTGGAAAAAACATGGAGACAATTCGGGGTGTTTAGCGTCGATCATCCCAAGCCAGAACAACCTGAGCACCTTTCATCAGTACCCAACCGCCAGTCCCTGCCACAAGAAAAATGAAAATGCCTACATGTGGGCAAGTATTATCCACTGGTGGCCTATAAAACGTCGTTGAGATTGGTGATTGTCCGCTGTACTAGTAGGAGCATATGGCCTTCGGAACTCCAAGGCCTAGTGTCACACTCGTAGTGAGTGGAGTCAGGAGTAAGGGGCCCCTGAACCAGCGGGCGTATGATGGCGGCGCACGGGCTCGGTTTAACGTCGCGCGGTGGGCGGAAGAATGCTCGCGTGGCTTGAACGAAGGGCCGAGGACGTATCACGGCTCACAGTTCACGGGCTTCAGGTTAACGTTGACGCGGACGAACAGGCGACCCAAGGAGGAAGAAGGGGGGGTAACGGCTCCCTAACCGCCTACTTGCCTGGTCTTTCGACGAGGCGGCGGCGGCGGCGCGGGGTTTCATAGCAAAAGTATCCTAGTTACAATGTAGCCTACTTTAAAGGTAAAAAGGGGTGTCTACACTAGAATGAGGATAAACACGCCGCAGGCCCTCCCTAGTGAGGTAAGGCCGCGCGCTCGCTGTCGGTCGAGGTCTGGAGATGGGCCGTTCCATGCACAGCGCGCGCGCACTCTCCTTACACTGTGGGTGTGGGAGTGGGGTCGGCGGTCCAACTTTCACTGACTGATGTGGGTGTGGGTGTGGGTAGTGTGAGTGTGAGTGTTGTGGGTGTGGGTGTGGGTTTTAAGCCTATCATTGGCACTTGTGGCAAGGCCTCGGAACCGAGATAATGATCGGGCCGGTAACTCGGAGTGGGAGTCGGGGGGGCTGTACCACGACGAAAGACATCGACGGGATTAGGGTCCCTAGGGAATTCCACTTATTAGGAAGGCCCAGCCTTTAAACTCAACAAGTAGAATTCCGTACCTGTACTGAGTTGGGGCGGTTGGGGCAGAAAGAGCAAGGGAAGCAGTAGACGCGGCGAGGGCAAGGACAGCGAGATTCATGTAAGAGCGCATGTTCGAAAATATTTGTTATGAATGAAAAGATACGAGTGGGCGTGAATGCAATGAGTGTGCGAACGGATACGTCTGGGCTACAGGGAGAATTGAGATCATGGCCATACCCTACAAGAAGGACAAGGTCCTGTGCTCACCAACCAGTGCCTTGGAAAGGAACAAATGTTGAGCGGGGGGCTGAGAAATCCTTCCTTCCTACAGCGACAAACTTATAGTAGAGACATTGGGGTCGAAAAACCATATGAGACATCATGCATCATGTCCGAGTCGATCCTCGGAGGGCCTGAGTCGGAGCAACGCTTTTCGCCACTGGCAACCGCTTATCCATCGGGGAAAAACTGGCTGCTTGTTGCACTTCGCGTACTACCTAGAAGCCCCAAAGTGCTGGAGGCATTTTCCGAATGATTCAGGACTAGTGATTGGTTTTATTAATCGATTTTCTTCGATTTTACGACAGCAAATCGGCGCGGAAACCGACGCTTCATCTCCAAATCGGCACTGGCCACAATCAATCATTTTGCGACATCAGCCATATCATGCTATTAATACTTGAGGGTGCCACTGTGCACTCTGGGCATGACGACATTTGGGCGATTAGAGCATCTTGCTGTGTCGTGCCTGCCAATGAATGTCATTATCGTCGTCGAGAACGGTCCAGGGGGATGGATAGAAATGAAAACTTCCGAGTCCTATCACGAAATTACACTCGTAAGGGGGAGGGGATGCCGGCTTAATATCAAAAAGGACCCAAGAATAGCGACCTCGGATTCCGAGGCTGGGTCAAACCCCAGTTACCACCACTGGCAGCAGTGATGACCCAAATGATAGGGCGTGTTTTCGGGTCTCAGGCTGCCAGTGGCGATAGTCGCGCAGCCTAGGCGGCCGCAATTCGGACATAATGTAGAGCCATCTTGTAATATACTGTAACTGGCACTATGCGGACCGCGGATTCAGAGTTGTCACTGATCTCTCATATCGGCTGCCAGTGGGCAAATGACAAACATGCTGTACCTCCTCTCAGATACTGGCAGAGATTCGGATCGTTCTCTTTCCTTGATAACTTGATGAGTTGCGATGGGGGCTCATTTATGTGCGATTGATTGGGAGCTCCGCGCATTACCTGCAATTAGGCGAAAGTGCAGTCACACAACCCCCGCTGTTATCGGTACGCGACAACGTATTCCACACTCAGATGCGAGCGATCAGGATCGTCCGAATTCCATTTCGCAGCCAAGGCTCTATTGCCAACCTTAATCTTTCTGCTCAAGTACTGTACCCAAAGTAAAATTCAACCAAGAACTCTGCCGAGGTCGATGCCATGCTACAAGAACCCGTACAAGACAAAGCATTTGGCAAGACCTACGTAGTCATCCGCGCAGTGCGAGAACATTCTTGTTGGGTCTCTTATATTTAAGAACGGGGTTGGATTTCGCTGTGGCAGATAATAGGTTTACAGTATTCCGTGGCCCTGAGCCTCTTGGGTACGATCTTTTATTTCTCTTAAAGGAGCTTGACCGCTAACAGAGGACACAGTACTGTATCAGGGGCAAGTGCGGCCTTCTGGCTCAACCTGAGTACATTTCTTACTATAACATCGCGCTGAAAGCTGAAAGTTCATTTATGGTTGTGAGCTCAGTACCAGTACTATATTGCATTCAAATGGCACTTCCGCCCCATCACTGGCACAGCCAACATATGATCGGGTTACGTGGATTGTGATAGATGAAACCTTCACTCAATACAGACCACATCATCAAAATGTCAATCAAGCTCATTGAGCATGCGAGCAAAAAGTTAGGCCACGATCTTGTCTTCCGGGCTATAAGGATTGATCTCAGCTCAGTTGACAGGACGATATGATGAGGGATGACTCACGCAACATCAGTTACATCACGCTTGCCCAAGGTGTCCGCTGCAATCTTCTCCTGAGTATGACTATGGGTCGAAATGAGAGACTTGCCACCAAAAAGGACAAAAGTGTAAAATGAAATGTACGCACGAGACATCCTGGGAAACGGCGCGAAGAACAAACTTCTCCAAAGGCGACAACCCCTCACGCCTACAATCGCGTTTTAAGTGATCGCAGGCATTCTTCAAGCATTTCACTCACTTATCGAGGTCGCGAGAACCGCCTGGGGGACGAGAGCTAAAGGGAAAGGGATGTACCGCGTATTGACTCAGGCTGCCAGTGAGAGGGGAAGGTGACGTTGCGGATTGGTAACCGGAAGCCGGCGGCTGAACAGTGCCAGGTTTGTACTGGGGAGACTTCGCCGCGTCAACCCCGAGAGGCGCGGCAGGCGAAAAAACCGAGACAGGCTGGGGCGGGGGACCCGCCGCCTTAAGGGTGTCTATTCTCAATGTAGGTTTGGGTTCACCGGCACGAGCACGAACGCCAGTATCGGAATTCACCCTAGGGTAGGAATTCCACTTATCAGGAAGGCCCGGCCTTTAAACTCAACAAGTAGATTTCCGTACCTAGTTGGGGCAGACAGAGCATGGGGAAAGATGGATGCGGCAAGGGCAAGGACAGGGAGTTTTATGTAAGAGCGCATGTTTGTTATATGAATGAAAAAGATCTGAGTGTGCGTGAGTGCAAGTGTGCGAACGAAACGTCTGGGCTACAGGGGTCCGGGGAGTCAGGATCATGGCCGGACCCTACAAGAAAGACAAGGCTCTGTGCTCACCAACCAGTGCCTTGGAACTTGGAAAGGAACGAATGCTGAGCGAGGAGCTGAGGAAAACTTTCTGACGGACAGCGACAAATTTATAGTAGAGAGACATTGGGGCAAAACCTCGGAGCAACGCTTTTCGCCAACCGGAATCCATATCGCGGATAAAAAATACGCGTGCCCAGAAGCGCTGGACGCATAATGATCACGCATTTTCCCGAACGATTCAGGGCCATTGATCTGTTTTTTTCCCTCAATAAACGACTTTCTTCAACTATGACAGCAAAGGTGACGCTGCGGACACCGACGCCAATCTCCAAATCGGCACCGGCTACAATCCAATCATTTTGCAGAATCAGCCATATCGTGCTATTATATTATTACTTGAGGGCCCGGTGCGCACTCTTGCAGTGAGACCGTGATAGGTAAGTACGGTTCTAGTGAGCGACCGAATTGTTAGTTTTATGCCATTGTAAATCCGATGGGCTGCTGATGACGACATATGGGCGATTAGAGCATCTTGATGTGTTGTCCGGGAACTTGTCCCTGGCAATGCCAGTGAATGTCATTTCGTCGTCGAGATCGGTCCAGGGGCATAGATAAAAATGAAAGCTTCCGAGTCCTTTCATACTAAGGGGGAGGCGATGCCAGACAGAAAGGTTGTCCTTACTACTGTAGTATTATCTATCCGACATTTCGCACACCAACAGACGAAAATAATAGCGACGATGAGTTTGCAACCTCGGTGCTGGGTCCGTCGTCACGACGAACCCCGGTTACCACAGATACTGGCAGCTGAATAGTGATGACCCAAATAGGGCGTGTTTTCGGGCCTCAGATGCGTGGCGATAATCGCGCAGCCTGGGCCGCCGCAATTCGGACATCATGATAGAGCCATCTTGTAGTATACTGTAACTGCCAGTGGGCAAATAATAAACATGCTGTACCTCCTATCAGTGATTCGGATCGTCCTCTGGCTGGTAGTCCGTCTGACACCATCCAATTTCCTTCTTGATGCATGATGACTTGATGAGTTGCGATGGAGGTTCGTTTATGTGCGATTGATTGGGAGCTCAACGCGTTACCTGCAATTAGGCGAAAGCGCAGCCACACAGCCCCCGCTGCTATTATCGGTTGTATTTGTCGCCAAGGACTCTGCAAAAATGACGCGACGTTACAATCTGCATCGTTTCTGTGTGCTCCCGCTTATTCTTTGCGAATCGGGGACGTAAAAAATTCATTTGGCGTGGGGGTCCATCCAGTCCAACAATTCCCGAACTTAGAGTTGGTACTGTAGAAAAGGAGGCACGGGAGATACCAAAAGTTTGGTCGTACAAGATCAATTCCACTGTCGTGCTGCGTAGAAACTTTGGTGCTCCGAGGGGCCCATGCCCAGGTAACCTACAGCAACCATGGGGCGAGAAAAGACAGATTCATGATGGACTATAACCGAAGCAGGGAAAAGTGTCGGATCACAACTCGAATGCGGCTGGCTAGTCATCCGAGCCACCACCTAGGTCTGCGCGGCGTCGGTTTCCTACCGCGGTACTGTACATGCACGATGGGGTTGATAGCCCCCAGGGGAAGGGGGGGAAGCGACGGGGCTCAGCTCTCGCTTGTAAGCACCACGTTCACAGGCCTTGCGCCCCGATATACGGGGAAGTGCGCATTCCAAACCATGCATTGAACAGGCCCTATGTTAAAAATAGTCGTATTCCCAAAGCAACCCGAGGACGCAGAAACGGTCTGGCGGTCTGGTAGCTAGAGCCTTGGCTGCGAAATGGAATTCGGACGATCCTGTTCGCTCTCGCATCTGGGTGTGGAATACGTTGTCGCGCTACAACAAATAAACACCAGTCGTGGCGCCGTCAACAGCATTATAGCCTGAATCCTATGCTTTCAAGCAGGGAGGCCACTGGTATCGTTTGTCAGAGATCTGCTGGACTGTATCTGGGGAAGCCCGGTAGATGACACTTGCGGAAAAGCTGTCTAAAGTAGCCAACAGAGGCCGCCAATCAGAGGGTGGTATTTTGCTTTGGCAGAGTTGCTGTGAGAGTTTCTGAAACAGACGGCCCAAACGGACGCGCGTGGAGCCACAAAGTCCGAGGCGACGGAACAGCGTCCGAGAGGACTCACCGAAAGCGCTGCAGTGCCCGTTTACAATCAGTACGCTTCCTTCGATTCTCCAAGCAACCCACCTGCGTGACGAGACATAAATTTCAGGATAGGCGGAGCTAGGTCGGCCTGGAAAAAACATGGAGACAATTCGGGGTGTTTAGCGTCGATCATCCCAAACCAGAACAACCTGAGCACCTTTCGTCAATGCCCAACCGCCAGTCCCTGCGGCAAGAAAATGAAAATGCTTACGTAGTGAGGGCAAGTATTATCCCCGCTGGCGCGTCAAACATCATTGAGATTAGTGATTGCCCCCTGTAAGAGCATATGCCCCTCGGAATCCCAAGATAGGATCACACTCGTAGTGAGTAGGCGGTATCCTGTCAACTCTACTCCGAGAGGCGGGTGCATGGTGCTATCGGCTGGTCAGGGTAACCCCTACATCATCGCTGAGGCAAAAATGAGTGATGGAGAACCTGGTGGCGGATGGATTGCATCAAGACGAACCTTGAGTTTGACCTTGTGGGGTCTAACATGCCATCTTGAACGAAGCAAAGGAAATAGTTCAACGGGTTGCTGCCTGTGGTCGGCAGCAGCGGTGGCCCGGGCCCGGGGGTTGGCGGTTGCGGCGTTTATGATGACAAATACGGGCATAGAAACTGCCAGTGAGCGCTGAGCGCTGAGCTTCTGCGTCAGCGGACTCCATTTACCTCGTGTTATTCTGCATAGTGCGTCCGATTTGAACAAGGTAAGGAGGTACAGTAAGGGGAATACTTGCTAGTCCGCAGCCCAAACACAGCCATGAGTGCTGTCTGTTCGTCGTCTGTGATGATGACATATTTGTGTGCCTTGACCGCTTGGCATGCGGTTTGACCTTTGTCTCGAATACATTGGTAAGTGTAGTCCTTCGAGGGAGGTCGATAATGGGTGCACAGTGATGAGGCCACGCTCATCGTGTGTGGAGTCTATAGAGCCGGCGAAACGCACGGACGGATCACGACACGTGGCTGTATAAGCGGCGTTGGAGCAAGAGCACAAGCTCGAAGCTTGAAGCTTGAAGCTTGAAGTACGCATCCGCACTCGTTCTTCACCTTAAACCGTTTGGTACTTGACTTCACTGGCACGTTCAAGTTGTTCTAGAACGTTGCTTTACACTTCGACATGGCATTCCCCACCAAGGTCGGGTCATTGCATATAGGCACTTCGCCAGTGGCTGTCACAGTATCTCGCGGGAAATTGGGCCATTTTACGGATTATTTGTACAGGACTAGTGTTCTTGATGCATTTCGCCGTGGCCACGTCATCGCTCAACTGGACGCAGACCAGTCATTCTTGGATTGTCTTGTCTCGATCATGAGTTTGATGATCGCCTCCATTTCCTCATGCGCGGCTCAACACCATTATGCGCTTTATGACCGACACCTGACAGACGTGGAACGAAACATATACTAGTACTGTACAGTCCACATCTCATTTCATTCCTGTAGAGACACAATCGATGAGCTCCCTGCGTTCGGCATACCGAAATATCCTGATTCACGCACGCAGATAGGTGTTAGTGTGGATCATTGATCATATTTAGAAATGCCCATGACCATACAAAGGCATAGATTCGCCACGTCACTCATGAAACTATACTGGTACCCACTGGTACCACAGGGTAAATATCGTCTTGTATTATGGCTACGTAGGAGAACAGCACACGCCGGCTCTGGAACCACACTCCCAACCCAGTTCCAATTACGAGCACACAACGGCCCGCCACCGCGTAGCCACTACTCACGAAGACAGCACCGTTGCTCTCAGTAGCCACGACGTGACCCACCCAGTCAATCGCGTCTAGTCGACCGCCCAAGCACTGCGCCAAGGACTCCCGGTAATTGCCCTGGCGGGTCTGGAATTCCAAGGTAGCTCGACCTGGCTGGCGGTGTCGTCAAGGTTATTGCCGCCGCGCGGCCGCGCTTCTGAGTGCCAGCCGCCACGGTCGCGGTATCCAGCGTCTCATCATGATGAGGCCGTTCCTCGACTCTATCGTTTACTCTCTTCGCGGCAAGCTGCTTGTCTGGCGAGAATACGCTGCGTTTCAAAACGACGAAAAGCTTCTGTACCAGAAAGTGTATGCTGCTTACTCGCCGGAAGTCCTCCCACGGGCGGGACTGCGATTCCCATCACTGGACAAACTCGGGCAGGTTGTTAATACTGGATCAGTCTTGGGAGAGTGGGTTGGGTTAAAGCGGGAGAGAGTGGGCAAGGGGTGGGGTATTCACGAGGTGAGGGTAAAGGACCGTGGGAGTAGAAGACTACCCAGCACGACTCGGAGGGTCCGACGGGAACATGACGATACATGACGATAACAGAAACGTGGTGACTGAGCAAAGAGTGATTGCGGCTGTAAGGCGTCCGGGTTGCGCACAATAGCCATCCCGCAAAGTTCAAGTGCGTATTTGCTGTCAGCATCACCTCGTCTCCCTTCATCAGTACATCAGTACTACTAGTAGTGCCCAGGCTATTTCGTACGTAGAACTACTGACCGAGTCACTGAACCCGATATCCGTGCCTGAGTTCAGACTTACGGGCAATGGTCACGGGTCTCGAGGACTTTGTCGATGATATCTTCCAGTGTTCTGCTTTGCTCCTTCCCGTATGCTCAGGCTGGACGTCGTGATCGACGCTTCAGCTAGCATTCTGACATCCTCATCAGTTTCTTTGGCCGCGCAGGAAAAGGCGATGATAGTGCGCTCTTATACGTTTCAGTGTACTCGAGAACATCTTTGAGCCTGCTGAAGGCTGGCTTATCAATGAGCTCCTTCTCCTTGCGTTTGGATTTTCCCTCGGAGACAACTTACCCACATAGAGAGCACGGCCGCAGGCAGCGTAGCCCGCATTACAAGTCTCCGCGTGCAGATGGGTACGGGCCTGGATCGCGGCCACGGATGATGCATCGATGATGCATTAATTGATGTTAAGAATCGCTCATGGCCGTACACTGGCAGCAAGATAGATCTATCACGCCACCCACGACACAATGTTAGTGCCAGCTAGGGCGGCAGAAAATTCTCTTATATCATATCCACATAGAACGATACACGCCGATTCTGGAACCGTGCTGAGTTGCGAACCACCTCACCACGTAGTCCGGAATAGCGAGCACACAGCCCACCCGGGCGGCCGCGTGCTCACAAAGACGGCAGTCCATTGCTCTCCGTAGGCATGACGTGACCCACTCAGTCAATTGCGCTCGGCCTATCGTCCCAACATTCTTCCAAGGGCTCCCGGCTTTGGCCCTGGCGGGTCTGGAAATCCAGGGTAGCTCGATCTGGCTGGTGGTGCTGTAGAGGTTATTGCGGCCCACCGGCGACGGCGCCTCGAACGGCAGCGCTTTTGGGTGCCAGCCGCCGCCGTAGTCTGTGGCGTCTCGTTATGAGGTCGTCCCTCAGCTCTGTTGTTTTTGTTCACTCTCTCCGCAGCAAGTTGCTGGTCTAGGGGGAAAGTTCTGTGTCTCAACATGATGAAAGCCCGCGGAAGAGAAGGTACGCTGCTTACTCGCCGGAAGACCACCCGCAGGCGGAACGGCGATTCCCATTTGCTCGGAGAAATTCAATTTGTCAACGTGGCGCTGGCAGTGGTCGTGTTGGAGAGTGAGAGTGAACGAGGCGAGGTTATCGGTAATTGGGGAACCAAGACTACGCAGAAAACGTTGTGATTGCCAGTGAGAAAAAGGGGTTGGTTGTTGCGGATAGCCATCAACTATTTAAGGAGGTGCTCTGGCACCGCCGCCCTAATATACTGCTAGTAGTACTTAGTACTAGTAGGCTGTGCTAGCTAGGGCACTCAGACTAACAACAAAATAAAAAATTATTTTTACTATTTATTAACTT
>Ga0137397_10000566_pt1 | contig 25449 bp, 21 predicted proteins | sample czorhiz116metaG_FD_106658 | JGI IMG/M metagenome (GOLD analysis project Ga0137397, IMG submission 106658) | Vadose zone soil microbial communities from Angelo Coast Range Reserve, California, USA - czorhiz1.16 metaG | ecosystem: Environmental > Terrestrial > Soil > Vadose zone | place: USA... | reverse complement strand
TTGACGCCGGGCGCCACGCTGCTGAAGACCTCCAGAATGTGTGCGCCGATCTGATCGCCCTTGGCATTCGGGTCGGGCGGCAGTCGAACCAGGATATCGCGCGAGCTGCCGAATGCCTGGACCTGGGCGTTCGCCACCCCCGACTTCGCCAGAGCCGTGCGCAGCGACTCGATGTTCGGCGCCTGGGGGAAATTGGTCTCGACGGTCACGCCGCCGGTGAAATCCACGCCGAGATTCAATCCGCGCACCGCCACGAGGCCGATCGACGCGACGATCAAAACCGCGGACAGCCCGTACCAAACCTTGCGGGTTTGCATGAACGGGAAGCGCGTGACCTTGTGAAAAAATTCCATGGATAACCTCGGATCGAACTCTTGTTCTTAGATCGACAGGCGCTCGACCTTGCGTCTTCCGCCGTAAATGACTTGCACCAATGCGCGGCTGCCCATGACGGCCGTGAACATCGACGTAGCGATGCCGAGCATCAACACCACCGCGAAACCGCGCACCGCGCCGGCCCCGAACAGCCACAGCACCAGTCCCGCGATGAATGCAGTCACGTTGGAGTCGGCGATGGCCGAGAACGCACGGTCGAATCCGGCGGTGATCGCCGCCCGCGGCGAGACGCCGTTGCGGAGCTCTTCGCGAATGCGTTCGTAGATCAAAATGTTGGCATCGACCGCCATGCCGACGGTCAAGACCACCGCGGCGATTCCCGGCAGGGTCAGCGCTGCGCCGAGCAGCGACAGCAGGGCGGTGAGCATCACCACGTTGGCCGCGAGAGTGAGGTCCGCGACCAAGCCGAACACTTTGTAGTAGACGGCCATGAATATGAACGCGGCCAGCATGCCGAACACCATGGCGTGCACGCCCTTGTCGATGTTGTCCTGGCCGAGGCTGGGGCCGACGGCGCGCTCCTCGACCGGGGACAACGGCGCCGCCAATCCGCCGGCGCGGAGCAGCAGCGCGAGCTCGCGGCCTTCGATCGGATTGACGCCGGTGATCTGAAAGTTATTGCTGAACACGCCGCGAATGGTCGCGCGATTGATCACTTCTTCGGTGGTGCGGTCGACGACCACGCCTTCGGCATTCTTTTCGCGCGAACGGTCGATGAAGACCACCGCCATCAAATGACCGAGATTCTCCTGCGTGTTCTTCAGCATCTTCGCCGCGCCCCGGCTATCCAGGCTCACCGACACGGCGGCGCCGTCCTGGGTATTCGGCTGGAATGAGGCATCGGTCAGCTGATCGCCGGTGACCACCACTTCGCGCTTCAACAGCACCGGCTGCTTTTCGCGGGTGTAGTACAGCTTGGAGCCCAAGGGCACGCGGCCGGTGCCCGCCGCTTCGAGCGGACTATTGGCCTCATCGACCATGCGGAATTCCAGGGTCGCCGTCTTGCCGAGGATTTTCTTCACCTCGGCCGAGTTCTGCAGGCCGGGTAATTGAATGGCGATACGGTCCACGCCCTGGCGGGCGACCTGCGGCTCCGACACCGCGAGCTCCGGACTATTGAGGCGATTGCGCAGGATGACGATGTTTTGTTGAACCGCGTAGTCCTGGCGTTCCTTGATTTGCTGGGGCGTCAGCTTCAGTTCCAAGGCGGGAGCGCCGTCGACCGTCGTGTCGGCCAAGCTCAAGGATCGGCTATCCGCGAGGATTGCCGCCTTGCCCCGGGCGAAGCTGTCGGCGTCGCGAAACAACACCCGCACCCGGTACAGGGGGTAGTCCACCAGCACGTCTTGATACGGCACCCGGGCATTGCGCAAGGAGGCGCGAAAATCCTGCTCGTAGCGGTCGAGCAGCTGCTTGACGGCGCCCTGAACGTCGACCTGATAAACCAGATAGACGCCGCCGCGAAGATCGAGGCCAAGTTTCAACGGGCTTAAGCCCAGATTGCGCATCCATTCCGGGACGCGCGAAGCCTGCGAGAGGGCGATCGTGAATTGGCCGGGACGCGCTTCGGCGATCAGATCGCGCGCCTTCAATTGATCCTGCTTGCTGCTGAAACGCAGCGTCAGGCGTCCCTGATCGAGAAACGCGCCGCTGGGCGCTACGCCCTTGTCCTTGAGGATTTGCAGCACGGCCGTGCGATCGCTGTCGAGCACGGCGGCGCGGTCGCGCGCCAGCTGCAGCGCATTTTCCTCGCCGAACACATTGGGCACCGCCAGGAAGATCCCCAAAGCCAACGCGATCGCGACCAGCGCGATCTTCCAGCGCGGATACGAAATCATGCGCTCTTGACCGTGCCCTTGGGCAGCACCTGCGCAACTTGAAATTTCTGGAGCTTGACGCTGACGCCGCTGGCTATTTCCAAGGTCAGGAACTGCTCGCCCACCTCGGTCACCTTGCCGAGAATGCCGCCGGTGGTCGCGACCTCATCGCCCACGGCGACCTTGGAGAGCATTTCACGCTGTTCTTTGGCGCGCTTGTTCTGCGGCCGGATGAGCAAAAAATAGAACACGACCAGGAGCAGGACGGGCAGCAGCAAGGCACTCAGCATGCTTTGCCCGCCGCCCGCACCGGCGGCCTGCGCATTTGCTGTATTTATCAAGAAATCCATAGTGTTACACTCGTTTTTTGCAGCAGACGCCATGACACAAGGCGGCGTAGTATACAGGAGCGGTGCGCAAACTTAACGCGCGGTTCCAGCCGCCTTCAGGGCGTAAAACTCGGCCGCGTAGGCCTCGAACCGCGACGCCTCGATCGCTCCCCGTATTTCCTTCATCAAGCGTTGATAGAAGTAGAGATTATGAATGGTGTTGAGGTGCGCGCCCAATATTTCGCCGCATTTATCCAAATGCCGCAAATAGCTGCGGCTGTAGTTCCGGCAGGTGTAGCACTCGCACCCCTCGTCGACCGGACCCGTATCCCTTTGATGAGCCGCGTTGCGGATATTGATCACGCCGGAGCGCGTGAACAGATGCGCGTTGCGCGCGTGGCGCGTCGGCATCACGCAGTCGAAGAGGTCGATGCCGCGCCGCACCGCCTCGATGATGTCCTCCGGCCGCCCCACGCCCATCAGGTAGCGCGGCTTGCGGAGCGGCATCTGGGGCAGGAGTTCATCGAGCACGCGGTCACGCTCCGCCCGGCTCTCCCCCACCGCGAGGCCGCCCACGGCGAGGCCGGCAAAGCCGACTTCCTCGAGGGCGGCCAGCGACGCCAAACGCAGGTGCGGATAGATGCCGCCCTGCACGATGCCGAACAGGGTGCCGGGAGGTTCCGTGCGGTAATACTCGTGAAAGCCGCGCACCGCCCAGCGCATCGACAATTCCATGGATGCGCGCGCTTCGGCCTCCGTGGCCGGATACGGCGTGCATTCGTCGAAGCTCATGGCCACATCCGAAGCCAGGGTACGCTGAATCCGCATGGATTCCTCGGGTGAGAGGAACACCTGCGCGCCGTCGACGGGTGAGCGGAACTGCGCACCCTCCTCGGTGATTTTTCGCATCTCCGCCAAGCTCCAGACTTGAAAACCGCCCGAATCCGTGAGGATCGGCCGCTCCCAGTGCATGAAGCGATGCAATCCCTGATGCGCCGCGATGACATCCAGCCCCGGCCGCAGATACAAGTGAAAGGTGTTGCCGAGCACGATTTCGGCGCCGATTTCCTCGAGATTCTCGGGTGTCATGGCCTTGACCGTGCCGTAGGTACCGACCGGCATGAACGCCGGCGTCTCCACGGTGCCGCGCGGGAATTCGAGCCGGCCGCGCCGCGCCGCCCCGTCTCTCGCCAACAGCTCGAACTGCATCGGTCCCTGCGCACCGCCGTGAGGTGCACTCATGCGCGCTGCAGCGCCGACGCGGACGGTGTCAGAAACATCACGTCACCGTAGCTGAAAAAGCGGTACCGCGCCTGCACCGCGTGAGCGTATGCCGCCAGCAGCGCCTCTCGTCCGACAAAGGCCGAGCACAGGATCAACAGCGTCGACTCCGGCAAGTGAAAATTGGTGACCATGGCATCCACGGCGCGAAACCTGTGGCCGGGCTTGATGAAAATACGCGTGACGCCCTTATAAGGCGCTATGCCGTGCTCGCCCCGGCGCCCGGGCTCGCGCTCACCTTCGCGCTCGCGCCCACCGGCGGCGTCCGCAGCACCGCGACCGTTCGCGCGAAACTCGCCTTCCGGCGCAAGGGCCGCGGTCTCCAGACTCCTCACCACCGTCGTACCCACCGCGATCACGCGTCCGCCGGCTGCGCGCGCGGCATTGATCGCATCGCAGGCGGCCTCGGGCACCTCCAGGTATTCTTCGTGCATTTCATGCCCTTCGATGTCGTCCACCCGCACCGGCTGGAAGGTGCCGGCGCCGACGTGCAGGGTGACGAAGGCATGGCGAATTCCCCGTTTCTCGAGCGCGGCAAAAATGTCCGAGTCGAAATGCAGGCCCGCGGTCGGCGCGGCGATTGCGCCCGGAGCGCGCGAATAGACGGTCTGATAGCGCTCGAGATCGGCGCTTTCCGCCTTGCGGCCGATGTAGGGCGGCAACGGCATTTCGCCGTGCGTCTCGAAAAAAGCCGCAACATCGCAAGAGAACTGCAAGTGGTAGAGATCGCTCCGTCTTCCGAGCATGCGCGCGGTACAGCCTCCGGACAGCATCACCGCGGCGCCCGGCTTCAAGCCCTTGCTGGCGCGCAGGTGCACCAGCGCGGTATTCGCGGTCAGCGCCCGTTCGAGCAGGATCTCCACACGCCCGCCGCTCTCCTTGAGGCCGAAAGCCCGCGCGGGAATCACGCGCGTATCGTTGAAAACCAAGAGATCGGCGGACTCGAGCAAGGACGGAAAATCGCGAAATTCCAGGTCCCGCAGCGATCCGTCGGCGCCGTCCAGCGCCAGCATCCGGCTGGCGGAGCGCGTCGCGGTGGGCCGTTGGGCAATGAGTTCCTGGGGAAGATCGAAATGAAAGTCCGTGCGGCGCATTGAGCCAATCATTCTATCAAGAGCGGCAATCGCCCCAATTATCAAATATACTGCGCGGCCTGGCATGCCCGGATGGCGGAACTGGTAGACGCGCCGGACTCAAAATCCGGTGGTGGTGACACCGTGTGGGTTCGATTCCCTCTCCGGGCACCAGAATCTTATTTATGGACATCATTTGAATTTCTGCAGCAACTGCGGCTCACCCGTCGAGCTCAAGGTCCCCGCCGGGGATCATTTACCGCGTTTCGTATGTGCAAATTGCGGCATGGTCCACTACAAGAACCCCTTGCTGGTTCTGGGCTGCGTGCCCGAGTGGCAAGGCAAAGTCTTGCTGTGCCGCCGCGCCATCGAACCGCGCCTGGGGTTTTGGACGGTGCCGGCCGGTTTCATGGAAAACGGCGAAACCTTGCAAGCCGCGGCGGCGCGCGAGTGCTACGAAGAGGCGCTGGCGAAGGTCGAGATCGGCTCGCTGTTGGCGGTGGCCAGCGTAACCGGCGCCCACCAGGTGCACGTGATGTTTCGGGCCAAATTGCTGCAGCCCGAATTCGCGCCGGGACCGGAGAGCTTGGAGGTCGGCTTGTACGCAGAGGCCGAGATCCCATGGGACCACTTGGCGTTTCCAAGCGGCGAGTTCACTCTGCGCAAATACTTCGAGGATCGCGCCGCCGGACGCGAGGGGCATCATTTCGTCGAGCTGAGCCGCCGGCTGAAACCCTGATCCGGCCTTGCGCTCCAAGGCGCTTTCGGGTCCCGGCGTTGCGGCTGTGGCAGAATAGTATTCACGTTTAACTGGTCAAGAGAAGGGTAAGTCATGGCATTCGTGGTCACCGAAAGCTGCATCAAGTGCAAATATATGGATTGCGTGGAAGTCTGCCCCGTCGATTGTTTCCACGAAGGCCCGAACTTTCTCGTGATCGATCCCGACGAGTGCATCGACTGCACGCTGTGCGAGCCGGAGTGTCCGGTCGAAGCCATTTATTCGGAAGAAGAGATACCGGACGGCCAAGAGAGCTTTCTCAAGCTGAACGCCGAGCTCGCGAAGAAGTGGCCGGTGATCAGCGAGAAAAAAGACGCGCCGGCGGATGCGAAGCAATGGGAAGGCGTGCCGGAGAAGCTCAAGCTGCTGGAGCGTTAGGCGCGGCGCGATCGGCTCAGCGATTCGCTAATTGCAAATCTTTGATTTGCTGCACGAGTTCGCGCGGCGGCATGTAGCCGGCAATATAGTCGCCGCGCTCCGTGATGATCGCAGGCGTGCCGTGCACTCCGATGCTTTGACCCAAGGCGTATTCGCGTGCGACCGGCGTCGCATCGCAAGTTTTGGTCATATCCAGCTGGGCGCCGCTTTTCGCGCGGGTGAACGCTTCGTTGCGATTCGCCGAGCACCAGACGACTTCGGCTTTTTTCCAGCTATCCGTATTGGGACCGCTGCGCGGAAAAAACACATATCTGACGCGAACGCCCAGGCGATTCAACTCAGCCATCTCGCTGTGCAGCTTGCGGCAATAGGCGCAATCGACATCCGTGAACACGGTGATGGTGTACAGCGGATTCTTGGGAGAGAAGATCACCATCTGAGATTCGGGAACGGCGCTGATCATGGCAAGGCGCGCACGCGCGCGCAGCACTTCGGTCAGATTTTCGCGCGAATCCATGTCGTAGAGATTGCCGTCGAGAAAATACTTGCCGTCGGCGGTCAGGTAGCTGATTTCGGCGCCCTGCACGAATTCGTAGATGCCGGGAATCGGCGAAGGCCGCAAATCCTCCAGCTTCGACCCGGCCGGCAAGCGTTTCAGCAAGGCCGCGCGCGGATCCGCGGCCTGGCCGCCCGGCGGCGTTTGCCCCGGTTCGGCAGTGGCCGCGCGCGCGCAAAATCCAGCCGTGCAGGCGGCCAGAGTGAAGGCGGCGAGAATTCTCAACATACTTGGCGCTCCAGCGGAACTTGACTCTTCGACCTTGCGGGAATCCGGAGGTTCACGCGATTCTAGCAGGACAGCGCAAATACCGCGGCCGTGGGCGCTCGAGCCGGCTAGCCGCGCGGGTGGTGCTGGGAATGAAGATCTTTCAAGCGCTCGCGGGCGACGTGGGTGTAGATCTGCGTGGTCGACAGATCGCTGTGCCCCAGAAGCATTTGCACGACGCGCAGATCCGCGCCGTGGTTCAGCAGATGAGTCGCGAAAGCGTGCCGCAACGTATGCGGTGAAAGTTCTTTCTCGACGCCGGCTTTCTTGGAATAGCGCTTGATGATGTGCCAGAACGCCTGGCGCGTCATGCGGTCGCCGCGGCGGGTCGGGAACAGGTAGTCGGTCTGCCGTTCCAGCAATATCTCGACTCGCGGGCCCTGCATGAACTGCTGCAGCCATTTCACGGCTTCGTCGCCCAGCGGTATCAGACGTTCTCGATTACCCTTGCCGACCACGCGCATCACGCCCTGATTGAGATTGACTTGATTGTGCTTCAGGCTCACCAGTTCGGAAACCCGCAGGCCCGTGGCATATAGCACTTCGAGCATGGTGCGGTCGCGGTGCCCCAGGGGGTCCGACACGGTCGGCGCCTCGAGCAGCGAATCGACTTCGGCTTCGGTCAGCGATTTGGGCAGGGATCGCCCGATCTTCGGCATTGCGATTTGCGCCGTCGGATCGAGCTCGATCAAACCCTCGCGCATCATGAAACGAAAAAAGCGGCGGAAACTCGACAGCTGCCGAGCCGTCGACCGGGGCCTCGATCCGCCCTCTACGCGAGCCGCGATGAATCCCAGTATTTGAATGCGTGTGGCCTTGAGCAATGCGCTGTCGTGCTCTTCCAGCCAGCGGGCGAGCGCCGTCAAATCGGCGCGATACGCGGCCAGAGTATTCGCCGAGAGCCCGCGCTCCAGCCACACTGCGTCGAGGAACCGCTGCAAAGCGGGATCCGCCGCTTCGCGCAACGTCGGTACCGCTGCACCTGAGGTGCGTGTATAAACCGTCCGTTTGAGAGCCGTCGCCATAGTTTCCCGCGTGGGTTTTCGCACGAAATGGTGCCATACGCGCTACATGCATCCAGTATGCGAGGGGTGCCGGCAGGTCGGCGTGACCAGAATCACAGTACAGTTAAGTATTAACATAAGGAGAACCAGATCACAGAAGAGAAGCAGAAAAGTCTGCGCGGGGTCTCGCAGCGGCTGTATACGGTCTACTGTCTCCTGGTGTTCACGGCCTTGGGTTTGACGGTGTTGACGGTGAATTTGTTCCTGCCGAGCCTGCGCCGGCGTCGGTTGGTGGCCGGGGTGTTCGCGCGCGCCTTTTTGCGCGCGGCGGGCATACCCTTCACCGTCGAGGGGCTGGACCGCCTGCCGCAAGCCCCGTGCGTCGTCGTCGCCAATCACGCAAGCTATATCGACGGTCTGGTCGCCGCGGCGGCCTTGCCGCCTGACTTCGCCTTCGTGATCAAGAAGGAAATGGTGCGCGTGCCTCTCGCCGGTCTGCTGCTGCGGCGCTTGGGGTCGCAGTTCGTCGAACGCTTCAACCGGCACAAGGGCGGGGTCGACGCGCGCCGGGTGTTGAAGCTCGCCGCCACCGGCCAGTCCTTGGTGTTCTTTCCCGAGGGCACGTTCACCCAGGCAGCCCAAATCGGCAAGTTTCTCGGCGGCGCATTCACCACGGCGGCGCGCGTGGGACTGCCCGTCGTGGCCGTTGCCATTCACGGCACCCGGGCCGTTCTGCCGCCGGGGGGCATGGGGATCCGCCGCTCGGCCATTCGGGTTGAAATTCTTGAAGTTCTCACCGCGCATGATGCCAAACAGCGCAGCCGGGAGCTGATTGCGAGCGCCGTGGGCGAGCCGCTGGCGCCTTGAGCGCGCGACCCCAAGCTCATCCACGCTGATCGGGACGGGCGACGGAGCTATACTAGGCGTACCCCCAGCAAATCATGGAACAGGCTTATGAAATCTGATCCCGTCGTCATTCTGGCCGCCCGCCGCACGCCGGTCGGCGCCTTCCAAGGGGCTTTTGCCACCGTCACTGCCCCGCAATTGGGATCGGTCGCGATCAAGGCGGCGCTTGCGGACTCCGGAGTGGCCGCTTCACAGATCGACGAAGTCATCCTGGGCTGCGTCCTGTCGGCCGGAATCGGCCAGGCACCAGCGCGTCAAGCAGCCCTGGGCGGCGGGATACCCGCCGGCATTCCGACCACCACGGTCAACAAGATGTGCGGATCTGCGATGCGTGCGGTCATGTTGGCCAGCGATCAGATTCTCGCCGGCTCTGCCAATGTTGCCGTGGCCGGCGGAATCGAGTCCATGACCAATGCGCCCTACCTTCTACCCAAGGCCCGCGCCGGCTATCGCATGGGACATCAAGAAGTGCTGGACCATATGTTCTATGACGGTCTGCAAAGCCCCTGGGACGGACAACTCATGGGTTGTTTTGCCGAAGCTACGTCGGAGAAGTACGAGTTCACCCGCAAAGCCCAGGACGATTTCGCCGCCGAGTCGGTGCGCCGGGCGCTGGCGGCTGTCACCGGCGGCAGCTTCGCCGCCGAGATCGCTCCGGTGACGACCAAGACCCGCAAGGGCGAAGTCGTCGTCGACAAGGACGAAACGCCGTTTACTCTCGATATCGCCAAGATTCCCACGCTCAAGCCGGCGTTCAAGAAGGACGGGACGGTGACCGCCGCCAGTTCCTCCGGGATTTCCGACGGTGCAGCGGCACTGGTATTGACGCGCGAATCCTTCGCAGCATCGCAGGGCCGCAAACCCCTGGCACGCATCCTGGGCTACGCCAGCTTCGCGCGCGAGCCGGAATGGTTCACTTTGGCGCCGGTGGGCGCCATGCAGAAATTGCTGCGGCAATTGGATTGGCAGCCCAAGGACGTCGACCTGTACGAGATCAACGAGGCGTTTGCGGCCGTGCCCATGGCCGCGATGAAGGACCTGGGCCTGGATCATCAGAAGGTGAATGTCAACGGCGGAGCCTGTGCGCTCGGCCATCCGATCGGCGCGACCGGGGCGCGCATCATGACTACGTTGCTGTATGCCCTGCGTGCGCGCGGCAAGAAGCGCGGCATCGCCAGCCTGTGCATCGGCGGCGGTGAAGCGACGGCGATCGCCATCGAACTGATGTGATCCACCCCTTCCGCGAATTCCGATGAGTGCGTCGGTTCTGACGACGATCGCCGGAGGCGTCGCAGAGATCACGCTCAATCGGCCGGAGAAACGCAACGCCTTGGATCGTGCGACCATCGCTGCGCTGAGTTCGGAGCTGCAGGCCTGCGCGGGCAACGCCGCGGTGCGCCTCGTGCAAATCACGGGCGCCGGCGGTGTCTTTTCCGCGGGCGCCGACCTCACGGAGATGCAAGCCCAAGTGCATGCCGGCGAAGCGGCCAACCTCGCGGACGCCGAGCAGCTGGCGGCGATGCTGGCGTTACTGGACTCCATGCCGAAGCCGACACTGGCGCGCGTCAACGGGGACGGGTACGGCGGAGCGCTCGGGCTGCTCGGCGCCTGCGACATCGTAGTGGCAGTGGATACGGCGAAGTTCGCCTTCACCGAGGTGCGCCTCGGGATCATCCCGGCGGTGATTTCCCCCTTCGTCCTCGGCAAGATCGGCGAGAGCGCCGCGCGGCGTTACTTTTTGACGGCGGAGACGCTGACCTCGGCAACTCTCAAGGAGTTGGGGCTGGTCCATGAAGTCGTGCCGGCCGAGATGCTCGACGCCGCTTGCGCACTCATCACCGAGGCGCTGCTGAAGGGCGCGCCTCGAGCTCAGGCAGAGGCCAAGGTGCTGATACGCGATGTGGCTCATGGAAACGCCCGAAACCGGGCAGCTTCCTCCGTTGACGCGGCCGGAAGGCTGGCGCGATTACGTGTCCAGGCAGAGGCACAGGAAGGCTTCAGCGCATTCTTCGCGAAGCGAAAGGCTGGTTGGCGGCAGGACTGATCGCTTCGCCGCGATCGCCCATGAGGTGGCGATATCTCGTCTCAATCCTAGGCGCTGGGCGGCGGCAGCGAAAACTCCCGCCGCCGCCCGGTAGTGAAATGGGGCGGGCGTCCATGCCCAATCCATGCCCAAATCCCTTGGCCATCCTGGAAGCCGGCGTCCGTGGCCTGTCAACATGGGTGTCCCCACTCAGTAAAGCGACGCCGCTGCCGAGATTCCCTCACGGGCTGTCCGCCTGGTGGATGTCTCCCCGCTAACCCTCGTTTGTGATCTACTATCGCCCGTTTTTCGTGGGCCCCTTACCCCGGGCTCGATTTGCGGCCCGATCTCGACTTTAGGTGGCTACTCGATGAGCGAATCCCCCCGCGATGTCATGGAATATGAGGTTGCGATCGTCGGCGCCGGCCCCGCCGGGCTAGCCTGCGCGATCCGGCTGAAACAGCTCAATCCGGCGTTGAGCGTCTGCGTGCTGGAAAAGGCCGCGAGTCTGGGCGCGCATTCCTTGTCGGGCGCGGTGCTGGAGCCCGAACCGCTCGATGAGCTGCTCCCCGATTGGCGCAAGTCTGCTCCGGCGGTCTGCGTGCCTGCGGCGCGCGATGAGTTCCTGTTCATGACTCGCCGCAAACGCTTCCGATTGCCGACTCCGCCGCAGATGGCGAATCACGGCAACTTCATCATCTCACTGGGACAATTGGTGCCCATCCTGGGGCAGGAGGCCGAGAAACTGGGGGTAGACGTGTTTGCGGGATTTGCGGCGGCGGAAGCGCTGTTTGACGACGCCGGCGCCGTGAAAGGTGTGCGCATCGGCGACATGGGCGTAGAGAAGAATGGGAAACCCGGACCGAATTTCGCGCCCGGGCCCGAGATTCACGCCAAGATCACCATGTTCTGCGAGGGTTGCCGCGGCAGCGTCTCGAAGCAATTGATCAAGCGGTTCAATCTCGATGCCGGCAAGTCGCCCCAGACCTATGGATTGGGATTCAAGGAGCTGTGGCAGCTGCCCCCCGGACGCGTCCAGCCCGGCCTCATTCAACACACCCTGGGCTGGCCGCTCGACAGCCATACGTATGGCGGAAGTTTTCTTTATCACCTAGACAACGATCGTGTGTACGTCGGATTCGTGATCGGCCTGGACTATGAAGACCCGCGCTTCAAGCCGTTCGAGGCATTCCAGCAGTACAAGAATCACCCCGACATCAAGACCCTGCTGCAAGGCGGTGAGATCATCTCGGGCGGTGCGCGCACCGTGATCGAAGGCGGCTATCAATCGATGCCGACGCTGGAAATGCCGGGTGCGATGTTGGTCGGCGACGCCGGCGGCACGCTCAATACGCCGAAGATCAAGGGCATCCATCAGGCGCTTCGCTCAGGGCTTACCGCGGCCGCGCATTTCGTCGAGCAAGGCACGAGCGCAGGGTTCGACAAGCGCTGGCGCGAATCGAAGGGCGGCCGAGAACTGCACAAGGTGCGCAACATCCGGCCGGGTTTCCGCCGCGGTCTGTGGTTCGGTCTCGCCAACGCCGCGCTGGAAACCGTGACCCTGGGGAAACTGCCGTGGACGCTCGCCAATCATGCCGACGATACGGCGCTCAAGCGCCTGAACGAGTACGTATCTCCGGACCGCGACTGGGGTGACCGCGAGCTGCCGCCGCGCGACCGGCTGGCGTTCGTGTTCTTCGCCGCGACGACGCACGATGAGAACCAGCCGGTGCATCTGCATGTCGCAGACACTTCGCTGTGTGCGACGCGTTGCGTAACGGAATTCGGCAATCCCTGCACCAATTTTTGTCCGGCGAATGTCTACGAAATGATCGCAGACGGCAGCGGGGGGAAGAGATTGCAGATCAACTCCTCCAACTGCGTGCATTGCAAGGCCTGCGACATCAAAGATCCCTATGCGGGGCAGATCAACTGGGTGACGCCGGAAGGCGGTTCCGGTCCCAACTATCAGAGCCTTTGAAATCTCCGCGTCGGTGTCGGCCAGACTCGCATCGTCGGTGGAATCGCGCCTCAGGCAACAAGTCGCAGCCCGCCGGCTCGAATCCGACGCAGTCCAGCTGGACGCGGCCGTTCGGCTCGATCGTTTGAGCGCGAGTCTTCTGGAATCGTCCCGGTCCGTCGGCGAGAGACTGCGCGCGCACTTGCGCTGGCTGCCGGCGCCGGCCGAAGCGCAACGCGGTTTGTATCTCTGGGGCGGCGTCGGCCGCGGCAAAACGATGTTGATGGATTGGTTTTACGAGTCGCTGCGATTGCCTCGGCACGAACGTACTCACTTCTATCGCTTCATGCGTCGCGTGCATGCGGAACTGCGCACCGTCAAGCGCCGCGCGCAGCCTCTCGAGACCGTTGCAGAGCGGCTGGCGCACCGGGCGCGCGTGATCTGCCTGGACGAATTCTTCGTTGCGGACATCGCCGACGCGATGATTCTCGCCGGGCTGTTCGAGGGATTGTTCCGCCGGGGCGTGACGCTGATCGCCACCTCCAACACACCGCCTCAGGATCTCTACAAGGACGGTCTGCAGCGCGAGCGGTTCCTGCCGACCATCGAGTTGATACGCAACCATATGGACGTGATGAACTTGGACGCCGGAATCGACTATCGTCTGCGGCAGCTGGAACAGGCACCGACCTACTTCGATTCGACGCTTGCCGGCACGGCGGCGCAGCTTCAAAGGCGTTTTGCGGCGCTCGCCGGCGACTCCGTCACGGGCCCCAAAGTGCTGTCGATCGAAGACCGCGACCTCGCCGCGATAGCCACGGGGCCGGACATGGCGTGGTTCGAATTCAGCGAGCTCTGCGAAGGTCCGCGCAGCCAGAACGACTACATCGAACTCGCGCGCTCCTACCACACGATTTTCATATCGAACATCCCCCGATTCACCGAGACCGACGAGAACGCCGCGCGCCGCTTCATCGCCGCCATCGACGAATTCTACGATCGCGGCGTCAAGATCGTGGTATCGGCCGCCGCGCCGCCCGCGGAACTCTATCGCGGCGAACGGCTCGGCCTCGAGTTTCAGCGCGCCGCCAGCCGCCTCGTCGAAATGCAGACACAACATTATCTTGCCTGTCAACATCACCCGTAAAAGGACGGGGTCGCTTCGACCCCGTAGATTCGCGCGTAGCGCATGGAATAGCGCGTAGCGCATGGAATACTCAACACCTGGCATAATTCGCGCATGAAAATGGTCGCCGAGTTCAAAATCCACTACCGGCAGATACTGGGGGAAGCTGGGGAGGTCGTGGCGCCGCTGCCGCGGTTTGCGAAGGACAGCGCGGAGGTACTGCGCATGTATCAAGCCATGACCATGGTCCGTGTTTTCGATACGAAGGCGGTGAACCTCCAGCGCACCGGACAGCTCGGTACCTACCCCCCGTCCCTCGGGCACGAGGCCGCGCATATCGGCGTCGGCGCCGCCATGCGGCCCGAAGACGTGCTGGCGCCCGTGTATCGCGAATTCGGCACTCAGCTTTGGCGCGGCGTCACCATGACCGAGATACTGACGTATTGGGGCGGCGACGAGCGTGGCAGCGATTTTGCCGTGCCTCGACAGGACTTCGCTTGGTGTGTGCCCATCGCCACCCAGACCCTGCATGCAGCCGGCGCAGCCATGGCCTTCAAAGTGCGGAAGGAGCCGCGCTGCGCTCTCGCCTACATCGGCGACGGAGGCACTTCCGAGGGCGCCTTCTACGAGGCGCTGAACTTGGCCGGGTCGCGCGCCCTGCCCGTGGTGTTCGTCATCGTCAACAACGGCTGGGCCATTTCGGTTCCGGTCGCGGCGCAGACGGCGGCGAAAACTCTGGCGCAAAAAGCGGTGGCGGCCGGTATTCCAGGAGTGCAGGTCGATGGCAACGACGTGTTCGCCGTCCGGGAGGTGGTCGGCGAGGCGCTCGAGGCCGCGCGGGACGGCGCGGGACCGAGTGTGATCGAGGCATTGACGTACCGGCTGAGCGATCACACCACTGCGGATGACGCCGGCCGCTATCGGTCCGCCGAGGAAGTCAAAGAGGCGTGGGCCCTCGAACCCCTGATTCGGATTCGAAGGTTTCTGATCGACAGCGGACTATGGGATGCCGCCAAGGAACGAGCCTTGCTGGAAGAGTGCACGCTGAAGGTCGATGCGGCCGTGGCCGAGTACTTGGCGAAGGCAAAGCCGGCTACCGACGCGATGTTCGATCACCTATTCGCCGCCCTGCCGGCGCATCTCAGCGAGCAACGCCTCATCGCCCGCCATTATTCATCTAAACCTGGCGTCTCGAAACCCAGCGGTCATTGAATTGGCGAAAATAACCATGGTTGAAGCCATCGCGATGGCGCATGGCTGGGAAATGCAGCATGACGCCAACGTGGTCGTGATCGGGCAGGATGTGGGCGCCAACGGCGGCGTGTTCCGGGCGACCGCCGGGCTGCAGGAGCGCTTCGGCAAGGACCGGGTCCAAGATACCCCGCTGGCGGAAGCGACCATCGCCGGCATGTCGGTGGGGATGGCGACCCATGGGCTGAAACCCGTCGCGGAAATTCAGTTCATGGGATTTCTGTATCCGGCCTTGGACCAGATCGTGAACCATATGTCGCGGATGCGTAACCGCACTCGCGGCCGCCTGAGCTGTCCCGTCGTCATTCGAACACCGCACGGCGGCGGCATTCACGCTCCCGAACATCATTCGGAAAGCACCGAAACCATGCTGTGCCACATTCCAGGGATACGCGTCGTATGCCCCTCCTCGCCGGCTCGCGCCTACGGCCTGCTGCTCGCAGCCATCCGCGATCCGGACCCGGTGATGTTTTTGGAGCCGGTGCGCCTGTATCGCGCGATGCGCCAGGAAGTCAACGACGACGGCCAGGCTCTGCCGCTCGACGCGTGTTTCGTTCTGCGCGAAGGCAGCGACGTGACCATCGTTACTTGGGGAGCCATGACCATGGAAACGCTGCGCGCCGGCGCCGAACTCGACAAGCGCGGGATCGGCGCCGAGGTCATCGATCTTGCGACCTTGAGTCCGATCGACATCGAGACGATTCTCGCTTCGGTCGCCAAAACCGGCCGGCTCGTGATCGTGCACGAGGCCGCCCGCAACGTCGGCGTGGGAGCCGAGATTGCGGCACTGGTCGCGGAACACGGCCTCTACGATTTACTGGCTCCGATCCAGCGGGTCGCCGGATTCGACACCATCATGCCGCTGTTCAAGCTCGAGCACGATTATATTCCGAGCGTGCAACGAATCATCGATGCGGTAGAACTCACGTTTTCCGGCTAGGGACTATTCCATGAGCACATTCAGGCTTCCGGATTTGGGCGAAGGCTTGGCCGAGGCCGAGATCATCGCGTGGCACGTATCGGTTGGCGATCACGTGCGGGTCGATCAACCCATGGTGTCGGTGGAGACGGCGAAAGCGGTTGTCGAAGTGCCGGCGCCCTTCAGCGGCATCGTGACCGCTCTGTGCGGGGCGCCCGGCGACATCGTTCCCACCGGCGCGCCGCTCGTCGAATTCGATTCCGGAACCGTCGTCGGCAGCATGCCCGCGGCGAGCGAGGAGGAATTCGTGGAATGGGGGTTGGTTGGCGGAGCGTACAGGCAGAAGTCGCAGCGCGCGCTTGCGGTGCCGGCGGCCCGGGCGCTTGCAAAAAGCTTGGGCGTGGATCTCGCAACGGTCCAAGGCGGCGGCCGCGCGGGATTGATCACGCTCGACGATGTCCTCCGGCACGCCAACATACCGGCCGCCGCGAAGGGAGCGTCCGCCACGAACGGCGCATCCTCTTCCAATGGCGCATCCCCCTCGAGCGGCACATCCCCCTCGAGCGGCGCATCTCCCTCGAGCGGCGCATCCCCCTCGAGCGGCGCATTCCCTTCGAACGGCTCATCCCCCTCCCCGGCCGCTCGGGCGATCGCCGCCGCCGGCCCCGCCGACGGTACCGTCGAACCATTGCGAGGCATGCGGCGTGCAATGGCGCAAAGCATGTCGCAGTCGCGGGACCAGGTGGCGGGCAGCACGGTGTGCGACGACGCCGACATCCACGAGTGGTCGCAGCGCGGAGACTATATGCTGCGGCTCATGCGCGCGATGATCTGTGCCTGGCGCGCGGAACCTGCTTTGAACGCCTGGTACGATCCGGTGACGCAGTCGCGATTCTTGGTTGCGCACATCGACTTAGGTATAGCCGTCGATACGCCCGGCGGACTCATCGTTCCCGTGGTGCGCAGCATCGAGAGGAAGTCGCCCGACGAGCTGCGCGCAGCTATTGCGCTGCAAAAGGAAGCGGCGCATCGGCGCAGCACTGACCCTTCGGACCTGCGCGACTTCACCTTGATGCTCTCGAACTTCGGCACTCTCGCGGGCCGCTACGGCATCCCCCGGGTCGTGCCTCCGGCGGTCGCCATACTGGGCGCAGGCAAAGTGCGCGAGGACGCCGTCGTCGTCGGAGGCGCGGTCCGCGCCCATCGGCGCATGCCCCTATCCTTGAGCTTCGATCATCGCTGCATCACGGGCGGAGAGGCTTGCCGCTTCTTGGCCGCCGTCATCACAGACCTTGAAAAGCCGGAATAACGCTAGGATTGATATCATGTACCAGGCTTCCTCGGAACAACATCGCAAGATCGTCTCCGCCGTCGTGCGGTCCGCGGTCAAACCGCCCAAATCGATTCGCAACTTGGACTGGCGGCGCTTCCTGGAAGCGTACTACGCCAATGTCGATGTGGAGGACCTTGCCGCGCGTGAGCCGGCAGAGCTTGCCGGCACCGCCTTGTCGCACTTGATGTTCGCGCGCCAGCGGCGGCGATCCGCGCTGGTGCGGGTGTTCAACCCAACCCAGCGTGAACATGGATTCACCTCGCCGCACACCGTCATCGAGATGGTGAACGACGACATGCCGTTTCTCGTGGATTCGATCAGCCTTGCGCTGACCCAGCGCGCCCTCACCCTGCATTTTCTGGCGCATCCCATCTTTGCGGTGACGCGCGACGGTTCCGGAAACTTGCTCGCGCTGCGCGAGCGCGGCGAGGCGCCCGAAGACCGGAAGCAGCCCGCCGACAAGAAATTGCGGCTGGAGTCGTTTCAACACGTTGAAGTGGATCGAATCGTCGATCCGGCCGCGCTGCAGTCTCTCGCGGCGCAAATCGAGCGCAGCATGCGCGATGTGCGGGTCGCGTGCGCCGATTGGGGCAAAATGCGCACTGCCACTCGGCAGGTGGCGGAAGAATTGAGTCTCTTGAGCGGGCAGTTCGATGCGAGTGATCTGAGCGAAGCTCTTGCACTACTCGCCTGGATGGAAGATCGCCACTTTACTTTTTTGGGCTACCGTGAATATCGCCTGCAGGGCCGCAAAGGGCAGGAAGCCTTGCGGCCGGTCGAAGCCACGGGCCTGGGGATTCTGCGTCGCGGCCACAGGCGGCCGACAAGCAGCTACCGTTCTCCGGCGAGCGATATCCGCCGTCAGAGCCGCTCCCGCGACCTCGTCCTCGTTACCAAGGCGAACTTGGTGTCGACCGTTCACAGGTCAGGACACGTCGACTACGTCGGCATCAAGCATTTCGATTCCAAGGGCCGCTTGGTAGGCGAAAAACGATTCTTGGGTTTGTGGACGTCATCGGCCTACAACAGCAATCCCCGTGAAATCCCCGTGCTGCGCCATAAAGTGGCGCAGGTGGTGAGACACTTCGCGCTGGCGCCGGATAGTCATGACGGCAAGGCGCTGCAGCACATCCTCGAGTCCTTTCCGCGCGACGAACTATTCCAGGCGAGTGTTGCCGAGTTGAATCGTATCGTCACGGGCGTATTCGGATTACAGGAGCGTCCGCGGGTTCGCGTGCTGCTCCGGCGCGATGCGTTTCACCGATTCTATTCCTGCCTGGTGTTCGTACCGCGCGAAAAATACAACACACAGGTCCGTCAGCGCATCGAAAAAGTCATCCGCGAGGCATTTTCCGCGGACAGCATGGAGTCGCAGGTGCAGATCGCAGAGTCGAACCTCGCCCGCATTCACATCGTCGCACGGACCCGACCCAGCGATGAAATCCATATCGACACGGACGCCTTGGAACTGCGCGTCGCCGCCGCGGTGCGGTCGTGGTCCGACGGCTTCAAGACAGCGTTGCTGTCGCGCTTCGACGAAGCCTACGCCTTGCAGCTGTTCGAGAACTATGCACAGGCATTCCCCGCGGCCTACACCGAGGACTTTGGCGGCGACGCCGCCGCCCTGGACGTGTCGTTCCTCGAGGCCGTCGAGAAAGAGCCGGCGCGCCTGCATCTGGATATCTACAGACCCGAGCCGCGGCGCAAGGACAGGTTCTTTCTGAAGATCTTCCGCAAGCAAGATGCCATTCCGATTTCCGACCTCTTGCCCATGCTGGAGAACATGGGACTCAAGGTGATCGCCGAGCGGCCCTACGAATTGGAGTTTCCGGCCGCGCGGCGCGCCTGGATTCAGGACCTGGAGCTCGTGATGCAGGCGTCGACCGTGACCCAGTTCGAAGCATTGGAGCGCGAAATCAAGAGTGCCTTCACGGCCGTTTGGACCGGCCGCATGGATAGCGACAGTTTCAATCATTTGACTCTGGCTGCCGGCATACCGTGGCGCCTCGTGATCGTCATGCGCGCCTATTGCCGATATTTGCTGCAGACCGGACTGCCGTTCAGCCAGGGCTATATCGCACAAGTCCTGGTGAACAATGCGGCAATAGCCAAGGGATTGGCGGACTTGTTCGTGGCCCGCTTCAACCCGGAAAGCTCGGCGACGGCGCGGCAGAGCGCTCTCGCGCGGCTCGATCGTCGCATCCGCTCGGCGCTCGAGGAGGTGACACGCTCCGACGAGGATCGAATCTTGAGGGCCTTGTGGAACGCATTGTCGGCCACCGTGCGTACCAATGTCTATCAAACCGGCGGCGAGGGCCAGCTCAAGGAGTACCTCTCCTTCAAGATCGAAAGCCAACATCTGCGCGAGCTGCCTCTCCCCAAGCCCTTGTTCGAGGTCTTCGTGTTCTCGCCGCGCATGGAAGGCGTGCACCTGCGCATGGGCTACGTCGCTCGCGGCGGCATTCGCTGGTCGGATCGGCGCGAGGATTTCCGCACGGAAGTGCTCGGCCTCATGAAGGCGCAGCAGGTGAAGAACACGGTCATCGTTCCCGTGGGAGCCAAGGGCGGATTCGTCGTCAAGCGCATGCCGGCCGAGCGCGAGGCGCAGCAGGCCGAAGTGATCGCCTGCTATCAAACGCTCATCAGGGGTCTTTTGGATATCACCGACAACATCGTCGACGATAAGATCGTCGCCCCGGCCCAGGTGGTCCGCCACGACAAGGACGATACCTACCTGGTGGTCGCCGCCGACAAGGGTACCGCGACCTTTTCGGACATCGCCAACGCCATTTCCGGAGAATACGGCTTCTGGCTCGGCGACGCATTCGCCTCCGGCGGCTCAGCCGGGTACGACCACAAGAAGATGGCGATCACCGCGCGCGGCGCCTGGGAATGCGTGAAGCGTCATTTTCGCGAGATGGGCGTCGACATCCAGAAGCAGAACTTTACCGTTACCGGAATCGGCGACATGGCGGGAGATGTATTCGGCAACGGCCTGCTGCAATCCAGGCACATCCGGCTGGTCGCGGCCTTCAATCACCTGCATATCTTCATCGATCCGCAACCGGATCCGGTGCGCTCGTTCGCCGAGCGGGAACGGCTGTTCAAACTGCCCCGTTCCAGCTGGGAGGATTATTCGCGCGGCGCGATCTCGAAGGGCGGCGGCGTGTATTCAAGGACGGCCAAGAGCCTGACCCTGTCGCGCGAAGCGCAAGCGCTGCTGGAACTTCCGGCACAGGTCACGCCGAACGAAGTGATCAAAGCCATCCTGAAGGCGCATGTCGATCTATTCTGGAACGGCGGGATCGGCACCTATGTCAAGGCCTCTTTCGAAAGCCACAGCGATGTAGGCGACCGCACCAATGACGCGGTGCGAATCGACGCCCGCGAATTGAATTGCAAGGTCATCGGTGAGGGGGGCAACCTCGGCATATCGCAGCTCGGACGCATCGAGTTCGCGCGGCGCGGCGGCAGGCTCAATACCGATTTCATCGACAACTCCGCCGGCGTGAACACTTCGGACGTCGAGGTCAATTTGAAGATCCTGTTGAACGGCGCGGTGCGCGCCAAGGAAATCACGCGCGCGGGACGCGATCGGCTGCTGGCGCAGATGACGGATGAAGTGGCGAATCTGGTGCTGCGCAACAACTATCTTCAGAGTCAGGCGATCAGCACCAGCGAGTTCCAGCCGAAGGAGAGGTTGAGCGAGAGCGCCTACGTGATCCGCGCGCTCGAGCGTTCCGGAGACTTGAACCGCTCGCTGGAATTCCTGCCGACGGAGGAGGAAATCGCCGAGCGCCTAAAAGCCGGAGAGGGGCTGACGCGTCCGGAACTCGCCATCACCTTGAGTTACGGCAAGATCTGGCTGTACCGGGCGCTCATCCATTCCAACGTTCCCGAGGATCCCTATCTGTCGACGGAATTGGCGCGCTACTTCCCGACGCCGGTCCAGAAGCGCTTCGCGGCGAGATTGAAGCGGCATCGCCTGCGCCGCGAGATCATCGCGACGGCGATCACCAATAGTTTGATCAATCGCATGGGGCCGGTTTTCCCGGTACGCGCGCAGCACGATACCGGAGCCGATCCCGCCGCCATTGCGCGCGCCTACAGCATCGCGCGCGAGGTGTTCGCCGCCCGCTATATCTGGACCCAGATCGAAGCTCTCGACAACCGCATCCCCGCCGCTCTGCAGTACGCGTCGATGTCGAAAACCACGCGCCTGCTGCGGCATATGACCTATTGGTTGCTCGAGAATCGGCGCGAGGATCTCGATATCGAGCGCGGCGTGCTGCGTTACGCCAAAAAGGTGGGGGAGCTGTTCCACGAGCTGGAGGGCGTTCTGGGCGCCACGGAGCAGGCGCGGTTGCGCGTGATGCGTTCGCAACTCATCGAGCAGCACGTTCCCGAAGACCTCGCCTCTCGAATCGCGTCGCTGGAGTTGTTGCACTGCGCATTGGACTTGGTCGAGGTTGCCATGGCCGCGCGCTTGGACATTGGCTACGCGGCGAGAGGCTATTTCGACCTGGGCGAACGGATCGGTTTGACTTGGATCAAAGAGCAAATCGAGAGTCTCGCTGCGGACGGTCATTGGCAGGCGGTGGCGCGAGGTACCTTGCGCGACAATTTGTACGAATTGCAGCGCAAGATTACCGGGGCCGTGCTGGCATGCAAGGGCCGAGACCCCGGCGCGCGCGTCGACCAGTGGCTTGCGCGCCATGCGGCCCCGGTCGATGCGTTGAAGCGGGTCGTCGTCGATCTGCGCACCGGCACGCCGCCGGATTTCGCGACTCTGTCCGTGGCTCTGCAAGCGGTCAGGCGACTCGCCCAGGATTGATCAGGTGACGATACAAACCACGAACTTCGGCCGCGAGTACTTGCAAAATCGCATCACGGAAGAATTCATGCTTGCGAGGCATATCGGCATCGTCGTCGAGTCGGCCGACGATAGCGGCGTCGTCTTGCGCGCGCCGCTCGCCCTCAATGCGAACTACAAGGGCACGGCGTTCGGGGGCAGCTTGTATTCGGTGGCGGTGCTGACCGGTTGGGCTTGGTTCACCCGCTATCTCGCGGCGCGGGACCTGTCGGCGGATGCGGTGATCCAAGAATCGAACATGCGTTTCCTGGCGCCGGTGCAAGGAGAGTTGCGGGCCTGCGCCGCGGCGCCCCCCGATGCGCAGATCGATAAATTCCGCAAAATGCTGCAGCGTGCGGGCCGCGGGCGAATTCGCTTGCGCGTGGAAATCATTTACGACCAGACTTTGGCTGCACTTTTCGACGGTGTGTTCGCCGCCGCCCTACGTCGATAGGAGGAACCGTGCCCGGAAAATTGATCTTGATTCGTCACGGACAAAGCACTTGGAACGTCGAGAATCTCTTCACCGGCTGGCACGACGTCGACCTGAGCGACCAAGGACGCCTCGAAGCGGCGCAGGCCGGACGCGAATTACAGCGCGAAAAGCTCGAGCCGCAGATAGCTTTTACCTCGGTGTTGAAACGCGCGATCCGCACCCTGTGGCTGATTCTGGACACCACCGACCGCATGTGGATTCCGGTGGAGCGCAGCTGGCGCCTCAATGAACGCCACTACGGCGCCTTGGAAGGACTCAACAAGGCGCAGACGGTCGCGAAGCACGGCGAGGCGCAGGTCAAGGTCTGGCGCCGCAGCTACGACATTCCGCCGCCGGCCTTGAGCCTCGATGACCCACGGCATCCGCGTTTCGATCCCCGCTATGCCAACGTGGACGTGGCCTCGCTGCCCGCCACGGAATCGCTCAAGAATACCCTGTCGCGCGTCCTGCCCTATTGGGAATCGCGGATAGTTCCCGAGCTTCGGGCCAACAAGGACGTGCTCATCGTCGCGCATGGAAACTCGCTGCGCGCCCTGGTCAAGATGCTCGACATGGTGTCCGAGAGCGACATCGTGGAGTTCAATATTCCGACCGGTATCCCGATACTCTACGAATTGGACGAGCAGCTGCAGCCTCTCGGCCGCCGATTCCTCGGCGACCAGCAGGCCATCGCGGCCGCGCAGGAAGCCGTCCGCCGCCAAACCGAGAAGAAATGACGCGGCGGCCCTTCCGCGATATCGCCACGGATTGCGGCGTCCTCGAACGCAGCACCCTCCGGCATCGCGGCGTCACGTGTCCGGAGCGATGGCTACCTTGAGGCCCGACAGCGCCTCGGTAAAATCGACTTGGCACGACAAGCGAGACGTGGCATCGCGGAAGTCGGGCAATTCCCTCAGCAGTTCCAGCTCGTCGCTTTGCGGTTTCGGCAGGCGGGTGGCCCAGCCTTCATCAACATACACGTGACAGGTGGCGCAGGAGCAAAGGCCTCCGCAAATCGCCGCGACTCCGTAGTCGAGCTCACGCAGAATCTCCATAACCTTCAAACCGGGCTTTGCCTCGATATCATGTTCTTTCCCGTCCCGGTCCACTACGATCATCCGCGCCATTGAGCTCTCCGTTGGGTATCCCCTCGTGGGGTTCGTCGGCTTAAGCCGGTAGTGTGCCGGAACTTGACCGGCTCGACTACTTGGATGCATGGAGGCGCGCTGCGAGCAGTCGGGCGCGTGCTGCGATGCCGCCCGGGAGGGTATCGACGGCCTGCGGTTCGTCACGGTGCCTGCTAAGGTAGAGTTCGCTCCACAACAGGCAAACATAATCGTACAGCCAGCCCAGTAGCTGCAGGCGCAAATACTCATTGCGTGTCGGCAGCCGGCCGGTATAGCTCGCCAGCAGACCGCGCTCGAGGTTGTCCTCGAGGTCGTTGTTGGCGCTCCAGCCCGCCAAATCCCAGAGAGGGTCCGCGGCGTGCGCGTACTCCCAGTCAAGCAGCACCAACGAGTTGCCTCGGTCGACCAGATTGAGCGTGTGCAAGTCGCTGTGGCACACGACCGGATCAACGACCGGAAGCGCCGCGACTGCCGCCAGCCGTCGAGCGGCGGCGGCTGACAGGTCTCGCGTACCCCAAGCGCCGGGCGGCTCTGCCGGCGTTTCCGCGGAAACGTCCTTCTGCCGGTCACGCGAATCCGGTATGTGCGGGCTCGGATTTGCGCTCCGCCGGGCCAACGCAGCGCGATAGTACCCGACCCATTTCGCCGGGCTCATCGCACGCGCCGGCATGGGCACGGCCAAGGCGTGGATCCGCCGCATGAGCTCGGCCACCCTCGCGATATTCGATTGCCGCCGCACGTCGGCCGGGCTCCACAACCGACCATCGACCCAACGCGCAATCAATATTCCGCGCTGCGGATCACAATACGTAATCTCCGGTGCCAGATCCGCAGCCACGGCGCGCTCCAGCACTCGCGCCTCCCAGGCACGATCGAGACCGAGATCGCAGGAATTCGTGGCCGCCACCCGCAAGGCGTACGCCCTACCATCACGCAGTACCCGATAGGTCTCATTGACCAGCCCGTCACCCAGGCCATGAATATCGAGCTTCCCCTCGCCCGGTACATGCCGTGCGGCCACGCTCTTCAGTTCATCCGACAGCATAGGCCGGCCGCGGCAGGGTGCGGCGCCATTGCCGCATGCCGATCACGATCAAGACCAGGTACAAACCGAACAGCAGCATCGTGAGATACAAACCGCGCGTAAAGTAGAGACACAAACTGACCGAATCGATCACCAGCCACCAATACCAGTTCTCGTACACCTTGCGCGCGACCAGAAAAGTGGTAAACACGCTGGACCATGTCACCATCGAATCCACGAGGGGCCATGCGGCCGGAGTGAATCGCCGCAAATAGTAAGAACTGACCATCGACAGGGCGACGACGCCAATGGCGCCCGCCACGTGGCGCGCGATCGGCCAGCGGCACACGGCAAGAGCCTCGCCATCCCTGCCCTGTTGCCACTGCCAAAATCCATAAACCGCCATGGCGGCGTAGAACGCATTCAGTGCCGACTCCATGTACAGGTGGGCCCCAAAAAATACCCACACGTATAAACAGGAGCTGACGAACGCAGCGACCCAACACTCGATTCTCTGGCGAATCGCCAGAAGCAGGTACGCCACCGCGAGCGCTGCCGCGATGATTTCGGCCCT
>Ga0137397_10000564_pt1 | contig 25496 bp, 23 predicted proteins | sample czorhiz116metaG_FD_106658 | JGI IMG/M metagenome (GOLD analysis project Ga0137397, IMG submission 106658) | Vadose zone soil microbial communities from Angelo Coast Range Reserve, California, USA - czorhiz1.16 metaG | ecosystem: Environmental > Terrestrial > Soil > Vadose zone | place: USA... | reverse complement strand
GGGGACGAGTCTTTGGAGGAATGTAAGAGTAAAGGTGGTGAGGGATGGCGCTTGGGTGTTGGGGACATAGGATATGATGCACGGCGAAGTCTTGGTGGTGTCAATAATACGGGCGAGGAAGATGGACTCTGTTCAAGCTCAGCCTGTGCGTCTTCCAGCTACAAACGACCCGGGTGACGGGAAATCAGTTTCACCCCATTGGGAAACAGAAAAGGTTTGTGTTACTCTGTGTACGAGGTCCACTATCTCATGTGTCAGGGCCTGGTTTCGTGCTGCGGACTGTTGCAGTACGCGTATAGCGCCATCACGCGAGAGACGCGGCAAGGGAGAATGTGCAGTGGGCGTGGGCGTGGTGTTGTTGCGTTCTTCGAGCTCCGCTTCACGGCGCGCGAGTTGCGCCTCGAGTTCTGCGACGCGCTGTAGAGAATCCGAACACGCCCTTCGTTCGCGTTCGCACTCGTCGCGTAAGGCGGTGATCAGGGCCGCCGAATACGCACGGGCGGACGCGGGCCACGTTGATTGCTGTTGCTCGTGCAGATGACGCTGCTTTGACGGTGCTATAGGTGGAAACGGTGGTAAGCGAAAGTGGCTAGGAGCATAGGGAATAGTGAGGCGCACCGGCGAGGCTGGATGTGGCGAGACCGCTGTGCGGCCAGAGGCTATAATCGTTACAGACTTCGACTGTCAACACGAGGAGGTAAGCGGGGGTCGAGACCACACTCTCTTACGTGCGCGACGTACCCTTCTCGACCAAATGCAGCACGCCCTCGCGTAGGCTGTCCCTTTCCGCCTCCATCGCGGTCGCTTTGGCTTTTGCGACGCGCAGCTGTGCATGAAGAGCGATGCCCTTGCGACGCTCGTCTGAAATCTCCTCGGCATACGCGCGACGTTCCGAATCGAGGGTATCGAGGGTCGCCATGAGACGCGCATGTAATTTGGAGGCGCGGGCGGCATGTGCGGCAAGTTCGAGTTCGAGGTCGGCGATCTAGGTGGACTGTCAATGCCATGCTGAGACGTGTCGGGGGATATTTCGAAGTGAGGACGGATGAAGCGCACCCGATCGTCTTTATGGTTGACTGTGTTTGAAGGAAGTTGGTTGGGTCCCATGAGCCTGAGTCTATTTGTGCAGTGCGCGCATCCAAGCTCATCTTGCACACCTGGCAGTGTTGTATATTTGCAATTCGATCAGCCAGTCACGGCTCAATGGTCTAGTAGTATGATTCCTTCTTCGGGTATCCCCGAAAATGGAGGAGGTCCCGGGTTCAATTCCCGGTTGAGCCCTTTTCTGTTCTTTTTATTTTTCGCAAATTCATCATCCCTTCGACGCACTAATTTTTTTCTGGTTTTCAAAGACGTGTTGAATATCAGGTTTTACGGACGAAGAGGGTGCGATGTGTTTTAGATCATGCCGTTATCACATGTAAAACGGACCGAGTGATTCATCCACCGGGTCACCGGTGTGCACCTATGGTCCGAGTCTTTCTTCCTCAGCCTTCTGCTGTTTAAAAACGACCATCCGTTTAATACACCCCACTTCACTTACTCACAGCTACCTATCGTAATGGCGCCCACCGTCCAGAGAACGTATGTCTCACCTACTGGCAAGGCAGCAGTCCTCGCAAAGGATGACAATGACGTGGTCATTGTCGCAGCAGTGCGCTCTGCTATGACCAAGGTTCGTTCCACATCCTTTCTTTCCCGCTTTCCTCGTTGACATTCACCCGACAGGGCAAGCGTGGCGGTTTCAAAGATACACGTCCAGAGGAGATTCTCTCAGGCATTCTGCGTGCAGTATACACTAAGGTCAACCTCGACCCTGCACTTATCGAGGACATCAACGTCGGAAACGTCCTTCCTCCAGGCGGTGGTGCCGCCGCCGCTCGCATGGCCGCTCTTCATGCTGGCATCCCGATTTCTACCTCCATCGCGACTGTCAACCGCCAGTGCTCGTCTGGTCTTACGGCCGTCAACCAGATTGCGACTCAGATCATCGCCGGCCAAATCGACGTTGGCATTGGTAAGTATCGGCGCGCGTTTTCCTGGCGATTTTCTTCTGACCTTTCTGACACAGGTGCTGGTGTCGAATCTATGACCTTTGGGTACGGCCCAGCCTCAATGCCCGATGGCTGGTCTGAAACCGTTCTTTCGAATCAAGATGCAGAGGACTGCCTGCTTCCCATGGGCATAACGTCAGAGAACGTCGCGACGGACTACGGGATTACTCGCGCACAGCAAGACGCCTTCGCCGCGAAATCGTTCCAAAAAGCTGCGGCTGCTGCCAAGGCTGGCCGCTTTCGTGACGAGATTGTGCCACTGAAGGTAAACTGGGTGGATCCCACGACGGAGCAGGTCAAGGAGATCGTAGTCGTGGCTGATGACGGGGTCCGCGATGGTGTCACCGCAGAGAGCCTCTCCAAGCTCAAGCCCGCATTCAGGAAAGACGGGACAACCCATGCTGGCAATGCGTCACAGGTATCTGATGGTGCCGCTGCCGTCCTTCTCGTGCGGCGTTCGGTTGCGAAGCGCCTCGGCCTTCCTGTCGTTGGCAAGTTTGTCGCCGCTAGTGTTGCGGGTGTTCCCCCACGTGTCATGGGCATCGGCCCCGCGTTCGCTATACCCAAGGTGCTTGGCCAGACAGGTCTTACGGCAGATGAAGTCGACTTTTTCGAAATTAACGAGGCTTTTGCGTCCCAAGCCGTGTATTGCATTGAGAAGCTTGGCTTGTCGTACGAGAAAGTCAACCTTCACGGCGGTGCGATCGCCATTGGTCACCCTCTTGGCATGAGTGAGTTTTTTCTACGTTTGATGCGGGGTACTCATATTTCTTCCCTGAATAGCCGGTGCACGCCAGGTTGCCACAGGTCTGAACATCGCGAGGCAGACAAACAAGCGAATATTTGTGACGAGTATGTGCATCGGCACCGGCATGGGGATGGCTGCTGTGTTCGTGAGCGAGCATTGAGTACCTTGAAAATGATGGTACTGTATTTTGGTGGTTGTCACAATAATATATTCACCTTGAAGCATTCACAATGCAATGTTCGTGTAAGACTTTATTTGGACCACCGCTAGCATCGGGATATCGAAGGCCTTGTGCCCCAACGCTTGCCCACGTGATAAATTTAAATTGCGGAACATTGGAATCAATGTCATCACTTGCTCGATGACAGTGTCCTCGTGTCTCGCGCGTAGCTCGCTTGCGCAGCCGAATAAGACGTAGGGAGGTGCGAACAAATCACCGAAAGTTGGAAAAGGTAAGGATGATATTGAGAACTGGGTATGTATATGTATCACGAGGCCGATGATCTGTACCTCCTTGACGGGCCGCACCCGACATACTCCATGAAGAACAAACGGGGCGATCTTGGTAAGAAGGCTGATTTTACATCTCCCTGAACGCAGCATCAAGGACACGCAGGTCGGGGTTGAAACTGCTTGACCCCAAAATTGCCAGGTTGCAACTTTCGGAAGAAAAAGAGCAACTCGGCTCAGTGTGAAATACTGCGGCGACTTTCGCACGCACTGACCCCTTGACAGAGTTGGTCACGTGCGCTCGACTATAAATGCCGCAGCGACGCTTCGCCACGATTCCTCGTCAGAAAACGCAGGTATGTGCCCTACGAGTGTCGTGCGCATAGTCATGTGCGAACGCAATGGGTCGAGGCTGCGGAGAGTGAAATCGTCGAGACCTGGGCATGCCGTGCGCCTCATTAGTTTTCTATCTCCACTGGCGAAGTGGCTAATCAGTTCTCGACACAAACATGACTCTTGTTCCCCCTTTCATTGTCGCCTTTTGGTGAATTCCATGAGTATCGCACGCTCCTTTGCTTTCTCTGCGCGAGTAATGAAACATGCGGTAGGGTCGCCGCTGTGGCGTATGCTTCGTTCCGAGGGCGATTTCCATGACGCGCCGGCCGATAACGCGTTTCGGTGCATCCGGATGGCGTCATGCCTACAAATAAATAGACTTGCCCTCAGTCGACTATCTCCAAGGTCATTCCTTGCGGGCTAATGGTTACGTGGGATCCCTCGCCTGCCGATCGAAAGGACACATCGAGTCGGCGGTTCAATCTTCAACCTTCACCGTTCAACCTTCGCCTCCCCCTCTGGTTCAGTTTTGCCAACACGTGTTTGTGGTGGTGGAAATTTATTTTCGCCCCGCAAATGTCCGAACGCCCCCACTACAGTACTAACCTCCAGTTTACCTCCCCGCTACCTCCCCACCGTCTTCTGCACCATGGACTCCGCTTGCCTTTTCCAGGCCTGTGCAATTAGCTGCGCAGCTGCTGTACTCATTCCGAACTCATCGATCCCCACTCCCATCACGTCAAAACTTCGCGCTAACAGTCCAATAGCAACTCAGCCTGATTTTCCTAAAATATGCCGTACATCACTATTTTGTCATCGGCCAGATCTTTTGGCCGGCCAACGGTTCGTCTCATGTCTCCACTGGCACTGTTCTTTCATGGGCTATGCAAGCTTCAGCTGTACAGTTGGTAGTTCTCGTACTAACATGATACATGTTGTGGTGATGATTAAATGACCTCGGAAACGCGTGTCGTGTCCCAGGGCCAATATTCCGTTAAGGCCTATTCAAATAGGGGACGCTCTATCCCACCATCGACATCCGGGCGCAATTGAACAAACTGGATGATCTACCTGTCGCGCCTGATGCCGAAATCCGTTAAACCCGTTGTGCGGCTCGCGGGGAATTGTTTAAAAAAATAACGTTCATTCGGTTGTGGCCCCATGGCCTCAAGACCATTGGTTGTGATATTATCGATCGGGGTTGCCACCTCCGGAACTTACCTTGGCCGCGCAGCTCCGTGGTGGTGGCTAAGTGCTGATCAAAATCAGCTCCAACATCTGTAAAACGCATTATCATCAATGCGTGTGTATTGCGTACAATACGGTACTGCTTCGGGTGGCTAGGTTTCATCGACCCTGATTGGTTTTAGTACGCGTAGCAGGGGCGATCATCCTCCCCCACCCAAACCCAAGCGGACGGATACAACAACCCATCCGGAGTCGTGGCGCAATCAGCAAGGCACGTCGGTGAAATAAAATTCGCAAAAGAGCTTCCGAGTCCCCACCGCCGCATCGCGATATTCGCGGTATTGCTGCGGATGTCTGGGTGGGGGGTTTGGGTTGGGCCCGTGTTTCCATGGCGAGTCGGTGGGACTACTTACTCTCGGTGATCGCGCCGTAAACGCGATGATGGCGCAGCGCCGGGGATCGCATGCTGATCTATGATATCGCATTCATCCATCCGATAATGAGGGAGCCAGCGCGGGTCTCACCGGACATATGCCAAATGGCCCCATGGGTCACTGCAAACAAGTGAATGACAACCGCAAAGCCTAATCAAAAAAGGGATAAAAAGCACCGAAGTGCTTGCGCTGGACATGAAGTGCGACATGGACGTCTAATGACTCAGGTGTTTTTTCCCGAGACCGAGCGGGGTGTGTCGTGTGTATGGGGCTCAGGAACGGACTGCCGTAACCGAAGCGACGGGTGCCGCGCGCCATCGGGCGCCCAACGGATGTACGGAAGCAAGTGGCACCGAATAAGCCCACACAGAATGCGCGCCCGTCCGGACATTATTCATTAGTTTGGGGCGCCAAGGAGGAGGCGAAGGGTCAGGTGAGCGATGCGGGGATGTTCCACTTGACCAGTTCCGGCCGCGTGAAGGTGCTGTGGCGAAAGGGCCATCCCGTGAGCGTGAGCGTGAGCCGGTGAGCACCGCCCTGGCCACCTGCGATACTGCGAGAATTAGCAGAACTCTCGATCTGATAATCGATTTGTGCCTCGTGGAGTCGTGGTCCGCGATCAATTGCTTCGGCGGAGGCGGATTTAGCACAGAACGTGTTCCCCGCGCTGCAAGTGTCGTCCGCTCTGTAGCCTCAATGACTCTGAATGAGTGCCTGCAGGCCCGCAAGAGGCCGTGGTCACGCAGTAATTGCGTTTACACACGGGTGTACGGAATGGCTATTCAGCTGATGCACACATGATAGAGGATACGGACCCGCAGGCCCCGTTTTGGGCAATGAATGAAACTGTTTGCAAATGTCCGCGCTGGCCCTGTGGGAGCCAGGCTCCAAACACTCTCGTAAACCCTTCAAATAGGCCGGGAGTAGAAATGTGTGGCTAATCTAATCCCTTTCGATGTGATCGCTGTCATAACGTTTAGATACGATGCGGTCCGAAAGAGAAAACACGCATCGATAGAAAGGGGGGGGACGAGAGTAAGGCAAAACAGAGTACGAGATGAATGAAGAACTCGAGGTACGTGAATCGAGCCTAAGTTATGTCATAATAACTCAACACGGAAATCGGAGGATAATGATCCGTGCGGGTAGGGGCATGGGACGATAAAGTATGGTATAGCGCGGTATGTTATGGGGAGAAGACGGAGATGCGCGGACACGTTCACCGTGTGTTGTTAGAGAGCATCAGCGTAGAGCGGCAAAAGCCGACGGCACATTGATCTTATCTTGAAATCTGCAATGGCAACTTACCCTACGGGGAATGAACCCGAACGTTAACACTGCTTGGGTTTACGCTATAAAATTCCCGGAATCGATTTCAAGGCTGGCGCCGGCATGTTCTCTTTTGTGGCATTCATCGAGTTGATTCCGAGGTAACCACCCAAAGGAATCAATCACGAGCCTCGCTTGTCACCATGCTTTCATCGGTGGCTTGCGCGCCGGGAGAAAAAAATTGCTTTTACTAGTAACACCAAGCCGAATGAAACTTCTCTGGGATCGTTTCAGTTGTCTCCATGTATGGAGCTAGCTGACTGCACAGGTTTGCACAGGCTGGTAACAGTAATTGTGGCCGACGTTCTGGCGCCTTGTTATGGATGGTTGATGTCAGTGATCAAATCTGCTTCATTCTTACAACAACAACGAATACATCGCCCGAACCTCCGCTTCATCTGCCTGTCATACGTATTATGACTCCCCCCTCCCTCGTCTCGTATATCTAGTTCCCGGAGTGTTGCACCTTACCTTTTCCCCTGCCCGACTATCGCCTGCCCTATGCTGCTGATCCTGGCCTTCTGGTCGTTCTAGTTGTTCCTATGGGTACTCCCCAGCCTCCTCCGATTGTCACTCAGCCTCTGAAACGCAAGGAGCGTTCTCACTCCCCCGCTCGGAGGACACCCAGCCACACGCCCACCGTGGGCTCTCGACCCTCTCCGACGTCTTTACCTTCGATCCGTCATTTTCTCCCTCCCCAACCGGATGCTGCTCAGCTTGGTGATCGTTACCATCATCCGAATCGTCCGCAGGGGGGTCCGTCGGGTTTCTCCGCAGGGGGCCCAAGCGCGGGTATACCTCGTCTCGATTTTTTGCCTCGGCCAGCAGCGCAGCGTCCTCCCGCGGAGCGTGCATATTCTGGAATCGTCGCAGACTCGGACGGCGACGGAGATAGTGAGCAAGCCGCACGCCCGAAACAGAAGCGCCGACGGCAGGCTCTGAGCTGCACGGGTCAGTCAGCCATTTCCCCCGCTCGCTTCTCACTTGGCGGCCCATCTGATTACTGTATACTTATCGTCATTCTTCCGCCGCGCTCGCTTCGGCTCTCGTGACACACAAACACCTACTTCCGGCTCTCCATCGCATGCATCACGTGGCTCCACAGAATGCAAACGACGTAAAATTAAGTGCGACAGGTAAGGGGATCGTGTCCCATATCCCCATAGACTTTGGCTTCTTAATTGCATGCGCGAAATCTTCCCAGAGCACATCCCTGTACACCATGTATCCGCCGCGGCGATCAAAACAAATGCCAGTGGCATGTCATCGAGCCAGTGTATGTGTGGGCCTGTTCTTCTTTTCCCGTCCCCGAAGTCAAATATGATATGTGTACGTGACGAACCTTCTCCAGTGACAAATACGTGAGCCGTACCGAATACGACGAGCTCAAGGCGCGCGTGGATCGCCTCGAGACCTTGTTGCACTCGCGGGCGGGGCCCGGGTCACCGTCATCTCAAGCTCAACAGCAACCGGGCTCCACACGCCTATCGATGACGGCGGCGACAGCTGCAGCTGCGCCCCCAGGGCAGCAAGGCAATACGGTGCCGGCCCCGATGTTGCCGTATAACCCGATGTCGCCGCCAGGCCCCAGCCAAACTCAGGGAGCGGCAGCAGCGGCATACCCTGCTGGATCCTCTCGCCCCTCAGTTGCCTCTGGCCCGAAAGACTATGGCGTTAGTGCGATAGCGCTGCGCTCGCCGAATTCGCCCACGGGCAGGACGGCTCTCCCGCCGCTCGCGTCGCTGGCGAACGGGCCGCCGCCGCCCCTTTCGAATCCAAGTCGCTTGCTTCCTCCTCGCGAGCACAACCAGCACCGCGAGCGCGAGCATCGTGAGCCACAGCACCAACCGTACGCGCCTCTTCCTCCTCAGCTTCCATCGCAGCAGGCGCTGCAACAACTGCATCATCAGACAAAAAACTGCCGCGCGCAGACGCTCACCCCGCTGGGCGAGCGCCTGCGCCTCTCCTCCCTTCTCCAAGGCCCAGCGGCCGTCCCTCGCCTTCCTCGCCACCACTGCAGCAGCTGCATACGTCGACTCCGCCTATTAACGTGCGGAGCCCGGGGCCGCCGCCATCGGCCCACTCCGTCCGCCTTCCACTGTCCCCTCCTCCGCTTCCTCGGACAACAGCGCAGCGGAGTGCTGTCCGTGAGGAGCGAGAACGGCAGTAGCCCCACTGGAGTTTTACCCATCGCTCTGGATGGGGTGTGACTGCGGGCTTCGTTTGGTAACGTCTCTTTCTTCATCCACGTTTTGTTTTTGAAATGATTTATCGGTTTTGTTGTGAGCAATACGTATCTGTACAAAGCCCATCCGTTATGACACCTTCCTCCCTCCTTTTGATACCCTATATTACATGGTCCCTCGTTGCTGGAGTCATCATTGCGTTACTTTACTATGGTCGGGTTCCCCGGTTCCCCTTTGTTTCTCAAGTGGTATTCAATCAGTGGCTGTTCGCGTACTAACACGAAACCTGTCTGCCTTTGCCTACTTCCAGGTTACAGTGTCGTTTCGTGCCATGTGGATGATTTTTCCCCTTCACCCTTGATTTGTATGCTTTATTCCCATCCATGCCATTGCGCGTCGGCCGCAGTCAACTCCGTTTTCTCCGTTCGTCTGTGTTTCCGTCTTTCCGTCATTTCATGATATTAATGACAAACCGTATACCGGGCGTGCGAGCGCGTGAGGTAATTCTCCCTGTCGCCCCACAGCCGCCAGGGCACACAAACTGGCCTGATTGCGCATTTTGCGCCTTTGCCGTAAACGGTGTCCCATTATCTGGGTAACGATTTATGACCCTGCTTGCCGGCATACGCTAAATGACGAGCGTAATCGAGTTATCAGCACTTGTAGACCAACTGTTTAGACCCAGCTTAACCTGGAATGTCCATATTTTTTTCTCTTTTGATTTTCCAAGACGGGGCTTAGCGCAAACACCGATAGTTCGGTGGTGGTGTGCCCCTCACCTGCGACCTCACCTTGGTGTTGGTCTAGGTCTCAGCGCGAGAAAAGGGAAGCTATAAGAAACAGTACCCGGCTGCCCGTGGTTGCCCACGAAGTATAACTGCTGCCGCGTTACCAGAGGTGTGAACTCTCCATGAGATTCAAAAACGACATGCACACACTGCGTGAGTGTAAGCATATCGGTGATATATAAGGGAAAAAGAATGTCGTACACCCTTGCCGCAACACAGAGGCAGGCACCAGTGGCGTCAAGGCCTACAGGTGTCACGGGTCGCCGCAATTGGCTACGCCGCCCCGCAAGGATGAGGGAAGGAACGCATATCTCCGCGCCATGTGGCCATGTACAGCAGTGACGCATGAGAAGAATAATCGTTGGAGAGCACGGCAACTTTCGAACTCTCACTCCAGCACGTGCCCCTCCACCTGTTTCCCTTTACTCGCCCGCCTTCCATCTCCCCCTAATGTGCGTACTCATGGCTGGTTGACAGGGAGATCCGAAGTCAGTTAGAAAAAGGAGCTCCACCGGCGCACAAAAACAAATGTCATGAGACCACCATATTAGACCTCGCCGCTCGTTGCGTCTTCCGGCAACAGAGGATGGGACGAAGCAAAGATATCAGTTCAGGCAGGGAGCAGACGCAGGAAACGGGGAGGCCTGAGATAGAGGGGTTATTTCATGCATGACCTACGATGTGTAGAGAAGGGAGATGCAAGACCGAGTCAACATGGTTACTCCGGAGAGGAGCAAGAAAAGAAGATTCCGGACATGAACTCATCTAGGCGTTAGCCGTGGAATGAGGCGGGCGGACAACGAACTGTTATTCCGTGTATGACCCATGGCTGATGATCGCGCCACCTGATTACCCGAGCCCTCGGGACTAGCCAAGATGCCTGCGTACAGCGTTGACAGGGAACGAGTGATATGCGCGTGATGAAGAGGCGACACGTGGTTGATGCTACGTAGGGGGGAGGAAGGGTATGGTGAGACCGAATAGGAAAGGAACCTTTAACCATGCGGAATTGATGTGCGGCGGCCAGGGAGACCGGCAAAAGAAAATATCGTTTTTTTTTTCATGGGCGACTTGAGCGGTGCCCCGTTAATTAACACGCGTAACTCCTGCGCATGTACCACATTTAACACGTTCAAAGGGAGGTTTCTCGGGACCACAAGATTGGTTCGGGAGACCCGAAGAAGGATTTTCGTGAGGAGGATGGGGGGACACAATGGGGTATTTAAAGTACAGGAGCCGAAAGGGGGTGGACCAAGGTTGGCCGCGGACACATTCATATAAGAGGTAAGGAGGAAGGAACGAGTGGGAGTAGTTCTTGTGCACATGGCATATATTAACTGCCGTCTGCTGCCGGGGTTCCAACGTGTGCGATGTGTGGTAGAAACGAGTGCCCAAGCGGCGAACTTGAGCGAGGGCAACACACGACCAGCACGTGGCCAGGGCAGTTCTTAAAGGGACGCCCTTGATACCCGCGCTCGCAATCTCGCTATCGCACTCGCAACTCGCACTTCCACCAACATCGAACATCGTATCAGATCGAAATCGAATCAAGTCGATGTCCGAGAACCTCGACGCAATGACCACTTCCACAGACGCTGGCATCGGCGGTGCGGCTGGTGGCACCGGCCCCAAGGCGATCATCAAAAACGTCGACATGAGCGATGAGATGCAGCAGGAGAGCGTTGACATCGCCTCGGGTGCCCTCGAAAAGTACAATATCGAGAAGGACATCGCCGCGCACATCAAGAAGGAGTTTGATAAGCGACATGGCCCCACCTGGCACGTTGTCGTCGGAAAAAACTTCGGGAGCTATGTCACCCACGGTACGTGTCTCGTCTCCGTCTCTATGTGTGATACGATTCGATATGTCAAACGAACCCCCGCTGACATCTTTCGTCTCCTCACAGAAACCAAACATTTCATCTACTTCTATGTCGGTTCTCATGCCATTCTCATCTGGAAGTCATAATTTTACTCTGATGACTTTTGGATGGAGATGAGATAGAGAGGGAGGATGAGATGGAGTGGCAGTTTAGGCGGCACAGGCGAATAGATCGGGCAACGGGCAATACCATCCCAGACCATTTCTCCCTTTACCCCATATGCACATGCACACATCGATTGTTTTAACAATCCTACTTTTGTCTCGATTTTAAGTTTGTGTACAATAGCCCAACCAGCTTTCTCAGAATTCCCGTCTATCGAATCAACGCGACGTTCCAGTACAGTGTTACAACGAGTCATTTTAACAATTTTTTTTTAGTCTGTCGTTGTCCGCAGCAGACGAGGACCTAGCTACTACGTATGAGAACCTCAATCACCGCCTCTGCCACACACTCCCTGTTGGCCGTGTACACCCCCACATGCACGTTCCCCACGTCGTCCGCCCGCGGCACACCCCAAAACTTGACCGTATCACGGTGTTTGTCTCCGCGCGTGACGTCCAAGTCTGCGTACAGGAACGCCGGGAGCAGCTCCCCAGAGACTCGCCGCGCCGTAAGGCCGCCCACACTAGCGCCTGCGCGCACGGGCAGCCTGAACCGGAACCGCTCTCCGACGCGCACGAGCACCCGAAGGACCTCGCTGCGTCTCCCCGCGCCGCCACTCCCGATGCTCGAACGGGCGGGGTGCGACGACTCGACCGACGAGAATGAGCCAGAGCCGTCCCGCGCGTCCTCGCCAAGAGCCCGGACATAGTGCAGCCCTACGTGTAGTTCGTCCGCCTCGCTCGCGCTGCCACCGCCACCAGATGGTGCTACCACCCGCATGACGCTCGCACTTAGACTTGGAGCGCGGGCTGGTGGAGGTATGCCGGATCCTGGGCCCGTTTCCCCGTCGTGAGCCGCAGGGGTCCGACTAGCGGTGAATGGGACAACCCGCGCGCGCCCTCCGTCATTATCTGCCCGTGACTGTCTGCGTCTGCCACCAATACTCCGAGCTCGCGTAGCTCGCTGCACGACGGCCTCGGTCGCATGCGAACGCGTTGACGAGTCCGATGACAAGGACACGTCCGAGTCGAGAGAGCCGCTTGTGATGGGAGCCGCAACGGGTGCGGGCACGCGCGGTGGGGCAAAGTCCGCCCGCCTCTGAGGGATAGAACGCTCGCCAGACGATGAAGATGGCGAGCCATGCAGGCTTGATGCGATACCCGAGTAGCCCATCGGTTCATACCCAGCGAGCGCGGGAATCGCAGGCGTGCCAAGAACTCGCGGGTCGCTTGCTGAGAGGACAAGGACAGGTCGTCCGATTGCTGACTTGCGGGCGCCACGGTAACGGTTGCTTACTTTGCGTACCGTCGAGCGTAAGCGGCCTAGGAACTCGCCTTTGCTTAGCTGACCAGGGCTTGCCAATGTACGTTCGTCGTTCGATGACGTGGCGGTCATCGTACGTGACAGCCCGATGCCTAACTCGCCCCATCGTCCATTGGCATGAGCGTCATAACCCTTCTCTGCGCTATCACCCCTATCTTCTGTTTGGTCCCCGTCCCCGATGCCATACCACCGGCGATCGCTCTCCGTCATCGCCTGCGTAGCAGCCGCACCTGTAAGCGCGTCGTCGGGTGGGCGCGCCAGGCAGCGTAGTGCTGCGAGTATCAGACCCAGTACAAGCAGCCCTCCGGACAATGCGAGTGCTATTCCCAACCCAAGCGCAAGCTTCCTACGCGATACACGGAACGATGGTGTCGTGGTAGGCTGCGGGTACTCATGGCCTGTGGTAGTGAGGGATATAGGAAGACTTGAATGCGAGGTCGAGTGGGTCAAGGGAGAGTAAGCGGTGAATGAGACAGTGACGAGGCTGTAATCAAGTTTTCCGGATGACGGGATACTTCCCGATAATATTGCGGAGGCTGTGTCAAAATGCAAGAAAGAACTCGCTTCTGCTGGTACATACGAAGCGGTCAGATTAACATCCTGTGTCGAGCCCGAGCAGAATGGTGCCAAGTTGAAGTATACGTCTCTGCCAGGCGCTGCTGAAATCGCAGGAAGTGTATCTTGGGGGAAGTACGAGGGAACACAGGCTAGCTTCACTTGCGTATGCAATGACTGGTTGTAGGTCGTGGTGAGAACCACAGAGAGATCAGCACCATCCCATGTGCTACAATCTTTCGAGGGCTGCCCAGTAAGCCGACGAGACCGTTCATCGTACTGAAGCCAATCGTACGGTGAGACATCAATCTCTAGCGAGACCAAATCCTGGAGGTCAAGTGGAGCGTTGTCCACGAACACACCAGCAACGAAAGTCGGCGAGTTGAGAGAGACATCCAGAGTATCCGATGAGGTGATGTTGATTTTAGGTAGACCTTGAGAGTACATATGTACCTCATGGGCTGTGATGACCACGTCGAAGCGCTCAGACCCAGAAGAGAAGCTAGACTGGTCCAACGCATGTAGAGCGAGCGTAAGATAAGGGGCAGAGAGTTCATACGGAAGCGGCGTAACACCGGTCAGAGTTATCTCATTGGGATTAAAGTTCATCCAGTACGGCAGAGGGGAGCCATCTTCCAGCAACACATCATAACCAACGATATCCGGACCCGTAAACGTGTCGCCATCAAAGCCGATACTGAAAGACCAGTGGGGAGGTATCCGGAGCGTCGGGAATTTCGTCCTTTGGAGCGCAGAGTTATCATCAGATAGCACAAAGACAGAGGCAAGCGACGGGTTGTTGGGTTTGAATTGTGAAGAAACGGGCGTGGAGAGAACGGGGGGATGGCGAGACGCGACGTAAAGCGAGAAAGAGGTAGATGCAGAGTCAGACGTCTCTGGGTCTGTCGCCGAGACTTTGATGCGGTGCGTACCCTCATCGTCCGGTTTTGGTGTTCCGCTGAGGGTCCGAGTAACAGGGTCGAACGAAAGCCACTCAGGAAGGGAAGTCGCCGAATAAATAAGGGATGCATTCTTCATTGACTGGAACGTGCGCGGCGCAAAAACCCAGGAGTAGGGGGAGTTGATGTACGCGATGGGCGGTAGTTGAGAATCAGGCGGGTTGGAAACGGAGACTGAGGCGGCGGCGGCGGCGAGCAAGGGAGTATCGATGATGCGAGCCAAGAGAAAGAAAAGAAGGAATGAGAACATAGTGATGGGATATGAAGGTGAGACGTCGATGAGCGCGAGCGTGGTGTCGTCCAGCGACCTCGCTGTTGAGTGTGACGACGGACGTGGTGAGGACGGCGGCGGCGTGGCGACGACGGTTGCGGATGCGGAATGCGGATGCTCAGGCTAGCAGCAGTCGTTTGCACCGGCTAGCGGATACTCTCCCAAAAAGGAAGTCAGCTCGTTCATGCCATTGCAATCTGAACAATCTTCAAGGTTCTTTCCTTCACCGTACAAACTGGACTCAGATGCCCCTCCAATATCCGTGCTGGATGCAGCTAAAGAGAAAATACTCTCCATCACGCAGCGACTTCCCGAGCCAGTGGGACTGCATGTACGGCAAGAGCACCTCTGTCTCCTGACCGACTCTCCAGGCTACGCGGCCTTCTTCCTCACATCTCTCGACCGGCACGAGCGGCTCCTCAAAGCCAAACCCGTCCTCGTCCAAGGTTGGTTCCCTCCTCAGCTCGTTCCTGCGCTACGTGAGCCTTGTCCCAAGCTAACTTAACCTATTGCGCGTCTATGTCTCATACCAGAATGTGTCTCGCATGACCCATGGAAGCTCCTCGTGGCCGTCATGCTCCTCAACAAGACCGCGGGACGCGTAGCAGTGCCCGTATTCTGGACGCTCACAACACGTTGGCCGACTCCCGAGTCGCTTGCCAAAGGTCAACTTGTTTGTTTCACTATTTCTTTCCTCGCTCACATTCAAGGGGGTGGGTGACGTATCATTTTGACTTTGACAGCTGATCCCGCGGAACTCGAGGACTGCATCCGTTGTCTTGGCCTACAGTCTATCCGTGCGAAGCGACTGATCTCCTTATCCGCTGCGTACCTCGGGCAGCATGACCGTGACAAACAAGAGCAGCCCGGGTCACAGAATCTGCGACGCCGCCCTTCTACGCCCATCTCGCATCTTCCTGGCAGTGGTCCCTATGCGCTCGATTCCTACCGCATATATTGCGGAGGCCCAGATGCTTGGCGCACCGTTGTGCCCCGTGACAAGGAGCTCATTCGATTTATCGTGCGTCCTTTTTTTCGCTCGTAGGGATCAGATATCATATCTGATCAATGAATGAACCTTCCGCCTGCTCCCAATTTCATAGAAGTGGCGCTGGGCTGCCCAGGGGGTGCAATGGTCGCCCACACTTGGCGTAGTAGGCCCCGCAAACGAGTCGTACATCGAAAACCTCATCCACGAGCTGGTCGCTCTTGATCCGTACGTTCCTCGATAGTGTTCTTCATGGCGCTTGAGTGGGCCAAGCCGTGAAAATCACATACTCGTGACCCTGAACCACCCCATCGCCCTTGTCAGTGGAGAACCCATGCCGTTTCTTATTCTTCTAGTACATTCACTGTCCCTCATCTAAGCATCATGAAAATTCGAATATTGGAATCACGCAGGGTGGGCCAGGAAAGGGAGGCGTGGAAATATCGTAACAAGGAGAAGCGAGAGGTGAGGGGATATCAACGTGATCGTTTGGAGGGGAAATAGAAGAGGGAAACACGTTCGTACAGTAAAGTCCGACTTCCGCTGTCACCCGGTTGTATGGCCGGCTTTTTCGGAGCAAGACCTTGGACGTAACTCGCGGAGTCTCAACCGCCCGGCACGAAGGGCCCCAATCCTGCCTGCTGCACCTTCTCCGGACTCTGGGAGTTGAGCGCGCCGATAAGCCCAATCAGGCCCGCGCGAACATCATCGCCAACTTGTTCAATGCCACTTGGGTCCAGTACGTGTGCGAACACGCGTAAGAGGCCATCAAGGTATGACGAGAGCACGTCTGGCTGAGTTTGGAATAGATATAACACCGCCCGGAACACGGGCCTATTCTCGAGCAAGTCGTTCCGTAACGGAAGAGCGCCGAAAAGAACAGGAAGCACCTGGGCGAGTGGCACTGCACTCGCATTCCGCAGGATCAGACGCGCCACTGCGCCGCAAGCGTTGTCGCGGGCATTCAGGCGTGGCGCGGGTGCATCGTTGGGCTGGTTGAAGAGTGGCTGTAACGCTCCCAGCAAAGCAATGTACTGTGGTGACAGGTCTTTCTCGGAATTCTCCACCAGCAAGCCTGTTGCGAACGCTGCGTTGCTCTGTACTTCTGCATCTGGGTCACTGATTGCGCGCCAAAGCAACTCCAATAATGGCTCGGTCGATGGGGTTATCGCCCCTTTCAACCCAGAAATGATTTCTGCTAAGCATCCAATTGCCGAGGAGCGATCGCTGAGGGAGCGGCTCTTTTTCTGGGGAGATACAACATGGTTGGGCGATTATCAGTCGAGCAGAGATGCGTCACGTACGTAATATTTCGCTATGAGTGGGTAGAAGGTGTTGAATGCTGACGCAAAATCCGAGCCAAGAGCATTGGCCATGGCCGCGACGAGGTCACCGGCTGAAGAAATCAGTACAGAATCATACTCGGCCTGGTCTTCTGGTGCCTCCTCATCGGCATCCTGGTCTGGGTCTTGTTGGCAGATGGCCTTCTGCTCAAGTATCTCCTTTGCAATAGAGCAGAATTTATCGTAATCTGTGCGGCAACCAGTTAGGAGGTTTTTTAAAATGGTGGCTTAAGGACCGACAATGTTCGAGGATTGCTGGTCCGATCTTATTGATGGTTTCGGCAAGGCCGATACAGAGCGCGGAAGCGACGCCTCTGAGAAGAGAAATGAAGATTTGCACCCTCGTAGAATACTCAACGACTTACTTATTGTCTTCGCCCTCATACATTTGTAGTAGCTCGGGAACTGTACGATCAATCAGGTCTTTGACATTCTGATTCAGAGGTTGCTGCTAGAATCGCTAACATGAGGGTCGAATGGACCTCGCGATAAGAACCACGTACTACGGTAGCGCCGGGTTGCCATTCGGGTTGCCCGCTGAGATCATAAAACGTGCGAATGATCTTGAGTAAAGAGTCGGTGGCCGACTTGCGAATACCCTCATAATAGTGTGACAGGAGTGAGATAAGTTCGAGCGCTGTTTGTTCAACAAATGGAAGGAAGTGCTCCCGCGTAGCAGCGAAGAGGGTGCCGAGGGTGTCAGCGGCGATTTCTTTTTCAACTGCAACAGCGCTGTTGACTTCGAGCGCCTTTTCTAGATCGATCTCCACCTCCTCGCCGTCAGCAGTCCCATCTCCTACGGAAATCGCATTCGCGGGAGATGAGCCAGACGAAAATGCCGCGACATCGTTCAGCGTCACTGCCATATACGTCATGTAACCCGTCAGGTCGAAACCAGATCATTGATGGAGGTGGAACGCACGGGGTTGTATCTCCTGTCCACCCTCTTCCTGCTTAAGGCTCGCAATGAGTGAAGGCACCACAGCTGGAAGCGACGGCGCAAATTCCTCTCCAAAGACACCAGCCATAACGCCAAAGAAGAGAAAGCTACACTCCCGCAGGCGCGCACTACCGAGCTCGATGCCCTGGAAGGCCTGTTTCATCAGAGGCTCGTAGTAAGGTCGGAAAAGGTCTTTCCCAACGGCCTCGGCGAACGTGCCAACAGTATCCATCGTTATCCCACGCAGTTCGGTCTCTTCGCCCTCACCTGTGAGGACGAGGAAGTGCTGCATACGGTTCATGGTGTCTCGGAAGTATGGAGTAAATTGGTCTTTCGACGCATGGGCAGCGCTGCCAATCGCACCCGTTACCACTGCCTTGACATTAAGCGGTGCGGTCGCTAGCAGACCCGAGAGGCGTTCCATGATAAGTGGAAGGTATTGGTCGATCACATCATGCAGGACTTCGAGCAACGCATCAAGCGCGGTACACGCTGACCGCTGGGTTGCGGGATCGGCGACAAGTGTCATGATCGCCTACAAAATTAAAGACGTTCATTTTTGGACCAACGATATCAAAATCACGCACTGGGACCAATACGGTATGACGCGAGACGCACTCGTCCTCGAGCCATTCGCACAAGCAACTGACAGCGACACATGTTGCCCTTCGCACGCCAGCGTCGTTGTCCTGGAGACCAGCCTCGATAACCGGCCACACTTGTCCCATGAGCGGCGTCATATACTCGCTGCAGCCCTCAACAGAGACTCCCAGGGCGAGCATCGCGCCTCTGCGATACGAGCCATCCGGAGACGAGAAGTACTGTTGGATTTGAGTACGGAGCGCTGGGAAAACCTGAGTCGGTGGAAGAGAGGTAGCAAGCGTGTCGATGATGCGTAAAGCGGACTGAGAAAATAGGTTTCTTAGCGGTGAGAGCTATGCTTTAGATGGGTAGTCTTACGCGAGCGGGGGCATCATCATCAATGTCCTCTGGCTCCTCCTCAGTGGTAAGGGGCATGAGGCCATCCAAGATGGCGGGGGCCAGATTGTTGCTCTGTATCTTTGACTTTTTACTGGAAAGGTGGAATAAGAAGGGCCTGAAGGAGACACCACGACGTACGCACTATTGGACTGTCCAGTTGAGCGCGTTGAGCGCAAGGACGCGTAACTCGGCATCAATATTACGATTAGAGCCAGCTTGAATAAAGAACTGAACAAGCTGAGGGATGTGTAGACTTAACAAAGGTATTTCCTGCGGAGACGTTAGGAAAGGAGAAACTTGAATGGGCCCATTACGCACGAGAATGAGAAGGGTTTCAAACACATCGAAGAGGTGCCGCGCATTAGCCTCGTCTCCTACCTCAAGTGTTCGAGCGACGACCTGAATCATGAGAGGAAGAAGATTTTGGAAGGATTTCTAAATATAATGATTAGAGGAATAAGAATGTAAGGTAGGCTGTCCTTTAGCACTCACAATGTCGGCCTTATCATCGGTGTCGATGTATTGGGCGATAGTACCCAGGGACCTGGCAACAGGTCAACACACCAAGTAGACATAAAAAAAAAGGACGACTCACCTGACAGTAGTGACCCGGACTTCGGTACTCTCGGGATCCTGAAGGAGATTCTCGAAAAGTTTGAAGAAGTTCTGTAGATGCTCCTGGAATCCTTCGACAATAGTTTCCAAGACAGTATATAGTATGTAGATGCCGACTTCGCGGTGTGTTGCTTGGGAAGACATCGCGGTCTCGAGAAGGAAAGGGAGGAGTCGAGGCCATGCACTGACTGGCATCTCGATGCCTGCGATAGCAGCAATAACACGAGCAGTGGAGTGGCGAACCAGTGCGCTGAGGAACGACGAGAAACGTTAGTTGGACGGTTCTGGATCGTGCGCAAAAGACACGAACTTTGACTCGCGAAGGACAACCTCGGGTAGTTGGGCTTTGAGGTTTTCACGATCGACTTGTGGGACTTGCAGCCAGAGATTCCCGCTATTTGCAGAGACGCGCTTTCGCATTTCAATAGCCGCAAGCTGCCTCACCTGTTTACACGCGAAGGGTTGCAAGTGGGCACGATCTACATGCTGCAAGGTCGGGCAGGTACTTACAGGGATCTCTTGCGAGTTTGCGATGACGCTTGCGAGTGCCGGTATGCATGCTGGTTCTTTGTAAAACTCTTTATTGAGTTGTGCAGTGGCCTAATAGAAGCGCATGGCTTGAGCGGTGCGATACCATGGTTTTAGGGCAAGGATTTCTCACTGCCTTGAGTTGGACTGTGTCACTTGCGGTAGATTGGAGAAGAAGATTGTGCAGATTCTGCACAAAAGTGGGCTAGAAAGAGAGCATTGTAAGGATCTGGCCGGTAAGACACACGTTCGAGAGCGCATACATCCATGATGAGGGCTAGGGAAAGAAGAGAGAAGAGGGAGAAGAGAGAGCAGATGTGATGAAGATCAGCGAATCGGGGAGCGATAGTGCCAAATTTTTGTCGGAGTTTCTTTTCTGGATTACGGCAAAAAATATGGGACAATACAGTACAATACAAATCAATCCAAGTATTGATATCGAGTCACCACGCGTACGGCTCCGGTGCTCCGCGCCCAGCAAGGACCATCTCGTCCACAATCTCGTCATTCGCCAGTCGCTTGTATGTCCGAATGGTCTCCCCGTAGTCGGAGATGTCGTATACACGGAACCTCCGATCGAAGCTGTGCGATGTTAGTTGAGAGAACAGCGGCGAGAGCTGTCCACGTATACGCACCCAACTTTCCCATATCCAGCAAAGGAGCTGAAGATCAGCGAAAATCGTTAGGAGGGGTTCAACTTGCGTGAATCCTGGCCACTCACCCGCCACCACCGAAGCAAAGCCATACTCCCTTCACTCGTCTGCAGTTGTCCGTCACTAGGAGGGTAGAATGTACCATGTTACTTAGCGGTCTGGTCGAGACAGAACACACGGCCTTACCGTGACAGTGGCCATTGCCGACGACTTTCACCTCAGGTATACCACCCGCACCACGGTGTTGAGTTTCGAGAGCGTGTGACAAGCCATTCTGGAAGAAGCCACCGTTTTTCTTCGCCGAGCCTGGTCTTTCCAGATCGGACGAGCCGACGTCAAGAGGGAGCCCTGTGCGCGAGTCCGTGTCTGGAGTTTCGTAGGATTCTTGACTGTGAATCAAGTAAGGGCGATCGCACAATGTGGGTGGTCTCTGAGGTAGGACATACAGAGGGATGTGGAAGAACATGAGAGCATTTGGCTTTGCGAGTTTCTGAGTCGCAGGCGGGTGTTGCTGCCGCTCCCAGATGCTGCCGAAGTCTTTGGAGCCGTCTGGCGTAAATGGCCGCACGATAGGGTTTATCGAGCCTAGTGATATACGATATCAGTAAGCCGATGTTAAAAACAGAACATGGAAGAACACACCTGACTCTTGCAAAAACCAGTCAATCTGGCTCTGGTGGATATAATCATATTCCGTAGCCCGCAAGAAGCCAAACCAATCAATAAATCCAGCAGCATAAGCGCCCGAGTCAAGAAAGTACAGTGTGAGGAGATGCATCTTGCTGGCGTCTGCGCTCCACACTTTGAGCACGTAGTTGCCGACTCCATAGATATCCTCAGGTCCCGCTTGCACGAGGCTATACGGCAGCCCTTGCATGAGTCTGACCTGGTCTCCCCTATACCCCGATTCGCGCGCGTCTTCGGCGTCGTGGTTCCCGAACACTGCGGCCCATGGGATTCGCCGCGAAATGACTGGAGCGGCGAACTTGGCAAGCACGGAGGTGGCATCCCAGGATGTACCTTGTCCGTTAAGCTGGTCGCCTGTGAAGACTACCAGGTCGGGTTTTTCCGCGTCGAGCGCACGTTCTACGAGCGACTCAGTGTATGCGTACGCGCCGCCATCACATGGGAAAGATGGGTCACGGCAAGGTCCAGCCCCGACAGAGAAATGGAGGTCGGCGATCTGCATGATCTTGAAGCGCCCGTCATGGGAGAAATGCAGGGGTGGGGCGCGTGGCGGGACTGAAAGGTGATTTAGGAGAACCAAAGGCATATTCAAACTGCAACGTACGTTTCACTCCTCGTCGGATGGTGATTGACACGCTTCCGCTACGGGCCGACTTCTCCGTCGTCGATGGAGAAAGCCTCTCAAAACCATACCATGGCTCGCCTTCCCCATATAAAACATCCAACTCGGTGATCAGGGATTGCCGCTCGTCATCCGATATACCCTGTAGAGTCTTGCCTTTGCGATACCACAAGAAGAGTGGCGGCGTGCGGACTACGCCGTCGCGTAGGGAGAGCTTGGCTTTGTTCCAATCACCATCGTCAGACGGCGTCGCCTCAGAAGGGAGAAGTTGGATGTCTGATATTAGCGGTACATCCCGTCGGCGGGTGCGTCGATAGTACAGCAGCTGTGCCGCAGTAATGAAGCTAGGTCCGTACAGCCAGCAGGGTAAGAGATCTCACCAGGTGCCACATCCCAGACTGGAGATTAAGATCACGCGGAACGCGCACCCATTTTCCCTTGATTGCGTCATCCGAAGTGGAGGAAGAAGGCGCGCACATGTCAAACAGGGTCAAGTCAAACATGCATCGAACGACGGCGATCTCAGACACTGTAGAGTGGACACTCAGCCTCAGATATTGGGCGAAAGCGGAAAGGACGTACACCCGGTTTCGTGGGGAAGCAACGGGGCCCATACATCTAGAGGAAGGCTCGCGCTGTCATACGGACTCCCAGTAGCGGAGGCAGTGACGTTCCACCAGTCAACGTCGGCATCGTGATCTCCCGATGTTGGCGGTGGCTGGTCCCATGATTCGTGGTCGACGTCACTGGAGGAGTCCCCGGTTGACGAGGGGGAAAGGGTGTCCCAAGACTGCCAGCCGAGCCGTTGGAGGTCGCCTGGACCGCGAGTGGGCTGATAAAGAACGAAAAAGAATGTGAGAAGGCAGGAAAATGCAATGATGGTGGTTGTCGGGACGAAAATAGACCGAATGAAACGGATGAAACGACCTAATGCTATCGCCATGTTAGCGAAAGGCAGCCCTCAAAGAGTCGCCGACACGACACGCTTCAGCACCCTTTTTGCCGGCGTGGGTCGGGCCGCCCTGCCGCAGTAGCTCAAGTCACGTGAAATCACAACCGTATTGATTGAGGTAGAACGATACATGACTACAGGAACGGGATTTATGCTACGAATGCAATACGTCCTAAAATAATCTTAGATTGGGTTATGCGTGCTGGTTGATCCGGACGGTGTCATCACTTCCCCCGACCCAGTGCGGTGGCAATACGTGTGTTAGCATCAGCTTGCGTGGTGCAGGTAACACTGGTTCCAGGAGAGTTCACAAGCGGGAGCGCAAAACATTGGAGGCCAGAGCTGCAGGGCGTTGTGTCGAACTTTCCATTTACGCATTGCGCAAAACCACCATTAACGCAGGCTTGTTCACCATCTAGCGCACGTATCACGTCAGCGGGAACATAACACGGCGCGCCAAATCACATTACCATTGCAGGGACTGTTGGCGGTCAGTGACGCGAACTGCGCGTTGAGTGCTTGCGCATCTTGGCCGTTCTGGTGGGCAAAGCCTGTCGAGGCAGATGCTTGGCCGGATGGTGCGGCCGCGGCCGAGGAGGATGCCGGAGTGGCAGAAGCACTGGCAGAAGCGGCAGGAGGTGCGACTGAGGCTGAGGGCGTGGCCGATGAAGGGGATGCAGCCGAAGGCGTGTTCTGGGAGTTGCCGTTGCCTGCGCCCGTCCCCGAAGGGAGGCCGGAAGAAGTGACCAAGTCGGAAAGTTGTTCTCCGTCGGGGATTGGGCCAGTCGGATTAGCAGGGCAGCTTCCCGGAGGATTCAGGACTTGTTTTTGGCCAAGGGGAATTGTTCCCGGGCTGCCGGCTGTGAGACCACCTGTAAACTTCGTGGGGTCCACGCCTTGGAACTGGCACTGGAAGACCCCGGTAAGTTCCGCGTTCCGGGGTGCCTTCTGGCAGTAGGGCACGCTGAGAGAGTCGGGCTACGATACGGAGAACATAAGGTCGACCGTTCCATCAGAGGCTGTGATAACATGACCTACACTGTTTCGCGCCTGCTGGCCAAAGATTTGTGCAGCTGTGATCATATCGCCCGAGTTGAGCTGCTTGGAAAGATCCATCATGTTGTCCGCGGCGTCCTGCTGATCACATGGACCAGCAGCAGCAAGGAGGGTACTGAATGAGTTGACAGCAATGGTGTTGCACTGCGCGGCACCGCCGGCCGTATTCTAACAGTGTCAAGGGATTAGTAATGACAACTTATCCACAAGTACACATAGCATTGGTGTAACTTACACAAGCATCCTCCCACTTCTTGGTTGATGCGGAGATCTCTTGGGCAATGCGTTTGTTGATGTGAGTAGGTGCGGCGGTCACAGACCCGGCCACCGAGAGAGCAAGAAGGAGAGTAGAGAGCTGATACATCAAGTCCGTATATAAAGGTCCGGCCTTTTAGGAGAAGTCAAGAAGAGAGCACGGCTCCGGGATAAAAGCAGGGAGAGATTCGAGGCACGTCAACTACCAAGAAGAGGTGGTGGTTGGTTAGATTAGGGTGAAGAAACGGATCGTTTTATACCCCCTCGGCTCCCCTTATGTGGCGTGTGGAAGTGCTTTGTGACACAGACAAAGATGATCGAAGGTAGCACAAAGACAGAAGTGGACTGCGGAGCGACTCGGAGGACAATAGATCGGTTGCGGACAGCGACTAGGCTGCATGGGCAGTGTCCATCACGGTTCCCGCGCTACGATGTATCCGACCAATTCATAGGAAGAGTAGTTAGGGCACGCTTAGAGGATTGAATATGTTGAGCCTTCGAGCCATGGAGACTGAGTGTGTTCGCCCTGAGGTTCGTCGCGAATCGCCGAGCCGAAACCACGAGTGTGAGGGGTTGGCTCCAATTGTCGGCTTGACAACCGGTCTTTGATTTTGGCATGATTGGACACGTGATCGTCCGAACGGTGGTCTCGACTCGGAGGTTCTTCACACTCGGTTATCAAAATGTGATGACCGTGAAACATCACAACAACCAGACTGGCGAGGACGATCTGGCCGTTTGATCATCGGCCATGACGGAGTGGCGGGTTGCAAACACAGTATGATACGTACACGGAAGACAGTCTACTGGTGGGTGATCTACTAGGTGGAAGAATGTGTACACAACAGGATATATACAGTATACAGTATGTACGGCGATGTGGTGCCTGTCCACAAATAATCGTAATCGTAATCTCGTACAAGCCCACTCACCTTACGAATCCAAGCGGAACCACAGGGGAATCATCTTCCACATACGCTCGCGTTCCTTTGCGGCCCAAACTTCGAGTGCTCGTGCACATGCACGGCATTCAGATACATCAGCACTCTTGAGCGCACCTAGCTCCTCCGCAACGTACAACGGGTCCAAGTACCCGCGCTCGCGATCGCAAACATAGTGCTGGGTTGCGAGCGCGACCAATTCCGCAAAATCGCGTCGGCATGCGCCGGGAGTGGTGCAGACACTCACTGGCGAGTGAGCAGGCCCGTGATGATGTAGCGAAAACGCGCCTTTGCGTGAGTGAACGAGCGGCCCGCGAACCATACCG
>Ga0137397_10000562_pt1 | contig 25555 bp, 19 predicted proteins | sample czorhiz116metaG_FD_106658 | JGI IMG/M metagenome (GOLD analysis project Ga0137397, IMG submission 106658) | Vadose zone soil microbial communities from Angelo Coast Range Reserve, California, USA - czorhiz1.16 metaG | ecosystem: Environmental > Terrestrial > Soil > Vadose zone | place: USA... | reverse complement strand
TATTGCGTAACAAATTTTCACTCCCAGAGCGCTTCTCCGCAAGGTCACGCTTGATACGGTCCGTTTCGCCGCCGCAGGCGAGCGCTCCTTGCACCAACAGACAGCCATGGGGATTTAGAGGATGCGTGAGGCTATCGGCCGTGCCATTTAGAACTCGCCGGATGCCATTTCGAGCGGAAGGATCCTCGAGCGCTTCTTGCATAAATGGCGTCTGAGTCTGGACATAACGTTCCACGACTTTGCGAAAAAGCTCCTGTTTGTCGCCAAACGTGGCGTAGAGGCTGGGTTTGTTAATCCCCATGGCTGCAGTGAGATCCGAAAGGGAAGCTCCGTCATAGCCCTTCTCCCAAAACACCCGTAGAGCGGCATTCAGGGCCCTGTCTGGGTCGAAGGCCCGAGGGCGCCCAGGCGGGAGAGGTTTCTTTTTGGCCTTTGTAACCTTTCCCATACTTCAGCATCTTACCGTGTGTTTCGTACCGATTGGTACAAAAATAAAGCGAGATTTTAAAGGGGTTTAACATGGCAAAGAAACTCGAAGGGAAAGTAGCGGTAGTCACTGGCGCTTCGAAAGGCATTGGAGCGGAGATCGCCAAGCACTTTGCAGCGGAAGGAGCGTCGGTAGTCATTAATTACGCCTCCAGCAAAAGCGGCGCGGATGCTGTAGTGAATGATATTGCGAAGAAAGGCGGCAAAGCGGTCGCAGTGCAAGGCGACGTGGCCAAGCAGGCTGATGTTGAAAGGCTTCTCGCAGAAACAAAAAAGGCTTTTGGCAAGCTCGACATCCTGGTGAACAACGCCGGCATTTACGAATTTTCACCTCTGGGCGAAATCACGACGGAGCAATTCCGGAGGTTGTACGACACCAATGTTCTTGGTTTGCTATCCGCTTCTCGGGAAGCTACCAAATACTTTGGCAAGGAAGGTGGGAGCATCATCAACATCAGCTCGCTGGTGAGCGTGATGGGCGTGCCCACTGCCTCTGCTTACAGCGGCACCAAGGGCGCGGTGGATTCCATTACGAGAGTGCTTGCGAAGGAACTTGGTCCCAATAAAATCCGGGTGAATTCCATCAATCCCGGAATGGTTATCACCGAGGGTGTGAAGACCGCGGGATTCGAAGGCAGCGATTTCCAGAAAGACATCGAATCGCGCACTCCACTTGGACGCATCGGACGACCGGAAGACATCGCACCGGCGGCTGTATTCTTTGCTTCACAGGACTCGGCGTGGATTACTGGCGAAACACTCGTGATCGCCGGTGGTTTGCGCTAAACGAGAAGACAAAAACGGAAAATCAAAACGGCGCGGCTCATCTTGGAGCCGCGCCGTTTTTTCTGCGTCTTTTGTTTATTGAGGCTTTTTGAGTTTGGGGCGATCGTCGGTGGGCTCGACTGGCTTCGCCTCTCCGCTTGGTTTCGCAGCGTCCGCAGTTTGCGGATTGTCGCTGTACGGCTTCTTCAAATAACGGTCGGCAGCATCCTGCGCGCTGCCGGTATTGTCGTTGGTCTGTTTTGCGCGGCTGTATTCATTTACAGCGCGTTCGCGCTGGCCCAGCGAATCAAAAATCATGCCCAGATAAATGTGGCCCCATACTTCGGTCCACTTTTCGGAAGGCTCCGGCACGGCTTGCAGCGCTTCGCGAAAGGCGTTGGCCGCCGCCTGATAGTTCCGTTGATAGAAAAACGCCTCGCCCATTCGGAAGTTCGCTAGCGGTCGTCCCGGCTGAATGGAAAGCGCCCTCTGGTATTCCTTGATTGCGTCGAAGTACCGGCCGGTCTCGGCGAGTTCTTCGCCACGCGCGATCGCGGCACGCGAGCGCAGAGAATTGTTGCCCTTCAAAATTACATTGCTTGGGTCAATGCGAATTCCGCCGGGTTTCGGACGGCCAAATGTTTCCACGGAGAACGGCGTTTCGGTGCCTGTGACTTCAACGGTCTTGGTTTCAGGATTTCCTTCGGTGTCAATGCGCAAATCCACCGGCATCGCAAACGTATCGAGCGGTTGGGAAAGTTTTCCGACGACGCGGAAGCCTTTTGGCGTGCGGTAAATGACGTATTCAATTTTGAAGTCGGGGATACCCGTGGAATTCAGCCATTGCGCAAAGAAGCCGCGCAGATTCGGCGGCGCCTGCCCAGGTTTCACCGGATTCTTGCCGTGCTGTTCGGCCAGGGCTGTGAAGTCCGCGATAGATGCGCTTTTTTCGGCATAGCGCGTGTAAAAATCGTGCAGTAACGATTTGAATGCCACGTCGCCGAGCTGCGCGCGCAGCATGTGAAAAATCATCGCGCCTTTGTTCATCACCACCGAGCGATAGTCGCTGGAATACTGCGTCAAGCGCGCTGCCTGCCCCACGGGAGCTGCGTCGTCATACATCAACGCGCCGACCGCGAAATCGTCCACTGCTTTGAGTCCTGCCTCTTTGCCAGTCGTTTGTTCGGCGTAGAGCGCTTCGGAATAACGCGATAGGCCGTCGCTAATCCATTCATCGCCGGTCGAAGCGGGGAGCACCTGATTCGCCCACCATTGCGACGCGACGAGCCGCGCGATGGTCCGCTCGTTCACTTTCGGATCCCACGCACGCTGGCTTAGAAGCAGCGCACCCGGCGCGGCATATTCGCGCAGAGTGTTGTCCGGAATCTGGATCAGCGTCATGTTTGCGTCGGGAATCGGGCCGAACATATCGCTGAAGGTGATGACGGCGCGCGCTACGTCCGCCGCGAAATCGCCGACTTTGGCTGAAGCCGAGTGCGGGGCGTAGACGGCAACATTGATGCCTTCGGCCTGTTTCGTATTTAACTCGAGATTGCCCGCGACAAACGTCCCATTCGGTGCCTGGCGAGTGCATTCAAAGATATATTGCAGACGTGAGCCTTCTGCCGCGGTTTTTCCGGCGACCGGCGCCGGTGCAAGCGCCTTTCCCGTGCCTGCCATCGCGAACGTGTCAGGCACGTTCAGGCGAAATGTTCCTGTGAAGCGGTTCGTCGGATATCCCGTGAGTGGAAACCACCGAGCAGGCAGCAGCAGGTAGGCGCCGTCTTTGTAAATAGAAGCGAGGCGCACACCGGGCAAAGGACTGTTTTCCTCGTTCGCTAGAATCCCCGAGTAGGTAAACGTGAGCGTCACTTTGCTGTTTGCAGCGACGGCCGCAGGCAGATTCACGCGAACCGCGAGTGGACTTGTGCCGTCGCGGTCGAATTTCAGAGAAGCACCCTGCTCCGACTTCACGTCCGTGACGGTCAGGTTGGGATGCAATTCAACATGTACCACGCCGGACGATTCCAGTACGCGAAATCGTACTTTTGCGGTTGCAAAAATCGACTGACCATTGGGGTCGAGGGTCGCGGCGACGTCATAATGCTCCGCCAGAAAACTCGGCCGGGCGGCTGCTTGAACTTGCGCTTGCGACACGATGGGCAGAGCCAGAGCGGCTGCTGCCAGTACGAAGAGACCGCACAAACGGGGGGCATTTCGCAACTGGGCCACCAGATGCCTTTCGAAGAGTTTCATCACACAGGTACCGTATAATAGGATAGCAGCGCCTCAGGAAGCGTTGCCAGAACCCTTAGCCTCGCCGGCCAGGAGAGCGAGAATCGCCTCCGCGGCGCGTTCGACGGCTCCGGGCGGGCCCAAACGCCGCCGGACTTCCGCCAAATCCGCGTGAGCTTTTGCGGAACGAGCCGGTTCCAAAAGCTGTTGAATTTCACGCGCAATCTTTTCGGATTGGAAATTGTCCTGGATCAGTTCCGGCGCAACTTCACGCTCGGCAATCAGGTTCACCATCCCGAAGTATTTCGTACGAATTAGTGGCTTGGCGAGCAGCGCGGTCAGTTTCGAGACCCTATAGACAACAACCATCGGCACATCAAGCAGCGCGGCTTCAACCGTAGCTGTGCCGCTACAAATCACCGCGGCGTCGGCGGCCGCGAGAGCATTGTAGGTGTCGCCCTGCACCAAAATTAGACGTACCGTTTGCGGGATTAGCTCCTTCACGCGATTGAGATCCATGTCCGCGGCGAGAGCCAAGATGAAATTGTGATTGCCTTGTTTTTGCCGTTCGAGTTCTCCTGCGGAGTCGAGCAGGGTAGGCAAGTGCCGCGCGATTTCACCCCAGCGGCTTCCTGGCAGAATCGTGATGGTCGCCTTAGCTGGATCGAAGCCATGCTTTGCAGCAAATTCTGCCCGCGTGCGCGTGGCGCGAACTTCGCCAACCAGCGGATGGCCGATGAATTTGACCGGCACTCCAGCGTCGCTGAAGAACTTTTCTTCAAAGGGGAAAATGCAAAGCGCCAAAGCAAAACGCCTGCGTACCAGATTTGCCCGCCACGGCCGCCAGGCCCAGAATTGCGGGCAAATGTAATAGATATTTTTCACGCCGAGCGGTTTCAGTTTTCGCGCGAGCCGCAGATGGAAGCCGGGAAAATCCGTAAGAATAGCTAGTGCAGGCGTGCGGTGGCGCGCTTGCGAGACGAGATTGCGCATCGCGCGGAGCAATTGCGGCAAGTGGCTCAGAATCTCGGTTATGCCGAGCACGGATACTTCGGAATAGTCCGTGATGACGTCCACGCCAGCGGCCCGCATTTGCGCTCCGCCCATTCCAAAAATTTCCACATCCGTATGTTTTTTCAGTTCGGTGGCAAGCCGCGCGGCGTACATGTCCCCGCTCGCTTCGCCCGCGGAAAGGAGAATTTGTGTTGGCGGCATAAGGGATGAAGGAAACTCAGTCGCTCGCAGGCTGCGGGGAAGGCAAAGCCGAAAAGGGAGTCGCATCCGGCGCGCTTACGGGAACGTGTAGTTCCTGCTCCTTGTATTGGAGCTGATAGAGCCGGTAATAGATTCCGCGCTGCGTGAGAAGCTCCTGATGCGCGCCTTGCTCGCGCAGTCTGCCCTTGTGGAAGACGAGAATGCGGTCGGCATGTTGAATCGTGCTGAGCCGGTGCGCGATTACAAGCGCTGTGCGTCCGGTAAGCAGGCGGTCCAGAGCTTCGCGGATCAGCATTTCAGTTTTTGTGTCCACGCTGGACGTGGCCTCGTCCAGAATCAGGAAACGCGGATTGTGCGCCAGGGCACGCGCAAAATTAATGAGCTGTCGCTGACCCACAGAGAGCGTCGAGCCACGTTCGTTAACGGGTGTGTCCGCGCCGTCGGAGAGAGAATGGACAAATTCCGCAAGGCCGACCTCATTTAGCGCGTGTTCCACGTCCTTGCGTTCAATTCCGGGCGTGCCAAGGCGAACGTTCGATTCGATCGTACCGGTAAAGAGAAATGGGTCCTGCAGAACGATTCCAAAATAGCGGCGCAAATCCTGCAGATTTAGCGTGCGAATATCTTTTCCGTCGAGCAGGATTTGCCCTTTTTGCACGTCGTAGAAACGAAGCAGCAATGAGATGAGCGTGGTTTTTCCCGCCCCCGTGTGTCCGACGATGGCAAACGTCTGTCCGGGCGCCATGTGGAAGGAAACATCGCGCAGGACCCAATCTTCTTCGCCCGGTTCGCCGCTGATTTTGTAGCTAAACCACACGTTGCGAAATTCAATTTCACCGCGCGGCGATTCCAGCCGGGCACAATTCGGCGAAGATTCGATGGTCACCGGCTCATCCAGCAATTTGAAAATACGCTCGCTGGCCGCCATTGCGGACTGCAAAATGTTGAATTTCTCGCTGAGGTCCTGAATCGGCCGGAAGAAACGCTGCGCATACATGGTGAACGCGGTCAACAAGCCGAGGGTCAGCCCGCCGTGCAGGATGCGCACGCCGCCTGCCCAAAAGATCAGCGCGATCGTGGCAAAGCTCAGGAATTCCACCGCCGGATAAAACACAGCATAGGAGAGAATCGCGTCGCGCCACGCGAGCATGTTGTCGCGATTGCGCTTCTCGAATTCCTGCAATGCTTTCTGCTCGCGGTTGAAAAGCTGCACTACGCCCATGCCGGCAATGTATTCCTGGAGGAAGGCGTTGATGCGTGCAATGGCCGTGCGAATGCGGCGATTTGCGTCCCGCACGTATTTGCGAAAGACGAGCGTGACGAGCAGAATGCCGGGAAGAATCGCCAGCGTGTCGAGTCCAAGACGCCAATCTTTTGCGATCAACAGTGCCGCCAGAACCACCAGCAAGAAAAAATCGTTGATCATGGTGACGACACCGGCTGCAAACAAATCGTTCAACGCGTCCACATCGGTCGTCACGCGTGTCACCAGCCGTCCGACGGGACTGCGGTCGAAGTAGCTCATCGGCAACCGTTGCAGATGCGCGAAGATTCCTTTGCGCATGTCGTACATTGTTGCCTGGCCCACGCGCTGCATAATGCGGATTTGCAGGTATTGGGCCAAAAAGTCGGCCACGAGCACGCCCAGGAAAATCAGGCTGAGCCAGCCGATTCCGCGCCACGCCGCGCCTTCCGGCAAAACTTTGTTCATTGCCGGGACGAAATACTTGTCAATTGCGTGCTGGAAAAACCACGGCGGCGCCAGCTCCAGCGGCGTAACGATGGCCACCATGCCCAGCGCGAGCGCGACGCTCCAGCGATACGGCTTCATGTACTGCAAAAGCCGCCGCATCAGGCGCGAATCGTACGCTTTGCCGAGGGCCTCTTCTTCGTGAATGTTGCTCATGCGCGTTCGAGCTCTTCTTCCAACAGTTGCTTCTGATAAAGGTCCGCGTAATAACCGCCGCGTTCCAGCAATTCTTCGTGAGTACCGCGTTCGGCAATTCCGCCGTCCACCAGGACTACAATCTGGTCCGCGTCCTTCACCGTAGAAGTCCTGTGCGAAATCAGAATCGTCGTGCGGCCTTCCATCACGCCGCGCAGCCGCTGCAAGATGCGCTCTTCGGTCTGCGTGTCCACGCTGGAAAGCGAATCGTCCAGAATCAGGATGCGCGGATCGCGCGCCACGGCGCGGGCTATTGCGGTGCGCTGCTTCTGTCCGCCAGAAAGCGTAATGCCGCGCTCGCCGACCATGGTTTCGTATTTTTCAGCGAACGCCTGCACGTCGCCGTCGAGATTGGCGATCTCCGCCGCGTCGCGGATACGCGTTTCGTCCAATTCCGAAAGGCCGAACGCGATATTGCCGCCGACCGTTTCGCCGAAAAGATAAGTGTCCTGCGGAACGAACCCGATGGCGCGGCGCAGCGTTGCCAGCGGCCATTCCCGCAGAGGCTTGCCGTCGAGCAACACGCAGCCTTCCGGCGCTTCCCAAAGACGCGCGACGAGTGCCGCGAGTGTCGTCTTACCGCTTCCCGTTGGCCCAACAATCGCCAGCGTGGAGCCAGCTGGCACGCACAAACTGATGTCGTGCAATACCGTGCGCTTTCCGCTTCCGTTGGCGGATGTCTTGCCATTCGTTGAGCCGCCTGCCAGCGTCGTCGGATACGTAAACGTCAAATCGCGAAATTCCAGTTCGCCTTTCGGCGTCACTTCGGCAGGAATTCTGGCCGCACGATCATCAATATTCGGCTGCGCGGTCAGGATGTAATTCATGCGGCCCATGGAAGCCGCGCCGCGCTGAAAAATGTTGGTCACCCAGCCGAGTGCGATCATCGGCCAGACAAGTTGTGCGAGGTAGCCGTTGAACGCGATTAGCGCGCCCAGCGAAATCTGTCCTCGCAGGAGTTGGTGCCCGCCCTGCCAGAGAACGATTAGAAACGTGGTGCCGATCATCGCCGTCAGCGACGGCATGAACATGCTCCATGTGCGAATCAATTTTATGTTGCGCGCAACGTATTCGCGGTTTGGTTCGTCGAAGCCACGAATCTCTGCATCTTCCTGGGCATACGCACGGATGATGCGCACGCCGGAAAGATTTTCCTGCACCTTCGCGGTCAGTGTGGCGAGCGCCCCCTGAATTTTTTCGTAGAGATCGTGAATGGTTTTACCAAAGAACCAGACGGCAACGGCGACAATCGGCGCGGGCAGGAGCACCCAGATTGTGAGCGAGCCGGAGAGCGTCACCATAACGCCGATCGCAAGAATCATGGTCACAATCGTCGTCGCGCTGTACATGATTCCCGGCCCAAGCACCATGCGCACTGCGTTTAAATCGTTGGTCGCCCGTGACATCAGCTCGCCAGTGCGGTTGCGGACGTAAAATTCCGGCTCGAGCAGCAGCAGCCGCTTTAGCAAATCGTTGCGAATGTCGAATTCAATGTCGCGCGAAACGCCGATGAGAACCCACCGCGCATAAAATGACAGCAGACCCTTGATGATTACGCACGCCACGATGAACAAGCAGTAGATTGCCAGCGTTTGTCGGCTGCTCGGCGCATAGTAGGGAATTAAGCGGCTTAACGTGGGGGTACCTACCATTTCGGGTACGGCAGCGCGGCCCTGTGCCGCGTGCTGGAAAGGAACTGGATCGCCGCGCAATGTGTCCGTGATGACGCCTGTTGCAAGCGGAATCAGGTTGCCGAGCAGGCTCATCAGCACGACGCTGACAAGGCCGAGAACAATGCCGCCGGGATAGCGCTTCAAATACGGTTTCAGGCCGCTCAAATCCTTTTTCGGTTTTGCTTGATTGGCGGCGCTCATTTCAGGTACGACCTCACCGCTCCGAGCGAAGGAGCCTCAGACAAGAAATGTTCGTAGTTGCGGTCGAGCGTTTGATACCGCTTTACTGCCGAATTCCAGCGCACAGCCAGCGGCAAAACGTGCGGGTCATCGTTAACTCTTATTGGCGTCAAATAAAGGTGAAAGCCTTCGACATCGTTTTTTTCAAACTGCACGCGCCAGCCCGCCACTGGGTCGATGGGCGATCCACCCAAATAGCCTTTTTCATTTTTCAGGTGCTCGTCGCAGCGCACAAGCTCGTGCCAGTTGCCGTCGGTTTCTTCGGCAAGCACAGCGCGCGTCACAATCGTTCCCGGAAGATTATTTTTCGGCGTTTTTGGAACCACATTGGCCGCGAGCAATTGCCTGTTTCCGGTTTTCGCCAGATCGCCGAACGTTAACACGGTAGTCTCTTTTCCTAGAAACGCGTCGGCAGCCGACTGGATATCGGGGGGAACGGCCGACTCCGCGGGTTTTGCCGCGGTTTCCGCTGACGGTGGTGTCGACGAGGAGCCGCAGCCTCCTGCGTTTAACAACGCCGCCGCGACCAGGAATATTTCAGGAAACTTTAAGGAACTATTTCGCAATAGACGGGGCACATTCCTCCCCTTACTACAGGACGGAGGAACTTCCCGCTCGTGAGCGTCCCCGGATTGGAGTTGCGAGAATTTCATCAGAGACTGCCTGCTGCCAGCGTGATTTCCACGACTTGGCCGGGTTTGCCTTCTTTCTCGGCTGTGCAAACCACTTCCATGACCTGAGGCACGTCCGGACCCGCCCAGTCGAAGGCGTAGTACAGCAATTCTAACGGTTGGCCGTTCTTCGTGCTAGGACTCCGCGAGTCGGGTTCCCCATAGAGCGCAATGACTTTGGATACAGAATCAAAAGTGGTTAGTCCAAGGCCGGTAGCCAATAGCGGTGGCTGCGTCGGTCCTTTTTCATAGCAGTCGACCACCGCATTAGAGCGATTATCCGCCAGCCGAATAGTTTTAATTCCTCCGGCCGAATCTGTTTCTAGGAAAAGATCGTTCCGATAGCACATGTTGTGCAGAACGAAAGCTCCTTTGTCATTAGGCTGTGGTTCAAGTCGTCTGTAAACTCTTTGCGCGCGTCTCAATGAATCCATACCCGGACGAAGTTTGGCGAGCGTGAGCTCATTAGTTCTTTTCGGAGCCGCCTGCCTACCCGTTTGCGGCGCGGAGTGCGTGTTCAGAACAACGATGAGCGACGCAGTCGCGGCGCTAGCGCAGAGCCAGAATCGCGTCGAGACGCGCTTCAAAGTTTTCCTCCCCTTCGCTCCACAATTCACTCCGTTCCACCGGCAGCGCCAGTTGCACCGCTTCCACCCAATTCATCAAATGTTGGATGTTCTCGCGCGTCTTTGCGGCGTATTCCTTGCGATTGGCTTCCACGCTCATCCAGCTGCGAAACGTTTTTTCGATGGGATGGTCCGAGCCATCGAAGGGATTCGATGCGGCTGCGGGCGCGAGCAGGCCGCCGTGTCCCGTAAACAGATGCTCAAAACCGAGATCGGCAAGAAAATGGCCGTCGGTTGCGGCCACGCCATTGTCATAATCCGGTCCGTGGCAGGTCAAAATCAGCGGCTGTGGACCGCGCTTCCATTTCACAGTGTCTATATCGAATGTCCAGAGATCCCACTTGGCGTGGGCGATGTACGCGGTGTCGGCATTCAGGTGTTGCACAGCAAGCGCCGCGATTTCCGGCGCGCCGTAGGTGCCGTCGTGCACGTCCCACTCGGCGGCAGGAGTTTCGGTGGGATCAATCGCCTGAACGATAAGTTCATCGAAATAAGGCCGCGATTCGGAGAGGGGCGCGGTCGTCAGAAACCGCGCGAACTCCGCAATCATCGTCGCTTCAGAAAAATCGCGCGTCCACACGCGCAGATACGCTCGGTTGGCCATGGATAATCAATTATACCGAGATTCGGTTTGCGGCGCAGGAAGCGCCGCTTTTTCAGGCGTGCGCGTCTTTTGCTTTTGACGGCGCGTCATCAGCAAGTTGCTTCAGGCGCTCCTTCAACGTGTCGCCGAGGCTTTCGAACACTTGTGAGCAGGTCTCGCGCATTTTGCCTTCGGCTTCGTGCGCAATGTTGTTCACCAGGTCGCGCGCTTGCTTGTCCAAAGTGGTTACCGTTGCGACCATCCAGGAGTTTGAAACATTTTCAAGCCGGCTGCGGTACTGCTCTGCCGCCTGATCGCTCAAGCGGGCGTAGTTCTGCAGCATTTCGGCTTGATGTGCTTCGGTCATCTGCTTCCACGATTCCAGCAGCGGCGCGAAGCCTGCCTGCACTTTTTCGCGCGCCTCGGAAATGCCGCCCTCCAGCGTCCCGGAAAGTGCACCGCGGAATCGTTGCAAGAATTCTTCCTGCTCGGCGGTCGTTTGCTGCGCGAGCTCTGCACGGCTAGCCTGCAAATGGGCAAACGAAGCAGCCGCAGTTTCCCGTACGGCGTTGCTGAAGCCGTCCAGCTCTTCGCGGCCGTGGCGCTGAATCTCATCGGTAAACGCGGCGGAAGTCGTGTCCGCAGCTTCCGCAAAAAGAGTCCGCGCGCGATCGAATGCATCGCGAACCACTTCTTCCATCTGCGTTTGCGTGTGTTGTACAAAGCTGCGGCTCGAATGATCCAGCTCGCTCGTGAACACGGCTGAGACTTCGCCCGCCTTTTCGCGCAGTTGATTGCCCGCGTGCTCCACCGCACGCTCGGTCAATCCTATAATCTGTGTTTGCACTTTCTTTTCGTACCATTCGGCGGACTTGTGCATTTCATCCACGGAATGATGGCGCACATCGCCGGCGCGGCCTTCCAGTTCGGTCAGGTTTTGCGCCGTGATTTTTTGCGCCGATTCGTGCAGAAGCTGTTCCACGCTACCAAGATTGTCGCGGAAGCGCGCGAGTGATTCCGCAAACGCTTCGTCAGCAGTGTTTCGAATGCGGTCCTGCTGTAGCGTCATTGCGGCGTCGAGCAACGAACGCCCGCCCGCCAGCCGGTGAATTGCTTCGTTCGTCGCGTGCACGTGCGGCTCGACCGCCGCGCGCACTTGCTCATCGAAACGCGTCAGTGCATCATGGCCCGCCGTTGCGAACGAGAGGTTCACACGCGTGCTTAGCTCTTCGTAGAGCGATTCGCTGCGCCGATGTAATTCATTCCGATGCAGGGTCAGCACGTCATCAAGCTGCGACTGAAATTCGTTCAGCGCCTGCTGCTGCAAACTCGCGACTCGCGGCAAAAATTGATCCAGTTGTTCGATGGTCGCATTAGCATGCGCGATTGCCGTATCCAGTTGCCCGGTTTCTCCCTGCGCCGCTTCGCGCAACTGCAGCAGCTTTTGCTCGACCTCCGCCGCCGCGCGAGCCGCTGCCTCTTGGATTCCGCCCGCGTGCCGCGCCGCTTCGCTTTCCAAATTCTCGTGAAGCTGTGCCAACACTCGGTTTGAATGTTCCTGCAGACTCGCCGCAATACGTTCTTGCGCGGAAACCACTGCCGCATCCGCCGTGCCTTGCAGATGCGCCTGCGCGCCGCCGACCCGCTCTGCGACGTGTTGTTCCAGCGCCGACTTCGCCTCCGCAACAGCTGCGTGCAATTGCTCTCGCGCTTGACCCGTTTCCGCGTTCAAACTCTCTCGGTGCGCGCCCGTGCTTTCTTCTTTTTGCCGCGCAGTCTCTTCAATCGTACGCGCGGCGGATTCCGCCCGCTCCGCAAGCCGCACATCTGTTTCATTCGCGCGTTGATTCAGCCGCTCGCCGGTTTCTTCAAGCTGCTGCAGTAAGCCCGCCACGCGTTCGCTTAACTCCGCGAGTCGCCGATCCTGCTGCATAATTTGCGCTGTGCCGGCCTGCGCAATTCGGTTGGTCAGTTCCTGGGTCACATGTTCGAGCTGTGGCGCGACCCATCCGGGCAAATCGTTCTTTAATCCTTCCGCGGCAGCGGTGTGCGCCGCGCGCGTCCGCTCTTCGGTTTCCTTCTGAATGCGCTCCACGGCGCGGTCGGCTTCATTTGCAACTTCCGCGCGAGCTGCGGCAAATTTCTGTTCCCACTGTTCGAACGCGTCGCGCTGCTCCGCTGCAACGATTTGCGAAACCACTTCGCGCGCCGTCGAATGAATCTGCTGCTTCGCGTCCGCCACGAGCCGCGTTACTTGCCGCGCAAGCTGTAGCGAGGCATCTGTAGTGCTCGTTGGGGCAGGGAACACCCGCACGTTATCCACTCCCGTTCCAGGTCCCACTGCGGGCGGCGGCAGTTCCGTCGCGGGAATTCCCAACTCGTTCTGTAGTGCGACGCTGGCTTCCAGGTCTTTCTCCACTGGCAGGTTCACCATGATTTGGTGCTCGCCCTGCGGATCGAATCCAAACCAGTCTTCCGGCGGAAACGCGATGCCCCACACATTGCCGGGAATTTCAAGCTCAAGCGCCACTTGGAAAAGCTGCCGCACTGTCCTCGGCCGCTGAATCCACGCCACGCGCCCCCGAACCGCCCGAGGTGCCTGGCCGGATTCCGAGTGCGGAATCTCCAGCGACACCCACATATTTTTCAGGACGTAATGTTTCGATTGGAAGCGGCAGCCGTGGCAGTTGATGATCAAGCTCGACGTGCGTTCGACAAAGGGACGCCCGAGCGCATCCACGCCCGTCACCACGAGCGGGACGGCCTGGACGATGCGCGTGCTGCGTCGCTTTCGCAGTTCCGTGCTCGCGTTGATCATGCCCTCTGACACCATCTCAGGGGAATCATCGGCAAGATGGTTGCCAAATTCATCCATGGGGGGGTCGCCGTTATGTGAACTATCCTTCTCTTTTTCTAGGGCTTACGAGGCCTGATTTTTCTCTTCTTTTGCCCCAGCGGCAGCCGACCCGGGGAATAGGAACGTCCATGCTTCTTTTGCTACCCAGATGGGTCCAACTAGGAGATAAATCGGACCTTGAAAGAACGCAGGCTTGTTGCCTTCAATACGATGGCCTAGGAATAATAGTACCCATCCTCCTAGGAAGCTTCCCGCGCCCCAACCCCAATGCCGCAGCACCAGCAACAAGAGCCCCGCGAAAATCATCGGGATCCCAATCGCGTGCAGCAATTTGTTCCAACCTGAGTGATGTTCGTGGTCGTACTGACCCATGTAGTGCGCCAATCCGGCCATAGCGCACCTCCTTGCGGGGACATTCTTCGCAGTAATCGGACTCTATACCGAATTGCGCGAATTATCTAGTGGGGTGTCGGTGGACAAAATTTTGCGGACTCTTCAGCCCGTAACTTTTTTGCGGAGCCACTGCTCTTACAACTCGCGGCGGCCTTCGAGCGCTTTGAGCATCGTCACTTCGTCAGCGTATTCCAGGTCTGCGCCAACGGGAATTCCCACGCCGATACGCGTGACCCGCACACCAAGCGGCTTCAGCAGCTTTGAAAGATAGACCGCAGTCGCCTCGCCTTCCGCGGTTGGGTTCGTCGCCATAATAATCTCTTCGACCGTTCCGCCCTTGAGCCGTTCGATCAGCGATTTGATCCTCAGTTGATCCGGCCCGCGCCCTTGCAGCGGCGAAAGCGATCCGCCGAGCACGTGATACATCCCGCTGAACGTCCGCGTCTTTTCAATCGCCATAATGTTGTGCGCTTCTTCCACCACGCAAATCAGTTGCTTGTTGCGGTGCGCTCCCGTGCAATAGAGGCAGGGGTCGGCATCCGTGATGTTGCTGCACACCGAGCATTCGCGGATTTTTTCTTTCGCGTCGCGAATCGCATCGGCAAGCCTAAGCGCGTCTTCCGATGCGGCCCGCAACAAATGGAACGCAAGCCGCTGCGCGGTTTTTTGGCCGATGCCGGGGAGATGTTTTAGCTCGTCAATGAGACGTTCTACAGGAGCGGCGAAATCAGGCATGTACTCTGTGTAGCACACCCGCGCACCCGGCGCAAACAGCGCTCAGCGGACAACGTACACTTGAATGACATCATTGAAATGGCCAAACTCGAGAAAATCTTTCTTTCAGCCGAATGGCTCCATCTGGCTATTCTGAATTACGTCGTTGATCCCTCTCTTTTGCGCCCTCACGTTCCCAATGGAACGACGCTCGATTCTTTTGATGGCAAAACTTATTTGAGTCTTGTCGGATTCTATTTCCATAAAACAAAGTTATTCGGAAAAATCTCCGTGCCTTTCCATTCTGAATTTGAGGAAGTGAATCTTCGCTTCTATGTTCGCCGCCAGGTGGACGAGGTAGTCCGCCGTGGCGTCGTCTTTATCAAGGAAATTGTTCCTAAGCCTGCCATCGCTCTTACCGCGCGAGTGATCTACGGCGAGAACTACGTGTCCCTTCCTATGAAACACAAAGTCGCTCTCGGCGTCGACAAAACGGAAGTTGCGTATTCGTGGAAACAGTATGGCCAGTGGTCTCGGCTTTTCGCCCGTTCCACAGGCGTGTCTAAACAGCCCGCTGAAAACAGCCTGGAGCAATACATCACCGAACACTATTGGGGTTACTCGCGCCAAAAGCTCGGGCGCACGCTCGAATACCATGTGACGCACATCCCATGGCGGGTATGGAGCACTTCCAGCGCCGGATTCGCAGGCAACGCCGCCGAACTCTATGGCAGCGAATTCGGCGAAATCTTGCTGTGTCAGCCGGATTCTGCGTGCATTGCGGATGGGTCTCCAGTGAACGTATACACAGCAACGGAACTCAGATAACGACCAAATAGGCTGTCGAATCGCACACACAGAGTGGCGTCTAGCCCACAAACCAACAATCTACCATCTCCGCTAAAATCCCTATTTTCAATGGGTTGATTTCGGCGGGACATTTGCTCCTCGATTGACCAGCAGTTGCCGAGGAGTAAGGATATGCACCGCAAATTGGATTGGAAAGCCGAACTGGACAAAAAAGAGCTGAAATACGGCGTCCTTCTTCTATTGCTATACCTCGCCGCCATCATGATGGCCACGGCGGGCTGCTCGCGCCACCCTCTGGCGCAGCCCGACCATGCCGCAGGAATCATTAAGCCAAAGTTGCCCATTACGAAGACAACAAACCCTGTGCCCGCTGCTCCTGACCTGTCCGCGCGTGTGTTTTCCGGTCGGCAGCTCACCATCGAAAAGCATGCACAAAGAAAAGAAACTTCGCGGCATTTTGACGACGACGTTTACGGCGTTTCCTTCGATTTTCCGAAAAGCTACGACTTGCACGAAGGCGATTTGCCGGACATGGATCGAGGCTTGGGCTATCTTGGCAAAATTCCCATGGAGTTTTCGGCGCCAGGCGGAGTGCGCCTCGCCACCATTGAAGTTCCGCGCAGCGCGCATCCCGGCACCGATTTTGTAAACGCGTTTTTCACCGTGAGCGTTTTTCCAAATGTCACCGCAGCGCAGTGCGCCGAATTTCGCTCAGCCGAAGACAGCGGCGCTCCAAGTCAAATCCGCAAAATTGACGGCATCGAATTTCGCGCGAAGAAAGAAAGCACCACTGCGAGCATGCATCAATATTCCGGCACGTATTTGCACGGCTATGCGGAAGAATCTTGCTACGAAATTGGCTACGGCATCGCCACGGCGGGCTACGGCGCAATGGATGGCATCAAGAAAGTGAACAACCAGGCCGCCCTGCAAAAGCTTGAAAAAATCCTCGATTCGCTAACGATCAATCCGCCGCAGAATGAAGTATCAGGGAACTGAAATAAGTTACGCAGTCGCAAGCCGCAACTGGTTTTCGAATTCCGAACACGCAGTGTATTCAATGTGCAGCACGCGCCGTGGGTGCGCCGATTGTGATTTCGAGGATGCGTGAGCAATGAGAGGTCGCATCGCCACAACTCCGCCTTTGCTCACCGTACATTCAATGGAATTGATCCGAGAATCGAGGTCCTGCAATTCCATATCGGTGAGCACTCCGCTCGTGTGCGTCCCAGGCAGGACACGGAGCGGTCCGTTCTCTTCAGTCGAGTCATCTAGGTGCATACGCAGCGCCAGAATTTGTTCCAGCGCGAGAGTAGGAGCGTGAGCATAGGTCACACCCTCTTTAACCGACCATGGTCCCCAGCCCAAAGTCTCGCGCTTCTCGCGAAGGGGCAGCGCCGTGTCTTGGTGCCACACCACAAGCCAGTTTGAGTTAGCGGACTTGTCGAAGAGTGTCGCGCGAAAGGGAAGTGCTCCCTGCCCAAGAACTTCTTGAGCGAATCGAAGCACTCGTGCGTCGCGTGCAACGCGTTGCACACATGGTTGATTCAGGATGTGCCGGGCTCCAGCACGGCTCCGCTTCAATTCCGCGCCATTCAACTCAGCGAGAACGCAGTCCGCTTCTTCCGCAGCAATCACATTCGGAACAATTGCGTATCCGTCCGCTATGACCGAATGTCGAAATGCAGATTCAGAATGCAAACTGATTCTTGGCAGGGAACTAAAACAATCCGGGAATTTTCAATCCGGAGATGCCGGGCACATTGCCGGCAAGACTCTTCATTTGATTGGCGAGCTCTTCATCCACGCGCCGCGAAGCTTCATTTACCGCCGCGCGCACCAGGTCCTGCAGCATCTCCTGGTCTTTCTCCGCAAAGACCGCTGGCTCGATCTTCACTTCGAGCACTTGTTTCTGCCCGTTCATCTTTACGGTGACCATGCCGCCGCCGGCCGAAGCCTCAACCGCTACCTGGTTCACCTGCCGCTGCAAGTCTTCCTGCACCTGCCGCAATCGCGTGAGCATCTGCTGGAGAGCGCCGACTTCCATGGTTGATCACCCCTGCAGTCTTTAATTCACCGGCCGCTTTACTTCGGAAATTTTTCCTCCGAAGCGTTGCAGCATGGATTTCACCATCGGGTCGCGTTCAAATTGCGCTCGCAGTTCTTGCGTGTTTGCCGTTTGCGGCGCAACACTTCCCGCGACATTTTCGATCTTAGCACACACGCGAACCGACCGACCTAGTACTTTGCTCGATGCGATACGCACCCTCTCGAGCGATTCACGTCCCTCAATCATTTCCGCGAACGACCGTTTGTCCGTCGCAAAATAAATTCGCAATTCCGCGCCGTCGAGTTCCCAGCGATGTCCGTGCTCGACGAGCTCGCCCAAGAATTTCTGCTGCGCTTGAATCGTTGCGCGAATTTCCAGCACTTGCTCTTCACTCAAACCTAGCGCTGAAACTTTTGCGCTTTGTGTCTCAATACTCTTTGCTGGTACGCCGGCACTTTCGCGCACGGGCTCAGCCACTTCGCGCGATGGGGCAAAATTGGGAACTGAGCTTTTTGGCGCGACGCTCTCCGGCTGTGCTGCCGAAAAAGATTCGGGTATCGCTGGTGCGCTCTCGCGTGGTGCAGGAGAAAATGCTCCCGCCGCAGCTGCATTGGCCATCCCGCGTTTTGCAGAAGCAACTGGTCCAGCAGAAACTGCGCTCCGCGCGGCGCTTACCTCGCCGCTCCCCGAGCCGCCGCGCAACTCCGCCATCAACTCTTCAAGCGGCGCCAGCCGTCCCGCATTGATCAATCGCAACAATCCCATCTCCAGATGCACGCGCGGGTCTGGTTTCCTCCGCAAATCATCATCCGTTTGCAGCAATATCTGAAAAAACCGCGTTAAGTCCTCTTCACTAAAGAGCGCAGCAGCTTTCGCAATCGCCGGCCGCTGATCCGGCGTTGCCGCGATCAAATCCGAATCCGCGCCGCTCACACGCGCAATCAACAAATTGCGAATATGCCGCACCGCCTCTCGGCAAAAATGCTGCAGGTTGCGGCCTTCTTTTTGGAACGTGTGCACAAGCCCCAGTGCACGCTCCGCGGAGCCAGCCGCAATCGCCTCCACTAGTTCGTTCAGAGCGTCTTCCGGCACAACGCCAAAAAGCTCGCGCGCAGCTTTGTCTTCAATCGTGTCCCCGCAATACGCGCGCGCCTGTTCCAGAAACGACAGTGCATCGCGCAAACTACCTTCCGCCATCCGCGCAATCACACTTACCGCCCCGGTATCAATCTTCAAATCTTCCTTGCCGGCGATTTCTTCAATTCGACCGGCAATTTCGTTGAACGTCAGCGCACGAAAATGAAAGTGCTGCGAACGCGACCGGATCGTATCCACTAAATCTTCCGGCTGCGTTGTCGCCATCACAAAAATCACGCGGTCGGGCGGTTCCTCGAGCGTCTTCAGTAGCGCGTTCGAAGCCTCACCCGTAAGCATGTGCGCTTCGTCCAGAATCACCACTTTGCTGCGCGCAGCCGCCGGCGCATAGCGCACCATGTCCCGCAGCTCGCGAATCTGGTCAATGCCGCGATTCGAAGCCGCGTCAATTTCAATCACGTCGAGCGAACTCCCCCCTGCAATCTCTTTGCACGAATCGCACACTCCGCAGGGCTCGGTTGTCGGACCGTTTACGCAGTTCAACGCCTTCGCAAGAATTCTCGCCGCGGTGGTTTTCCCTACGCCACGCGCTCCGGAAAAAATGTACGCATGCGCCACACGATTGTTTTTGATCGCGTTCGCCAGCGTTTCTGTTACGTGCTCTTGTCCGACAAGATCCCGAAATGTTTGTGGGCGGTATTTCCGTGCGATGACTTGATAGGCCATAGGTGGAGAGTGTGCAGTTCCTACCGACGACTGGCAACTGATTACTAAAAAAATGTTCGGTGCGAGGAACCTCGGGTGATCTGCGGCACCCGAGGCGTTCCCGGTACCGTTGCTCCCTTCCGGGCCTGGCGGGGTTCGCGGGACCTCGTTGCACAGAGCCCGAAGTTCCACGCTCCGGCAGTCGCGCGACAAACAGTGCGCAACTGCAGAAGAAAATTCTAGCACAGCGCTGCGAACATGAACAAAGCCGCTTCAGCGCGACAACAAGCCGGAGCCTTTCCCGTTCTAGAAACATTTCCCAAATCTTCTGGACGCAAAATCAAAATCAAGTACTCTAGAAACGGATGGATTTCCTCCACCATCCGCCCCGGTTCAGACCGGGGTCCGCAACGCCAGCGGCACACCCCACGTCACGGGGACGACCTGTGCGCACAGTGCAGGCAGGAGGAATTTTCCATGAAAGCAGTTCGCGTTCTTTTGGTTGCAGCACTCGCCGTGTCTCTCGCCGCTCCCGCCGTTTTTGCGGAGCCCCGCCAGCTTTTGCAGGGAACCCAGATTCACCTGCAATTGCTCACCGACATTAGCACCAGCTCCTCCAAGAATGGCGATCCCTTCATGGCCATCGTCACCGAACCCGTCGCCATCGGCGATCAAATGGTTCTTCCCGCAGGCACGCGCGTCAACGGAATCATCACCATGATTAACAAAGCGCGCCGCTTTTCCATTTTTCGCGGCGAAGCCTACATGAACCTCACGTTCCGCTCCGTCGAAATTGATAGCCGCCTTATTCCCGTTCAGATGAGCCTGCTCTCGCTCGAAAAGCCTTCGAATGAAGGCGATGGCCGCCGCCGCAAGGACGTAAAAATCACCGAAGGCCAGGTTGTCGAACAAAAACACGACATCAAGGGCGACATCGTTGCCGGGACTATCGGCACCGGCGGCGGCACCCTTGTCGGCGCGGTCTTCAGTCAGGCGGCTCGCGGATTTGGCATCGGCATCGCTGGCAGCGCCATCTATGTTGTCGCGCGCAAGGGCAAGGAAGTGAATTTGCCCGCCAAGACCGGAATGCTCGTGCGCATGGACAGTACCATCACCGTCCCCGGCGCCACGGCGGCGAACGCCAGCTACACTTCAAGCCGCTAAGCTGAAGCGCAATCTTGCCTCTGGGGGGCGCGCCTCACCGCGCCCTGAGTCTTTCTCTGCGCCCTTTGCGCCTGTGGAGGCGATGCGCGCCACTCTTTGAAAACAATTTTCTCAATCTTTCAAATCACTTCTTTCGATTGACGCTCCCCGCGCCCTCGCGTTACCCTACCGCCTCATGATTTCTGGCTGTCCACCTCATCTTCCGCCTGTAATTTTCGTCACCAGACCTCTCGAGGAGATTCATGTTGACCGAACTGCGTAATTTTCTGTCGTTGTCTTATGACGAGCTTGAGCAGCTCAACCTCAAAGCTAAAGAGCAGCGCCAAAACCGCGTCGCGCCCCACAAAATTCAGGAAGAACGCATCAAGTATCTTTCCGACGAGAAGCGCATCAAGGCCGTTACGGTCCTCTTCAGCGACCTCGAAGGCCGTTTGCACATGCTCGATTACGACAAGAAGTTTCTTGTCAAGAGCTGGGACAACCTCACCTTCGACGGCTCTTCCATCCGTGGTTTTACCGCGCAGCGCGAAAGCGATCTTCGCCTCGGCATGGATTGGGGCGCCTTTTATTGGGCGCCTGCCGATGTTTTCGGCTCCGGCAAGGTTCTCGTCTTTGGCGAGGTGATTGACAAGGACGGCTCGCCTTACAGCGCCGACATTCGCGGCGCGCTTAAGGGCTACGCCGAGGCCCTCCACAAGAAGGAAGGCTATACGCTCAACGCGGCCAACGAAATCGAAGGGTTCCTCTTCAAAGGTGAGAACGCCGAACGCCACTATCACGAAACCCACAAATTCGAGTATGTGAATACCGGCGGCTACTATCACTCACTTCCCAGCGATCCGCTCCGCACCTTCATTGACACCACCGCCGAAGTGCAGCGCGCCATGGGGTTCCAGAACGAAAAAGACCATCCTGAAGTCGCTCCGTCACAGTTCGAAATCAACTATGGCTACGGCGAAGTTGTCGCGGCCGCCGACCAGATTCAACTTTATAAATTGATTTGCCGCCAGGTCGCCACCAAGATGGGCCTCACTGCGAGCTTCCTGCCCAAACCCGTGGTCGGAGTCAACGGCAGCGGCATGCACACCAACGTTTCTATCAGCGAGGGCGGCAAAAATCTCTTTTGGGATCCCAAAGGCGAAGAAAAACTCAGCAAGCTCGGCTGGTCTTTCTTGGACCGCATTCTCACCCATGGCAACGACATTTGTTTGCTGCTCAATCCCAGCGTAAATGCCTACCGCCGTCTCGACCCCCATTTTGAAGCGCCCAACCAGATCAAGGCTTCGCCCGTGGATCGCGGCTCGATGATCCGCATCCCCATCGGCAATGAGAAAAGCATGCGCGTTGAAGTGCGTTCCGTCGCGCCGGACGCCAATCCTTACCTCGTGATGTACTCCATCTTCAAGTCGGGAATCGACGGTGACACCGCGAAAATCAAAAATCTCCGCCAAGCGGAGCGCTATCTTCCGGACAACATTTACACCGCCATAGAAGATTTCGAAAAGGCAGACTGGGTAACCAAGCTGCTCGGTGCGGATGTCAAAGCCCGCTACTCCGATCTCAAACGCGCTTCCGCCGACCGCTGCCCCCGTGCCCTGGGCACTTTCGTCAAAGCACAGGAAGTGCAGTACCACCACGAGGTTTACAATCAGTTCCTTTGGAATCTTTTTTAGACAGCTTGCAGGACTCAAGCAAAAAGCCCCGAATTCCTTTTCGGGGCTTTTTTATTTCAGGCTCATGTTTTGGCGCTCAGTTGCCCACCAACGCCTCCTTTGCAATTAATCCGAACCCCTTCGATTTCGCGTCCTGCGCCAGCGCTCGCAAGGTACTGTTTCCTTCCGCGTTCTTTCCGTTATTCATTTGTAATTTCCCCATCGCAAGCCGCGCCTCAAAGGCAACTTGCGCCAATCCATTTTTGCGCGCCCCCAGCTCAACGCTTTTAAGCTTCGCAACGCTTGCGCTCAAGTTGCTCGCCGTTGCTCCCGCTTTCACTTCAGTGATCGTCGCTTCGAGTTCGACGATTTTATCGCTGGCTTTTTTCGCAAGTTCGACTGCTAGTCGGCTTTGCGTTAGTGCGTTTGCATTGTCTCCCTGTGACAATAGAATCTGGGCCAGAACCGATCGGCCTCCTGCTTCACCGTCTTCATCTTTCTCCAAGATAAGTTCTGCGATAGCGGCTTCCACCAATTCCTTGGCGTCTTTGGCTCGCCGTTCGTCCAGCGCCAGCGTGGCCAGCGAAATTCGCAGGTAGGCCGCGTCACTTTTCCGTTTCAGTTCATCCTGAATGGCAAGTGCCTGCTCGTAACTCTGTCTGGCCGCCGTCAAATTTCCCCGCGTTCTTTCCACGTCGCCCTGATTCGCCAGTGTCCGTGCAAGGTCGCCCTTGTCCGCCATCTCTTTTCGCAGCTTTAAAGATTCCTCGCAACTCTGCAGAGCCTGCGCTACTTCGCCCGCTTGCAAGGAGTTGGCACACAAGTTGTTCAGCGCCCTCGCTTCGGTCTCCTTATCTCCGATCTCCTTGGTCAGGGCAATCGCTCGCCGATACATTTCGCTGCCAGCCTTGGCATCACCTTGTAGATAGAAAATTAATCCCAAAGTTTGCTGTGCCAAGGCAACCGAGTTTTTGTCGCCTCTTTCCTCAGCAATCTCGATGCTTCGCCGATAAGAAGACTTGGCTTTCTCCAAATCCCTCTCCTGATACTGAATGTTCGCCAGGTTCAGCTGAGCCCCGGCTTCGTCCAGCTTGTCCCCAATCGCTTGAGATATGGTGAGTGCCTGTTCGTAAAGCGGCTTCGCGCTCGCGTTATCTCCTGCCTTCCAGTAAGCGTTTGCCACTTCATTCGTCGCTCGAGCCAAACCAAGCTGATCGCCCGCCTGCCGGTTTAGCGTGCGCGCTTCTTCACACATCGGTTTTGCCCGATCTGTCTGTCCAATGTTGAGAAGCGCCCAGCATTGCTGGATTCGTGCCCTTGCCAGCAGCAATCCTGCTTTTAACGTCTGCGCTTTCTCCGCTGCCGCGGTCGCCGCGGTCAGTTGCTCTGGATGATTTCCCAGTGAATCTTGGGCGTCCGCGGTTGCCAATTCGACGCGTGCTGCCAATCCGAGAGACATCGTTTTTTGTCGAACTTGCGATAGCGTCGTCAACGCGGCTTGTGCTTTGCCGCCGTTGGCCTGGCTTCTCGCTAGCAGCAATCCGTACTCCGGTTCATCTCCGTATAGCGTCCAAAGTTGCGCATACTGCTGATTTGCTTTGTCCCAATCGCGCGTCATTTCGTAGTAACGGCCGGTCACCAATCCTTTTCCCTCGGAGGAAAGCTTTTCCACGAGTTCAAAGGCTTTCTTGGCTTCCTCTTGGGCCTTCGCTTCAAACCCGAGATCGGACCATGCCTCAGCCAGCGCTCCGTGCGCTTGCACGAACTTTGGATCAGCGGCAACAGCCCTTTCCAGCAGCTTCGCCGCACCCAACAGGTCAAACATGCTTTGTTTTTCTCTCGCCTCAGAAAAGAATCGCAGCGCCTCGGCATTCGTGCTAAGGGAACTGTCCAAGCGGGCTTCCTCCGCTGGGCTCAGTTTGACGCCTAGTTTTTGGCGGAAGAGCTTGCCAGCTGCCGCTGCCATTTCATTGAGATTTGCTTCTGTGCCGGGCCGCTGTACGGAGCCGAAGCTCTCTCCGTTTTTCAGTCTCACCAGATGCGCATTCCAGTCCACTTTCGCAGGACTGGCCGATGCATCCCTTCTGTACGATCCAATCACTAGAACATCGCAGCCCAAATATTGCCCGATTTTCGTCAACTCATCTTTGCTTGGCGCGGCATCCTCGCGTAGCCCGAGGTTTTTCTTCATCTCGTCCACCTGACTCGGAGAGATGAAGCGCAAGTCGTCCGTGTCCAGTTGGGACCATAAATTTTCCGAGAGTGTCTCGCCAATAAGGTTCGAGGTCTTCTTCTCCGAAAGATCCTGAAATCCCAGCACAGCCACCGAAGTTCGAGCCTGCCCGCTCGCAGGCGCCGCAATCGCATCCGAATCTTTCGGAGCGCGCCTGCCGAACGCGAAGTATCCGCCTGTCGCCAACAGCAGAGCCAACGCAGCTGCGGCAACCGGCTTCATTGACGTGGAAAAACTGGCAGCTCGCTGTTTGGGCAAAGCTATCGTCGGGTCGCGCAACGCAATGGCAACATCTTCAGTACTGGCGAATCTGTTTTCCGGCTCCCGTTCCAGACATCGCAGAATCACTTCTTCCCAGCGCTCTTCAAGTCCCGGAACGATCTCGCGCGGTGATGGCGCCGGAGCAGTCAACCGTTTCAACGCCATGGAAATTGCCGTCTCGCCTGAAAACGGAAATTTGCCGGTTACCATTTCATACAGCACAATTCCCAGCGCATATACGTCTGTCGCAGGCGTAATCTCCCCATTGTTGAGTTGTTCGGGTGCCATATACGCCGGTGTCCCCAGCATGTCCAATGAACCTGTTAGCGATTCGCCTCCTGAAATCGCTGAACGCGCCAACCCGAAATCCGTCACAACAACGCGCACGCCGCTGGAGTTACCCTCCAAAGGAATCAGAATCACGTTGCTGCTCTTGAAATCCCGGTGCACCACGCCTGCCTTGTGCGCGGAATGCAGCCCCGCCGTCATTTGCTCCACAAGTGGCAGCGACTCCGCGGTAGTCATCTGCCCCTGCTTGCGAATCCGTTGCTCCAGTGTTTCGCCGCGGAGTAGTTCCATGCTGACGATTAGCGTTTCGCGCGGGTTGCCATCGGCGCCGGTCTCTTGGTGGCGAAATACGTCAAACGTTCGACATACATTGGGGTGGGTTACTCTGCGCGCCAATTGGATCTCTCGCTTGAAGCGCTCGAGAGTCTGTTCCTTGTGTGCCAATTCAAATCGCACTGTTTTCAGCGCAACGCGTTCGTTCAGCTCGGTGTCCAGCGCTTCATACACTTCGCCCATCCCGCCGCGCGCGATGAATCCAACAATTTCAAACCGATTTGCAAGAATTTGACGGGGAAGAAACGCCGCTTCTGTTGAATATGCTCGTGGTGTTGCGGATATTTCTCCGCTCAGGGTGCGCTCAGCATCACCCTGCGATCCCGCGTCCGGCGCAGGCTGGTCCGGCCTCGACTTCGAATCATTCATCCAATTTCACGCAAAGTGCGCACATTATGCCACGGCTGGGCAGGGAACCGTTTCGAATGTAATTTCTACGGAAATTGGCCTAAAGATTACGGTGTGCAACCAAGGTTCACCTTTGCGCAACGATTTGCAGATTCTTTGACTTTTCTTTAGCCTGTGGAAAACGTAAGTCGCGCAGACTGAGTTGCTTGGCCT
>Ga0137397_10000561_pt1 | contig 25568 bp, 20 predicted proteins | sample czorhiz116metaG_FD_106658 | JGI IMG/M metagenome (GOLD analysis project Ga0137397, IMG submission 106658) | Vadose zone soil microbial communities from Angelo Coast Range Reserve, California, USA - czorhiz1.16 metaG | ecosystem: Environmental > Terrestrial > Soil > Vadose zone | place: USA... | reverse complement strand
TCGTCGACGCGTTCTCGACGGCGGCGATCGGCGCGGGGATCGGCCTGTCGCCCTATGTGGATCTCGGCGTGGCGCTGGCGGGCGTGCTCGCCTACCTCATCCTCTCGATCAACATCTATCTCGAGTCCCAAGCCTTCGGCGTGTTCCGGCTGGGGTACAGCCGGATCGGCCCGACCGAAGCTCGGATCGTCCTCGTCGCTGGCAACATCGCGCTGGCGCTGAGCGGGCCAGGCGCGACCGTCGCGCCGGTCGCCACCGGCGCGGCGGCCGCGCTCGTCGTTGGAATGTTCGTGATGGTGGCGGTGCGGATCGGCCGCAACCTGTCCCAGCTCGCGCGACTCGAGCCGCCCCCGCCCCCGCCTCCGCCTCCCCCTCCGCCGCCCTCAGTCTACCGCCGCACCGCGTTCACGGCGGCCAGCGCATCCACGTACCCCGCCCCCACTTCCCACAGCCCGTAGCCCGGGAGCGGACGCGCCGTCTGCGTGAGGACCGACGCGATCTGATCGGGCTTCAGCTGCCCGCCCGCCGCTTCCTGCATGAGCGCCACCACGCCCACGACATGGGGGGTCGCCATCGAGGTGCCGGACGCGCAGGTGTAATACTGCTCGTTCGCGGTGCTGATGGCGCAGCTGCTCGTCAGATCGAAGTCGTGGTTCGCGTCGCTGCCGTTGAGCACCGTGCCGGTCGAGGCGCGCGTGGATACGATGTGCACGCCCGGTGCCGTGACGTCGGGATGGTACATCGGATCACCGGGGATCCCCCGCGACGAGAAGTCGGCCAGGATCGGGGCTCGGTTCTGTGCGGTCTGATCGGCGCAGTGGATTGCGGAGTTGGTCGGATCGGGCAGATTCTTGCACCCCGCCGCGACGCCGATCACCCAGGGCGCCACGCTGTAGGGGTTGAGCGTGTTCTCGCCCGGGCCGTCGTTCCCGGCGGCGAACACGACCGTGATGCCCTTGCTGGCCACTTTCTTGCTCGCCTTGTTGATCGGATCCTTGGGATCGAACGCACCGCTCGTTCCCCAGGAGTTGTTCACGACCTTGATGTTGTAGGCCTGCTGGTGATCGAGGATGTAGTCGAAGCCCGCCAGCGCCCAGAAGATGAACAGGACGTCGCCCGTCCCGATGCCGATGAGCTTCGCCCCCGGCGCGACCCCCGTGTAATAGCCCCCGGACGCCGCGCCCAGACCCGCCGCGATGCCGGCGACGTGCGTGCCGTGGCCCACCGAGGTCTCGCTGTTGGGCAGGTTCTCCACGAAGAGCGTCGCCGCTTTCGCGGGCTTCTTGAGCGAGCCCTTGAACGTGAACAGATCGGTGAGGTTGACGATCACCTTGATGTTCTGGACCGTCTTGTCGGGATAGTGCAGGTCGGGGTTGTACAGCCCGTCGATCCCCGAGTCGAGGATGGCGATCCCGACGCCCTTCCCCGTGATGCCCGATGCGTGGACCGCATCCGCTCGGATGGTCGGGACGCTCTCATGCAGCATCGCGGAGTACCGGAGCTGCTTGTTCGCGTACACGCCCTGCACGCCCGGCAGCGCGCTGATCGCCGTGATCTCGGCCGGCGTGGCGAAGGCGGCCACGAGGTCCAGGTTGTTGAACTGGATCACCCCGGAGCCGACGTTCATGATGGCCGCGCTCATCGCATCCGACGTGGTCGCCGTCTCGTCGTAGTTGACGATCACCACCAGCCTGTCGCTCGGCGTGACGGTCGCGAGCGCCGCCGTGAGCGCGGGATCGACGGTGCGGCTCGGTGCCGCGGGTTCGCGCTGCGAGTCGCACGCCGCGCCGGCGAGCAGCGCGGCGGCAAGTAGCCAACGTTTCATTGGAATCCCCCTCTGTGATGGACCCCCACCGGAAAGTGCCGCAGCCGGTTGGCGTGGGGCCGCAAGAGAGGTGCCGTGCGCTGCTATGCTTTAGCGACAGGCCACGTGTGGCGGAGACGCAACGATCCCGTGTAGCGGGTGCCCCCACATCGGCGCTTCTGGTTGGCCCAGCGAAGCAACGAAGGCGCCATACACGGCCTTCGACCAAAACCCACGGCAGCTTTCGATCTGCTTGAGCGCCGCCCCGCGGGAGAAGGCCGGCCGGTAGGGACGCGCGGTGGTGAGCGCGTCGTAGACGTCCGCGATCCCCACGACTTGTGCGGAAAGTGGGATCTCGTCGGCCCGCAGGCGGTCCGGGTATCCCGTGCCATCGTAGCGCTCGTGGTGCCAGCGGATGATGGGCTTCAAATCCCAAGGGAACTCGACACTCGCGAGGAGCTCGATCCCCCAGATCGGGTGCATCTGCACCACCTCGAGCTCGTCGCGTGTCAGCGGGCCGGGCTTGCTCAGGATCTCGTGCGGCACGCGCACTTTTCCCAGATCGTGGAGGTAGGCGCCGAGCCGAAGTGTCGTTTGGGCGTGCTCGTCCATCCCGAGCGCCCGGGCCACGGCCACGCCATGGCGCGCCACGCGCTCGCAGTGGCCGAAGGTGTAGGGGTCGGCGGACTCGATGGACTGGCCCCACTCGCGCACCACCGCGAGGTAGGTGGCCTCGAGCTCGGCCATTTTGCCATCGACATGGACCAGCTCGCGGCGCGCGTCGAGCCGCCCGAACAGGCGATGGGCGGCGTTGAGCAGGCTCAGCGCCTCCTGGTTGCGCCCCATGGCTTGGTGAAGCAGGGCCAGCTCGCGCGAGGCCTCCGCCTCGTTCAAGACTGCGCCCGCACTCACCGCCAGCTCGATCGCCGACCGCAGCCGCGCCTCGGCGAGCGCGGGCCGGCCGGTCTCGCGGAACACCATGCCGAGGACGCGATACGCGTTGGCCTTGTCGCTGAGCGCGTCGAGCCGATCAAACGTGACGAGCGCGGCCTCCGCGTTGCGCCGCGCGTCTTCGTAACGCTCCCGCACGAGATGCACGTCGGCGTGGTTGACCAGGCACAGTCCCTGGAGGTGCACGTCGCCCGCGCGCTCGGCGATCTCGTAGCTCTGCCGGAAGTAGCGCTCCGCTTCGTCGAACTGCTGGAGGTCCGCGCTCGCCATGCCGAGGTTGTGATAGGCGATCGCGCAGCCATGCTCGTCGTTGGACGCGCGATATGCCTCGAGGGACCGCCCGTAGCGCGCCACCGCTTCGTCGAAGTCGCCTTGGATGTTCGCGAGGATGCCGAGGTTCTGCTCAACCCGTGCGCGCAGCTCGCGACTCTGCCCACCCAGCTCCAGGGCGCGGAGGAAATTCTCGCGGGCATCGGCGACGGCGTCCGTCTCCAGGTCGATCCCGCCGAGCGTGTTGAGCGCTTCGCCCGCGAGCACGGTGTTACCGGCCTGGAGCGCCACCGCGTGGCTGCGGCGGCACAGCCCGCGCGCGTCGGCCGAGTCGCCCCGGCGGTGGCGCACGATGGCGAGGCGCCGCAGCGCCTCGGCCAGCAACACGTATTCTCCCGCGGGCTCCGCCGCGGCGATCGCCGCTTCGTACGACCCGATCGCCTCGGGAATCCGGGCCGCCCGCTCTCGGGCGCGAGCTTCGTGGAGCAGCTCCGCCGCGGTCACCAGGCGACCGCATAGTTGGAGAAGTGATCGACCCGCCCGGTGACCCTCTTAGAGAACAGGTTGTCGATCGACAAGAGGTACCAGAGGATGTCTAGCCCGTCGCCGACATACGCGACCCGCTTCGGCAGCAACCGGCCGAGCAGGTTGCAGTTCGCGTAACTCATCGTGAGATACGCCGACCGCTGGAACCTCAGCCCTGCCGGCTGGAACCGGACGGCGTTCACCCCGCGGCCCGTCACCAGGGAGCCCGTGATCGTCACCGGGGAAGACAGTGCCCCGGCGGGGACCGTGAGCGTGTGCGGTCCGACACTAATCGTGCCGCCCGCAGACCCGATCGTCTGGGTCGCCGAGGCGTACGCGAGGTTGGAGCATTGCAGCAGCCCCGTCGCCCCGAGGAGGCCCCCGATGAGCGATGCCTCAGGAGGGGGAGGGGCCGTTTCGGGAGCGCTGATGAGGGCGCGGTCGCTGCACCCGGACACGATCAGCGCGACCACCAGCAAACGCAGGGCCTTCATGATCTCACCTTTCTTCATGGTTTCTCTTACTCCTGTGGGGCACGGTCGCCCGAACGTCCTCGTTGTACGTCATCACGCCGGCCTGCATGCGGTCCCGTCATGCGTTCACTCTCCTGCTTTGCAACCAGGAGGTCCGGTATCGCCAGCAACACGTCGAGCTTCTGGATCTCCACCTTCGCCCCCAGCCGGTCGAACGTGGCGCGGGCTGTCTGCGCCATCGGTTTCGCCGCGGCGACATCTCCCAGGAGTGCCAGCAGGTGCGCGAGATCGCGCTGGGCACCGGCGACGAGCAGCGGCCGCTCCTGCTCCGTCGCGCGGGCGATCACCGCGCGGAGCATGTCCTCGGCCTCTCGCGTCTTCCCCGCGGTGCCTAGCGCCACGGCGAGGATTCGCAGGTCCTCGGTCTCGAGAGCAGCGTTCTGCAGCTCGCGGTGCACCGCCAGCGCCCGCTCCGCGTCCCGGATCGCGAGCTCGGGCTCACCCCGGATGACCCGGATCTCAGCCCGTCCCGCAAGCGCCTGAGCCTCGAGCGCCCGGTCGCCCAGCCGCTGGGCCTTCCCCAGCGCCGCATCGGCGGCCCGCATCGCGCGGTCCAGCTGCCCCTGCTCGCGGTACGTGATCCCGAGGTTGTGCTGCGACTCGATGATGCCGCGGTCGTGGTGGGCCTTCTGGTACGCGGCGATCGCGCGGGTGTACGCTCCGACGGCCCGGGTGTAGTCCCCCTGCATGTTGGCGATGATGCCGAGGTTGTTGGCGCATCGACCCACGCCGGCCATGTCATGATCCTGCATCGCCTTTTCCTGCGCCCGCGTGAAGAAGTAGGTAGCCTCGCTGATGCCGCCCCGCTCCAGCGCGATGGCGCCGGAGACGTTGAGTGCCCGCCCTTCCAGCTTCCGATCCCCCAGCATACGCGCCCGCAACTGCGCGACCATGGCCCACTGCTGGCCCAGGTCCAGCCGGCCCAGGTGACTGTGTGCGATGCCACACAGGAGGGTGAGCATGGGGGACTGCTCGAGCTCGTCCGGCGAGCGCTTACTCAGGTAGCTGAGTAGCTCGGCATAGCGCCCGGCATCGGCCAACTCCTGCGCCGCATGGAGCGGCGCGAGCGACCCGCGCAGCTCGGCCGCGAAAGCGTCGTCCCAGCCCTGAGCGGCCAGATCGCGCATTTCGCCCTCGGCGCCGAGGCGCGCGAACATGGCCCGCGCCGTCCGCGCGACCGCATGGGCCTCGGTGTCCCGCCCGGTGCGGCGCAGGACCCCGCTCAAGTCCCGGGTCGCTTCCGCCAACAGCTGAGCCCGCCCGTGCGGCTCAGACCGCGCGATCACCTCGCGCAGGACTCGCTCCGCGGCCGCCGGCTGGCCCTCGGCCACCAACAGCGACGCCGCGACCCGCAGGTCCTCGGCTTCTCCGACCGTATCGCGCAGCCCGCGGCGGATCTCCCCAACGCGGTCCAGCTCACCCCGCGCCAGCTCCGGCTCGCCGCGGACCAAGCGGATCTCCGCGTGCCCCCGGAGCGCCATGGCGAGGAGCGTGCGATCTCCAGCCGCTTCGGCTTCCGCGACGGCCCGGTCGGCCGTGGCCAGCGCGCGGTCGAGCGCGCCCTGCTGCCGATAGGCGATCGCCAAGTTGTGGTAGCACTCGGCGACGCCCTGGCGCAGACCAGCGCGGTCGAAGGCGGCAGCCGCGATCTCCCACGACCCGATCGCCTCCGCGTGCCGTCCCCGCAGGTTGCTGATGATCCCGAGATTGTTGGAGCAGCGGGCCGTCGTGGCGGGATCGCCGTCACGGCTGGCGGCCATGAGGGCCTGCGTGAAGTAGTCCGCCGCCTCGTCGATCCGCCCGCTCACCAGGGCGATGGCGCCCCGCGCATTGAGGGCGTGACGCTCGACCGTCTGCTCGTCACGCTTGCGCGCCTGGTCGAGCGCCAGGTCGAGCCACCGCTGTCCCTCATCGTGGCGCCCGAGCCGCGCGCACGCGGTGCCGTACAGCAGCGCGAGGCTCGGCGAATCCGCCAGCTCACGTCCCGGTCGCCCGCCGAGGTACTCGACGACCTCGGCGTGGTGTCCGGCGGCGGCGAGCTGCCGGGCCTTGTCGACTACGATTGACGACGCGTGCATGCCGCTTGTCCCCCGCCGCCTACCAGGAAACCGCGTACTCGCAGAAGTGGGGCAACGCACTCGTGAACGACTTGTCCGAAAGCAATTGAATCGCCGGGATTCTCTCCCAGGTACGCTCCGTGCCCTCGCGATACCACAGCCCCAGCAGGCGGCCCTCGATGTAGGAGTCGGTGTCGTCCAGCACACCGTCGCCGTTCAGGTCGCCATCGGCGCCGCCATAGGCGATCTCCAGCTGGCCGGGCTCGCCGAACAGCAACCCTGTCGGCTCGAGCGACACTTTGATGTTCTCCGGATCGATCGTCACCGTGATCAGCACAGAGTCGCCGGGCGCGAGGTCGCCGAGCCCCGGTGCATATGCCGGATCAGTGGTGGTGAGCCGCAAGAACGGCGAGCTGGTGTCCCCGGTGGAGCTCAGGTAGTTGATCTGGAGAGACCGCGGCTCGCCGCGGACCGCCCAGAACGACGCCGTATACCGATCGAGACTGACCCCACCCGCGGGACCGGCGAGGCGAGCGGGATCACCGACCCCGCCCGACAGCGCGCCGATCGAGGAGAACTGCGGCGCGGCGCCCCCGCCCCACCGCAGGAAGTGCGGCGCTGGGGCGGTCGGCTGCTGCACCGCCGTGGGATGCGGTCCGTCGGCGCATCGCGTGGCAAACAGCGCGAGCGCCAGCGGGATCAGTGAACGGCGAAGGGACATACGATTCTCCGAGGCCATTGTGAGTCCTACCAGGCGACCGCGTAGTTCGAGAAATGCGGCAACAGCCCGACGACGAATTGCGTCCCTTGACTCCAAGGGTTCTTCTTGGATTTGACGAAGGTCTGCAGGTACCCGAGGACGCGCAGCGAGTCGCTGACCTGAGCGATCCGGAGCGTGTCACTCGTCGGCACCCCGCAGTCCTTGTAATTCGTGTAGAGCAGTGCGGACCAACCGTCCACGGTCGTCTGGAAGACGAGGCCGTCGGGCCGGAACCGAACCCACCTCACGGCGCCCTCTGGGGCCACGACGGTGATCCTCACTGTGTCGCGCAGCGCCAGCGAATCGACGAACACGTAATGGGGGCCTACCGGGAATGCCCCTCCCTGTCGCCCGATGAGCTTGGTTACGGAGTCATAGGATTGGGCACACGGGATCAGACCGGACTTCTTGCTTGGCCCAGGTTGGGACCGAGCCGCCAGCACGGTTGGGATCGGCACGGCGGTGGGCGAGCGATCGCACGCGAACGCGATCGCGCCGACCACCAGCCCGACTCCCACCGGTCGGAGGGATCTCACGGTCTATGCTTGAAGTCGGGCGTCTGGACGGCGACGGTCATACCCCGCACTTTTTGTGGCCTGGTTGCGTCCCACCGCACGGTGCTTTATGGACGCATAACGTCACTAAAATAGAGACGATTTGAGAACTGTCAAGGCCGTAAATGGAGCCAATGTGGGGCCCATAGCGGATCGGCTCGCGATCTTCCTGCAGTTGCTCAGCCCTGGGAGCGTATCTCGCTGACCTATCGCCAGTTCGCCGCCGACTTAGGTCCGGGTAGCCTAGAGAGTCGGTTGCCCGAGCAGCGTCCGCGCTGTCCGAAACACCGCGTTCCACATCGTCGGGGTCAGCTTGCCCGTGTTGGTGTTCTGCCGGCTCGGGTGATACGACGCGATGACCACGGTGCCGTCGGGCAACGTCGTCTCCGCGCCGTGAGCGAACGGAGGCCGCGCGCGCGGTGGGAGCCGCTCCCACCACCCCGCCGCCTTGAGCCAGCTCTCGTGCGCGATCCGTCCCAGCGTTATCACCACCCGCACGCGCCGGAGCAATCGCAGCTCGGCTGCGAGATACGGCCGGCAATGGTCGAGCTCGACACGGCTGGGCTTGTTGTCGGGCGGGGCGCACCGCGCCGCCGCGGTGATGTAGCAGTCGTTGAGCGTCAGGCCGTCGTCGCGGGACAGCGATTGCGGCTGGTTGGCGAACCCGTGGCGATGGAGCGCGTCGTACAACCAGCTGCCGCTCGAGTCTCCCGTGAACATGCGCCCGGTGCGGTTGGCACCGTGCGCCGCGGGGGCGAGCCCGACGACGAGCAACCGCGCATCCGGATCGCCCAAGCCCGGAACCGGCTTCCCCCAGTACTCACAGTCGCGAAATTCACGCTTCTTGTCCCGGGCTACACGGCGGCAATAGGCCCGCAAGCGCGGGCAGCGGCTGCAGCGGATGATGGAACGATTGACGGCGGAGAGGGTGCCGAGCCGTGAGTTCACTCGCGCGGCTAGGGAAACCGAATGGGTATCCCTTGGCGCACACTACTCTGGATTGTGAATGCCTGCACCGCGATCGCGGCACCGAGCAGCCAGGGGCGCAAGCGCGGTGGGGCCGCCGCGGCCGCGCCGAGCACACTGAGGCCGGCCAGCGCGGTGTAACTGTTCACCCGGCCGACGCTCGGCCGCTCGCCCAGCAGCGGATTCGATTCGCGGAAGCCAACCCAGCCCTGGCGCGCGAGCTCGCGCGTCTGCCCGGCATCGATCAACAAGGTGACGAGGAAGGCACTCGCCAGCGCCGTGTGAGATGGCGTCCACGACAGGCGTGCCGGAAGCTGCGTCAGGCGCTCCGTACTCCACGAGGCTCGGGCCGGCATCGCTTCCGCAACGGCGCGCAAGGCTCGACGATCGGCGCTGGGCCGCATGGCGCGTGGGACCCGGGCCGTCAACGATCCCAGAAACGGGTTCGGCGTGAGATAGATGTAGGACGCCGCCCTGAGACTGGGTACCCTGGCGGCCTTTTGTGCGGCCGATGGTGTGAGCCACCCGCCGATTGCCACCGCTGTAAGGAGCCCTACCGCGATCCGCCGCATGGCCCACGGCAGGGGCAAGGGCGGTGCCACGTGCAGCCTGAACCGTGCTAAAGCCGCACGGTGACTGGGCTCACGGGCATTTCACGGCGTCACCGCGCGTATCGCGACAACCCGGTTTTTGTGGTCGAACTGTGACATTTTCGCTGCTACGCCGACCAAGCTGTCGGTATCGCTCGTTGTGCCGGCGGGCCTTCCCCGCTATCCGTTAGGGCGCCTGCCTCCTCCACAGGGACTTCAAAATGGCACGCCTGTTCTGGATGACGCTCGTGGCCGCCTTCGTGGGCGCCCTGCTGCTCGGAGCGTCGTGGGCCGCCGCCTTTTACACCGTGGGTAATCTGCTCGGCGCTCCCCCTCCCGAGTTGGGCAAACAGTCCACGGACTTTCTGTGGCAGGGCGCACCCGAGCTGCCGGAACACCCGCGCGTGTGGCGCTTCGTCTTCGGACCCACCCGCATCCCGGGAGCCCCCGCCGTGCGGATCTACGTCAATCCGTTCGGCCAGTTGGTCAAGACCGAGCCGGCCGATCTGGCCGAGCGCGTGAAGCTCATGGAGCGCGGCTACTGACGTGCGATCGTCTTGCCCGCGCAATCGAGCGCGACTACGTTCCGCCCGACGGAAGGAGCACGCTGGAGAGGTGGCCGAGTGGCTGAAGGCGGCGGTTTGCTAAACCGTTATAGGGGCTAATACCCCTATCGGGGGTTCGAATCCCCCCCTCTCCGTATCTCACCCCCACCGCCTTGACATGACCGTTCGCGTCCGATTCGCCCCCTCCCCCACCGGCTACCTCCACGTCGGAGGCGCCCGTACGGCGCTCTTCAACTGGCTGTACGCCCGCCACGAGGGCGGCAAGTTCCTGTTGCGCATCGAAGACACCGACAGGGCTCGGTCGACTGACGAGCACACCCAGGTCATCCTCGACGGGCTCACCTGGTTGGGGCTCGACTGGGACGAGGAGCTCGTGTTCCAGGGCGCCCGCGTGAAGCGCCACCAGGAAGTCGCCGACCGCCTCCTCGCCGAAGGCAAAGCGTACATGGACGAAGGCGCGATCCGGTTCCGCGTCCCGCCCGGTGAGATCGCCTGGGAAGACGCGGTGCACGGCCGGATCTCGTTCCAGGGTGCCGACATCAAGGACTTCATCATCCTGCGCTCGGACCGGACGCCGATCTACAACCTCGCGGTGGTCGTGGACGATCTCGACATGCGGATCACCCACGTGCTGCGGGGCGACGACCACATCTCGAACACGCCCAAGCAGATCGCGCTCTACCGCGCGCTGGCCGCGCCGCTGCCGGTGTTCGGCCACGTCCCGATGATCAATGGACCCGACGGCAAAAAGCTCTCCAAGCGCCACGGTGCGACCGCGGTGGGCGACTATCAGCACATGGGCATTCTCCCCGCCGCGATGCGCAACTTCCTGGCCCTGCTGGGCTGGAGCCCCGGGGGCGACCGCGAGATCATGACGCTGGACGAAATGATCCGACTGTTCTCCTTCGCCGGGATCCAGCAAAAAGCCGCGATCTTCGACATGACGAAGCTCGAGTGGATGAACGGGCAGTATCTCTCCGCCACGCCGGCCGAGGACCTGGTGCCGCTCGTGGCCCCGGAGCTCGAGAGGCTCGGTGTGAAGGGGAACGCGGAGGCCGTGGTCAAGGCGATCGCCGCCGTGAAGACCCGGTCGCGCACCACGCTCGATGTCGCGCGCCAGGTGGCCGCCCGGCTCGACGCCAAACACGTCCAGCTCGATGACAAAGCGAAACAGGAGATCGCCAAGGATCCGGCCGGCTACAAGGCGTCGCTCGAGGCGAGCGTGGCGGCCCTCAGGGACACCGACTGGACGCCGGACCAGCTCGAGCGGCGGCTGCGCGCGCTTGCGGAGCAGCAGGGTGTTGCTGCGGGGAAGATCTTCCAGCCGATCCGCATCGCGCTGACGGGCGGCACGGTATCGGAGCCCGTGAACGAGCTGTTACACGTGGTGGGGAAAGAAGCAGCGCTCGAGCGTCTGAAAACGGCGATTACGGCACCGCGCTGACGGTGTCCGTCTTCGCTTGCGTCGTGTCGCCCCGCGCCCGGCGCTCGGCGTCCCGCTCGGCTTGCTTCCGCGCCCGCAGGTCGCGCACGTACTGCTTGAAGAGCCGCAGCGTCTCAGTGCGTCGGGCCGCCTGCATCAGGTCCTGCCGCATCTCGTCCAGTTGGTGCGCCCGCCTCTGTTCATCGTAATTCCCCTGCGGCAGGCTGATCGGCAGGAGCGCGAGTGCCGCCGTAGGAATCTTGATCCCCGCCACGTGGATGAACTGCGAGTCGATCCCGAACACCTTCCCGGCCACGTCCGTGGTCCAGACGGGGATCCGCCGGGAGCGCTGATCCTGGTCGACGAGCACGTTGAGCGAGTCGACCATGGCGCGCAGCCGGCGCACCACCGTGGTGTCCCGGTTCTCTTGGATCTCGTACAAGGCGTCGGCGACTTCGGACGGCAGCGCGGGACGCGGCAACACCCACAGCCGGCCGTCACCCACCTGGGGCGGGCTCACGATGTGGGGACCGATGGCGACCGGGCTCGCGGCGAGCGTGGAGTCGGGCTTGCCGACCGGGGCCGGGACGGGTGGCGTCGTGTCGGGGATGGCGGCGCTCGGCAACGGCCGTCCCAGCCCCCCACTCGGACCCAGGCCACGGCGCGTGCCGCCGAACGGTGGCAGCTCCGGCAGCTGCGGCCGCGCCGGCGGAATGATCGTGATCAGCCCCTGCGGCCGGTCGATCCGCCATGACCCGCTGAACGCCCCGATGACGATCGCCACGTGTACCAGGGCGCTGACGACCCAGGTGAGCCGCCGGACGTTGAACGAGGGCCTCCGGATCTCAAACAGCGGCGAGCACCTTTCCCAGCCGCTCGGCGGCCTCGACCAGCCGCGGCGTGCCGACCGTGAGCGCGATGCGGAAAAATCCCTCCCCGCCCCCCCCGAACCCGCTTCCGGCGAGCGTCACCACGCCCACCTCGGTGAGTGCGCGCCGCGCAAACGCCGCGGAGGCGACACCCTCCGGGAGCGGCACCCACACGTACATCGTGGCCTCGGGCGTCTCGGGCTCGAACCCCTGGGCGCGGAGCACCGGCAGCATGGCATCGCGCCGCTCCCGGAAGCGCGCGACGTAGCCGCGCGCCAGCGTCTCCGCCTGCGGCAGCACCGCTGCCCCCGCGGCCTGCACGGCCAGGAACGCGCCGGTGTCCACATAGTTCTTCACGCGCGCCAGCGCCGCAATGAGCTCCGGCCGCCCCGCGGCCCACGCGAGCCGCCACCCGGTCATGCAGAATGTCTTGGACAGCGAGTGGAACTCAACGGCGATATCGCGCGCGCCCGGGATCTCGAAGATGCTGGGCGCCAGGTGCTCGTCGAATGTGATCTCGCAGTAGGGATTGTCGTATACGATGACGATCCCGTGCTTCCGGCAGAACGCCACCGTGCGCTCGAGGTATTCTCGGGGCGCGATCGCGGCGGTGGGATTGTTGGGGTAGTTCAAGTAAGCGAGCTTAGCGCGGCGGACGACATCGGAGGGGATCTCGTCTAGCTCCAGCAGGAAGCCGGTTCGCAGCGTCAGCGCGTAGCGATAGGGCTCGGCGCCGGCGAGCACGGTCCCGCCCTCGTACACCGCGTAGCCGGGCTCGGGGACGATCGCCACATCCCCCGGGTCGAGCAGGGCCATGGCGAGATGCGCGATGCCCTCCTTCGATCCGATGAGTGGGTGCAGCTCGGTGAACGGATCGAACCGCACGCCGAACCGCCGCTTCATGTACGCCGCGGCAGCTTCGCGGAACGCCGGCAGACCGAGCTGAAACGCGTAGCGGCTCATCGCCGGATCGCGGATGGCGTGCGTCAGCGCTTCCACCGCCACCTCCGGCGGCGCGAAATCGGCGTCCCCCGCCCCGACGTCGATGACGTCGACGCCCTGCTGCACGAGCCGGCGCTTGATCGCCGGGATCTCGGCCATCGGGTAGGTCGGTAGCGCCGCCAAGCGCTTGCTGAACTGAGTCACGCGATGTCCTCTACGTGAATTTACGCTCTTCCTCGGCTGCGCGTTACCGCCCTTTCCCGCCTTCTACCGGCTCGGCGCCAATGCCGTGCCGCGCAAAGAATTCCTCGCAGGCAGCGCGCACATCCGCCCAATGGCCCACGAGCCGCGTCGCCGGGGGCAGCCCTTCGAGGATCATCGCCCCGTAGCGCTTGGTGACCACTCGCCGGTCCAGCAGCACGACCGCCCCCACGTCCCCGCGGCTGCGGATCAGGCGCCCGAATCCCTGCTTCAGCTTCAGGGCGGCGTTGGGGACGAGGTAGTGCGCGAACCCGTTCAGACCCCGTGCCTCGAGACGCTCGAGTCGCGCGGCCGTGAGGGGCTCCGTCGGCACCTTGAAGGGGAGCTTCGCGAGGATCAGCACCCGCAGCGCGCGCCCCGGCACGTCAACGCCCTCCCAGAATGAGTCGGTTCCCAGGAGAATCCCCGAGCCGGCCTCTCGAAAGCGCCGCAGCAGGTGATCGCGCTGCCCTTCGCCCTGTACGAACAGCGGCCACCGACCACCGATCGAATCGCGCACCGCGTCCGCGGCGCGCCGCAGCGCCGCGTGGCTCGTGAACAGGACGAACATGCCGCCGTCGGACGCGTGGGCCAGCTCCACGAGCACCCGCGCGACCGCGGCGCCGTGGCCCGATTCGTCGTCGCGCGGCTCGGGAAGATCGGTGGGGATCCCGAACAGACACTGCGAGGCGTAGTCGAAGGGCGACGCGTGGATCTCCCGTACCTTGGTCCGCGCCGGCGGCAGGTCGAGCCCGAGCCGCTCCTCGAGGTAGCCGAAGTCTCCTCCCGCCGCGAGGGTGGCGCTCGTGAGCACGACGGTCTCGATCCGGTCGAACAGGTTCTCCTTGAGGATGGGCGCCAGATCGAGGGGCACGGCGGCGAGGGAGACGTTCGGGGTCTTCCGCCCGCGCCGCTCGAGCCAGCGTACCGCGGCGGGACCGGCGGTCGGCGGCCGCAACGTCGCCGTGAGACCCGCGGCCGCCGCGTCGAGCCGCCGCACGACGCCGCGTAGCTCACCGACCAGCTGGGCGCGCCGCTCCGACGGGTCGTCGAGCGTCAGGCGGTCGGCGATCATCGCGGCCCCCTCCGACAGGCGCGAGAAGGCGAGCAGCAGGTTGTCGAGCGCCACGCCCAACCCTTCGTCCCACACCGCGTCCGTGAGGAACTCGTCGCGCAACCGCAGCACCGGCACGGGACCCGGCTCGCCGTCGAGCCGTCGCGCCAGTCGGGCGAACACGTCGTCCGCCGCGCGGCGCGCCGCCGCCAGCGCGTCGACCAGACCCTGCTGCGCCAGCTCGCGGCTCGCGGCCGACAGGAGATCGTCGCGCCCGAACAGCACCGAGCGCAGCGTGGGGAGGAGCCCGCGACCGTTTTTCTCGAGCCGGGACAGGAGACGTTGTACACCGAGCATGCTGACCTGCGCGCCGAGATGCATGGCGGCCACGTCTTCGAGATGGTGGGCCTCGTCCAGCACCAGCCGGCGATACGGCGGGAGCACGGCGGCTTCCTGCCAGTTGTCCGACGCCATGCGCACGGCAAGGTCGGACGCGAGCAGGTGATGGTTGACGACCACGACGTCCGCTTCCGCCGCGCGCCGCCGCGCCTGGAACAGGAAGCAGCGGTCGAAATGGGGGCATTTGAGCCGCGTGCACAGATCCGACTCCGCCGCCACCGCGTCCCACACGTCGGCGCTCGGCTCGTCCGTGAGGTCGGCGAGCGAGCCGTCGCCGGTCCGGGCGGCCCACGCCGCCAGCCCGTCCAACTCCACCCGGCGCTCGTCCTCGAACAGCGAGTCCCCCTGTTCGCGGGCCTGGTCGAGGCGCGACAGGCAGACGTAGTTGCGCCACCCCTTGAGCAGCGCGAACGTCGGCGAATGGTCGCCCGTGCCGAGCGCGCGCGCGAGAATCGGCAGATCCTTGCCGACGAGCTGCTCCTGCAGGTTGATCGTGTTGGTGGAGACGACGGTCCGCTCGCCGTTCTCGCGGGCCCACACGAGCGCCGGCACAAGATAGGCGAACGACTTCCCCACCCCGGTCCCGGCTTCGAGCATGCCGACGCCGCCGTCGTTGTAGAGGTCGGACACGTAGGCCGTCATGTCGCGCTGGCTGGGGCGATCTTCGAAGGTGCCGAGCGCCCGGGCCACGGGGCCTGAGGGGGAAAGCAACGCCGCGACGTCGATCGGGTCGATCCGGGTGGTGGCGCGCGGCCGCGGGCACTCGACCACCACGTAGCAATCGGTGACCTCGTTGTCCACGATCGCGAAGCCGACGCCCCCGTCGTGCAGCCGCGCCGCGACGCTCAGATCCGCGCCCGACGGCTCGAGCACGCCGCTGGGGTGGTTGTGCAGCAGCAGCTCGCCGCGCACCGCGATTCCCGGGAGGGCGAGCACGGCGTCCACCGTCCCGCGCGCGACGACCCGCGCGTCGACGATCAGGCCGTTCGCGTCGAGCGAGGCCACGAACGACACCTCCCGCCCGCGAGCGGCCGCGATCTCGGCGCGCAGCAGCTCGCGGACCGCGAGTGCGAGGCGCTCGACGCTCATGTCTTCAGCTCGCGCTTCTTGGCCGCCGGAAAGAGCACGTTGTTGAGGATCAGCCGGTAGCCGGGCGAATGGGGATGTAACGACAGGTCGGTCGGTGGATCGCCGATCTGGTGCTGCTGGTCCTCGGGATCGTGGCCGCCGAAGAACGTCCAGGTCCCTTTCCCGTGGTTGCCGTTGATGTACTTCACCCAGGGAGCGCCCTCTTCGTCCGCGAGCACGACGTCACCGGGCTTCAGGCGGCTGCGCAGGAACGACGTCGTGAGCCCGTAGAAATCAGGAATCACCTGCCGGTGGTTCTGCACCAGGAGCGTCGGGACCGGGTCGATCTTTGCGCTGAAGTTGAACAGCTTGAAGGCGCCGAGCGGCTGGCGGCGCCCTGGGGCGTTGACCTGGTGCCCGTCGATGTCCGAGAAGCTCGCGACCTGCGGGTTGGGCTCCACGTGCGCGCCCATGAAGGCGAGGGCCTTCGTCCAGTCGAGCTTCGCATCCGCCTGCGGGTCCATGGGAGTGCCGTCCGCGAACGCGGCGGCGATGTCCACGCGCTCGGCGGAGAGCGCCAGGTCGAGCGTCTCGGTCGCGGTGCACATCGCGAACAGAAACCCGCCGTTCCCGACGTAGTCCCGGATCTGCCGCGCCACCGCCTTCTTCAAGGCGGGGACGGTCGCGGCGCCCAGCTGCTTCGCTGCGTCCGCGTTGAACCGCACCATCTCGGCGAGCCACGGCTGGCCGGCATAGATGAGGTAGAACTTCGAGAACTGTCCCGTGAAGTCTTCGTGGTGCAGGTGCAGCCAGTCGTAGCCCGCGAGCTTGCCGCCGAGCACCTCGAAATCCCACACCTTGTCGAACTGGATGCCGGCGTATTGCAGCGCCATCGTGACGGCGTCGTCCCAGGGCGGCGCGTTGGGGGGCACGTACACGGCGACCTTGGGCGCTTTCTCGAGCGGCACGGCGTCCATGTTACTCGCCTCGATCTCACCGCGGATGGCCGTGACGCGGGTGTCGTCCACCGGTTCGACGGTCACGCCCGCGAGCGCCGCGTCGCGCCGGATCGCGGGCCCGTCCGGCAGCAGGAACGATCCGCCGCGGTAGTTCAGGAGCCACTCCGCCTTGATGCCCGCCTGGACCACCCGATAGGTGACACCGTACGCCTTGAGATGGTCGGATTGTGCGTCATCCATCGGGAGGAGCAACGACGGACCGGCGGACAGGCGGACAACTGGAATGAGACCGAGGAGATCGGTCCCGACCACCAGTCCGGCTGTCCGCCCGACCGCCCTCACGAACTCTCTCCGCTTCATGACTGCGGAATCGCCCCCTTCGCCCGCTCGAGCTCGCGCCGCGCTTCGGGCACCACTGCGCTCCCGGGATATGTGAGAATCAGGTGCTCGAGATGCCGGATCGCCTCCGCCGTCTGCGTCCGGCGTTCGAGCAGCCGCGCCCACTCGAGCTCGGCGGCGGGCGCCGCCGCGCCCAACCCCGCGCTGCGGACAATCTCTTCGAACAGCGCCAGCGCGGTGCCCTGTTGCGCGGTGTCCAGCCGGGCCGCCACACGCGCGGCCAGCAGCAGGAGGTCGGGCCGCCCACCGCCACCCGCTCCCGTTGCCACACCCGCGGCGGCACGCCGCAACGCCTCGGCGGCGTGCGCCGAGTCACCCTGGGCAAGCAACAACAACGCGCCGCCGAGCGCGGGCAACGAGTCGCCCGGCAGCTGCTGCAGCAGGGCCACCATGGCGGCGCGCTCGGTGGCGTCGCGCCGGTCTCCGGCGTACGGCCCCGCGGCGAGGAACAGCCGCCGGGCGTCGCTCAGCCTCCCGCGGTACAGCGCGATCCATCCCTGGAGCGCCAGCGCCTCGACGCTCGAGTCGCGCGCCAGCTCCGCGTCGGCGCGGTCGAGCTCGCCGGCCACGATCCGGGTGCGCGCCAGCCCGAGGCGTAAACTCGCGCGGTCGTCGTCGGACAGGCGGGCATTGGTCGCGAGCTGTTGGGCCGCCTCGTCGCGCTGCCCCCCTTCGATCAGGGCCTCTACCACGGCGCGCTGCGCGAACCGCTGGGCGTCGGGAGATGCATTCGAGTCCTGCGCGACCCGCTCGAGCACGGCTCGCGCGGCGGCCCGATCGCCCGCCTCGATGAAGGCGCGCGCCGCGTCGGCCCGCGCCCGAGCCGCCGCCCCTCCGTCGGGCGCCAGGTCGGCGTAACGCGCGAGCGCGAGAGCGCGCACGCGGCGCGCGTCGGGCGTGCTGCGAGCGCCCGCGAGGTCGGCAAAGCGCCGCGTGGCGAACGCAGCGTCCGCGGACGGCGTGGCGACGCTCGGCTCGAACACGGCCCATGCCCGCAGCGCCTGCCCCCAGCCCAACAGCAGCTCGCCCGCCAGTCGTCGCGCGAGCGGCGACGGGGTCCCCTCGGTGAGCAGGCGCGCGATGCGCTCGCGCTGCGCGTCGGGCGCCTCGGCCAGCGCGCTCGCCGCGTTCGTCAGTTGTACCGGCGCGTCCGGCAACGCCGCCGCCCATTCGCGCGCCGCGCCTTCCCAGTCGCCCGAGAGCTGGTTGAGCTCCGCCAGCTCGATCCCGAACGCGCCGGATCGGCCGAGCGCGCGGCGGCCGGCGAGGAGCACGTCGCGCGCCGCGCCGTGGCGGTGCACGTCCTCGAGCGCCATCGCCCACTCGCGGTACGGCGCTTCGTCGCTCGGCGCCGCCGCGGTCCACCGCAGCGCCACCGCCCGCGCGCTGTCGGGCTCGTTCAGGGCCACGTACGTGCGCAGCAGCACTCCCCGCAGCGCCGCGTTGGTCGGACGCGCGGCCGCCGCCCGCTGGGCCGCCGGCAGCAGCTCGCCCAGGCGATTGAGCGGCGGCAGCACCCGCTCGAGCCCGAGCAGCGCCGTGAGATTGGTCGGATCGGCCCGCAGCGTCGCGAGATAGATCGCCGCCGCCTGGTCGTACTGCCCGGCGCGCTCGAGCTCGAATCCCTGGCCGATCGCCTGCGCCGGCAGCGAGCGAGCAAACAGGACGAGCAGCCCGACCGTCCAACTACCGCTGAGGCGCATTTAGTCTCCGGAAATACTCGAGCACCAGGCGACGTTGCTCGGGGGTGAGACCCTGGAGCTCTTCCCACGTGGGGTAGCGGAGCCGCGGGCCCGCACCCGTCGCCCCGGGCTTCAGGATGTCGGGGATGTGCACGCTGTCCCCGGTCGCGGACCGGCTGACGCGCTCCTTGGTCTGGTCGGGCTCGTCGTTCGAAAGCGTGCGGCCGGCGTCGAGCAGTCGGCGGTACAGGCGCTGTTGGCGCGCGATGGTCTGCTGATCGAGCCGCCCGGCGTCGAGCTGGCGCGCGAGCTCCTTCGCCTCCTGTGCGAGCGGACCGGCGGCGGCGCTCGCACCGCCGGCCTGGAGCCGCTCGAGCTGCTCCGCGAGGGCGCGCTGGCGGGCGGCGAGGGCGCGGAGCTGCTGCAGCATTGCCTCGCCGCTCACGCCCATCAACGGGAACAGGCCCTGGGCCAGACCGTTCAGCCCCTGCTGATCGCGCGCCAGGCGCGCCAGCTGCTCCACCGCTTCGGCGAACCCGCTTCCCGACTTCCCACCCGCTACCTGGCTGCGGCTGCGGGCCAGCGCCAGCGCGGTGGCGTTGAGGGCGTCGACCGCGTCGTCGGCGAGGGTGGCCGCCTCAGAGGCGTTGGGGTCAGCCTCTTCGAGCTCGGAGCGCGCCGCCGCCATTTGCCGCTTCGCGTAGCCCAGCGCGGCGTCCAGCTGCGGTGATACCAGCGCGTGCTTCCCGGCCGCCTCGCGGATCTGGCGCGCCACCGCGTCGGTGCCCTCCTCCACCGCCGCCTGCCGCGACCGGGTGCTGGCGCCCGCCTCGCCGCGCCGCAGCGCCTCAGCCACGCGCTCCTGCCCCTGCGCGAGCGCGGCCGTCTCCGAAAGCGCGCGGTCGAGCGCCGCGAGGGTCTCGCCCCGCCACTCCCGGGCCAGCGAGTCGCGCTGCCCGCGCAGCGCCTCGGGCACCCCCGCGAGCTGCCGCTCGGCCTCGGTCCCCGCCGCCGTCGCGGCGGGCGCCCGACTTTGGTCCGCGGCCTGGGCCGCGCGTTGCATCGCCGCTCCCGCATCGCGCGCCGCCTGCTGCGGCGCGGCGAACGGGGTGCGGGGAGCCGCGCGCAGGTCCGAGGCGACCCGGTCGATGCCGCGCGCCAACGAGTCCGCCCGATCGGCGAGCGCGCGCTGGCGCGCGGCGCCCGCGCTGTCCGGCCGCGGCGCGTCCTCGCGATTCCACTCGGCCTGGCGCCGCTGCAGGTCCTCGGCATCGGCCGCGAGCGACGCGAGCGCGCCCTCGACGGCGGCCCGGCGGAACAGCTCCTCGCTGCGCTCGAGCTCGGCCTTGAGCTGCTGCTGTGCCTCGGCGAGCCGCTCGAGCGCGCGGCGCGTCGCCTCCGGGTCGAGCCGCGCCAGTGCGTCTTGCAGCTCGCGCAGCCGCGCTGCCAGCTCCGGCGTCACCGCGCGCTGCAGCAGCTCCTGGACTTCGCGCAGCCGCGCCTGGAACGCCGTGTCGCCCATCCCGGCGGCCTGGGCCGCGCGCGTGATCTCCTCCACCGCGCGCGACAGCTCCTGAACCCGCTGCTGCAGCGCCTCCTGCTCCCGCGCCACGGCCTGCGCGCGCTCCGTCGCCTGGAAGGGCAACGGTCCGTCGCGCCCGTCCGCGGCACGGCGGGTGCCAGCGGCGTCGCGGGAGCGCTGCTGCGCGAGATCCCGCGTCCGCGCCCCCAGCTCGCGCTGCGCCTGAGCGAGCGAGTCCGCTGCACCGGTGATGTCCCGCGCCGCGTCGCGGGTCGCGGCGCGCAGCTCCTCGAGGCTGGGGAGCCGCAGCGCGATCTCCTCGCTCCGCCCCACGTGAGTGCCGGGCGCGGGGACGTTGTCCCACGCCTCGACGCGCAGCCGCAGCGTGTCGCCCGGCAACAGCCCGCGCTGCTCCGCGTCGAGATCGCCCTGGACGATCGTCCGCTGGCCCGCGCCCGACACGTCGAGCGACTCGCGCACGGCCGCCCCCACTTTTCCCGTCCGGCTCACGCGCCAGCTCACCACCTCGAGCCGGGTCAGGCCGTGATCGTCCCGCGCGTCGATCACGAGCGGCTGCCGGAGCGAGAGCGGCAGCGTCGTGTCGCGCCCCGGGACGGGGACCGTCACCACGGGCGCCGAATCGGGCACCACACGCAGCCGCAGCTCGGGCACGTCGCCCTCGAGCGGCGTCCCATCCGCGGTTGCAAGCTCGAGCCGCCACGTCCCCGAGGCCGACGGCGCGGCGGCCAGTCGGCCCGAGAACCGGGCTCCATCCACGGCGAGGCGTGCGCGTGCGTCCCCCCCGCGGCGCCACGCCGCCGCCGCCAGCGGAACACTCGCCGCGCCGCTCGTGAGGATCATCGTCCCCTCGGGAATCGCCACCGAGTCGGGCCCGGGAACGAGCGGTTCGTCGGGACGACCCAGGTACTCGGGATACCGGGCGGTGAGCTCGAGGCCGGCGAGGAAGGCGGGCAACGCCACGCCGACCCGTCGCTCGACGCTGCGGCGGCTCCCACTCGAGGCCCGCAAATACAGGTCGGACTCGAGCGGGCCGATGCGCCGGGTGGCGTGGCCCAGCGAATCGAGCGCGACCGGGGCGGGGCGCCACGGGTCTCCCGGGCCGCGTGTCCAGAGGGTGGCTCGCGTCGCCGCGGGCACGTCGAGCGTGACCGTGACGCTGTCACCCCGGCGTACCGTTGCGCGGTCCACGGCAAGACGCACCGGCGCGCGTGCGTCAGCGATGGCCCGGAGGGGATGCCAGAACGCGGCCGCCCGCCCCGCGCCGGGCGACGACGCCACGAACAGCGTGGCGCCGAGCGCCGCCGTCCCGGCACCCATCACGAGCGACGCCCGCGTACCGCGGGCCAGCAGCCGGCCCACCGCGGGTGCGGCGCGCTCCACGACCGCGGCCGCCCGGGCGTCGGCCAGCCCCAAGAGCTCCGCGCTCGCTCCCGCGCCCGCCGCCGGCGCGAGCACTCCCACCACGCTCCCCGCGCGGGTGCCCGCCGTTGTCTCGACCAGCCGTCCCACCGCGGCCGGCGCGGCAGGGCGTCCCGCCCGCCGCATCAGCCACACCGCCGCGCCGAGTATCCCGCCAATCAGGAGCCACGCGACCACCACCGCCCCGACGCGCGGCGCGAGCGTCAGGCCCGCTCCGGCGATCGCAAACGCGACGCCCGCGCTCGTGAGCAACACCGCTCCGGCGCGGGCACGCGCGTGCGGCCCGCCGAGCCGCCGCAGCCGAACCGCCGTGTCGGTCACCGCGTTGCGCTCACGGCGTAAGTGAACAGGTTGACCCCCATCCGTAGTGCCGCCTCGTGCAGCTCCGGAGGATCATGGTGCACCTCGGGATCCTCCCACCCGTCGCCGAGGTCGGTCTGATAGGAATAGTACACGACCAGCCGGTTGCCCAAAAAGATACCGAAACCCTGCGCCGGCAGCCCGTCATGCTCGTGGATCTTGGGGATGCCACGAGGGAAGGCATATACCAGGTGATAGATGGGGTGGCTCAACGGGACTTCAACCAGTGGGTGATCGGGGAAAACCCGCGCGATCTCGCGGCGGAACGACTTGTCCATGCCGTAGTCGTCGTCGGCGTGCAGGAAGCCTCCCTGCTCGAGCCAACGCCGCAGCCGCGTCACCTCTTCGTCCGAGAAGCGGACATTCCCGTGCCCCGTCATGAAGAGGTAAGGAACGTCCCACAGCTCGGGGCCGGTGAGGGTCACGACGCGCTCGCGCTCGGCGACGGGGAGCGCAGTGCGCTGGCGGAGCGCCGCGAGGAGGTTCGGCAACGCGGAGGGGCCGGCGTACCAGTCGCCGCCGCCGTCGTAATGCAACCTTCCGATCGTCAGGCTAGCAACGTGCGGAGTGTGGAGTGCGGAATGCGGAGTAGACCCGCGTGCGTCCATTCCGCACTCCGCACTCCGCATTCCGCACCGAGTTTCGTCGGCGATGGGCAGCCAGACAGCAACGAGGACGACCGCTAGGGCTCTCAGAGCTCGTTCACCAGTCTGTACGCCGTATTTCTCGTGATCCCCGTCTCCACCGCGAGCTGCTCGGCTACGTCGCGTCGGGTCATCCCCTGCGCCAGCAGCGTGCGGGCGCGCGCTTGAGGGTCGGGGGCAGGGGCGCGCTCCTCCCGGGCCGGCTTGCCCGTGCCCGCCACCATCACCGTCACTTCGCCTCGGGGGGGTGCCTCGGCGTAGTAACCCGCGAGCTCCGCCAGGGTCCCGGCGCGAGTCTCTTCGAACAGCTTGGTCAGCTCCCGCGCCACCGCGGCGGGTCGCTCCGCGCCGCACGCCGCGGCCAGGTCCGCGAGCAGCTCCGCGACGCGCGGCGGCGCCTCGAAAAGCACCACCGTCCACTCGCTCTTCGCTACCAGGTCGAGTAGGCGCCGCCGCTCCGTCCCCTTGCGCGGGACGAAACCCAGAAACAAGTAGCGGTCGGCGCCGAGGCCCGAGACCGACAGCGCGGCTGCGACGGCGGTGGGCCCCGGGATGGTGACCACGGGGATGTCGCGCTCACGAGCGGCGGCGACGAGCACGGCGCCGGGATCGCTCACCGTCGGCGTCCCGGCGTCCGTCACGAGCGCCACGTCCTTGCCGCTCGCCAACAGGTGCAGGATCCGGCGCAGCGCCGCGTCGCTCGAGTGCGCGTGGAAGCTGATGAGCTCCGCGCGCGAGCCGACGTGGGCGAGCAGGGGCTTGGTGTGGCGCGTGTCCTCGGCAGCGACGGCCGCCGCCCGCGTCAGCGTGGCGGCCGCGCGCGGGGAGAGGTCCTCGAGGTTGCCGAGCGGCGTTGCCACGACGTACAGGGTGCCCGCCATCTCACCACGACACCGGCCACGGCAGGCGGCCGTAGTAGCCCGCCGATTGCAAAACGTAGCGGTGCTCGCGCGTGGCCTCGCGCAGGATCTTGGGAGCCGTGCCCGGCATCATCACTTCGACGCCCTCGAGCAGCTGGAGCGACCAATCGGTGAGCGCATTCGAGAGCTCTTCCGGCTGCACCACCGACTCCGGCGTATCGGTCCCGCGCGGTGCCGAGAGGATCGTGATCGCCCTATGCGCATCCCCTAGCCCCGCGCTCACTTTCTGCGCCCGGCGCTTCGCCTCGCCCGGAAATTCCTTGTCCACCTCGTCGACGATGCGCCAGTACAGCTCGCGGTACGTATTGATAAGCGCGTTCGGCGCCTGCTGCGGCAGGTCGGCTACATAGGGGAACACGGCCGCCGTGAGCACAGGGGTTTGCCGATCGGCGCCGGGATGGAACTGCGATTCGAGAAACTTCGGAATGGCCATCACTTCCGGCTTGTCGCAGAAGTAGCCGCTGGCGTAGCGTCCGGCGTCGAACCGCACGTACGACACGTGCGCGTTCGACGTGAGCTCGAGGATGCCGCTGGTCTTGTCCCGCGCGAACGCCGCGAAGAACGCGCCCGGCTGCGCGGAGTCCACGGTACGCATCTCCACCGGCGCCGCGCACGACTGATACATCCAGGCGAGCTGCTCCATCGGCGCGGCCGAGTAGGCGAGCTCCCCCCGCTCGACTTCGGCGCGCATCCGCTTGAGCGCCTCCGTGATGGTGATGACCTGGCGCCCGGTGGTGTGCAGCGACGCGGCGTTCACGGCCTCGCCCTTGCGGAAGAACAGCAGCAGGCATTCCTCCGGCAGGTAGGCCGTGATGTAGCCGTCGACGCGACCGTCCCGGTCACGCTTGCCGAAGGCGAGGAGGTTGTCGACGTGGACGAACGCGAGCCGGGTGCGATGAACCAGCCGGTTCACCTGCGGGAACGTCAGGTCCGCGAGGCGAACCGGCGAATTCATCAGGCGAGCCGTGCTCGCGCGCATGGTCCTCCGGGGAGGATGCTACGACAGATGCTGCTGGATCTTCTGCTCGAAGACCGGCTTCGGGTACGCGCCCACCAGCGTGTCCACGTGTCGCCCGTCCTTGAAGAATAGAATACTCGGAATCGAGCGAACGTTAAAGCGCATCGCCGTCATCTGATTGGCGTCCACGTCCACCTTGGTCACTTTCAGCTTGCCCTGATACTCCCCCGCCAGCTGGTCCAGGATGGGCGCCACCATGTGACACGGCCCGCACCACGTGGCCCAGAAGTCAACGATCGTGAGTCCCTGATGCTGCTCGACCTCCAACCCGAACGTGGCGTCCGTGACGGCCGTGAAATGCTCTCCTGCCATGACCTCTCCACTCCCTCTCGTGCAATCGTTATGTTGACGGGCGTCATGACCGAATCACGCACCCGCGTCGCCCACATCGGTATCGCCGTAGCGTCCATCGACGCCGCGCTCGGCTTTTATCGCGACGTCCTCGGCGTCGAGCCGGGACGCCCCGAGACGGCCGACGGCGCGACCATCGTTACTCTGCCGCTGGGCGACGTCCAAGTCGAGCTCCTCGAGCCCCGCGATCCGGACGGCCCGGTCGCGAAGTTTCTCGCCAAACGCGGGGCCGGCATCCATCATGTCTGCTACCGCGTGCCGGATCTGGACCGCGCGCTCGAGCGCTGCCGGGCGGCTGGGTATCGTCTCATCGACGAGCTGCCGCGGCGCGGCGCCGACGGCCGGCGCATCGCGTTCGTGCATCCGAAAACGACAGCCGGCATCTTGCTGGAGCTGACAGAATAACCAACGCGCCACCCGCCTGAAACGTTCCCCGACTCACGCGCGGCACGGCAAGCCCGGTGTGGGAATGCTCCCCAGATGCACGTCGTTCACCACCCAGCCGCCGTCCTTGGTGCGCACCAGATCGATCGGGAATACCACGGTGCACCCGGGGTCCCGCTGCAGCTCGACGCGGAAGCTCTTCATGTTGTCGTGCCCCGGCACGGCCAGCGGCCCTTCGATGACCCGGTAGCCCGCGTGGTTCACGTACTTCTGGACGACGGAGAGCCGCTCCCGGAGCTGGTCGGCCTTCATCCAGTT
>Ga0137397_10000560_pt1 | contig 25605 bp, 33 predicted proteins | sample czorhiz116metaG_FD_106658 | JGI IMG/M metagenome (GOLD analysis project Ga0137397, IMG submission 106658) | Vadose zone soil microbial communities from Angelo Coast Range Reserve, California, USA - czorhiz1.16 metaG | ecosystem: Environmental > Terrestrial > Soil > Vadose zone | place: USA... | reverse complement strand
GGGGAAGGCGTACGGTACACCGCACCGGATAGCTTGCCTTGCCTGTAATCCGTGTGCGAAGGTGCCTCCTCGTCCATTTGCTGCATCGCTTCGAGTATCCATTCCAAAGTCTGGCCCTTCATTGGAAGGGAGAGGTGGCGTACCACTTCTTTACCCTGCGGTAGAAGCTTCTGGTCGATCTCGACTTTCGCAGCAGCCATTTCCGTCTCTATTCTCTTGCGCACAGATGGTAGTGTGATGACAAGCCGAAGTGTTCTCTGGCGCGGTGGGGAGTGCTTCAGTAGACGACGAAATGGGATAAAAGATACAAAAACCTGAGCTATGAATGCGTAGACGTCCCGGAATGATTGGAAAAGCCCCCTTGCTCGGACGTGTCGCCAGAGTTTCAGTGCGCGTCTGGCGAAGAAGTACACAATGAAACAGTTCTTTGCCGTGTCCAAGGTAAAATTGCGCGTGAGCACGTCGCCGACATCTATAATGCGCGGTATAGAAAGGGTGGACATCGACATCTTGCTGCTTGATGCTGCGGAATGCTAAGCGCAACCGGAGAAAAAATGTTCGAACATGTTAGGCGCCCTCCGCGTCGGCCCGCGCTTCCGCGCCTCGAAGTGATGCCCGCGCGTATATGCGCTCTCGCCTTCGCCAACTTGAACTAGCATGCGCATGGTACGGTTTTCAGGACTGTGACCTACTCTCAATATCTGACGATCCATTCTTCCAGCTATCACAGGAGGAAGAAGCCGATGACGGCAAAGAAGTGACATGGGGTATACGAGATCACCCTTACCAACGCGATCATTTCTAATCGTTCCTCATGCAGAGGATCAACAACGTATCAACACATTCTCGAAGCTCAACACTCGGGTGCGCTCCCTATCCGAGAAAATGAGTGACCTGAAGGTGAGCGGTCGTGATTCAGGAGTTTTCCCAGTCGTTCGTTCTTACTGGGACCTGATGCTGCAGCAAGAAAAGGAAGCTCTCGACGATCTTGCCATGGAGCTAGAACTTGCTGACGAGGACCAGCCCGTTCTGTATGTCCGGATGCATTTACTGGAACGGCTTCATGTTGTCTGACTCCCATCGAAAGCTACAAGGTCGGCGAGGCCTTCATTCATCTTCCATATCACCGTGCGGTGAAACGTCTGGAAAGTGACCAAGCTCAGATCGACGGGGAGATCGCAAAACTGACGGGGGATGTTGACCACTGCGAAAGCGACATGAAATCACTCAAAGTTGCCTTGTATACGAGGTTTGGCAACGCGATCAACCTCGATGAATGATTGGCAATCCGCTCTTACCATAAACTGGCCTCCGTCTGCGCAGCTTTGCGAAGATGTCTTCATTCACCCGTCGATTCTTCTGATTCTTCACTTCAATTCCCCTGGCCCTACTCTTAATTTGTAGTTCTGGTGTCTGCCGCAGCGTGTTCGCAAAAACAGTTCGAATTTTGACGGGAGCAGAACAACTCATGCTGAGAACATTTGATTTCAGAATAGTATAGTATTAACAGGACTGCTTTGTCGTTCTCAGAGCACCTTCCTCGACCTTCGAGAAGTGGCCTCTTCCATTCTCTTGATCAATCTGGCTTAGGTGCACGTTTCGCTACGATCATCACATGGAATCCATCATACTTGCCTGCGATTTGTGTCCTCTCGCTTCTTTTCCCTTCCGAATTCTGCATGTGACGACACGATAAAGCCGGGCGTACGCTCGGCGCGATGGGCACCCTGTGGCGCACCGTGCCGTATTATCAGCTGGCGTGTAAGTATGTCTGCCTCAAACGTCTATGTGGCTGACATTTTGGAAGATGCTGTCATGATCATATGAATCGTGTGTCGCTTCTTTTGCAATGGCAAGAAGTTGCGCAAGTGATTGCATCACTGGCGACGTCCTGGCACCTTCTCCACCCTCGCATCACTCGGAGGGCGAAGCCATTGTTGACACCCTCAAGCGGGAGAAATTTTGCTGCTTCTATATTTCCACCATCAGAGCCGAACTGTTTCGGAACTTTTTCACAGCAGCGCAGTAGTCGCGCAGGGTGCTTCATGGTTATAGCAACTTTGCCTGGCCGTTAACACGAATTGGAGCCAAGATCCAAGATACCTAGATCGGATAGTTACTCATGCAAAGATAATGGACTACCCACTTGTGGGTCCCTCTATGGCTAAGTTTTGGAACTTCAGCTGATCACCGTGAGTCGGATTGCCCCGTTACCACGATCTTTGGGGAGGGAGTGTGCTCATGACGCCCACGAGTCTTAGCGATCTGCTAAACTCACGTCCGACGTCCAAAGGACTCGCACCACGCAAGTCGATTAGAAGCTCTCATATTACTAGGTTGCGGGTACGCGGCCAATCCTATAGCCACAAAATCCGGTGGGAAGCGGCGGAAGGAGGAATTTGGTAAACGATCCTGTTACCGCGTTGCTTCATCCGATTTGGTTGTTTCACTGGCAATTATGTCGACACTGTTTGCTCAGGACTGGGAGTTCGAATAGGAAAGATTAAAATTTCAATCAGAACTTAGTTCAAACGCGTTGCCACGTCCCACAACGTGTCTGAGGAGGATGTTGTTTGTTTTAGAAGGCCAAGTCCATCGAGCGCTCGATGTGGTTTTATTGCTAGCCGTACTCATTCCCTTACCGACATAGGTGACGTACTGCCAGTCAATACACTGGGAAGAGGTTGGTCCCCTACACCGAAAAGTAGGGCGATGGAACCAACAACAATCAATATGAGCGTGATCACTGTTCCAGTGATCAAGACAAATGGTCTAATCACCCAGGCGTGAATCAATCAGGAATTAGCCGAGGCAGACAGATGCGCACGTACCCGCTGACGTCTTCTCGTTCGCACTTGCTACCCGCCCAATATTGCGTCCGACCGTTCGAGTCCTTCGTGGCTTCACATGAACAGGTGTAGCACGTCCGCCCAGCTTTGTTCACCTCTACACACGCGCCGTGGCCAGAGCACGAGTCGGTCGAGTTGGAGCATGTTTCCTCCGTTGTGAAGCACACCGCGTCCGAGTTAACGGGCGGAATCGGCAGCGGCGACGGGAGGGGAGACTGATCTTGGCGCCTTTCTATGCCCGGGAAGGCGAGGATTACCATGTTGAGGTGTGGCTTGGTGAGGGCGCTGCGCAGTGCTGCGGTGAGAGATGCTGCGGCCGCGGTGTACTGCTCGCTTTCCCGTCCGTACGCGTCCACGATGGTGCGAAGCCCCGTTATACGGAACGCGCCGAAGCGGTCAAGCGAGAGATCATCGGACTCGACGAATGCGACGAGAGCGGAGAGTTCAGAGACGAAAGTCTCCGTTGCTGGCGAGACGTTCATGATATCCAGGAGCGGGAAGTAAGTGTTTTTCGAATCGTTTGAGACGTCGAATACATGGGAGAACGCATGGGTGGCGCGTTGTAGGCTCGTTTGTATTATTCTCGAGAAGGTGGAAGTCGGATTTGAGCTCGAGAGTGAGAAGGGAGGTCTTAGGTCTTCCGTCGGGAGGGTGTCTGCGAAATGCGAGGGTCAGATCACAACCTGGTCTCTCTTTTCAATCCAACTGACATTCTACGTCGCCGCCGTCGATACCAATAAGAAGTCCACTATGTGTACCTTTCCCGACAAAGGCTTGATCAAGAGCACCCGTGTAGAGGTCTTGCAAGGGCTCAAATCGGTCAAGGTGTAGGTGCTGCGCTACAAGGGCGCTAGCATAGGAATCTGGTAACGACCCGAGGACGTTGATAGGTGGGTGAAAGTAGATTTGGGCAGAATGCGCGAGCCCGAACAAGCTGAGGAGGACGAATGTCGTGCGCATCGTGGCTGTCGGGGCGAGCGTTGACGTTTGCGGCGCTCTCACACTTTGCTCTCGGCACGTGCCCACACGCACTCCATAAAGAGTAAATTAAATTATTACTATTACAGTAGCACTAGGACATTGACATAGCGTATTCATACGGCAGTGTTCATGCAAGAAAAGAATAACACGGATTACAAACAGAGAGGGGAGTTGCGGTCAGCACACTTCAGCCATGACGACCGAGACCACGAAGGGTCTTGCGGACATTCTTGGCTTCGGACTGCTTCATTTTTGCTCTCCTGGCACTGTCAGATTAGTTAATAAATCTGCATTTCCGCGGGTCAGGAAAAGTCATACTCTTCGACCGCTTCACGCTCCAGAGCCTTAACATGGTCCTTCGCCTCATGAGTAGCCGAGCGAGCGGCGTTCAAAGCCGCGTCCACGCTTCGTTCAGCAGCCTCGGCATTTGAGATTTTCGCACGGGCATTCATGAGGGTTTGGTCTTGGACCACGTGGGCGTGGCGGTCGGACGGAAAAGACCGGCGTCGACGGAAAAGACCGCGCGATCTTCTTCCTGTACCCGTATGGTCCCTTTTAAACCGCGAACTGTCTCTGCCGTCGTACGAATCATGGGTATCGGACAGCGATAAGCCAGAACGATCGTCGGCATAATCCGGAGAACGCGTCCTGCTCGAGCCTATCCCGCGGCGGCGACTGGACTTGGTCACTGGTGACGAGGGTTGTTTGCCTGCGCTTGCAGAGTATGTGTTGTTACGGCGGCGAAATGAGAACAGTGGCATTTCCTTGCAGAGGATTCGTTATTAGTCAACGACAAATGACGTGTCAGAGAGCATATTTATATGCCGACCCGAGGAAGGGACGAGGGTGCGCCGATGACATGACGGTATCCGTCGACGTCAGTTGGATGGAGCGTGGAGGAGCGAGCGGAGGAGCGAGCGAGTGTAGCAGCAGTGGTGCAAGTGGTGGTCCGTGCGTGGGAACTTGACTGAGTCATGGCGGAGTTTGAATGAGCGGCCTTTCCTGAGGACACATCTTCTATAAAAGCTTTCCTCACCCCCCGTCATCAAGCCGGACGTCGCCGCCATAGTGCCCGTCCTATCCAGCGCGGTTTTCTCGTTCGAAAATGTCAAATAAAATAGTGGTGAGCCAGTCAATGCCATTTGCGCTTGACTTGTACACAAGGATGACACCCATTCCCTGTCAATGAGCCGGGCATCTATCGTGCTGTCATAGATGAGGTTATCGCCTCAATTAAAAGTGACTTTGACGAATACGGTGTCAGCGAGGACGTTCTGGCTGAACTTCAGAGAGTAGGTCGTCTTTCCTCGCTCACGTCGACTGTTGTATAGTGCGCATCTCATCGCGCCAATCTCGCTTCAGAAATGGGAGAACAAGGTGATAGCGTCTCACGTCGCCGAGTTCGAGGCCCCTACTCCACAACCACCCCCCCAATATCCTCCCCATCCCATGCATGTCATGCCACAGCACTACTCGCCTAATCACCATGCATTTGTACCACAACCGCCTCCGACAGCTGCAAACCTGATCAAAAAGGAGCCTGTCGACAGCCGATATATCTTAAGTGGTCAATATGTCCCGCCGATGGCCGGTCCACAGATCCCTGCGCTGCGACCACCACCGCCAAATTCAGTATTGACCTTCCCAGCTGGTCCGAGTCGGCCTCCAGCCCCAGGTGCAGCACTTGCACCTGCCGCCCAAACTGCGAAAGCGCCGCAGCAGCAATCGCCATCTCAGCCTCAATCGCAGCCCCAGTCGCAATCACAGTCACAGCCCCAGCCAACGCGGATTCCGCAGGTCGATGGTCCCTCATCCTCCAGTTCAGACTCGTCCTCGCCACCTCCACAGCAGTATGCGCCTCACCCGTCGCACCCATCTTTGCCGCAGCCTACGCAAAGCTCTGCCACTAGCGCCGACGACGAGGCCATCAACAGCGATTTGGATGACTCAGACTCTGAAGGTGAGGAGGACCCAGATGAGGGTCCAGGTGTGAGCGACATCGTCTTTTGCACCTACGACAAGGCAAGCTGGCTTGTTTCGCAGGTGAACCATTTGTTCTGATCTGGATTCCAGGTTGCCCGAGTCAAAAATAAGTGGAAGTGCATACTGAAGGATGGCATGATCCACATCAATGGCAAGGATTACCTTTTTGCAAAGTGTACAGGGTCAGTTTGTTCTTTCTGGATTGCGGAGATAATGCAGCTCTGACGTTTTGCCCAGTGAATTTGAGTGGTGACCGAATTCTGTCGTTCTTGCTACCCTCCACGTGTCGTCTCTTTGTTGGTTAATTGTTCTTCCTGTTCTGTTTCCTCGGTCCCTGTGCATCCTCATATACGTTGAACTATTATTACTCATAATATTCACCTCTCGTGCAAAGGCAATACATTTTTACCAGATAAACTCTTTCGTTTCCACCTTTGGTCTCGTCGAATTCATGTTCTATGAATGTGGCCCGCAGGTTTAGAGTGTTTGCATGTGAGAACGTAAATATACAGCGTATTTGCACCTCACATGGGATGGCTGGCATCCTGAGTTACAAGGAGCCAATGTGCACAGGCCAACGTGTGATGTACATGTGAGGAAGCATCCACTAGTCTAGACAAATACGTACAGATGCGGGCGACCTAGGTGTCAATACAGCGCGTCTTCCACCATGGAAACGTGCAACGTCCCGCTTCTTAGACGGGTCGCGATAGTCTCTGCACGACACGGTCATCCAAAGGATCCCGTCTATATGGGTGGAAGCGCTTGAGCGACTCCAACGACGCAAGGGCCATCGAGTCAATCGTGCCGTCATGCTCACGGATGCCCTGAAGAGAGACGGTCTCGTACTTATTTTCCCCGTCTGTCGGAAGAACTACGGAAAGCCGTTCCGGAGAGAAAACTGGGGTCCGGGGAGCGACAGGACCGGGAGCAGGGGACTCGCTCTCTGAGGAGGACTGGGACTGTGACGATGCGGAGAATTGACTGGGCGCGTGTGAAAGGGCGGGTGAAACATTCCGATAGTTTAGTAATGACTGTGGTGACGTTTGAAATCCGGATCCATAGACGTATAGTTGCGATTGAGCGGGAGAATGATGGAATGTTGAGTCCCCGTTTTGCGAAGCGACAAGCACAGGATAAGAATATGGGGATTGGCAGCTATGGTCCGAAACGGATGTAGGTGGTGCTTGCCAGTTGTATCCAAAGGGTGAAACCGGAGACTGTATATGAGGGGAAGGTGATACATGGTAGTTTTCGGGAGGTTGAGGAGAAGCGTAATCTCCGGTGTAAATGCGCGTATATGCATCGTGTTGTTGCGCGGCGGGAGGAGCCGTATTTGTTGGCAATCCTGAATAAGTTGGTGGCTGAGGGGTGAAGAGATCTTGCTGATGGTACGTATTTGGAGGTGGCAAGCCCTGAATTTGTTGAGGTGCAGCCGCCTGTGTTACAACTTGTGGAGTAGGGCGGCTCGCGGTCGAGCTAGGGCCTGCGACGGAAATCTGCCTCCCCGGTTTACCGCTAGAACTAGCCGAAGCCGAGAGAGGAGCAGCGTCCGGCGCATTCGCAGAAGTGTTAGCTCTCGAAGACCTCGTCTTCGTTCTACGAGAGCTCTTGAATAGGTTCTCGGGCACGACTAGATCTTTCAGTACAGGAATGTCGTCTACAGTGCCAAGACGGTCGACGGTGGCCTGAGTAAAGTATGCGGCTAAAAAATCGTAAGATAGGGATGGATGCGAACGAGAAGAAAAAGATGCACTTAGATGCCACTTGCGCTTGTTGTTCTCATTTTCGTTCAGATAGACGGAATAAGTCTGCTTCACATACGGGTCCCAATCTCGTGGAGGCTGTCCGTCACTTTGGAGAATGGCTGTTGGATTGAACCGCATTCTCGATCCACAGGAGCACGAGCGACTAACCTGGCTCTCTCTCCGTTCTTGTTCTTAGGAGGCTCCCATTTTTCGTAATAAAATAAGAATTCCTGAGATGGTAGTGAGAAAGCGACGCGGCGATGTGAGAGGTATGAAGCGCATACATCTCGGACCCGTGAAGCAGACCAATGGCGGCCTTCAGTGAAGCGCTCGATGCCGATTCCGGTGATCGCATGGGGGCCTCTGTCTTCCCATGCATAGCAATATCCAGAGGACAATGCTTCGCGTTCCTTGGCGTCCAAGCGTCTGGTGATCATTGGCAATAGGCCGAGATAAACGGCGTAGAATATTTTGTGCACGTCTGCGGTGCTTCTGATGCGGACATTTGTACAGGAAGGGACCTGCATCGTCGGTGAATGTGCCGTGGCGGGACAAGGGAAGGGAAAGGAACGCGGACGGTGTCGAGGGAATTATAAATAATGCCTCTTCTGTGCAATTTGAATCCGAGCCACTGGGGTTCAATCCCCGCCGTGAGGTTATCCCATTAATTCTAACCATTTATCGGCCACGAGCCGTCCTCTCGGGCCCGACATATCGAGATTCGCTCTCTTTTAGATCCGTTGCCAACGCTCACCTCTTTCTGTCTGCTAATACCATGTGCCCACCAACCTATCCCGCGGTTGCCCCACCCAATTCCCCCTCCTCCACTGCCCCTCCACTCCTCGTCGCTTCGCCGCGGCCACAACCACTTCCTCGCATTTCTCAGAGTTTGGTCTATTTCCGCGCAAGCGAATGTCGGTGGTGGAAAATGTCCAAACAACGACCCACTACTCCAATATAGCCATTACCTGATCGCTCCCCCATGTGCCAGGACCACCCTGCAAAGTTACTCCGCAAGACATATGAACCTTTCCTTTTCTCTGACAGACCCTCCTTGACCACCCCCTGGCACATGCGTGGGTCGTCTGCTTCCAGAGCCGAGACCTGGTCAGATGCTGTCGGCCCACCATCTCCCGAACCTCGGCACGTCTCATATGACGCGCCACCATCACCCACAGTGAGGGTCCTTCTTTCGGACCTTTCCGCCCCAGCTCACGAGACCGGCCGCATCCTCGGTTTCCCAATGCTTACCTCAGCTTCCAATCGAATCTGTCCGCGCGCGGCTGTCCTGGATTTTCCCCTTTCATCGATGCCGGGTGTATGGCCCGAGTCTAAACTTTCTTCATCCGCTCTCCTGTCTAGCCAGCTCGTTTGTTTCCCCGCAGTCGTCCCGAGCGCTCCATTCCCATCTATTATCCTTCGTCTAAACGCTAGTCCAGATCCTCCCCTTGATCCAGGGTATGATGTCTCTACACAATGCACCTTCTATCATTCAAGCCCTAGGAGATCTCATGGATGTGACCAACACGTCGACCTTCCAAAATAGGCATAGATAATAGCACCTTCCAAGCCCAAGCCGAAGATGCGTACCCGACTTCAATTATGCGACACTCCCGGCGCCCTCAAACGCATTTCCAGCCGACAGCTGGAAATCATTACAACCGCGCGCATCCGGACTATCCCCTAACCAGTCAATGACCACGCGCTTCTTCTTCTCACCACGAAGGCGGCGCTTTACCTGGGCCGACACTCGGCGTTAAAGCTCCTCACGAACACCATCGCACGTAAAAATGCGCAGCTATTTTTTGTCCAGTAGCAAAACATGGGCAGCAATATCTCCGAATGCTAGCCCGATCTTGCAGTCGCAAGAGAAACATGAGGCGACAATCATGTTGCGCGATGAAAGGGCCCGGGTCTAGACTCGCTTTCCTCCGAAGATGGGAGGGGCTCCTTCGGATCCGTTGTTGTAACAAAACGAATGGGTTCCTCTTCCTACACGTCTTCGCACTGTTCCGTCTGATCGAGGACGCGGCTACATGTGTTTGGGGGTCATTGGCAACCAGGATCGTCGCTAAAGTTGCTCCTTTCTTCCCCCATCCTCTTCATCCCCCTTTTAGCCCCGAAAGGTATGCATGGTGTCAGCCAACAACAAGTCCCATTCATATGGTAGAGTCCGATAAATCAGCTTCATACGCCGCCGAACCATCTGGCAAGCCTCCGCGGCCTGCTGACGTCGTCGCTGCCATATTGAGGAACTCCAAACGTGGTTTTACTTTCTCACGGCGGCGCCGCTCATGCATGCATGCGAGAGGCCCCGCAAATCGTGCGTTGTGTACATGTGTGATTTATGTGATAGTGGCAAACAAGTCTCGATCGTACACATCCACTACACTAGTACTCTCACGAGCCTTTATTTTCACACGTCACTGTGGATTAACAAAGTTCTGTCATTCCCCTCGAGTCTCATCGCTTCGTACTTGGAGACCATCCTAACGGGTAGGTTCGTCGGCCTCAGCCGTGAATTCCTTGCTTGCCAAGGTGAGGGACGCGCAATTACGTGGACCCAGACCTAGACATCGAATGTGCGTCTATAGCATATAAGCATATTCCCTTTTTCCCGCATCGACATCGCAACGCAGGGATCGTCGCTGCCATCCACCCTGGCTATATTACGCCCGACGACGGGTCAGAGTTATAATTGAGGGCGTCTCTTCATCGTCGGAGTTCCGGGGGCCAGCGAGTTGCTTATACTTCTCTTGCGTCCGGCAGCGAGCGCGGACGCGCAAATTAGGGAACCCATTGGGTTCGGAGGCGACCGAGGTCGAGAGCGATGCGATCGTAATCCCAACACGCTGCTTTGCTACGCGGGTACGGACGCAGTAGGTTGGTACGTGTGATGAGAGCATAGGTACGACGAACAGGAAAATGTCGGCTCACTCTTCCCTTTTATTGTTTTACTCGGCGAGAGAAAAAAAAAAGAGGGTACTGATGGTCCAAGGAGAGGGGGGCAAAAAAGATTTTGTGCTACGCCCCCTCCCTCGTTCTCCTTTTGGGAGGGTTGGGCGCGCTCGTTGGAACCGGTTCAAAAAACAAAAACAGCGAGGTTTCGCATATACAGCACACAGCCCAACTGTTACAACACCGCTCTGCTCTACCTTTCCTCCAAGGCGTTTTTGACCAACCTGAATGATCTCTCCTCTGCCATTTTGAAATTTAATTTCTTACTTGGCCTGCGCTAGTTGTTGGAGTCTACGTTTTTGGGGGGCATCGATTATCACGGGACACAAGGAGGCCACGAGTCAAAATAAGAATTTGGAAATTTTGGAAATAAAAAAATAAAAAAATGTAAGACATATTACGTAGGGACGCCATGTGATCCCCTCCGAGTCATAATTTGGTTCGTCCTCGTCCAGGCTTCTTAATTACGAGAAGGTCTCGGAGCTAAGTACATACAACTGCAGGGATCACCCACCTTTGCGTAATGCAGTGACATACGAGCGAGAATACCTCGGGAAACTGAATTCACACCACTACGCGATGCAAATAATGGAATTGGCATTGCAGCAATCAGAGCACTCAAAGAGGTTTTATAGTACATACTCGCTACACGGCTTCGCCAGAACCAGATGTATAGTAGTAAGAAAGCACATGGAGCGGATATGGAGTTCAGTTCGTGAACAGTGTAAGAAGAGGTCTTGGGAGAGAATATATTCGAATCGAATAACAGAAACAGCGACGACGTACAGAAAAATACCGCGGCAGGTTGGGCAGAGATTGAGGCGGAAACATTACAGGTGTCCGGAAAAGTTGTGCGCAGGTGAAAATGAGGAGCAAATTGTTAGGAAAGGGATGATCAAGAAACAGTGAAAGAACGCAGGGCACGATCATCGATGGGATGTCTCTTGGGTATATGTGTTGTTTCGAGAAATGCTAGTGGCGCAAGAACTTGTGCGCCGTCCGGGTTGCTTTGAAAACGACTAGCCCCGAGTTTTCCATGTCCCAACTCCTGGGCGGCTTTCGGCCACGCTGGGGGATCTAGAGGCGAGGGGGGATGCACCGTGGAGGCTGGATATGGCGCATATTTTGGGGAACGGGCTTGATAAGAAGAGTATGGGCCAGTGTTCTCGGACGTTTCCTTGGGACGCCCTTTGACGCAACGCGCACTACGGAACTTCCCAGGAGGAACTTGAAGGCTGGCAAGCTCGGGAAAGTCATCTATGGTGTAGAGATTGTCGATGGTCTCTTGAGTAAAGTAAGCAACTGCAGGGCGAACATCAATCGCTTGGAAAGCGCGGATAAGAAAACCAAACGCACTGAGATGCCATTTTCTTCGCCCCCTGCCAGCGAGATCTACGTATACAGAGTATGTTTGTTTGATGAGACGCTCTCGAGGGCGTCCATAGTATGAACCAGGAGGAAGATGCAAACTGAAACTGCAAAGGAAAGTGTTTGTGACGCATTAACCAGCAAGATGGAGAACGAAACTCACGGCTGACCGATGACGTCTAGTTCCACATCGAGCTCTCTCTCGCTGTAGAACAAAAATTCATCCCTAAAAAGGCATGATCAGTGTTCTGCATAGTAAGTATTGTGTATCTCCGATACCTGACGCGAGAAGGACCCCAGCGTATACCATCTGTCCATCGCTCGATGCCAAGCTAAAAGGAAAAAAAACCCCGTCTCAACGGCACTGGCAGTGGAGATAAAGACCAAAGACACGCACTCCAGTAGCTTCGGCGTCTGGACCTCTCTCCTCCCAAACATATACCGAGCCGGACCGAATACATCGCCTCTCTTCGCTATCTAACCTCCGTGAAACTATGGGCAAGGCGCCCTTTGATACTGCGTAAAAGATGATGAGGGCGTCCGAGACTGATCGAACGCGGATATCGGTGCAAGTCGGTCGTTGCATAAGATATGGGCAATGAGGGGTATCAGGAAAGAAAGAAGAGCGGGATGGGAAGAGAGAAAGAAGAGAGGAGAAGGCAGGGGGATTGGGAAGAGGAAATTAGAGACCGGTGTGTGGAAGGTTTAAGTAGATATATTTATTTCCTAAAGGCGTTTACGGTAAGCGGGAAAAAGCGCTTGATTGGATGGGCTATCATTCGTTCCGGATAAGAGCGCGTTCGATGAATGTTGAATTGGCAGCCCCAGACAGGAGAAATGACCAGTTGCCATTGGCGGAAGTGTGTCTGGAATCATTTGGTTTTCATACGAGCTGCGAATCAAACTCTATACCTTTAATCAGCTTCCGTCATGCGGCTATCCGAATCTTTAGTACCACCTTCATGCATCCACATCAACGCGGACAATACGGCTTACAGACGCGGCAAATTCAGGGCAGTTCCATCTATTATGGCTGGGAACCATCCTGTAAGGCCGCAATGGATCCAGTCGGTGATGGCGAGTCCCCCGATACGGGTCCCGATGCTTCACTACCAAGTGCCTGTATTGTAAACAACACTGATCCTTCCCACACCTTGTGAACGCCTCTCCCTCCAGCTTCGAACATAATACACGGCCTTTCAATCATCCTGGCGCACCCTTTGGAGGAAGGTCCAATTACGTCAACGTGCCTTCTCTGCCCGTGTCGGCCGACGACGAAAGGTTCCATCCATTCCCCCTAACCTTACCAAGCGATGCACGGAAGCCGTCGGTTCGCCGCTTCTTGGCCCCCAGGAGAATAATATTCTCCGTACTACACTAGGCGTCGATGGCGTGTTCGCACATCGGAAATGCTTATAATAGATTGCATGCAAATTGGCGTGAGAGATGAGTGACTCTATCATATGTGTATCGATCGGCGATATATCAACCCAGCAACACGGTGTATGTGTATCTCGGCGCATGTCCACAAATCGCCGCGGCGATTTGGTACAGTACATGCGTCTATAGAACGACTCGGAGAACCGCCTAGAACGCCTAGAACATCTGTGCAGGGACATAGTTGCAGCCGAAGTAGATTCTCTTCATGTTAACAGATGGATGCGATACCGAGAATTTAGAGCTCATGTGCCTGGGACATGAAAATTCTAACGTTCATTATCTTCCTAGCGGTCACGTGTTCAGGGTTTTCTCCCGGCAAACTTGGGCGTGCATATATCTGACTCGTATGCTCGCCGCGAGGACGAGTTTTCATCACCTCCATCTTGGGCCGATTCGTCATTATACAAGTCGTTTCAATCACTCATTCCAAGTCATGGCTCATGGACAAACGAATTGGAAGCCTCCATCGCGTCTTACCGAAGAGCCTAGTCTGAAAGTGTACAACTCTTTGACCAGAACCAAGGTGCGTCCATTCCGAGCATGTTAAACCCTACTAAACTCCTTTTCTTTATTATCAGAACCTATTTACCCCGCGGGACGGAAGACGTATCAAATGGTATAATTGCGGACCTACTGTGTACGATGCCTCTCATATGGGCCATGCAAGGTATGCTCTCCGTGTGCCCCTGGGACCACAAGACAACGACTTCTTCCGATTCCAGAAACTACGTCACGCAGGACATTCTGCGCAGGATCTTGTCGGACTACTTTGGTTACGACATCCATTTTGTGATGAACATCACTGACATCGATGATAAGGTTGACATTCCATCAGGCGCCATTTTCCCTTGACATTTATTTTGCAATCTAGATTATATTGAGGGCCAGGCAGATGCATCTCGTCGACAACTTCAGATTGGGGGCCACGTCTCTCACTCAGAATTTGCTGGACGAAGTCCGGTCCTCTTGGGACTCATATGTGCGCTCCAAAGTAAGCAAGGGGCTTCTCAGCGAGGACGTTCCTCCCTTTGGGTCGGAGTGGCAGGCTTGGAGCGGGCTATGTATCAAAGCTGCCGACAACGATTGGAAGAATGATTCTCTAAAGAGGGACGAGAAATTCGACATGCACATTACTGCCGCAGTGCGTTTCCTTCCTTGTCGACTGGAGCAACCGATTGATATAGCCACCTTAGTCCCGTGCTCATGGGGCAATTCAAGCAGCATATGAGCATCTGAAAGCCGGCCAGACAGGCATGGAGTTCGCTCAGCGGCTTGTGGATGGTTCGGCCGACGTCCTCGCACTCTCCCTTGATCAGAAGGTGTTTCATCTCTCCTACTTTTACGCACGTTCTAAGGAGTATTAGCACGGCGCGTCGGTCACAGATCCATCGCTATCGCGTTCTTTGGCCCGCTTCTGGGAAACAAAATTCTTCGAGGACATGGCACGCCTCCGCGTCAGGGAGCCTGATACTCTCACGCGTGTTACGGAATATGTACCCGAGATTGTTGCGTTCGTGGAATGCATTATCCAAAACGGCTACGCATACGAGGTCGCGGGGAGTATCTATTTCGACACAAACAAATTCGACTCGAGCGAGGTCCACGCCTATGCCAAATTAGAACCGTGGAGTAAAGGGAATAAAGAATTATTGGAGGAAGGTGAAGGTAGATACGTCCCATCAAACCTCCGATGCTTTGCTTCTGAACCCTCGCTCAGGCGCTCTTTCGAACTCTACTGGTCGCAGATCTACGGCCGACTTCGCACTCTGGAAAGCATCCAAACCTGGGGAGCCCTTCTGGCCATCTCCGTGGGGTCCGGGCCGTCCTGGATGGCATATCGAATGCTCTGTCATGGCGTCTGCCATCCTCGGGGACAATATAGACATCCATTCAGGGGGAATTGACCTAGCCTTCCCGCATCATGACAATGAGATCGCGCAGTCGGAGGTAACCCCGGTCAGATTTGATCGCACGAAGTTGTGTTCAGATTTCGCTTGTAGGCTTATCACGAATGCAATTCCTGGATCAACTACTTCCTTCACACTGGTCACCTACATATAGAGGGGTTGAAGATGAGTAAATCCCTCAAAAATTTCATCACGATAGATGTAAGTGTCTCGTCCTCCACGCATTCGGTGGGCATGACGCTGCGCAGGAGATATTGCAGAAGCATTCAGCGCGTCAACTGCGCATAGCCTTCCTAATGCAGTTGTGGAATTCTAAGATGGACTTCTCAGAGTCGCTTATGACTGGCGAAGTGAAGAACTTCGAGACGACCATGAACGTACGAGACTCAACTTTGGGCGGCTAATTTCGCGAGCTTATGATCTGCTAGAATTTTTTCACGTTAGCAAAAGCTCTGATTAGTCAATCTCGCGCCGAGCATACAGTTCCGGATGGAAAGCACCAGTACCACGGCCCTGAACGTGCCCTGGCCGATGAGTTCGTGATATTTTATGTGTCCTAAATTTATGCTTATCACGACATCGCACAAAGTTTGCATCAAGCCCAAGATAGATTCCGAGAAGCTCTCTGCGATTCTTTTGACACACCAAGTGCGGTTAACGTCCTGCGGGACCTGGTCTCTCGCACCAACGTGTACATCAATTCGCGTGCAAACGAATTGGAGGTCGGCGTCGTAGAGCGTGTAGCACGATGGGTTGGAAATATGCTTAGGATGTTTGGGCTCGGGGAAGGCGATCCATCGGAACTTGGATGGGGCCAATTGTCCCAGGATGGCACCACCCTGAACGTGAGCTTGTACACCCCTCAATCTTTTCTTCCGTCAACTAAGCAACTCCGATACTCGCAGCGTGAAGAAGTGGTTATGCCGTATTTAAGGGCCTTGTCCTCTTTCAGAGACGGCGTGCGGCAGTCAGCTATCTCGAAAGGGGATGGCGCCGCGAAGGAGATCCTAGCGTTATGTGATAAACTGCGTGACTCCGATCTAGTGCCCTTAGGCGTCGCTCTGGATGACCAAGAAGGTAGATCGTGTCTCGACTCTGATCATGTCAAACTGAATAAACGCTTCTCTTAGATGGCAAAGCGCTGGTAAAGTTGGTCGATCCCGCGGAACTCATTAGGGCGCGCGAAGAAAAGCGAGCGCAATCGGAAGCCAAGGCCGCGAAGAAGGCCGCGGCGCAGGAATTAGAGAGGCAGAAGAAATTACAGAAGCTGGAGAGGGGAAGTGTTCCCCCCGAGCAACTGTTCAGGCCACCCAATATCCCCGAGGGCGTTTATGGCAGTTGGGATGACCAAGGACTGCCGTTAACGGATGGTGAGGGAAAGGAGCTTAGCAAGAATCAGACGAAGAAGGTACAGAAGGAGTGGACGACACAGAAACGGCTTCACGAGGAGTACTTGGCATGGAAAAAGGAAGTGCGGTGACATACCGACTTTAGCCTCTGACACATTTTCGGATCGTCATTGCCTTTGTAGAGTAATGCAATTTCGACCGTTGGCGGCAGGTGCCGCCCCATTAATTACTGCGTCAATCTACACAACCATCTTACCAATCACAGGCATCGACGACGAGCTGAGCTATCTTCTCCAAACCGGTCCTATCGTCATCATCGAAGCCGCCTTGCGCCAGGCAGTCCAAATCAAAGACGCCGAGACCCACTTCCTTCCCCGACGACCTGAGGATCAAGGGACAGACGATCTCACTCTTCGTGTCCCCGTCGCAGGCGATGTGTCCCGGATATGTCTCCACGTCGGGCACAACGATGGTCCTGCGAGACAGGAATGCATCTGCGCACACACCCCGGCCCTTTCCTGGGGTGGTGTCAATGGATTGACAAGCAGGCTTGCCGCAGAAAGGTCCCAAGAGCAGCTGGCTGGATGGATTGGAAGCAGCGCTGTGATCCATACGAATCTTTGGAGTCGGAAATAGGGAGGGGTCGATGTAGAATCCTGAGAGAAGAGTAAGTTATTTCGAAGGGGGGGTGTTTGAATCTAATTTTTTTTTTTTTCCAGTTGGCAACCCGCGGTCTACGGGAAGCTGCACTAGGCGCGGAGGCCGGGGCGCGTGTTGTGAACGAGGTCGAATAAAGGAGAGAGCCTCACCACACCAATTTACGGAGGAAGGACCGTCTCCAAAAGCGGGATGCGAGAGCAAAGAGTGATAAACGAGAGAAGACGTGTTGGCAAGGTTGGTCACCTGAACGATAACGCGCACGGCGGATGCGCCGCCGGAGGATAAGAGGGCATGACAAAAGGTAAGGTAAGGGAAAGCGTAAAAAAGCGCGGTGAACCGTTTTACCCAGTGTCTCTGGCCATCGAGGAGAGGAATCAGCTGAGATATGATGTGTCCCCAGAATTGCGACTTTGTACGGATGGATGCTGGGACCAAGGATGAGCCTGCGTGGTGCGGCATGATGGCCAAGTTGGGGGTTGGGTTTAGTCGACGAGATGGACAACGACAACGATTGATAATTGATAATCTAATCTAATCTCACAAACCGATAAGATCCTACAAATTGATTACGTAACTAATATCCATCAAACAGTCGAACCCAACACTCGTCGTCAAAGCAGCATCATCCCCAAAACCACACATCGACTTGACATACTCGGACAATCATTTAGACACGCTTTTGAATTGTCGTCGTTTTTTTGACATGGCACCCTATCTTGACACCGTTACCGTGCGTCTCGTCGTCATCGAACTATAGCCTTCTTATTTCGCCAAGCCCTGACCGCCCGCGCCTTCTCAGTCCTTCACAAAGGTCCCCATCACCGATCAAGGCGTCGACACACTCGCCTTCTTGAAGGCTTCCGAGGGCGTCGTCGGTCTTTTCGGTATGTGTCCCTCTTTTTGCATATCGGTTTTCCTTCTCGTGTCGAGCGATTATCTTCTCTCTCTCTCTCTCTTGAGATCTCCTTGACTCCGCCGCATTTAGCGTCGTCCAAACCGACCTGAAGGGCAATATTGCGGTGAGAGCGGGTATTAGCGCCTGATGTCCACACGTGTGCTTGAACCCGTGCTCTCCGGGGCTCCCCCCCCCTCTTCGCAGAAAGTCCGCGCCCGGTACGATGAGACGCCTACGCTATCGAACACCCTGGAGAGGCTGGTAGAGAATGAGAAAGGGGAGAAGAAGAGGAAGGCGACGGAAGGCCTGATGTGGCTCCTCCGTGGTCAGCAATTCACTTGCAAGGCCCTTCAGAATGCCCAAGCGTCCGCGTCCATGGAGCTGGTCGAGGCGTTCGGCAAATCCTATGAGGTCACCCTGAAGCGCCACCACAATTTCTTGGTCAAAGGGGTCTTCTCTGTTGGTCCCTTTTCACCGTCTATTCGTTGCTGCGCAGGCGTTTATCACCGTTTGTCAGCTCGCGATGAAAGCCTGCCCTTATCGCGCGGATTTCTTCAACAAATTGAAGGCCGACCCCGCGGGTGCTCCCTCTTCTGACGAAGTTATGAACGAGAAGTTCAACCGATGGCTCGCCGCGCTTGATCGAATCGTGACGCAGGTGCAGGTGTTTTACAAGGATGGTGGGCATGAGAAGGGATTCTAGTCTGCTGGGTCACGAACCGCACCTTGACAATGACCTGTGTGTGTGTGTGTGTGCCAACCTTGGATGCACGCTAACGCAATTTGACCACATTGTTTTTTTGCTGGCAATACTGTGAATGATAATGATTGCACGTCTGGTTTTGGGGACGGGACGTAACGTCTCATGAGAGAGATCAAATCAGAAGGGCCGTTCTCGGACGACGCACAGTACCCCTGGTCCAAGTCACTTTCGTTTCCGTGCTGATGCGTAACGTGGAAGACTGGCAAACCTTTAATCGCTCCACCGTCTGCTGAGTGAGGGGTGACGATAGTGGCAACTGCCGTACTTTACCTCAGATTTTGTTATCAGGGCTGGGATTCCCTAACAGCTACTGAATTATCAATTATACTGTATTTACAGAGGATGAACCTGATGAGAGGCGAGCAACACTTCCATCCTTTTCGTGTCGTTCCTAGCACTTACGTTGTTCCCCTTGTTCGTTTTAGACGCGCGACATCAGGCGCGTGATCAAGTGCACCAATGGCCGGGGCCACAGTTGAGAAGTTTCAGTTGATCGTCTCCAGGGTGGTCACTCGAGAGGATGCAATGAATTCGGAGAGGTGATTGACTAGGATGAAAAGGGAGACCAGTACCCATGCCCTAGTAGAAGCGAAGAGAGCATATTACACACATAATGCTATGGGTGGAGGGGAGGGCAACCCCCCTTTTGTGACCAATCGGCTCGACTGCGGCAACGCTGACGGGTGGCATGCATGAGGGGTAAAAGTTACGTCGTCGTCATCGGAAATGACGGATGCAGTTACTCATTGGAACAACCCGGGAACTTGCCAGGGCAGTTCTGGGAGCAGCTCTGCCTTCAGGCCCCCCCCCAACTGGTCATTGTGACGTACAGCCAAGTCCGGAAGAGGCATGCGCCATGCCGTACGCTGCGATCTCCCTTGCTGCCAAGCAGCTGGTAATCATTCCGGGTTGGCAGTGACATTGCGCACGTATCTTTCCGTATTTTTCGTGGTGGCCCTTAACTGTATGATACAGTATATGGTGCCGTACGGTACGGCAAGCCATTGAGACTTTGGGTTCCTGGACGTGCGCCTTTTTGATTGTCCCCCTCCCCTGTGTTACCACGTATCCATGGGACTCGGACCGTCCCTTCTCAACCAAAGTGCTCAGATGGACATTTATTTGACAGAGAACAAGGGGGAGAAGAAGGGAAAGGGGTTGGACGACGACGTGGTACGAGTAAACTGAGTTAGAGCTTGACTGACAAGGAGTGGCATGAATACGAAAAGGATGTGCCAGACCCTGATAATTTTTTGGCCGCGTGGAGGGGGCTGGACAAGGTCGGGACGTGTATCTATGTCATCGGCACCGTATACCAGTTGCTGGCACGCTCCTGCCAAAGCGGGTGCCATGCTTTTGTACCTCGTATCTATGAATTTAGCCGACTTGGAGAAAAACACCTCCTCACCAGGCTTTCCCCCGGCGAACGCCAGAAGTTAATTACTTTTCCGATTACGGCAGAAAAGAGTCATATATTGATCTTCAATTCACCGCCTTTAGGCGTCAGCAGGCAGGAAGAAGGAAGCAAAATGCAGTAGGTGCTGCAATTGAATACAGCATCGACATGCTACGCAGAAAGAGCGGTACAAGCAGACGAACAAAAGGGAATGATAACAACAATCGAGGTCAACAACCGTAATCGTGCGCGCTGGGCTAGAATTGCCAAGCTTACGGCGTGCGTGCCCTTCTTTCCAGAATTTGACCTTATGTGCCATCGTTCCTCTCAATGGCGAATTCATGAGAAACGCCCAGGCGAGGTCGGCGGTGGCCCTCCGTTCGTCCAACCCGTTCGAGCCGAGCATTTCATTCATTATCCCGTTCATATTCTTTTCTTTTCTTTTTCTCTCTCTCATGTGCCTTCGAACCGGATGCATTCGCGTCACTTTAGCTTCTCTCCTCTATGACCCTCTGGCTGTCATAGACCCATGCGGTCGGCGGGCTCTCCTCCCCCCCCCCTCTGCCACCCATCCCCCCCAAAGGTCGCTTGTCATTTCATTACGGAATTCTGATATGCTTCCGAATCTCCGTAAAGCTCAGTTCAAGGGACCGTGTGGAAGACTTCTGCTCGAACAGTCCCAGATCCTTCCCATCGATTCAGGAGAATCTCCGCCCTCCTCATTGACGGGTCCCCTCAATTTCATGCGCCCCAGATAAGGTTCAATCATGTTTTGCAGTTAAAGAAACAGCCTTTCAATTCGGGTGCTCGAACTTTCCGGTAAGTAGGACCCGCTCTTGTACTTGTATGGGTTGGTCAGTCGTGATTTCCATCCTGCTCAACCATTCAATACTGCGTCGTGGGCACGGCGTCTGCCAGAGTCCTGCCATCATCCTTGTTTTCCCTCTCCCGAAGTGTGGCACCGGATCCACTATTTGTACATCTGATCCCTGCTGACTCGGCGCTCTCTACCCTCTCTCATCCTTGCCAACATCATGCCTCCTACATGCACAAACATCCGCATCCGTACTGCTAGGGATGCCGAAATCATATTCCATGCCGTACGTCTGGGCATACTCCCTATGGTCATGCAACGTCTTGGCAGCGAGGAGCGCATGGCCTTGTGTACCGGCTGCGTATACGTCTGGGAAGAGCGAAGCGGCAGTCTTTCCGAGTCCATGGAACAAGGTATCGAACGCTTCACCGAGGGAAGAAGCTGGGGTCCTTCTAGGTATTATTGGGCTTTTATACTCTTTTGTGGCGACCGACACACCAGCTAACGACACCCGACGACTTTCAGGGCACGAGACGTGAGTTATCACATCCCTATGTCACTGTCTCGGCGCAACTGAACCTCGCGCAATTTTGGGGACCAGGATTTTCTCTTCTACCATGAGAAGGATACGGCACCAAAGTCCTTGATGGTCGAAAGGACCAGAGCGATACGGTAGGTGCATCCTTGGTCGGCGTCCTCGGGCATCGCAGTTTTGCCTAACAAGCGGTATTATCGCGTAGCTACCAAGAGGATCCCGTCGGCGCATCTGCTATGCGTCCTCGGCGGAGAGGCGAGCACATGATCAAGCAGACATATTCTGTCTACGTGCAAACGGCGGAAGGAACGAAGAAGTGGCACCTCAGTTCGTCCGGCTTCGCGCCTTAGTGGCGACCGCAGAATCTCACGGTCCACTCCCAGATGCATATTGGACGCAAGAAACGCTCGATCGGCTGTTGACAGTCGACGACATCCCCGATCTACGCTCGCTCGACGTGCCTCCTGGCATATATCTTTGCGCGCGCACCAACCGGATGCGAGAGACCGTCTCGCGTTCAACAAGAAATTTGTATCCCGAGGGCAGCATCGTTTCGCCACCCTCTTCCCCTCCAGCGTTCCTGCCGTATTCATCGCAGCGTCGTCCCGACGAACGGCGCAGATATACATCTTCCCCTCTCTCTCCGTCATCTCCAACCTCCAGCCAATCCACGACTGGGACGCCTTGCGTGTCCGTTCAAGGTCAAGGTCTTTCTTTGGCCCCCCTCGAGGTGCTCGAGGAGTGTCGTCGATTCCCACGGGACCCGACCGACGTATTGATCCTTAAATCTTTCAATTGACGACCGCGTGACAGATCGGCCACAGCTGTTATCTGGTGCTACGTATATCGCCATGTCGACCACCAAATTCCGCAGACTTGCTCCGGCTGGCCGTGCAGCCCCAGTTGCCTCATTTTTGCATTCACTATTCTCTCTCCTCCAAGTCGCAAATGCTTTCCTCGCTTTCCTCTCTTGATGTATTCGCGCAGGTTTTTTTTTCTTTTTTACATTGTTACCATCGCACGTTCATCTTTTTGTATTTTAAACACTCGCAATCGTGGTCACAGAATTTTTTTCTCGGTTCAGAAAGTTCTGTGCCCAGCCGTACTCAAAGTGGCGACTCGCAAGCAGCCCCTTTCTCCCTTCTCTATTCAAGTCCGACGAGTTGTCAAACTCGATTTGGGCAAGCAGAACAGTCGCACGGGGTTAATGCTTTCTAGGAACGGTTCGGTAGAAAGGGAGACATTTCGAGAAATTCCGTCTGCATGGAACATGTATGGTGGCTCGCTTCCCTGACTCGTGGCAAGCGGTCTAGACAAAACCTTGGGCGCAAGCAGCAAGGACGGGGTGCGTGCGCGTTTTTCGGTATTCGTTTGAATCTTGGACCCACCCCTTAAGGTTTGATCTTCTTTAACCTCGCAAGCTTTGAACCGACCGCCCTGGGTGTGCGACTCATGATCCAGTCTGTTTGTCTTTCGTCATTCGACGTCCTCGTGCCCAAGAAAGAACCTTCAGCTTTCCTCTAAGAATAACCTGCTCGATTGACTCGACCGATCGACCGACCGACTGATTGACCGGTCAACTTTGTCTGTCCTTGGAGAGAAGAAAAGAAAGAGTGTGTGTCCTTCTCCCCTTCTGACTCTCTATAGTATGCGCCCCACACCGTTGCCGGGCCACACCAGTGGTTGCCCCGACGTTTTCCCGTCCGTAAGCCATGGCGATTTTTACATAACGCCCCTCCTTTCTGAGGTGGGATTGCGAGATCGGGGGTGGTGGGGCCTCCTTGAGGCCTGACTCATGGCGTGCGTACGTGGTGTGAGGCGGGCGGGGCCTTGTCCGCTGCGCTGCGCTGCGAATGACCCGACCGACTTTGAAGTCCCCGACGGCGGAGCAAAATATGAAAGGATGGTTGATGCCAGCGGCTTCGGAGCTGGTGCTCAGCGACCTCCGGGGGACCGACGAAGGCGGCGCTGGCTCATCTTTGAAGTTCATCATCGCGCAACGCGGGCACGAGCAAGGACAAGGGCACACGATACCGACGCGCAACGTTCGTCCGAGTCGATTTTGCTCTCGTTCTCTCTCAGAATATCCTGCTCTATTGTAAACCCTATCTATCATCAAAATAGACAGGCGTGTCGGTATGTGTCGTCGGGTGCTGTGCTGTGCGCCGTGCCCAACCAACCAACCCACTGGCAGTTGTGTATGTGACACGTACAACAAAGTCGGACGGGCGCAATCCTTGAAATGCAAAACAAGCAATTTCTGACTTTGTCATTCTTTATTCCCCGTGCGCGGCGCGTATGATATGCGCCGTGCGCACACACCTAAAATTGATATTTGTCACATCAAAAAAAAAAAAAATCCCACAGCCAACGTGGGTTGCCCAAACTCGTTTCCGCCGTTGAGAGGGGAGCAGGGGGAGCTTCCCTAATTTATTCGCAAACTCGCATTTTACCGGCGCTGTGCTGTAAAAGGCCAAAGCGAGCCGCTGCAGCGGAGGAGGCTCAGCAGGCAGGGCACAGCGAAAGCCCGACCAGCAACTAATTTAAAAAAAAATTAAAAATAAAACGCTATCAAGACGGAAGCCAGACTTCTTCTTTTCCGCGGTGTTTCTGGAAAGAAGGTGACACTCTCCCCCTACTAGTACACTAGTTAGTACTACCCCCTCCGAGTCGAGTCGCCGCCGGCCGCAAAAGTATCGTACACCGCGGCCTGTTCTGACACCTTTGACGTGACATGATAAGCCAGAACACTCTCGACCGAAAAGAAAAAAAGGAAACATTTTTGGATTTGAGGGGGGGTTTCAAGTTTTGGGCAGTGGGCGTCCCCAGCCACTGGCACTGGGCACGCCGCCGAGGGGGCCTAGAAGCCGATTTTTCACTTTCACTCGGCCGATCCTTGACACCCGCCGTCGCCCATGCGAGAAACGCAAAACGCGCGCGCACACACGCGCACACATGATGGGGGTCTTCTTTTAATATTTTCTTTCAAGAAATTCGACTGGTCCGAGATAAGTAAGCAGTTGCTTGTAAGCTGACGGGCTTTCGTTCGGGTGTGGTCGGCTGCCAGCTGTGCCGGTACAGCCGAGAGAGAGCGCTGCGCAAGTCGTTTAGTGTTTTGTCGTCGGGTAATATGAACAAAGGAAGGGAAGAGGCGCTCGTGGGTGGGGACGATAAGCCGCTTTACTACGCCGCTGTCTCGGTACGATTGCTGTGCAACCGATAATTAGTTTTTTTTACGGCTTGGGGAGGGGAAGGGGCGAAGGACGTCTCGGTCAAGTGGGAGGGCGGGGGGCCAAATGTTACCCCGCTTTCTTTCAGAGTTCATCATCGCTTTTGATTTTGTTTCGAGGCTCTGTTGCCCCCCATTGGTGTCCCTGCACAGGCACAGAGAAAGTCCGGTTAAAAACCAGAAAAAGAAAGGTATTGACTAACGGATGGGACGGGGATCAACGTACGGGTACGCCGGGTAGTGCCAGTGAGATGATGGCGAGTCGCTGATGAGCAAAAATTTGCGAAATTTGCGACGAGACAAGATCGTTGACTCTAGTGATCTTGCCAATACACCTTTTTTTTTTCGCGGCGTGTCGATGATGCCAACGTCAATAGCCCCGAGGGACTCGGGGGCGCTCGCGAGCGACCACCCGCTTTGTGTGCTGATGCGTCTTCTGCATCTTCTGCATCTGCGACCCCCTTCCGCTGCTCACGTTAACCGTGTGTCAGGGTCAATTGAACACGGCCTACGAGACCCACATGGTACAACGCTCCACCTGTCCGACGCCTGGCTGAACGGCCGGCCGTACCTTTGAAACAGGGTGCCGGAGTGCTGGGCCCTGGGATGTTCCCCTTGGGCCGCCACCAACAGCGACACCACCACCATCATTGTCCACACGTGCCACCAGTGACAGCCGCGCAAGAAAGAAGGGACACGAGGCGAAAATTTCTTACACGAGGAGGGAGAG
>Ga0137397_10000559_pt1 | contig 25620 bp, 27 predicted proteins | sample czorhiz116metaG_FD_106658 | JGI IMG/M metagenome (GOLD analysis project Ga0137397, IMG submission 106658) | Vadose zone soil microbial communities from Angelo Coast Range Reserve, California, USA - czorhiz1.16 metaG | ecosystem: Environmental > Terrestrial > Soil > Vadose zone | place: USA... | reverse complement strand
GGTCCTCATCTAATACACTGCCCAAGCTATCATTGCTGGCGCACGGTGAAGGAGCTGGCGACACAGAGCGGAGACCTTCCGTACTGCGGTGGATCCAACGCTTTCGCATCTTGGGCGGCACCTGTTCCTCATCCTCAGACTGTGGCTGAGGGTCGGAATCTGAGGGCGAAGGCGAGCGGTACCGTAAATCGTGCCCATGGGACGGGGATGGTCTTAGCTCTGGCGTGGTAAGCGCATTGACAGCCTCCTGGGTACCTTTTACCTTAGTTTGATCACTCGCAGAGGGAGGTGATACAGTGGCAGGAGCAGTTTGGACCGCGGGAGATGTACCGTTAGTGTGACTTGGTGGTGGTTGGTGAGGCCCTTTCGATAGGGGTTGAGAGGCACCGACTGTGCTTCCGGGCCTAACCGGGTGATCAGAGATCATCTCGACGCCGTTCATGCCACCGTTCAGCGGCGACTTTTCACGAGTGCGGAAGCCGCGCTGCGTACCAATGAGGGGACCGAGGTTGACCCTATGCGACCCCTTATCTCCCGTACTTGAGGAGTCAGGTCGTTGTGACAGGGGAACGGTGGACGTGGGAAGACACCCATCAACAAATTCGGCCATGAGGTTAAGGGCGCAGTCTTTGGCTTTGGAGCCACATGCGCACGTGGTGAAGGTCGAGCTAAGAGCGTGGAGCATGGATGCCATTTGGTTGCGAACGTAACTGAGGTGATGTGCCCTGTAAGGGGGGACGATCAGACGTGTGACTCGGAGAGCAGAGTGGGTAATGCCGCGTACTCGAACAAATGTGGCATCTCAATAAGTGCAGGAAGGTGGTGGACAGCATTGCCATCGTCCCACTCCCAGCCTAGGACGACCTCTTCGTTCGCCTTGATATCGCGTAGGGCAAAAACACCAAAGGTTAGCGTCTCCGAGTCACGGCCCTTGGACGACGAGCCAGGCTCATCATCCTTCTTGGCGCGCGGGCAGATCATTGGGCGAAGTACGGCGTTGGGACGACAACCGCTGCGAAGAAAACGGGCTTCGTTGCCGGTGATACGGGCGTCTAGGGCGACATCGAGGGGTGGGCCAAAGAGATGCACGAAAGGTTTTGGCATGCCGTGGTGAGCATACGCATTGAGGGGATCGGAGAGGTAGGCAGAGGAAGGGATTATGGTGGACGTGAAGGGCGTGATGAATTTTGAAGAGGGTATGGGCTGGGTCGTATGCATGGCATATGAAGGGGGGAGGACGGATGGGTTGGTGTGAGAGGAGAGGATGGGATGGGAAAACGAAGACTGTGGGAGTGGACGGATGGACGTTTGGGACGGGGAGGGAGAGGTGGATAGTACTACGGGAGAGTTATCAAGGGCCCCTGGGGGGGATAGGGCAGAGACACCGCGCCAGTGCTTTGCCTGCCGTCGAAGGTTGTCTCTCACTTCCTGGTGGGGTATGATGTCCTGGAAAATGGGGACGTAGCTATGCACCCAAGGCTCATCAATGGTGACATGTTCGTCTTCGCCTGTGGGTTGGACGTTGACCGAGGCGCGACGTTTGCGTCTCGAACTGGAGCCGTCGATGGCAAGGGTGGTCTGTCGGCGATGCTTGCGGTCGACACCAGGGCTGACTTGCCGTCTCCGCTTCTCATTTTCTGCTCGAATCGCATCCTGCTTCCGTTGCGTTTGGAGACGTACCGCACGCTCGCGATCGACGAGTCTGGGAGCGCATACCCAACACTTCCACTCTTCGGGTACACCGCCCTGGACGATCTCGAAGCAGGCAGCATGGCACCAGCGCGAACAGTCATCGCAGGCTATTGAAAAGCCATCGTCGAAGGAATAGCCGCATATACAATTGATGGTGTCTGATCCGACGACATGGGGCTGCTCGTCGTCTTGAGGAGCTGCACGCTTTGAGGGGACGGTCGAAAAGTGGTTGGCCGCATCTGCAAGGTTGAGCAGACCGAGGGCGGCTTCTGTTGCATCGTTTTTCATGGGGGAGATGGGTCAGCGCGACGTGCTGGAGAAAAGATTGCACGGTCGTTGTTGCCACTTTGATTTGTCGTGATCGTCGAGTGGTAGACGTAGTTGTTGAGACAGGGATGAATTGGGTGGCCGTCTTTCTCTTGGGACTCGTCTCTGTCTGGGGCTGAGAAAACACGCAAACAGTGTCAAACATAATAGCCGCCTTTTGCAAATGGCTGTTCCCTCTGCCCGTATCATTTCTCTCACATCCCTCCTCGGTCCCCATTCCCCCATCCTCCACCTCACAGAGAGTGTCCCGCAAGTCGCGTATGCGTGGCAGAGCAAAGTGAATCCATGAGTCACTATCCAAACGTCACGTGAGGTGGTTAGTCATGATTAAATAAGGGCGGAAGCGGCGTCGTGCCTGCAAATCATATCCCCTCCCACAGACAGGGAAGCTCTATACGTCGTCGGTTAAACACAAGGACGAGGGATGGGACACGGGATCGATGCGGCGTAAGTCATCACATTCAAGGTATGATGACAACCTAGACACGACACGACCACCTGAAGCTACCTAAGGCTAAGTGTCGAAGCCGGGACTACGATGTGGGTCAGCAGTGCCATGACTGAGATAACAAGGAATTAAGGGGGACACCCAGGTGCGCAACCTCGAACCTATCATTAATTGTCTCTATAATAGAGCCCTGGCAGGATATCGTAGGCCAGAAACACGAGGGAGGGCCGAATTTATCGTTGATCTGGCGCTCCGTGTGCGTCAACTATCAAGACCACGACCCTCGCAGCCGGATTGAATGTTTATTGGTCGATAAGACCCTCCTCATAGACTTGCAACGAGAACGAAATTATCCTGCAGGAAACATTTACACCGAGCAACGTCGATCTATTCTGTGGATACAGTTTTTACAGCGCGAGACAATGATACAGTACGAGGACACGGGACAAGTGAGTGTAGTACGAAAGCACCGTCCCGAGGTGAAGTAGAGGAAAGATGAGGAGATTGTCAGGACTTTGGGAAAGGGTTGGCGGCTTTCAGTAGAATACAAACCTCCTTGGGGTTGTAGTAAAAATAGAGAAATGCGGGCGGTTCATTGACCTATTTTCACGAATAGACCCACTCGAAGTAATGATGTTAATGTGTAAGAGCTGGAAATGCGAGAAGGATAGAAAGATAGCCACCGCGATCCGAATCATGACAAGGGGAGTAACTTGGAAGGTTGCTTGTGGTTTCGGGGGATATGAACATGGCGTTGCGGTGCAGGGCAGGTAGATAGGAAGTTGCTCGGACGACGCCGACTCGTTGTTTTCGCGGCTGTAACTTTAGACGAGTCAAACGCACATGAGGTCGAGAAGCTGAACCATGAGGCATGAGCCGATCGCGTCCATTTTTCATAACGCCGATCTAGTCCATATTGGACCGCGGCACGAGGTACGACTGCATTGGTAGCGGACATTAATGGAAACAAAAAACGACCCGCGTTCAGTTGGCCAGCATGGCTAGATGACACGATTCCCCGTGCTTTCCGGCCCGCTTACCATTCTGTTCAGTAAATTTCACTGCCTTCTTCGAGAGCTGATGGCCTCACCTTGCCCTGTGATCTCCTCGGCGAAAAATAGCTTGGCGAGGTCAGACGTTGGAGAAGCAGGAGGATACGGCAACATGGGTAGGTCCCAAGGCGTAGTTGTGCGCCCGCAGGCTTGTGACGGCCATTGCGGTTGCTTTGTTGATACGCTCCGAGTTAGGAAGCTCGAAGACTGGCCGGGGCTGATTCTCGAAGCGCTCGAGGATTCTTGATGGATGAAGATGGCGCCGAGTGTACAGACGTACGGACCCGTGGGAGCTAAGAGTAGAGGGGAAGCAGCCTGAACTATTCATCCGACTGCACCATGACCGGTTCGGCAAGCAAGGGAATGAGGATGTTAGACACATACGGCACTGCGGAGCACATGATTTGCGAATTGCGATACCAATCAGTCGCTATAATGGAAGCATCTCTGGGCGCAAACATGAATTTCGCCGCTCAAAGCAAGCGACCAGAGCTATAGCACGTTGATTGAAAATCTTCGCGGAAGTTGGATTGAAGAAAGAGCTTTTTAAGGTCGCTGAGATGCTCACGGGATCGCTCGCCTCCGGCTCGGAGATGGGATGTACGCAGCGCTCCTTTGGAAATTCGAACAACTATGGATGGTCTTCCGATGCTTGAGACATACTCGCGGTAACCTTTGAGGAAGAAGTCGGAGAGAAGGATAGTACTGATAGACGTGTCAGCGTCAAGGTCCAGTCGAAATCAACGTTAGGGAGGTCATGTGATAAACACGTGATCAAACGCGTTTGTGGTTTCTGCTGCGTGGACTTGATGGACTTGCAAGGCGGCAGAGTCGAGTGACTCTCTGGTAGCGGTTGCCATGTCGGACATTCCAAAACTTCTGCTGGACTCCCTAAACCCCAATACACGAAAGCAGGCCGAGAAGTCTCTTGCGGCCTATAGTCGACAGCCTGCGTTTGTCGTCCACCTTCTCCAACTCGTCTTAGATGCTTCGAACGATAGCGCCGTACGCCTGGCCGCCAGCGTGTACCTCAAAAATAGAGTAAGGCTTGGGTGGCTAGGGGATGTATGTGATCTTAAACAAAGACCTCTCTTGATATACCGCTCTTACAGCTTCGAAGGATGAGTACCCTATCTCGCTCCCTGACAAGGAACGTCTCAAGCCTCAACTGGTGCCCGCGATGATTGCCCTTTCTAGCCCAAGTGAAAAGGCTATCCGCGCGCAGATAGCAGAGTCTGTCTCTCTGATAGCAGAGCTGGATTTCCCTGAACGATGGCCAGATCTCATCGATGTGCGTCAACAGTCCAGTCCGGTCTTCATCCCTTCTATTAATTCCCATATACCACTGATAGCAACTCGTCCAATCCCTCAGCGGCGAAAATTTCAACGTCAACCTTGGCGTACTGGAAACAGCACACTCAATCTTCCGTTCATGGCGCTCCCAAGCCCGCTCGGACGCGTTTTGGTCCACCATTAAACTGGTCCACTCAAAGTTCCTCGCTCCCTACTTTAGACTCTTCCAGTTGTCCATTTCGCGACTTCTTGCTTCCCCGGATCGACTCCTCGCACAGACTATGGCTGTACTGGTAGAGTTGTATTACGATCTCACCTGTCAAGATCTTGCTCCAGAATTCGAAGATGGCCATGAAATATTCTTCGCCGCAGACACCGGGTATTTCATGCAGCTTATGGAATGGAATCCTGCCGAACTTCAGACCGATGTGTGTGCCATCGGCGCTCCCTCCTCTAAGGATCAGAACTAAGACGTTGTCGTTCCAGCCGGATGAACCCACACCCTCCATTCCTTCCAGGATCCGCACAGCTGTCCTCGAGATCGCTGAGGTATGTCCTCTGTTCATATTTTCTCTCATATGCATGAATGAGCATTAGTTGTACGTCAAATTGTATCCCGAGATGTTGGCACGCTCCCAATCTGTTGGGGCCTTCGTCAAGAAAGTCTGGGAGCTTGTCGGTGGCGGAAAACAGCTTGGTGTCGCGTATGATCAGGTATTGAACTCCTCTTCTCTCAGTCGCTATGCGCATCCTTATGCTAGCAATTCGCAGCTCGTGTCTCAATCTCTTCGTTTCATCTCCACTGCGATCCGCTCTGGTGCTTATCGCGATATTTTTGAAACACGTGATACGATCCAAGGGCTTATCGCTGGCGTCGTGGTGCCTAACTTTGCACTGCGCACACGCGATGTCGAAGCGTTCGAAGACACCCCCCTTGAGTACGTCCGAGGGGAGCTACAGGTCTCTGAAATTTCGACACCCCGCCAGGCGGCCGCCGATGTAGTCAAAGCTCTATCCGGGGTCGGTCCGGAGAGTGAGATCGCGGCGACCACGATCGTGTTTGAGTGGATCTCTCGAGCTCTTGCCGAGGCGTCGCAGGGCGGGGAGTATGGTTGGAAGAGTAAGGACGCAGCTGTGCATCTCTTCGAAGCTGTGGCGACGCGTAGTGGAACACTGGCAGTGCGTGTGCTGTCCTCGGCGCATTCCACGTCAAGTACGCTGATGATATTTAACGTGTCTACAGCAAGGCGTGACGGCAACCAACCCGAACGTGAACATTATACAATGGTTTGCGGATAACATATTCGCCGATCTTCAGGCCAGCGCCAGCGGTGTCCACCCTATTCTACAGGTCGATGCGATCAAGTATCTGTACACGTTCCGTTATCAGGTATGTTCGAGGGCCTTCATGATACTCGTCAATATGCAACATCCTGTGCCTTAATTCATATCCTTAACAGCTCACGAAAGAACAGCTGGTTTCCGTGCTGCCGCTGCTCTTGAATCGTCTCAATTCCGATGACGTTGTAGTGTATACTTACGCGGCCGTGGCACTGGACCGCATATTGTCTATGCGTGTGGGAGATTCCACAGTACTCATGTGCGTCCCTCTTGTTGAAGCGGTCCTCTTTGTTTCCTTCTCTTTATCATATCTGTAGGTTTTCGTCTGCGGACGTTCAATCGTTCGCTCTTCAGCTCTTGGACGTCCTCCTTGCCAAAATCGAAAAACAACAGAGCCCTGAGCGAGCAGCAGAAAATGATTTTCTTATGCGTTGTGCGCCCGTAATTTCATTCCTTAAATGATGCACGTCCCGATGTGGATTGTTTTCCCCGGTGGGCTAGGTATCGCGAGAGTAATTATCACAGCAAAACAGGGGCTAGGCGAAGGGTACGCGGATGTGTTTCGGCGGCTCATTGCTATTCTCGGGGTCATCGCGAAAAACCCAAGCAATCCAAACTTCGATCAATACATCTTCGAAAGCATATCAGGGCTTATTTTGCGAGTCCGGCCTCCATCCTCAGGGCTCCAGTGCTGACGACAAGCTTTATAGGTTCATTAGCAGAGCGCAGCCTGAATCAATAACATTATTCGAACAGACACTCTTTCCTCCTTTTACAGAAATCCTGCAAGGGGATATCGATCGTGCGTGGTTGATATTTAACACAAGAACTGAAGTCTAAGTTCTGCAGAATATATACCCTACGCCTTTCAGATCCTTGCCCTCATGCTCCAACTGCACAAGGGTGTACCGATCGACTACCGTGCCCTTCTTCCCTTCCTCCTCACACCTACGATCTGGGCCCAGAAAGGCTCTATCCCTGGACTTGTTTCGCTGTTGCGCGCGTTCCTTGCGCATGACGCGGCAGCGATGGTTGAGGCAGGCCAACATATTTCGGTGCTAGGAATTGTTCAGCAGAGGCTCGTACCGAGCAGAGCAAACGACGGCTGGGGCTTCGACCTCCTGCAGAGTGTTATGCTCCATGTCCCACTGTGAGTGAGGCACAGTTTTCCTTTGTTTCTGACGTTGTGGTGGTGACTTGAGGCGCATGCGTCCCACAGTACTTCCCTTCAACCGTATTTCCGCCAGATCATCGTGACGCTGCTCACGCGAATGCAGCAGAATAAAACTAATACCTACAATTACTACTTTGTCTACTTCCTGCTTTACATGCTCGCGATCAACGTTAATGGCCTAACTCCGGATTATCTTATCCAAACCGTCGACGAGATCCAGCCAGGGTACGACTAACCCCTTTGACACCCGTTCCGTTGTTAACTAGGCCAATGCGTAGGTTATGGTCTCAGATTGTCACGAACTTTGTCGTGCCGCAAACGGCCCAGCTGGCCGTGAAGGATCGCAAGGTCGCGGCTGTTGGCCTGACGCGCCTGCTCACACAATCTACGCTCTCATTAAAAGAACCGAACGTGAAAACATGGTAAAACTCCCCTTCCGCCCACTTACGAATCTCCCTGCTGATGAGCATCGAAGGCCCACGTTACTGGACCAGCTGGTGGGGTTGTTCCGAGAAACAAAAGCGTTCGCCAGCGCAGAGGACGCTGGAACTGGCGTGACGGACATAGACCTCGAGGAACAAGCCGTCGGATACCAAGCCGCGTACTCGAAGCTCGCGACGGCCGCCACGCCAGCGCCCGATCTGGTGGCTTATGCGGGGAACGTCCGCTCGTACGTCGCCGGCGAAGTCACCCGGTTGTTCAGCACGGAGCCTGAGGTCAAGACGCTCGTCGCTCAAGCGAATCAGATGCAAATCCGCCCTTTCTTGTCGAGCCTTGGGATTTCTGCCTAGCGAGACATTTGGGGTGAGAGCGAGATGGCGAGGGTAAAGGCGGAGCGATAGTTAAGACTTCGGCATGTCGAACGCGGCGCAAAGTGTACCTTTGCACAATTATTCTGGGTGGACCATAAAGCGACACGGATATAACTTTCGCCGTGATACGTGTGTTGTGGATGATACTCCTTGAGGCTGGACATAACAGGTAATGATTTGAATCCACGACGAAGGATTACCGGATCACGATGTGGTACCGATTGAGTCCACTGGCAACAGGTGGGTTACAGGACCCTGTTCGAGCAGGATTTTGCACGCGTGTGATTCAGTCGGGACTAAGAAAGGACCTGCTGAGCCTTTTGGCTATGCATCTACGTGCAGTTCAATTGATAAGTTGCGCGGGCCCCGGAGGGCGGTGTATATCAGTATCATATAGCGACAGATCAGATTGCCATGATGGCTGATAAGGCGATGACCACAACGATGGCAAGGGTGAAATAGTGAGTGGTGACAGACATGACTCCAAAGACATCGAGCATCGTTGACACGGCATCGTTAGAATGGCGAGAACTCGTCATTTAGCACCCGTATGACAACAAATCCCCGAGTGGTGAGCATCGTCCAGATTCGTCCTTGCCAGTCTCTTCCTGCCCCACTTTGAACTGCGGCTGGCGGCGGCGGCGCGAGATCCAAAGACTCTGAAGCTCGAGCTGGCGCACACAGAGAACGAACGAATGGCCACTTTCTTGATGGGATTTCCGTGCAGGTGAAGGTGAACGCGAACGTCCGAGTCATCACAACAAAACTGAGTCCAGTCCTTGCGCTGCGACTGACCTGTGGCAAGTGGCTCCCAATTCTATATCTGTAAAGTGGGGGCGAGGAAGTTGCGTGGTCACGGCCTCCACTGGCATGTCATCAAGTCGATTAAACTGAAACATGCGTATGGACCATCAAACGGCAAAAGGGTTGTCTGCGTCATATGAGCGATAGATGACAGGTGTGTCGCCGGTCTAAACTCCTTTGGCGTGCTGGCCGAGAAAGGAATGCGGATGAAAAGTACACCCTCGGTTAGTGACGTTGTGTGCGTGAGTGCGTGGGCCCTTTGATATGATCATGAAGGCCGAATTGATCAGCACCCGACGATTGTCCTGGGATTCGTGATGAAACTCATGAAAGGCACACTGGCACAGGGGTATGATGGTGTAACTTGTCCAATGGTACGTATCCAATGCACCCATTGATTCATAGTGGAGTGAGAAAAACTTGTTCCGAGTTCATAGCAGTGCGTAGAAGATGATGTTGTTGATAGGTCTTGACGAGGAACGTGACATACTAGGACCAAGAGGAGCAAGCTCGAAAGGCCACATCCAACACCTGAGCCTTGCACAGGTGGGCCAAAAAGAGACGTGAAAATAGTAGGTGAGTAAGACGACGCTGCCAGCCTGAGGCTGTCTGCTTGAATCTCGCGCCGGTGGATCACCGGTTGAAAGGTCAGAAGGGCTAGCACCTCTTGCCGTTGGGGAAGCGCGCAATACACAGAGGATATCAAATTTCACCCGACACGATGCGATGTGGGTGGGGCAGAAAGGGGTGCATGCTTAGTCAACACATCTCACACTTCCTTCGCGTTCGCCAGCGCGCGGTTGGCTCGATCTGTGATTCCACCGCCCCCTCAGCTCTGTTTTCGCAATCTGAGCGACAGAGCCATGGCAATCAACATTGGGTCTACTACCATCACCGTCGCGGCGGCGGCCGACTCATCCACACCGACGCCCATCCCAGAGGAGGAAGAGTTCTATTCGTCCTGGTCTCTTTTCCTCGTCTGCCTTCTTCTTATTTTATCTCTCTGGACATCTTATTACCTACAAATCAAGCGAATACGCGCGATTCATGAAACAGTCGTATCCATAGTCGCGGGCATGGTCGTTGGGTTTACCGTGCGCATAGCGCCTGGGCATTTGATTAGAGAGATGCTGGTGAGTTGGTTACCTTACCTCTGATCGACCTGTACCGCCTGTTTCTCGAGGATGAGATGTATCTCTACTTGTTGGCGAGCCGGAAGAGAAGGGCCATGTTGCCACCTCGCGTTCCTACCTGTGTGGCGTGTCCCGGTTTCTAATACTCTATGATAGACTTTCAAGCACACGATATTCTTCAATCTTCTCCTCCCACCCATCATTTTGAACTCTGGCTATGAGCTAAAACAGGTACGTCCGCCCGTCTTCCCTCCCTCCGTCGCAACAGGTAAAACAGACGTTACTTACAGGAGAGTTTCTTCCGCAATTTTGGTTCCATCTTGACGTTTGCGTTCCTTGGCACATTCATCTCAGCTGTCGGTGTTGGGTGCGTAATCTTTAAGATGTCCCGAGACACGGTTCCGAGCTTAGGCTTATTTAATAGCGTGCTGGTTTACATCTGGTCTGCACTTGGCATGGAATCCTTGGAACTTACCTTGCTTGAATGCCTCATATTCGGGACCACACTATCTGCGACGGACCCGGTTACAATATTGGCCATATTCAAGCAGTACAAAGTTGATCCGAAGCTGTATACCGTCATTTTTGGAGAAAGTTTGCTCAACGATGCTGTCAGCATCGTTATGTATGAGTGCGTGACCCTGTCTCTTTATTCGTTCATTGTACTTACCTTATCGAAAGGACGCTCTCCCAGTTTCACGGGACCGAAATTTATCTGTCATCGCTCTTCCACGGGACAGGAATATTTCTTCTCTCTTTCAGCGTGTCCATGGTCCTGGGTGTCGCGTTCGGTCTTGCGATGTCACTAATCCTCAAGCACTCCTCCCTAGCCGTATACCCATCCATCGAATCTTGCCTGGTGACGCTGTGCGCGTACACTTGTTACTTTTTCTCAAATGGCTTATCCATGTCTGGGATCGTGTCGCTCCTCTTTTGTGGCATCACGCTCAAGCACTATGCTTACCACACCATGTCTCGTCGCACCCAACGTGCAAGCAAGTACATCTTTGGCACCCTCGCACAACTGTCAGAAAACTTTATCTTTATCTATCTCGGCATGTCCCTTTTTACTTCACCACCATCTGGAGCGAAAGTGACGTCGTACGTGAAACCCCTTTTCATCGCGATAACAACCGTCGCGGTGATCTTTACGCGCTACGCTGCTGTTTTCCCTCTCTCCGAGTTGATCAACTTCTTCCAACGCCATGCGCGCGGTCAGCGCAGCGAAGAGCTCCCGCATGCATACCAGATGATGCTCTTTTGGGCCGGCCTGCGTGGTGCAGTCGGCGTTGCCCTCGCCGCCGGCTTTAAGGGAAACAACGCGCAAACGTTGCGCATGACTGTGCTCGTCGTCGTCGTCCTCACAGTCGTTCTCTTCGGTGGGACGACCGCGCGAATGCTTGAGGTGCTCGGAATACGAACCGGAGTCGAGGACGAGGGCGCGACAAGCAGTGACGACGACGAGCCGCCGCTGGCCCGCCGTGCCGGGCGGTATCACCGCCTGCCGGACGAGTACCAGGTGTACAGCCGTGCGGCGGCGCGCATCGGCACGCACTATGGGCACATACCGCGGAATTTTAACCACCATACGCAAAACCAAAACACCAGAAGCGCGCCCCATCCCGCAACTCAGAGCCAGCACCCGTCCTCGCCGTTGCGCAGCGGGTCCATGTTCTCCGCCGCGTCGAGCGACTCGGACGCCTCGGACAGTGGCGAGGTGCTTCCGCTAGCCTCGATATCAGCTGGCGCGCCCGGTCCCGGTGGCCCCTCTGCTACTGTAGGGCCAGCAGAGCGCAGCGAGGACTCGAAGTGGTTCCAGGCGATCGACGAGCGGTACCTACTGCCGTTGTTCTCAAACGCGACCGCAAGCCGGACCTTCTCCGCGAGACGAATGCGGCGCAGCGCGGGGCACGGGGCGGAGCCCGGCGAAGAGGATGAGGATGAGGGGTCAGAGGTGGACCTTGGCCGGACCGCGTCTTCGCAGGGGGTCGTTGGACCTGGGTTGGACGAGAGCCGTATCGAGCGCGGGTTGTCAAGCCCGTCGCTGCGGAGGGAAAGCGACCCCGCACTGAGCCAGTCACCATGACATGACAGTTTCGGTACCATACCTTACTTGGGAGATGAAATGCCGGTGCTGGAACGGACAAACTGGTCACGGCGCATATTTTATGTAAGTACAGTAACACTGCATTGTCGGTAATAGTGAACTCTCCGAAAACACAACGGGTACTGTACCCCGATGGCGTGAGCGAAGCATACGAGGCATACAGCCCTTTTTCTTTTTTTGTTTCTAACGAAGAAGCAGAGTTGACGCCCCTGGGCGCGTGGGCAGATGAGGTCACGCAACCAATGTGTAGCGTAAACAAGAATACATATCATACAGGTCGAGTGTTCTTCGTAGGAAGCATGGCAACGTGGGGCAGCAGGCCAGACGGGGGGAAATAGGAAGGACAGATGAGATGACGATAGCTGCGCCATAGAATGCACCTTAATCCACGGCACACAGTGCTTGTCGCAGAACCGACAAGCGCGGCACGGCCCGATGGGTCTGATGGGATCGGTTTCTGATGGACATGGCCCTTAGGTTGCCCATAAGGTAATTTGCGCCAACGTCAGCTTCGGTTTCCAAGTTTCGGGCAAGAATAATAGAGAAGGTTGCGCCCTCCTTCCTCCCTGTGCCCTGTGCCCTGTGCCCTGAGAGTAACTTAAAACATACCGCACCGTACGCCGCGCAGTGGTCGTCATCACCATGGATCACGGCTGGAAGCTCTTCGGTTTGTTTTCCTACTGAGCAAAGAACCAGAGCCTGCCAAGGCACTGCCAAGGCCAGCGTATCGTATCGACCGTCCCTGCGTTGTCCCCGTCCCCAGGGCCCGACCAGGTCCCCAAAGTTTCGTTCGTCCGTCCATCGCGTATCATCGAGACGGCGAGCCTGAGAGAACGCGCGGTATCCTGTGGCGCATCTCTGTTACACACTCCGCTCCAGTCGTTGCATGTGCGTATTGCGTCACGGTGTGTGTGCGTCTGATGCGTCTGATGGGTTCCGCGTAGTATCAGCAGTTTTCTTACGGTAATCAAATCAGATCATGGCATGGCGCATGGGCCATGGTGGATGGGCTTGACAACGGCGCCGCCTCGTCGTCGGGCCGATTGGCCGAAAAGCATGGCACATACGTTCCCAGTGGCGTTGGGTGCCGAGTGCCGTGTGTACCCAGTTGGCACAACGCAAGTCATGTGGGAGGAACGGAAAGATACAACCAGAGAGGGGGATCCAATGCAGGCGGAGAAACGGTTGCCTCTTTCGAACAGAGGTCGTTCGTTCTGGATAACAGAGGGGAGGCGAAAGGAAAGGGAAACGGGGGGGGCTGAAACGCCGCCCTTGCTGCTGCACCCTCGAAGTTTTTCTTAGGCACGGACTGTTTTTGTCTGCAGGTGCTTTTTGTTGGTCGGAGGCAATGCCCGCAGCAACTGGCAACTGAACTGCCAACGAACACTGGCATCCGCCGTACCTAGAATTAGCACAAATCGCGTCTAACTCGCGTGCGTCGCCATCCTCTGGACTGATGACGAGGAGGCGATGATGGTAGCGATGATGGGCGCGACCGCTACAGCATGCACTGAAGCACGACGAACTCACGATCAGGGGCAAGGGCCGAGGTCGTCGCATCTAACATTTAACATGAGAGTACGGCATCTCAAATGGGATATCACGTCCCTTTCAGCCAACGAGCACGAGGACAGGTTCCCTGAAAGAAAGTCCCAAAATTGGGGGGCTTGGGCCTAGGTGGGCCGGTGTGGCTGACTCGGAAGCCTCTGAAGGCCGTCGGTCGCCCGATCGCCCGATTTGGGTATCGCGTCCAAGGTGTGCAGGGATACAGATATTAGTACAGTACAGTGCTATCCCTGGTACGGGTAGTAGCAGTACTTATAGTAGCACAAACACTTCGCCGAATTTGATGCGGATCAGACGCGTTCGGCCCGGCGTGCTCGTTTCCTCCCCTCGCCCCAAGGCCGCCGCCGCGGTCCGAGAACTGGACAAAAACTGCAAAGCGCAAAGAAAACAAACTTTACGGGGGGGCGCTGGAGCACTGCTTAATGCAGCTTGGGTTGGCACCGTCGCTGTCACCGTTGCCTAGCCTAGAACGCAGAAGCGGTTGGGCGCACGACACGGCACTCGCCGCCGAGCGCGTAACTTGTAAAAATTGCGCAAGGTTTCGCCTGTTCAGTTAAGGATCCCCCTCGGCTCATCTAAACGTACAGCAAGAACGCATTATTCCCCCGGACCCGCTCCAAGGAATGGAACGCGAAGACGTGCCGCGCGTGGCACTTGCACAGTCAATACCCCAGATAGGAAACCATCGGTTTTCTTCTTGCGTGATGTCCTCATGTACGTACTACTGCTCTGCGTTTAGTTTATTGCATCAACGGGGGACATCGAGAAACTAGCAATCAGTGCATTCTTGCACACCAGAAGTAATCCCCCCAGAGCAGGCTGCCATATCGGATTGAAAAGCGGCCGATAAATAAAAATAAAAATCATATCGTGTGAGACACGCGGCTGCTCCTTGGGTTGGAAGGATGCTAACACATGCCTGGCCTTCATTGTGAACGGATGCGCCTAATATTGACACGGGTTGGGGCCAAGCTGAGGTGCGTTGGCGCAGGCAATAATCAGTGTTGGTCTGTATAAATCTTTGTTGGAAATACGAAATATAAAGGCACCGCAAATTTCATATTGACAGGATAAAGAAAAAAGATCGGAAATCATGTCTATGCCCGATTGATTAATTGGAGGCATCAGTGACCCGTTGAACCCGCTGAGCAGTGCATGGCTCTCACCCCACTCGCTGTGGACCTTGATGTGATCATGTGTTTGGCCATCCGCCATCGAGATTGCGTTCGAGCGAGCGCCAAAAACGAGCTGTCCACCCCAGCACTGGCAGCACCCAGCCGCATTCGACCCGAGGGCACATAACGTTAAGTTCTCTGCCCATTCCTCCCAGTTTCCTCTTTCCTCTTCACCCTCATCGCGTAACACACTCTCTCTTCATTCTCTCTCCCCTTCATTCTCCCCTCATTTCCCCCCTCCCTCCCCCAATCATGGTTCGTTTCGACCACGATCCACTCGCCGCCGCCATCGCTCCTCCACCGGACGAAACCCCAGATGCACGCGCCGTCCGCTTGAGCGCAGAAGCAGAGGCCCGACGCATCAGCGATGAGATTGACGAGCAGCTCAAGCAGGAGCGGGCTTCCCGTCGCAAGCAGCGGCCCTGTGTCAAGGTGCTGCTACTCGGGCAAAGCGAAAGTGGTATGTTCTCCATTTCCATACTTCGCTTCTGACCCGTGTATCTAACTCACCTTCATCGACCGATTGCGCTTCCGTATTCAGGAAAATCGACAACGTTAAAAAGTGTGTATTTCTCCCCCTTTTCGTTTCCTGGGTTCGTTCGTCGACCTTCTAATCTTTCCGTGGCTGTGGGATCGCGGGGTGTGTGGGCGCCTCTATGTGACTTGGTGGTGTGTCGTCGCACACAAAATTACGCCATCGACTTATTCACTCAATTAACGGCATCCTTGTCACCCCTCCCATACCCCCATTTTGTTCTCCCTCGTTCTCTAGCGCTCCGTCTGGCGCTTGTCAGCACGGCAGGCTAACGCATATGCAATTTTCCCACCTATTCCCACAGACTTTCAGATGCAATATGCGCGTCAGACATGGCTCGAAGAGCGCTCCTCGTGGCGGGCCATCATCCAACTCAACCTCATCCGCTCCATCGTCACCTTGCTCGACCTCATCGGTGAAGCCCTCGCGGATTCCTACTACGAGACGTCTTCGCTCCCGCTCACCGAAAAGCACCGCCTTCTGCGCTTGCGCCTCGCGCCATTGCGTGGGGTCCAGCAGGACCTCCAGCGACGCCTTGGCGCCGCCGCGATCGAGGAGATGACCAACCCCGGGTCCGGTGGCGTCCTACCGCGACCGTCAGAGTTCGCCGTACGCTCGCGGGATGGGTGGCGCAGCGCCCTCGAACGGTTCCGCACTCGCCCGCAGGATGCGCAGGAGAACGCGCGCGCTGCGGATGCGCGAGTGCGCAAGGCGGCGGAGGTGACGGAGGTCGTCGTCGGATGTGCAGAGGACATGAAGGCGCTTTGGGAGGATGCTGCGGTACAGGGCATGCTGCGGCGAAAAAGGATACGTATGGAAGAAGAGCCCGGATTGTATGTCGCCATCACCTCCTTCCTCCTTCCTCGCGGGTACAACGTTTACTGACGGGAGAATCATGGTTCTTCCGCCTGATCAGCTTCTTGAATGATGTCGAGCGCATTGCTGCTCGAAACTATGAACCGTCCGATTCCGACGTGATCCGTGCTCGGCTCCGAACGTTGGGCGTGCAGGAGTATAGCTTCTGGGTCGAGCAAGGTGCACTTACTGTTCATTTCCCTCGCTCCAATGGTTTCGAATTAAAGTCGCATCTTCCCCTTGTATAGCCGGTCATGAATGGTTAATGTATGACGTTGGCGGGACCAGGTCTTCGGTGAGTTCTGCACGCGGGTTCCTCTCCCTCCCACTTTCCACGATAACATCCATCTGACCGGTTGCCGAATGTTATTCAGCGCGCCCATTGGTACCCGTACTTTGACGATATGGATGCAATCATCTTCCTAGCACCGATTTCTTCCTTCGATGAACGACTTCGGGAGGATCGCCGTGTTAACCGACTCGAGGACACTTACATGCTATGGCAAACATTGTGCTCACTCCAAATGCTCGCTAAGACTCAAATCATTTTGTTCTTGAACAAGTGCGACCTGTTGGAACAAAAGTTACGGGCCGGGGTCCAAGTGCGGACTCACGTTCCGAGTTTCGGAGATAGAGGCAATGACATTGACACAGTCAAAAAATGTGAGCGCTCTGTTTCCTCCCGGCTTTGCGCTTCTGGCTTTGATGACCGCTTTTCCTCAGACTTTCAAGCTCACTTCAAAGAGATTGCCAAGCAGCATTCGCCTGAGCAGCGTCGGTACTACGTACACCTAACCTCCGTCGTCGTATGTATACATTACGACTACATAGGAATGTCCCGCTGAGATCGTTTCCTCACAGGACACTGACAGCACTGCGGTCACGCTACGAACAGTCGAGGATGGGATCTTGCGCGCCAGCCTTCGTCGAGCGGATCTTCTCTAATAATTTCTCTGGAAGATTATTTCTTGTATGACCGACTACTGTTTTACTTCGTGACATGTGTTGCATCATCTGTACCACTATCTCTCATACCCATATAACTATGCCCTCTGATAGTATCTCTATTTCATCTTTATCCCCGCCCCCCGTTCCCCCAAGTTCGGCTCCGTGTTTGTGTCTGGAAATGGCCGAGATGCCGAGATAGATTTGCACGTGTATTGACATCTTTGCACCTGATTCTCACGTGTTTGATAGAAAAAGGCGCGTGGCCCTCGTGACCTCACGCTTTCACCCCCGTGATCCCTCGATCCTTCGTACGCCCCCCACGCTGACTGCAATTCACTATCCCCTCTTCTTACTCTCTCCATCACCCATTTCATACTCGCGACACTCCGTACTCACAATATTGGCAGGGCCATTCCGAAACTCCATTGAATACTCCTTGCCGCCGCCTCAACTGGTTCCGATCTCCCAGATAAGACGACTCTGAGAGACGAACGCCCAACTATCCCGATAGTAATGTCCTCTACCCCCAGCAATCAAGACCCCGCCCTTGTACCTCCCCCACCGGCTGCCCCCCCCGCGGCTGGCGCACCTGCCACTGACCCCGCCGCGTCCCCACATCTACTCGACAGCGCGCAAATCGTCCAACTCTTGCGACACTTCCCGAACGTCTACCAGGTAAGCCATCTGCTCCCTCCTGTATTGTCTTTTCCCTCCCTCTCCTAACGGGGTTACGCCTGCCACAACCTGACGTACGAGTCGACCCGAGCGGGCATCCGCATATGTCTTGTGCGCGCCTCCACGTGATTCGGGGTGGGAGGTCACGGCTGGGGCACGTTCGCGCGTCAGTCAGGTGCACACTAAATGGCCCTTTGCCTTCGTCGTTTCCGCCCGAAACGGCGAGGGGGTGTGCGACGTCGGCTGCTGATGCTGTATCTCCACATGTTTCGTTTTCTTGACTCTCACCGACGAGTTTTCTGTCCCTGTCTCCTATCTGTTGAAGGGCGTGGGAATTTTTTTTTGGGTTGGTCAACACGCTGCATCAAAGGCACGATTTACCCCTCGCCCCTTCACGCGCTCGATTCTCTCAAAGTGAGGCACATATGTCCCATTTTGTGATGGATTGGAGGGCGCAGTTGTTTAGTCGTAGCTGGCTGCCGATGTGTGTTATTCGATTGCGTCATAGCTTCTCTGCCTCTTCTTTATGGTGTCTTGACGCTGACCCTTTGTACAGCAGCTGATAGACGAACAAGGCACTCTCAAGGAGAGCGCCGCAGAGGCTCTTTCTGCGTTGGCGCTTGGTCAGCCTAACAACGCACCCGCGGGTGGTCCGTCCGGATTACCCTTTCCAATTCCGAAGCAACAATCGCCAGTGCACTCGCAACAAGCACTCGCGCTTCTTTCTCTCGCCGAGCCCGGACCGTCCTCACACCCCAATGGGCCACCAAATCTCGGGCAGCTCTCGGCCCTTGCAGCAGCTGCAGGAGGTTCGAGTGCTGTACCTGTCCCCGAAACCCAAGCAAGACCATCAGAAGGCGTACAGCCCACGGGCGCTGTCGAATCACCGAAGCTAGATTCCGCTTCTGCGCCACCCACGCGCGCGCGTGGTGCCCGCAGTGCCAATATGGGTTCAGATGAGTGGGCTCGTCAGCGGAAGGACAACCACGTTCGTCCATCTGTTCTATTTTGGTGCTGTTGCGTTACTAATTCTCCTCCTAGAAAGAAGTCGAGAGACGGCGGCGCGGGAACATCAACGAAGGTATCACTGAACTCGGTCGCATCGTGCCGAACGGGTCAGGCGAAAAGGCGAAAGGCGCGATCCTTTCGCGTGCGGTGCAGTACATCCACCATCTCAAGGAGAATGAGGCGCGCAACATCGAGAAATGGACATTGGAGAAGCTTCTCATGGACCAGGCGATGGGCGACCTGCAAGCACAACTAGAGGAAATGCGTCGCCTCTGGGAGGAGGAGCGCGCTGCGCGCACGCGCGCGGAAAGCGAGCTTGATGTGCTGCGGGGCCTCAAGAGCTCCTCGGCGGCGGAAGGCCCTGCCGCTCTTGCCTCCTCCGCCTCGGTACCAGAAAAAACTACAGAAGTCACTGCTGCGGCAACATCGGCGAGCGACGGAGAAACGACTCAGGGAGGTGAGGAGGAGAGTGGGCGTCCAGGGAAGCGACAACGTACGGATTGAGCAAGAGGAACATGTGAATGAAGGTTAGGTCCTGTTGACATTGCTGTACGGCTGTACTTGGTTTCTCTTTTACCTCCGCTTTTACCCTCATCTCTTTTAGTGAATCCGCTGCGCTATCTTGTATGGTTATCATCCCGCTTTCCCGCCTTGCGATCTCAAGCTTTCTTTCCGCCCGCCCTTGCTCGTACTCATGGAGGAGCCCTTTTTTTAACCTGTCTGTTTTAGCTGAGTTTATGATGCACGGTGATGGCAAATTTACGATCTTACGAGATTCGATTCCGTTCCGACAATGCGTGGCTTGACTCATATTTTCACACTCATAAGGAAAGTATGACAACCCGCAAATATATGTGCGAATGAATCTTGGCGGGGCGAGACACAATATGTCTGTCCGGTGCAGTTTGACCTCTTATGCCGCCCTTGGAACAATTGTGACGGGCTGGGCTTTCGAGGCAACACTCAAAAGCCATTAGTACAAGCACATATAGAGGGGATGCAGCACATGCGCAGGGGCTATTTGTTCGGCCGGCGAGTAATATCATCATCCCCCGCGGTTTATGTCTTCCACAGACAGTAACGTTTGATCGTACAGCGCTGGGCGCGATCTGACAATCACTAGATCACTAGCAGAGGAGAGCTGCGAGCCGATGGAACTAAGATGTCGACTCGGCCGAGGGGAATCCGAGTCCGGCAGATGACACCACCGCGCACCCCACTGGCATGCGACCGAGCGGGCACTGACAACGAGGGAGATGGAAGAGTGTACTACGCGAGTGTTTGTGCAGTTGGAAAACTACGTCGGGGGTCCGCACTGGGGGAAATGGAGACGCGGCAAGCTGAAGTGAGTCCTTGGCTGGGTTTGTCGGGTGGCGGAGGTAGGTGCCGTACTTAGTACGTACTTTCAAAGTTGAAAGAAACCGACCCGCGGTCTTTTTTTTTTCTTCGCCATTCCGACACCCCCTTGCCCAGCCTCCTAGAATCAGCCTCCTAAACAACTAAGCATTGCCGTTTCGATATCATCGCACCGAAGTCACCTTCCCCCCGCCATTCCTCCGTGTACACGATTTTGGCCTCGGGAAAGTGCCTTCCTTCTCGCATCCCCAGCGCCAGCGCAAGTCATAGTCATCACTGCAAAGACGATAAGGGGGAGTTTACCTTTACCTTTGTGAAGTGGGAGATCCTTTTCGCTATCGTACATGGAATCTGTCATTGAAAGGTTTGTTTTCTATCCTCTATCATCACTGCAGAGCTAACTCTTCAACAGCACTGAGTCCTACTGGACCTCGTGTTTCCGGAAACGGTTCAATCTCTTAGTAGACTCAGAGATTTGTTCGTCGACATCAGAACCGAGATTTAGCCAATGCCTCAGGCTATTGGATCACGAGATCGACTTCATCTCTCGGCTAGTGCAGTCCCAGAAGGCACAACGAAATGCCATTTTACCCATCTTTAGACTCCCACCCGAAGTTCTTGTTCTCATATTCAAGGCATGCAGAGATGGCGATATAGATACAATTCACTCGACCTACATTCGGGAGCTCCCCGAACATTCGTGGATGGAATGCTCACGCGTATGCCAGAGATGGAGACACATCATATTTGGAACCCCGTCCTTGTGGACCGACACCATCGTCTCACAAGGCTGGCCAAAGCCGTCCGCATCTGATCTCTCGCGGGCGGATAGGATATCACTAGAGGCTACATTCCAGTCCACCCTCACATCTTTCCTCCGCGGATTTCGCTTCAGTTCGACGATTCTGAAGACTATCGAGCTCACCGTCACCATTCGGAAGGAGGATGACGTCGTGCCTCTGGGGCTTCTATTGCACAATTTCCCTGCCCTTGAACGCATCTCACTTTATGACTGCTTGGTCAATTGGAAACCGCCTCCACTGCCCTCACACTCCCTTAAGTCTATGAAGATCCTTATGAACGATCATGAAATGGAGGGGCGCGACTCTATGGAGTTTTCAAATGCCACGGATGCCTCCGAATTTCTTCGGAGCACCCCATCGCTTGAGGCTCTAACATTGATATATGGCTTTCCTTGCCGATATCACCAGGATACAGGAACGGACAAAATCATAGAACTTCCTTGCCTACGAGATCTTGACCTCGGAGAAGGGGGGGAGTCGTGGTGTTCGTACTTCTTTGGTCGTCTCAAAGTTCCATCCGAATCAATGTCGCGCGTCCGGCTTTCGCTTTATGACAATTCCGTCGGTTCCAACTATGATCCAATATGGTCTTGTCTACAACGAAGATTCCATGACGTCGATGTGTCCAGTGGGTACCTCGAGTTACTTAACGCCGCGGAGCTTCGACGTGACCTGCACCTGTCCTGGTCGATCTGCTGGAAGGTGCACACACGTGTTATTTCGAGCGAAGCAGCTTCTGTGGAGGCTCCGATCCAGTCGGATCCAGGAACCGAGAGACACACAGACTTGTTCTTCCAAAGCCGTAACGTCCACAAGGAGATGCTATTATCCTACGAAGCATGTGGTGCACTGCCATTGCTATTCGTGCGTGTGCTCGTCATTGAGCGCGCTGATGCAAGATTATGGGAAATTCTTGCCGAACGCTTCCCTTCCATCACAAGCATCACCTGCCTGAGCGAGCGCCCGATCCTCCACAGCTCAACGAACGGAAATACGATATCATCTATCGCACCGGTCAGAGCGTTCCCAAAGCTAGCGTCTCTGGAGCTGCGTAAGATCCCACTGCAAGTTGAAGCAAGCGCCGCAAGTGTGGAAGTTTTGAAATGGTTACGCATGCGCAAGGAGGCTGGGGTTCCCGTAGAGCGACTCGTCTCGAAATGTTGTCACCCGTGTGATACGTGGCTTGCTGCTGCGCGGGGCATCGTAGAACATGTTGAGGTAGTAGAGTGCAACTGTTATGACTGTAGATACCGTCAACGCGTCACTGTCGAATGATGCATCCACTATATCAGTTTATATATACTCGGGCTTAGCGGCCAAATCACAACAACACTTTTCTCTTGCCGGGTTGCAGGTCACATCAGACATGCGACGGCTGGCGGCTCAGTTTGTGTAATCGTAATCGCACTGCAAGCCGCGGCGAACGTACGAGCCACTTTGGCGGTCATTCCAACCCCTTTCAGTTGTGGTTCAGTCGGGCCATCGCATATGAACGCCATTCTGTACCCAGCTGTGCAGGGATAATTAGGGTCCTGGGTATGCTGGGCGTGGGTGCTGCTCAGGCTCGGTGACGGTGATCCCGGGCTTGGCCCTCCTATCTTCTCCCAGTCCGAGTCCGCACCGCACCACAAGGCCTCCTAAGTGACTGTGCACATATAAGTTCCGATCATCGCACCGAAGTCACCTTCCCCCCGTCATTCCTCCGTCTACACAATTTTAGCCTCGGGAAAGTGCCTTCCTTCTCGCATCCCCAGCGCCAGCGCACGTTATAGCCATCGCTGCAAAGACGATAAGGGCGAGTTTATCTGTGAAGTGAGAGATCCTTTTCGCTCCCGCACATGGAGTTGGTCAATGAAAGGTTTGTTTTCTATCCTCTCGCCTTTCTGTAGAGCTAACTCTTCAACAGCATTGAGTCCTACTGGACCTCGTGTTTTCGGAAACGGTTCAATATCTTAACGGACTCAGAGATTTGTTCGTCGACAACAGAGCCGAGATGTGGCCGCTGCCAATGCCTCAGGTTATTGGACCACGAAATCGAGTTTATCTCTGGGCTAGTGCAGTCCCAGAAGGCACAACGAAATGCTATTTCCCACATCTCTGTACTCCCATCTGAGGTCCTTGTCCTCATATTCAAAGCATACAGAGATGACGATTCAAATGCTTTCGGCGACAGGGGCCGAAACGAACATTTGGGGTGGATGGAATGCTCACGCGTGTGCCAAAGATGGAGACACATCATATTTGGAACCTCGTCCTTGTGGAGCGACATCATCCTCGATTGGGGTCCCTTATGGCTGCAACGATTTCTCAAATATTCTCAATCTGCCTCAAAAATTCGGTTTCTGGGCTACTACGCACCCACGATATCTGAGTCCTGGCTTAAGCCCTCTGCGTATGATCTCTCGCGGGCGGATAGGATATCATTGGGGGGTATATTCCAGCCCAACCTCACCTCTTTTCTCCACGAATTTCGCTTCAGGTCGACAATTCTGAAGACCATCGAGCTCGCCGTCACCGATCCGAAATCCATAACTGGCGCCGGCGTGCCTCTGGGGCTTCTATTGCACAATTTCCCTGCCCTTGAACGCATCTCACTTTGTGACTGCTTAGTCTATTGGGAACCGCCTCCACTGCCCTCACACTCCCTTAAGTTTATGAAGCTCCATATGGACGATCGTGAAATGACGAGGCGCGACCATAAGAAGTTTTACAATGTCACGGATGCCTCCGAATTTTTTCGGAGCACGCCATCGCTCGAGATACTGACATTGATATATCGCTTTCCTCGCCGATATCACCAGGATACAGGAACGGACAAAGTCATAGAACTTCCTTGCCTACGAGAGCTTCACCTCGAAGAAAGGCGTGACTTATGGTGTTCGTACTTCCTTGGTCGTCTATTGCTTCCATCCGAATCCATGCCGCGTGTCCGGCTTGGGTTTTATCACGATTTCGGCGGTTCCAAAGGCAACGATCCAATAAAATCTCATCTACAACGAAGATTCCATGACGTCGATGTGTCAACTGGGTACCTCGAATTGCTTAACGCCAGGGACTCGGATCCTCGGATGCACTGGAAAGTGCACACACGTGTTATATCAAGTGAAGGTGTGGAGGCTCCGATCCAGTCGGATTCAGGAACAGAGAGACACACAGACTTGTGCTTCAAAGATACTCACCGTCATGTCAACGACAAGCAGATGCTAGTATCCTACGAAGCATGCCGTTCATTGCCATTGCTATTCGTGCGTGTGCTCGTCATTGAACTCGCTGATGCAAGATTATGGGAAATCCTTGCCGAACGCTTCGCTTCCATCACAAGCATCACCTGTATCTACGATGGCGCGATCCTCCACAGCCCAATGAACGGAAATACGACTTTGTCTATCGCACCGGTCAGAGCGTTCCCAAAGCTGGCATTTCTGAAGCTGTGTGGGATCCGACTGGGAGTTGAAGCACGCCACGGTGGCGACGCAACTGTGGGGTTTTTGAAATGGTTGCGCATGCGCAAGGAGGCTGGGGTACCCGTGGAGCGAGTCGTCTTGGATCGTTGTTCCCTGTGTGATACATGGCTTGCTGCTGCGCGGGGCATCGTAGAACATGTTGAGGTAGTAGTATATACTCGAGCTTAGCGGCCAAATCACAATAAATCACTCTTTTCTCTTGCCGATCGCCGATAAAAAGGGTTACAGATCACGATCACATCAATGCGATGGCTAGTTGCTCGCTGAATGCAAGTCGGTCCCCGGGCCAGTCACGCGGGGTTGTGCAAGCCGCGGCAAGGGAGCGGGTACAATGACTAGTTTGTGCGTCCAACTGCGCAGTATGTTGATGGTTGATGCTGAATATTGTTTTGTTCGGTCACCTGGCGATTTACCGGCACAACTTAATTACATTGCACTACCCCTGCTCTTATCCGCCATCTCCCCTCCCACGCGTCCGTTTCCGCACGCTGCTGCCGTCGACAGACTGCAGCCGTCGCTGCCTCAGCGCGTGGCGCGCGGCCTCCTCCTTCTCTGACAGCCGCGCCCACCGCGCCACCGCAGTTGCCCCCTCCGCGCGCGACATGTCCGACCCGACCGACGTCGCCTCCGACCCCGCCACCGACGACGACGCCCGCCGCATCAGCGCTCGCTGCCGCCGGCGCGAGCCGTGCTGGCGCCTTGTCGACGTGCTGCGCGCGGCGCTCGTACGAGGCACCTGCGGCATCGGAGGGAAGTGCGAAAGGCGCGGCGGGATGAGGGACGCGCGGGGCGGTGGCGACGGTGTGGGTGGCAGGGCTCTGCTTTTTCTTCTGCCGCTGCTTCTGCCGCTGCTGAGAGAGAGAGCGAGCGAGGAAGAGGCGCCGGAGGCAAAGGGATTCGGGACCCCGCGGATGTGCACAATGCCGGCGCCATCGTGCGTTTCTTCGAGCGTCCAGGGCTTCGATGTGGTCGATGCTGCCGATGGGGCGCGTGCGACGGCGGGTGCTGTCTGTTGCCAATCGTATGTGGTTACGCTCGGACGGACGGGAGCG
>Ga0137397_10000558_pt1 | contig 25628 bp, 19 predicted proteins | sample czorhiz116metaG_FD_106658 | JGI IMG/M metagenome (GOLD analysis project Ga0137397, IMG submission 106658) | Vadose zone soil microbial communities from Angelo Coast Range Reserve, California, USA - czorhiz1.16 metaG | ecosystem: Environmental > Terrestrial > Soil > Vadose zone | place: USA... | reverse complement strand
TCTTCGCCGCGGAAGTGCAGACCTCGTACACCTTCGATTTCTTCGGTGCGGCGGTGCTCGCCGACCGTGCCCTGGCCCGGCAAATTCAGCAGCAGGCCTACCAGCTCGAGTCGACCCGGCGCGCGCTCGCCGCGAACATCGTCGTGGCGACGATCAACGCCGCCTCTCTGCAGGAACAGGTAACGGCCACTGAAGTACTGGTCGCGCTGGGTGAGCAGCGCGCCAAGCAAACGGCGGATCGCTACCGCCTCGGCAGCGCATCGCGCGACGACATGCTGGCCGCGGAACAGGATGCCGCCAACGCGGCAGCGACGCTGCCGGCATTGCGGGCGCAGGCGGCTGCGGTGCGCCACGCGCAGGCTGTATTGTTGGGGCGTACGCCGGATCAGGCGCCCGAGCCATTGACCCTGGACGCGCTGCATCTTCCGGATCGCATGCCCGTTTCGGTCCCGTCCGATCTGCTGCATCAGCGGCCCGACATTCTGGCGGCCGAAGCGGCCGTGCGCGCAACGGCCGATGCGGCCGGCGCGGCCACCGCATCCCTGTTTCCGTCCTTGACGCTGTCGGCGGCGTATGGCCGAGGAGGTTTCGATTGGTCTACCTTCACGTCGCCCGCGGGCGCGATTTGGAGCGTCGGCGCGTCGCTGACGCAGCCGCTATTCCACGGCGGCGCGCTGGTCGCCCGCAAGCATCAGTACGAAGCGACTTACGATGCAGCCGTGGCGCAATACAAGCAGACTGTGCTGGCGGCTTTCCAAAATGTCGCGGATACCCTGGTATCGCTCGATGAGGACGCGAACACGCTGGTCCAGGCGCAGCGCGCCGCGGCCGCGGCGTACTCCACGCAGCGCGACACCGAGTCGCGATACCGGCTGGGGGCTACCCCGTTCTATGCGACGCTGACGGCAGGACAGCAGTATCAGAGCGCGAATGTTCAATACGTTCGCGCGCGCGCGGCGCGGCTTGCCGATACGGCCGCATTGTTCGAGTCCATGGGTGACCCGCCGGTGGCGCAGCATAAGGACCTGCAGAGGCTATCCGGTCAGTTGTTCCCGGCGCGGCGGTGAGCCTCCGCCGGGGGACACTGTGAAGTTGGGTGGTACTGGAAGAATATTCGCAAAGACGCCCACTGGTTCGATTCCAGACGACAGGTATTGCGAATGGTTCTCGATCATATTGCTGTCACACAGTAGACTGGGGATTCGACGTGTTGAAGATTACGGCAGCTGTGAAGCGTCAAAATAGCAATATCCCATGCTCGCCGACGCCATCGTAGTCGTTCATTTCCTGATTGTGCTGTTCGTACTCGCGGGCGTGCCGCTGGTCTACCTAGGAGTCGTGGTGCACTGGGCCTGGGTTAGACGCTGGCACTGGCGACTCCTACACCTCAGCGCCATTTTGTTCATAGCCGCCGAATCCCTCCTGGGGATCGCCTGTCCCCTGACAGTATGGGAGTACGGCCTGCGCGGCCAGCAATCCACTCGCGGCTTCGTCGAGCGCTGGGTCGACGGGATCCTGTTCTACGACGCACCGCCGTGGGTGTTTACCGTCGCCTACGTCGCGTTTGCCGCGCTCGTCCTCGTCACCTGGATCGTAGTGCCACCGACTGGGGCAAAGGGCACGACGGATAACACATGACCGATCTTTGTCTGTTTCTGCCGACGATAAAGCCACAGTAGCGGTGCCATCAGCAGCCCGCCCGGCACGACGAGTGCCATGATCAGGTACGGCGCGACGCTCCTGAGCTTTGCGACGGCGGCTGCAAGCATCGTCTTATGCCAGCATGGCAAGTTGCAGTACCAGCACGGAAACTCCGGTCGCCGCGACGGCCAGTAGGCTTTGCCCGAGCCGGGCAAAAACTTCGAGTTGAGTGGGCATGTGATTAACTCCGTTGGTTGAATCGTTCCAGAAGTAGATTGCGCCCCTCGCCAATTCACAACAAACGGAATACCTGACAGCTTGTTAAGTAAACCTTAACGGATCTCTCCGACTCGCCGGACTCTCAGGCGGCAACGCTTCCTAGGGTGTGTCCGGCGCTTGTTTGGTCCCGCGAAATGTTAGGATAGCGCGTCTTTTCAAGGTGCCCTATGCTGCTATACGTCGACTCGAATGTTGCCAGCCCCTATGCGCTGGTCGCGTACGTCGGCCTGCTCGAGAAAGGCTTGACCTTCGATATCAAACCTCTCGAGATATTCGCCAACGCTCAGAAGGAAAGCACTTTCGCCTCGACTTCGATCACCCGGCGAGTCCCGACGCTCATACACGATCATTTCGCTTTGTCCGAATCCTCGGCGATCTGCGAGTACATCGACGAGAGTTTCGATGGCACACCGCTTTATCCGATAGGATTGCGCGACCGGGCGCGAGCTCGCCAGGTTCAAGCATGGGTGCGAAGCGATCTCATGCCGATTCGCGACGAGCGACCGACATTCGTTGTTTTCTGCGGCGCGCGTAGACCAGCCCTCTCTGCGCAAGCGACTGAAGCGACTCACAAACTATTTGCGGCGGCTCTTCAGTTGCTCGAGGGCCGCACTGAGTATCTATTCGGCGATTGGTCGATTGCGGACGTGGACCTGGCCATGATGCTGCAGCGCTTGGTGGCGCACGGCGATCCGGTACCTCAGAAACTCGTCGACTATGCCAACCATCAATGGCGCCGACCTTCCGTACAGCGGTGGATCAGCCATCCGCGACCTCCCCTCACCGAGTACTGATTGGCGATAGGCAATCCGCTGCTTCAAACCCCTGTGACGAAAATCCTGATGAAGCGCATCTTTCTTCGGGCGTTGGCACAGGCCGTTATCTAACTCACAGACTTCGACCACTGGCGGTGAGAGAGTCACCCATACCATGCTGTGGATCCTGATCTCGCTGTTTTTCTGCTTGTGCGCCTTCCGCGAAATTCGCGGCAGCTTCGTCGCTCCGCGCGGCTACGATTTTCCCCAGCCGGTATCGAAAACCTATCTGGCTATAGTACTGGGTCTCGCCGTGTTGTTTGCGTGGCCCACCGTGCATCGCTGGTATTTTCAATGGTTCTTGTCGGTGAAAGCCACTGAACTCGCCGACAACCATCGCGCGAAGGTTCACTGCAACACCACGCTCGACACGATGCTCGACCCTGCGATGCTCGCCGCCGGTCACGCCAATCCGCGAACCGGTGAAATCGGCATCCAAAAGCCGTGGTGCGGTACCTTGATGTCTTATCTAGCTCACCCGGCCCGTGCGACCGACCTGGAAATCCAGAGCCTGAACATCTTCACCCACGAGAGCATGCACGTACGCGGGGAGATGAACGAGGCATTGACCGAGTGCGAGGCCGTGCAGCGCAACTACCGCGCGGCCAAGCTCCTCGGCGTTCCTGACGGAATAGCAAAGCAAAACGCACTTGACTACTACAACAAGTCCTATCAACTGCGCGCGAAAATAGGCGGATTGGCGGGCGAGTACTACTCGGATCAGTGTGCCCCGGGCAAAGCCATGGACGAGCATTTGAGCGATTCCACCTGGTCGCCATAGATCCGGTTACGTTTGACGACGGCAATTACTCCATCTAACCTTATCGCGCAGAACAACTACTCTACATCTTTGCCGCTCGTTACCCGTTGGATTCAAGGTGATAGCCATGCGCCCATTGATTGCAGCAGTCTTCATCATTGCGGCGCCCTGCCTGCCTGGCGTGTCCGCAGCCGCCGACAACAAGCCCGCCGATCTCGTGGTGACGGACGCGCGAATTTACACGGCAACTGCGAATCACGCCTATGCGCAGGCGCTTGCGGTACGCGACGGCCGAATCGTCTTCGTCGGTAGCAATGGCGAGGCGGCCAAGTGGATTGGCCCTCAAACCAAGACGGAGAGCTTGCGCGGCGAACTCGTGCTTCCCGGCATCATCGACTCTCACATCCATGCAACCGGTATCGTCGAGCTTGACGTCTGCGACCTCAAGAGCGAGTCGAAGAGCCTGGCGGCGCTGACCGAATTCGTCCGCGGGTGCGTCAAGCGCTACAAGACGCCCGCAAGGGAGTGGCTCAGCGTTCGCCAGTGGAACTTCGCCGATGGCAACCAGCCGGATGCCGCTCACCCGACACTGCGCGCCGCACTCGACCTCGCATCCAAGGACGTTCCCATCCAGTTGCTCGGCAATGACGGGCATCATGGCGCATTCAATGGTGCCGGGCTGGCGCGTGCGATGAATGCAAAAGGCGTACCGGTCGGATTGTCCCGGGCAACGTTGGCAACGGACTTCGCGAAGTACTCCAAGCTCATCGGCGTTGACGCGCACGGCGAACCGAACGGCAACCTGAACGAGGAAGCTCGGGCGCTGACAGGAGCGCCTAATCTACTGGTAGTGGACTTGCCCGCCGTAACGAAGGAGCCCCAGAAGGTCACGGAACGGCTGAACAGCGTGGGCATAACGGGCATCCTCGATCCCCTCGTGACCCCTGAGATCAGGGTCGTATATGACGCGCTTGAACAGCGTGGGCAGCTGACGATCCGGGCGAGATTCGCCCAATTCTACGACCCTGACCAGTTTCGCGATGATGGCGGCAAAGTCGACTATCCGAAGATGGTCGAAACGGCGATCGCGGTACGCGCAAAATACGCAAACGATCCGCTCATTCGAGCGAACTTCGTGAAGCTTTTCGCGGACGGCGTCGCCGAAGGAAACCCCTACGCGGTGCCACCCACATTGCCGGAAGTCGCGGCGTTAAGGCCGTATCTGCAACCCATTTTTGCGAAGGATCCTCAGGGACACCTCTCAGTAACCGGTTATGTTGATACGGATTCTGCGATTTGCAAGGATGTGCGGGCCCATGGCGCCAAGTACCATGAAGCGACGGCTGCCGCCGCCTTCATTAAGGCGAACGGCTTTCACCCCGACCAGTGCGCCCTCTCGAGCGGTCAGCTTCAGCACGAACGCGCCGTCGAGATGGAGTTCGTCAAGCAGTTCCACCTCGCCGGCTTCAACATTCATATCCATGCGATAGGCGATGCCGGTGTGCGTACGGCGATCGACGCGATCGAGGCCGCCCGCGCCGCTGATGGCGTTTCCACGGAGCACGATGCGCTTGCGCATGTGCAGATCGTCAATCCGGCCGACGTGCCGCGCATGGGGCGCAACCACCTCTACCTTGCCTGCACTTTCTCGTGGGCTAATTTTGACCCGGAATACGACATGCTGGTCGTGCCCTTCTTCGACCGCGTATCCGGGCATGACTATGCCGCGCTCCATCCTGCCGGCGGTTACTACGAGAGCGCGGTGTATCCTTTCAAGGCGATTAAGGACGCGGGCGCAACGCTCGTCGGCGGCTCGGATGCGCCGGTCAATACGCGGGATCCGCAGCCCTTCGTCAATATCGCGACGGCGGTTACACGTCAGCTTCCAGGCGCCCAGCCGATTACGCCAGCGCAACGCATTAGCATAGAGGACGCGATAGACGCGTATACCATCAACGGCGCGCGTTACCTGTATCTCGAGAACGATACGGGATCGATCGAGGCCGGCAAATCCGCCGACTTCGTTGTACTCGATCGCGACATCGTCGAGCTCGCGCACGCGGGCAAGGGAGTGGAGATCGCACAGACCCGCGTGCTGAAGACTTGGTTCAGAGGCGTGGTGGTCTACAGCAGATAACGGCCGACAATTACTGCGGGTCCAGGCGGCGCTACGAAGATCAGCCCGCGAGCTCGGTACTCGCCACCCCCTTCGCCGTCACAACAGCGGTTTCAACGCCGTACCGAGAGGTTGCAGGCGCTCAGTCGGAGTAATACTGTAGCGCATACTCCCGTGGAGGAATGATTCGTCACCTATCGATGCGTGCCAGCCGTCCCGTCATGAAAGGCGAAACATCCCATTTTGAAGGCAAAACGACGCGCTTTCCAACGCACGGAGTGTCCGCCCTGCTGTTCGCGATGACGTCCCTCGTGGCTCTGCCGGCCGCTGCGCAGCGGGCCGACGACAATGCGGTGACCGCCGCCAGCGACGCCTTCGGGGTTACGGTAGGGCTTCAGACCATCGGCCTCTACGGCCCGACGAACGTGCGTGGCTTCAATCCCGCGCAGGCCGAGAACCTGCGCATCGAGGGTCTCTACTACGATCAGCAGATCAGCTACAGCAATCCGTTCCTCTTCAACCGCAGCGACATAAGGGTCGGCATCGCCGCACAGTCGTACAGTTTTCCGTCGCCCACGGGCATCGTCGACTACAAGCTGCGCACTCCGGGAGACGCGGCGCTCTTCAGCGTGGTGCTGACGCGCGGCCCGCTCAACATGAGCACCGCCGAGATCGACGCCCAGTATCCTCTGGTCAAGGATGTCCTCGGCGCCGCCGTCAGTGTCGCTCATTGGAATGACTTCGACTACAACTACGCGCGCACGAGCGGCAACCTGGGATTCTCGCTGCTGCTGCGGATTCGCCCGGATGAGCGATCGGAGATCCTGCCGTTCGTCGGCTACATCCACAACGGAGAGCGCCAGGTGCTGCCGACCGTTTTCGCCAATGGCCTAAATCCGCTGCCGATGTTCAACGAGCAGCAGCTGCCGGCGCAGGACTGGACGTCGTGGGGCTGGAACCAGCTGACCGCGGGAGTCGTCGCTAAAAGCGCCCTCGGCAGCTCCTGGCGCCTGGCGGCTGGCGTGTTTCGCTCGCTGTCGCAGTATTCGCAGAACTTCAACGACTTGCTGCTCGGCCCGACGGCCGGCGGCATCGCGGATCACATTCTCGATGTCACGCCGCCGCTGCGACAGGGCTCGTACTCCGGCGACCTGCGCCTCACGCGGCTGAGCGTTGACGGTGCGCATCAGCGCGAGCTGACCTTTGATGTGCGCGGGCGGATCGTCGAGCGGGACTACGGCGGCGACTCGATCTTGGGTCTCGGATCCGTCTCGATTTACCGCACCGAGCACTTCCCGCCGCCGCTACTGGAGTTCTCGGCGCTGAGCCTGGACCAGGTTCGTCAGGTCGGGGTCGGTGCCAGTTACAACGAGCGCTGGAAGGGCGTCGGCACGCTGAGCCTCGGAGTGCTGGAGACTGAGTATCGCCGCACACTCGAGATCCCCGGGTCGCCGGGCAGCGCGAAGCGTACCTCGCAGGTGCTGCCGACCGCGAGTTTCACCATCGATGCCGGAAAGCACGCGACGGCTTACGCGAGTTACACGCGGGGACTCGAGGATTCGGCCAGCGCGCCGATATCCGCGGTCAACCGCGGAGAGGGGGTACCGGCTACGCCGACGTGGCAGGTCGACGGTGGTCTGCGGGTCGTGCCGCGCAATGACCTGGAATTGCTACTCGGCGTCTTTAAGGTGCACAAGACCTACTTCAACGTGGATGCCGCAGGCCGATACGGGCCGCTCGGTGATATCAGTAGCCGGGGAGTCGAAGGGTCTGCAACCCTGTCCGCTCTGGACGGGCTCAAGGTCGTCGCCGGACTCGTGCTCCTCAGGCCCGAGGTGAACCAGCAGACTCCCGCGTTGGGCGGTACCGGGACGGTGCCGGTGGGGCCGGTGCCGCGGACGATCAATGTCAATGTCGACTACGCGCCGGACCGCTGGGGTCACTGGGCCACCTCTCTTCAGTGGACGTCGCTGTCGTCGCGCGTCGTGACCATCAATGATCAAGTTGAGCTGCCGCCGCTGTCGATGCTCAATATCGGCGTGCGCTACAGGGTCAGGTTGTTCAATCGGCCGTGCTCTGCGCGCCTCGACGTTGCAAACGTGACCGACGAAACCGGGCTCACGATTTCTTCGCTCTACCTCGTGGTTCCCGTGCTGCGGCGCAATTATACGCTGACACTCGCGACGGATATCTGAAGCGCCGCCTCGAGCGGGTCGAGATAAGGCTTAAAGTGGCGCCACTGATCGAGGCCTGCGCTAAAAATGGGCAGGCGGACCTGTTCCGAACTCGCAGTGCGGACAGCGCGCTCGGTCCTATAAAACTCAATGCACGAGGATTCAAACTCGAGGCCGCAGAAATCCAAAATCCTGCGGACACTACGCTCCAGGTCTCCGACCACGTCCTCATGCTGCACGCGCAGGACCTTCCCTGGGAGTACGGTGTCCCAGTGCTGCATGAGCTCGACATAGCTCCGGTAATAACGGCCGATGTCGTCAAGACTGTACGTGAACTCCTGACCGCTGGCAAAAAGCTGCTTGAAATTGCTGAAGCAGCAGGCCATCGCCTCGCGCCGCGCGTCGATGATCTTCGCGTTGGGCAGAATGAGGTGAATGAGGCCGATATGGCGGAAGTTGTTCGGCATCTTGTCGATGAAGAACGGCTTCCCCGTTCGCAATATTTGCGTATCGGCGATGTACTTTTGACCGAAACGCCGCAACTGCTCTGCGTTCAGCTCGGCCAACACGGCCGGATATCGGGGAGCCGCATTTTTTTTGCTGCGTCCGGCCAGCCGCTGCACGAGCCGCGGAATGTCCGCGAGCTCCGTCGTCCCTTCGACCAGCGAGTGGGAAGCGAGTATCTGCTCGAGAAGCGTCGACCCCGCGCGCGGTAACCCAACGATGAATATCGGGTCCGGGGCGTCGCAGCCGACACCATGTCGGGACGCAACGAAATCGCTGGTCAATACTGAGCGCTGAAGGCCGAGACTGCGCTCGAGAGAGTCCGCCGAGTAATGGATCTCTCGCTTCTTTAGCGCGTTGCCGCGCTCATAGTAAGCGAAAGACTCCTCGTAATTTGCCCGATCCTCGAGTGCCTTGCCGAGGGCAAAGCACAGGTGATATCGATCGACCAATGGCGTGGCCGACGCCGCCTCCTGAGCCCGCATGCGCACGATCTCATCGTCGGAGAAGCGGTAGGTCTTCAGGTTCGCGAGGCTCCAGTAGGCGTCGCCGAAGCTCGGTCGAGCCGCGGCGGCGGCTCGATAGGATTCGATCGCCTGCTGTTGCCGCCCGAGCGTCTTGAGTACATGAGCGATCGACAGGTGCAGGTCCGGCTGGTCCGGTGCGTCCGTCAACAGGTCGCGAAACACCCGCAGCGCTTCGTCATGGTCGCCGAAACCGACGCAGGCGGTGGCGTAGACGGTTTTAAAGGCGCGATTCTGCGGGTCGATCCGCAGCAGTTTCCGCACCTCCTCGAGAGCCTGTGCATGCTTGTGACGTTGTGACAGCACCGCCGCGTACTCATAACGCGCGGCATGATAATCCGGTGCGAAGACCAGCACGCTTTCCAGCAGAAACTCGGCATCATCGAGCACGTCCAGCTTTACGCCGATCTGCGCGAGCAGACGCATCGCTTCGACGTCATCGTTGTGCGTGCGCAGGAACTGCCGCACGAGCCGTTCGGCGCCGTCGACGTTGCCTTCGGCGACCATCCCGGCTGCCGTGACGACCGGGCGCGGCATTTTGGCGAGGTGGGCCGCTTGCTGGGCAGCACTCTCGGCCTGCGCGCTCATCCCGACTTTGCCGTACAGTTCCGCGAGCGCCTGCCAGCTCGCAGGCAGCGAGGGATTCAACGTTGCCGCTCGGGCGTAGCTTTCTATTGCGGCACCCATTTCGCCGGCGGCGCGGCAGCAGTGGCCGCGTTCCTGATACAGGCGGCCGAAGTCCGGGTGCATTTCCTCGAGCCGCTCGAGCGTTCGGAGCGCGTCGGTGATCCGACCCAGGTAGCGTTGGCTGACCGCTACGAGGTAGAGCACGTCGCGGTTCTCGGGAACCTCCGCAAGCATCGCTTGCGCCGCGGCGAGGGCAGGCGTGAAGCGGCGTTGTTCGATCAGCATTTGTACTCGACGAACTTCCGCCTCAATGCGGGATTCGGACGGATTCGGTTCCACTGCCGCCATGATGAAGAAATACTACAAGCCTACCGCAGCCACCGGACGTGCGGCGCGTCGAGCGCGCCGTTTGCCGCCCACGTAGATCGCCACTCCACAGGCGAGCATCGCCGCGGTCATTCCAACGATCTTGATGACGGCAAGCACCTTGTTCGGCTCGTCGGGGCGTGGCACCACTGCGAGGATGATCGCCCCCGTTGTCGTCACCAGGCCCACCAGTGCGGTAACCACTATCGTGCAACGGCCACCCGGGATCCGCAGCTGGCCGGCTGCCTGTTCGCCGCCCGACAAGCGGATTGCGGCGGTGAACAGGAACAGGTACGGCAGCATCAACCCGATGACCATCAGGCTCACAAGCACATCGTAGGCTCCCTTGACGGTGGTGCCGGCCTGCCCCATGACCGCAAAAACCATTGCGATCGCAGTCTGCACCATCAGGGCGTTCGCGGGTGACCCGTAGCGTGGATGCAGCCGACCAAAACTGCTGGGTAAGAAATGGTCGAGTCCGGCGACGAACGGGATGCGCGCCACCGAGCCGAGCCAAGCGCCCGCACTGCCGAGGCAGGTGATGACGATCAACACTGCGGCGAGAGGCGTCAACCACGCGAGCCCGAGCCGGCCGCCGACCCGGTCCACCGCCTCCATCACGCCGTACATGGCGCTCGTTTGCTGCCACGGCACCGACACCAGCACCGCCAGTGTGCCGCCGATGTAGATCGCGAGAATCAGCGGCGCCGCGCGCAGGAGCGCGCGCGGCACCGTGCGTCGTGGATCCCGGATTTCCCCGCCCATGAACGAGGCCGATTCGGGCCCAGTCATGGCAAAAGCGATCGAAGCCCAGAAAATGAGATCGTTGAGCCCCAGGCCCGGCCGAAGCGAGACCGCATTGATGGACGTCGCGGCGCCGTAGCGGCGCCACGCGACGGCGCCCAATCCGGCCAACAGCAGCAATGCCGCGCAGCGCGCGATGGCGCCGGCATTGTTGAGCCACTTGCTGACGCCGAGCCCGTAGATGTTGAGTACGGTCGCAAACCCGAGGCCGAGGACCGCGAAACCGATGAACCAAGCGGGTGAGGCGGCGAGCCCGTGGGTTCCGCCGCCGCTGATCCAGAGAGCGCTGCCGGCAGCGAAATAGAGCATCCCGGCGAAGTACGGCAAATTGCTGGTCCAATAGGTCCAGCCGGTCAGGAAGCCGGCAAACGGTCCGAACGCCAGCTTGCTCCAGACGTACATCCCGCCCTCGTCCGGATAGCGCGCCGCGAGAACCACCGTGCACACGGATACCGGCAGGAACATCGCGAACCCGGCGATGACCCAGACGACGAGCGAACTCGGGCCAGCCGCGGCTGCGATCGCAACCCATTGCAGGCTGCTGCACGCGGTCACGAAATACAACACCACGTCGCCGAGTCCGAGCGATCGACTGAGGTGGACATCGGCTGTGTTGCCGCTCATTCCCCGCTCGCACTGTGCATGGCCAACCCCTAATTTATCGCAAGTCGGCCGCGGGCTGCCACCGCGCCGCGCGGCGCGAGCGAGATCGGCACCGGGGAGCGCACGAACCGCGCAGCTATCGATTCTCCGTAAACTTGTACGAGAACCTCAACCCCAGCGTGCGCGGGCGGTTGATGGTGTTCGCTTTGACCCACTCGGTATAGCTCGAAAAGAGGATCCCCCGAGTGTCCGTCAGGTTCTCGCCGTACAGCTGCGCGGTCCACGGACCCTTGGCGATGCCCAGCGAGGCATCATAGGTGGTAAATCCCGGGTCGTAAAAGGCAACGGGTACCCCCTGCAACGTTTGGGTTATCCGGTCCGTGGTGGCATACGAGCCGCCCTGGCGGTTGGCTCCCACCTGCCAGAACGCCTTGTACTCACCGACGGGGAACTCGTCCCGAATACGGATGTTTCCCATGAACGGCGGCGATTGCGCGAGCGGCGAGCCCAGAGCGCCGAACGGGTTCACGATGTCGATCGGCTGCCCGGTTTTCGGATTGACCAGTGACAGAGTCTTCACTACCTCACTGCTGTTCCATGCCCCCGAGGCGGTGACGGTGAGCCCCTGAGTCACGCGTGTCACCAGCGATGTCTCTACGCCCCGTACCCGATAGTTGGGCCCATTGGTCGTAAACGCGAGCCCACCCGTCACGCCCGGGTCAAAGATGTAGATCTGAGTGCCGTGCCAATCCTCCTGATAGACCGCGCCATTCCACTGCATGCGGCGGCCCAGCCACTCGGTCTTCCAGCCCAGCTCGTTGTTGGTCAAGGTATCGGGAGCATAAGCGAGCGGCGGTGTGAACAGCCCGTAGAGCGGCGAGCCGGTGAGGATGAAAGCCGCCGCGCGATTGAACCCCCCGGGGCGGAAGCCTTGCGACCAGGTGTAGTACACCATGGCATCCTCCGTGATGTGCCAGGTGAGATTCGCGCGGCTCTTGAACCCCGTGTAGGTCTTGTCCAGATTTTTGGCGTTCAAGTTGTAGCCAAACGACTCGGGCAAGGTACAGGGGTTCGGCGGCACGGCGCCGGTGTAAGGACCATAGATCTCACAGCCGAAGCTGCCGATGTCCGAACCCGTCTCAAAATTCTCGATGCGGTAGTAGCGCGTACCGAGCGTGAGCGTCAACCTCTTTGGGACCAAGTCGACATCGACCGAACCGAAGGCCGCCTTTTGTTTGTAGCCCCGGGTGATGTCGTCGAAGAACGTATCGCCGGACGGCCGCACGTTGGGATTGTTGGACGTCGCACCCGGCGGCGGCGCAACGGGCTGAAAGATCGGGCTCGTGCCGTAATGCCAATCGGCCTGCTCGTGGATGGTGTAGTTTTCCCAGAAAAGACCGCCGATCGCGCGGATGCGCCAGTCATCCGGCGTGCTCAGCCGCAGCTCGTGGCTCTGATGGGTGCTGTTCTGGCGGTCGGTCCAAAACTCGCTTGGGGAGTAGCAATATCCGGGAGAGTTCGTGGTCGGGAGGATCTTACTCGTCGCAGCGTCGTAAGCGAACGGGTAGCCCGGATATTTGCATTGATAATAGCCTGCGTAAGTGCCGCGCGAGTAGTTCGTGTAGTCCTGAACTTGGGTCACGTTACGGTCGAGGTAGCCGCCGGTGTAGACAAGCTTGAGCTGACCGATACGGCCGGTGATCGTCAACTGCGTATCTTCGAACTTGTCGTGGTTGTACGATGGGTTATACAGCTGCACCGACAAGTCGGGCAACGGATGCCCTAAGCCATCGTACTGTTCCTGCCAAAACACGCCGTCGGCATCGATGCTCTGGTAGCTTTGGGTGATCAGCGCGTTCCAGTCGTCGTTGATTTTCCACAACCCGGACACGCGCGCACCTTTGTAAAAGACCGGATTGATTGCGTTGCCGACCACGGAGTTGTTGTTGATCGATCCGCTGTTCGGCGGCACCACACCACCGAAGTAATTGGTAACCACCCGGTCGGTGGGCTCCCGGGAGAATGTCCCCGGAATGTTGTTGATGTAACCGCCGCGGGACTCGTTGTAAATCACGCCTCGCAGCGCGAGGGTATTGTCGATGAGCGGCACGTTAATCATGGCATCGACGTTGCTGCCGGGGTCGCCGTGGGCGGTGATCGCGTAGCCAGCGTTGACGTTCCCTTCCGTGACGTCGATCTTCGGCTTGTTGGTGATGTATCGCACCACTCCCGCCTGAGCGCCGGCGCCGAACAGCGTCCCCTGAGGGCCTTCGAGTACCTCGATTCGCTCAAGGTCTGCGGCATAGACGTCGAGGTTTCTGTCCGGCAACTGTGCGGACTGCTCATCGAGGTAGACCGCGACGTTAGGAAAACTCCCCACGGCGCCGGAGCCCGGGACTAATCCGCTGCCGGTCGAAAGTCCGCGCATATAGATGTTGTTCTGACCCGGGCCGCTGCCGGCCGACATGACGTTCGGCAAGTACTTGACGAAGTCGTCGAACGTCGTCACGTTCAGCTGCGTCAGCGTTTCACCGGTCAGCACCTGCAGCGCAATGGGTACGTCCTGCGTACTCTCCGTGCGTCGCTGTGCGGTGACGGTGATTTCGGCGATCTCGTTCGAGGCCGACGGCGTTTTGCCGGGCGTGTCCGCGTAGGCGCCCACGGCGTGCGCGCTCAGGATTGCCACAATCGCGTTGGACAGCCCCTGATTTGATTTCAAGTTGTTTCCCCAGATTCTTTGGTTTGCTTTGTAATCTCGACCCGGCATCTAATTTCAGAAACACAACTGTGTTGGGCGCGAGCGCGCCGCGTATTAAACGGCAACGAACGCGTGGGATGGTTCCGCCGCTCTCGCAGCCAGTTGAAGGTTGCGTGCTGCGACCGTGCCGGCCTCCGGTGGATCTATGCAGGCGGCGACCGGAATTCTCTTCACGATGAGTTCCTGAAACTGACGTACGCGGGCTTCTTTGCGCGACAGAGGTCCAATGTGGTAGCTGCGTGACCCGAGGCCCTGCTGCACTCCTTCCACCAGATCGACATCCTCCAACGTCACCTGCCGGTTGATCCGCATGTTGAGGTAGCGTGCGGCGCGCATTTCGCGCCGGCTGTCCGGAATCACGAAACTGCGCGAACGGCTCATGCTGCGGCCCGGTGTCACCGGCAGATACTGAAAATAATCGATCATGTCCGGATAGATATCGAACGCCCAGTTCGGGAACACGCTGTAATAGAGCCACGCGCGTTTGCGTTCGGCAGGCAAGTGCGCAACGTCCGGCAGCAGCTTCTGGTAGTGCCGCTCGCTCCAATTCGTCGACACCTGATCGCGCAAGGTGCCCCCGCCCCTGGAGACGCCGAGGGGTTGAACCTCCAGACTGTAGGTCGTGCCGTAGAGCCGTTGCAGCCCCGGGTGGCCGATGGGCACGTGATAGGCCTCGACGTTGTTGTCGACCGCCACCTTCCAATCGGCCCGAATCTCGGTCGTGCTGGTGGGCCCGAACGGCTCCATTTCCTCCGTTCGATAGAGCGCCAAGGCATCGCGGAAGGGCGCCAGCTGCTCAGCGACCCGCGGGCCGCCATCATCCACGAAGCGGATGAATACGAATCCCAGGAACACATCCATTTCGATGGGGACAAGACCGAGCTCGGATTTGTCGATGCCGTCGAACTCCTGTTCGCCCGGGACCGCGATCAGGCGTCCCTTCAGTTCGTAAGTAAACCCATGGTATCGACAGCGAATGAGGCCGTCGCAATGCCCGGCCGGCTTGCCCAAAAGACGGAAGGCACGATGGCGGCAGACGTTGTGAAAGGACCGCAATTTTCCGTCATTGTCACGTAATACGATAGCGCTCTCGCCCAGCAGATCAAAGCGCAAATAGTCGCCCGGCCGTTTGAGCTCGCTGACATGCCCTACCAGCTGCCATGTGCGCATGAAAATCGCTTCCTTTTCGAGCGCCAGGAACTCAGCGTTGTTGTAGGTCCACGCCGGCAAGGTCTTCCAGGTCATGTGCAGCAAATCCTCGCTTCTCGATCGGGTCATGATGTTGTCATTCCCTTTTTTTGACGGAGAGCTGAAAACTACCTGCGCCGCGATTCGGTCACACTCCGATACTGCACGATATTAATTGATAAATCAATTAGAATGGCATCGTTGTCGGTGTTATGAAATCCGGCACCCCAGAGGCCATATCGGCGTTCGCCCGTGCTCTTCATGCATTGTGATGAGCAACGGCGGGGCTACCTTGGACGAAGCACACTCGTGAAGGCGGCATCACCGTCCAGCACGCCGGTGAGATTGGCTCATTAGTAGTATTCAGGACTTCGATACATGGCTAACAACGAACTGCCCGCTACCTTCGACGCTGATGACTCGCCAACGCTTAGACGGGGAAGCATGTCGATCGCGACAGCGACAGCGTTTGCCCTGGCGGCCTTGCAGGTCGGGCCAGGCTTCGCCTATAGCGCCGCATATGTTCAAGGTGTCGCCGGGAGCGGGTCGTGGATTTCGCTCCTTGGCGCACTGCTACTCAGCCTTTCGATCGCAGTTGCACTGATACCTTACGCTCGTCGCTATGTCGTCAGCGGATCCCTCGTGTCATACGCTCACGTCGCGTTTGGACGACGTGGGCGCCTTGTCGTTGGGTCGAGCCTCTTGGTCGGGTATTTGGCGGCAATCGGTGCGACCTCGACCGTCGCAGTGCTATTCGGAATCGGCACTCTGGTCGATCTTGGATTTAACATCGGCCATACGCTGACGCTGCAGTTCGTCATGGTCGCTGCGATCGTCGGCGCAGCCGCAACTTTAGCGTACCGTGGTATCGACACCTCAGTGCGCGTGAGCGTCACGCTCGCGTTCGCCTGCATCCCCGTCGTCCTCGGCGTGCTCGTGGCGGCGTTGCTTCGTCACGGCGTTCATGCCGGAGGCCAATTCCAATTCACGCACCTCTCCTGGCCGTCCGTGGTCAGCGGGATTACGGTCAGTTTCGGCTTCTACGTAGGCTTTGACGGCGTAACGGCGCTGGCGGAGGAGACCAAGGACCCGTTAAGGAGCGTGCCCGTGATCCTCATTACCAGTTTGGGCATTTTCGGTCTTTGCATCGTTGCCGGGTGCCTGCTGGAAGCGCCGCTGGTCCGAGATCATGCGATCGATTTGGACAGGGGTGTTTCACCACTTGCAATTATCGCCCGTCAGGGCGACTGGCCGGCACTCGGCACGCTCGGCGACGCGCTCATAACACTGGCAAGTACGGCAGCCGCCATCGCGTTCGCAAACTACGGCGCGCGTGTGGTGGCGACGGCTGCGATCGATGGGCTTCTGCCGCTGTGGATAAGCGCAATTCATCCGCACTTCAGGTCGCCGCACCGCGCGGTCGTCGTGCAGGGATGTCTGTGTACCCTATTGTGCGTCATGGTTGGTGCCGTCTTTCGCACGTCGCCAATGGAATTGACGACTTATGTATCAAATATGATGGTATTCATGTGGCTCGTCCCCTACATCGTCGTGAGCGTCGGTACCGTGGCGATCGCGCGCAGGGAAAAATCCATGTTCCCTGGTTTCGTATGTTGCGGACTTCTCGGCGCAATTTCGTGTCTGGGGCTGCTCATATATTCGCTCAGCCTTCCACATTCCGACCCAAACTGGCGACTTGCCATGCTCAGCTATTCTCTAGTGGGGGTATGCGGCATTTTTTGCTGGCGGGTGAGGGCCGGTCGGGATTGATGCGCATCACTTTGCGCCTGCCATGACGCGAATGGGTAATTGATCAGTTTACAAAGTAATAGCCCGCGGTCGAGCCGCCGTCTATCGAATAAACCATGCCATTCGAATAACTGGCAGCATCGGAAGTCAGATGCAGAATCGCGTTCGCGACCTCGTTTGGCTTACCAAAGCGGCCGAGAGGTACGTTACTTCGATAAAAGGTGCGCTCGGCTTCCGAATAACTCGCCATGGCTTCATCGGACATCGGTGTTTCAACCATTCCAGGACAGATGACGTTTGAACGCACACCTTGCGGACCGTGATCGAGCGCCAAAGTACGCACGAATCCAATGACACCGTGCTTGGATGCGCAATAGGCCGCATACCCGGGGCAACCTTGAACGCCGGCGTCCGACGAAATTGCGGTAAACGTGCCTTTGCTTTTCAAGAGATGTGGCATGGTGAATCGCGCCGTATAGAAAGTGCCATCGAGGTTAACGCGCATCAAACGCGACCATTGCTCCTCGGTGGTGTCGATAATGCTGCCGGAAAAGGCCACCCCGGCGCTCGCAACCACCGTGTCCAACCGCCCGGTAATTGCGACGAGTTCGGCCACGGCAGCCTCGACTTGCCGAGGCTCGGTAATGTCGGCGGGCAGTGGGATCCCGTCTCCGCCCATCTCGCGAAGGATGACCGCAAGCTCCTCTGCTTTTTCGCGCCGGCGTCCGAGCAGGCCGACTACAGCGCCGCGCTTGGCCAGCGCGCAGGCGGTCGCCCAGCCGATTCCTGAAGTTGCACCCGTGACTAATGCGCATTCGCGATCCATTTCATCTCTCCTTAACTTATGACCCACTTGTACTTCCGCGCGACTCAATCTTGATCGCGCCCATCAGGGACGCCACCCGACATCGGATGTCGCGGCGATGAGCGGTAGTCCGATCGACGCGTAAATCGAAACACCACGCGCGCCTGATCGCCGCGGAAATCCTGAAGAGTCTTTCATGGTTCAACTCCGAGGTTGCTGGGTTCCGTCGTCGGCCGGCCGCCGCGCCCGGTAGTGTGCCGGTCGAAGCTCGCCGCGCCGAAGCACCAGCGCGAGCTGGCGCCAGTCGGCAACGAAGTGCTGCGCGCGGCTCTCGCCGAGGCGGCTGAGGATCGTCGGATACCATTCGCCTTCGATGGCGGCGCTCTCGCGCGCGGCGAGGTCGCGGTACCATTCGTTCCGGTCCCGCAGTTCAACGTCGACGAAGCCGGCTGATGAGAGCGTCCGGCCGGTTTCCTGCAGCGTTGCCATGTTGTAGGTGAGCCCTTCGAGCCGGAAGTACTCGAGCATTTCCGGCGAATAGGGGCCAGTCCCGCCTCGCAGCCAATCACTCGCGATGAACCAGCCTCCCGGCTTCAGCACGCGCCAGACCTCGGCAAACACCGTGGGCTTGTCCGGGATGTGCACCAGGGAGTCCTTCGTGAATACAACGTCAAACCTGGCGCTGTCGAACGGCAGCGGCCCCTCGGTGACGACGCGCAGGTCGATACGCTGGCCCAATCCGGCCGCGGCGATGCGCTCCGTGCCGCGGGCCACGAGCTCCGGCTCCAGATCGACGCCGACGACGCTGGCCGCACCGTGCGTGTTGACCAGCAGGATGTCGATCCCTCCCACGCCGCAGCCGATGTCAAGCAGACTGCAGCCGCGGATGTCCGACCCTTCCAGCATGCGGGCCACTTCCTCCGGGCCGCCGGGCGACAGGAAACCGTCGCCCCACACGATCTGCAGCAACGTCTGCATCCCTTCATCGTATTCGCCCACTTCCGGTGGTCTGTCGATCTTGATGGTCATTGCACGCAAGCCCTCTGGGAGACTCACTAAACTACGCATGGTTTCAGTGCGCATCCGGAGGCGTAGCGCGCCGGCGGCCTGGGGAAAAGAATGGTCGTTCGCAGATCGTCGCCTTCAGCATCAACTTGACGTATTGCAATTCGCGCTGGGCGTAGACCTCGACCATAAGTTTATCCGGCCTTTCGGTATCGCTGGGCCGGCGCAGGTGCGCGATCGCGATGTTGCGCTTGGCGGCGGGCGACCAGGCGGCTGCGGTGATGTGGCCGACTTCCCGATTCCTGTCGTCATAGATCAGGGAATGTTCGGCCGGTACATTACCCTGCAGCGACAATGCGGCAACGTGGTCCGTAACATCCGCGATGGCGACGCTCATACCCTCGGCGCTATCGAGCAGCCACGGAAGGTGGCGCTCCTGGCAACAGAGCCGGTATTCGTGCTCGCCCACGCGAAACAGCGTCCCGTCGTCGGGTATCTTGCCCATGTCGTCGTACCAGGCGGTGTAGTGCACGGCGCCGACGGGGAGTCCGGTCATCGGGCGCAGGAACAACATCTGGCCGGCACCGACGACCAGCGCATCGTAAGTCATTGATATTGCTATCCCAGTAAGATCTGCGGCGGCAAAACAAGCACGCTTGTGATAGATGAATGATCGATTGGATCTTGCATCATATTAATTGATAAATCAATTAGAATGACGCACCGTAGCCAGGCGTACCGAGGTAATCAAGATGTCGCGATGTAAAATAAGACCTGTCCCGCCCGCCCGGGGAGTCCCCGCGTGATCAACGAACCGTCCCCGGCGGCCGCCTCGCGCAGCAAGCGCTCGCGTACCGAGCGGCGACAGCAGATCATCGACGCGACGATCGAAGTGCTGGCGCTGCGCGGCTATGCGCGGATCACGCTGACCGAGATCGCCAAATACGCGGGCCTGTCGCAAGCGCTCGTCAATTTTCATTTCGAGACGAAGGACCAGTTACTGGCCGATACGCTCGAATATCTCGCCGAGGAATATCGGGCGAACTGGAGCGGTGCGCTCGAGCGCGCCGCGCCGGATCCGGCGAGCCAGCTCGACGCGATGGTGCGCGCCGATTTTCATCCCGCGCTGTGCACACCGTCACGGCTGTCCGCCTGGTGCGCGTTCTGGGGCGAGACGCAGAGTCGCCCGTTGTTCCAGCAGATCTGTGGCGCCAAAAACGAGCACTACAATCACACACTGGAAGCGATCTGCCGGGCGCTGCTGTCCGAGGGAGGCTATGGCGGACATGCGGTGCGGATTGCGCGTTCGATTCGAACGGTGATCGAAGGGATATGGCTCGACCTGATTACGCTGAGTGCGCCCTATGATCACCGCGAGGCCCTGGCAACCGTTTATTGCAGTGTCGCTGCCTTCTTTCCGCGGCATTTCGATACGCGGGGTCTGATCGGCAGCAAAAAATCAAAGGCTCGCATGGCGCCGCGCCCGGCCCGTTAGGATGCATGGTTTTCGACGAGGTTCGTGAATGAAATTTCTGCGCGCCAACGCACCGAGGTTACCGTTACTTCACGTCCAGCAGATCGCGCGCGAGCACTTCGGGCTGTGCGGCGACGCGAAGACCCTGTACAGCGAGCGCGACCAGAACACGCTGTTCCGCGAGGCCGATGGCCGCGCATGGATGCTCAAGATCGCCAATACCGACGAGGATCCTGGCGCCGTCGACTGCCAGATCGAGGTTTTACGGCACATCCAGCGCGTGGATCCGTTGCTGCCGGTGCCGCGCATCCGCCTGAGCACGGGCGGTCAGGGCACCGCCCGCGTCAGTGCCTCGGATGGGAGCGCACATATCGTGTACGCGCTGTCGTTCCTGGATGGACGGATCGCCGGGGATCTCGAGCTCGCGCCGGCCCTGCTGCGTCGTATCGGGGCCCTGCAGGCGCGGCTTGGCCGGGCCATGCGAGGTTTTTTTCATGCGGCAGCCGGTGCGCGCAGCCTCCTATGGGACGTGCGCATGGCGCCGCAGTACCTGCCGTTTGTCGACCTGCTGCCGGCACCGCAGCGATCGCTCGTGATGGAAGTGCTGCGCCGGGGCATCGATGCCGTGCTGCCGCGACTCGATGCGCTGCGCGCGCAGGCGATCCACGGCGACCTTCACGCCCATAACCTGATTCTCCGCGAGGCCGGAGACCTCGCCGGGATCATCGACTTCGGCGACATGATCCATGGCCCGCTCATCCTCGACCTCTCGGCTGCGCTGGCCGACTTCATGGTACCGGCCAGCCGGATTCCGCAGGTTCTCGCCGACATGATCCGCGGCTACTACGAGGTGACGCCGCTCGAGGCTGAGGAACGCGCGCTGCTGTTCGATCTGGTCGAGTTGCGCCTCGTGATCACGATGCTCGTCAACGCCTACCGCCACACGCAAGCCCCGGATGAGCCGAATTACGCGGCTGACGCGGGATTCGGAGGGTGGGAAGCTCTCGAGACGCTGCAGCGGCTCACGCGCGCCGGGGTCGAGACCATCGTCGACTCCGCCTGCGGGATACCTCTGCCCCGCGCGTCCGTGCCTGTGCACTCGAACGCGGACATGATGGCCCGGCGCAAGCGCCTGCTGGGGTCGCGTCCGTATCTGTTCTATGACCGGCCGATCCATGCAGTGCGGGGCGAAGGCGTCTGGATCATCGACTCATCGGGGCGGCGTTTCCTGGACTGCTACAACAATGTGCCGATCGTCGGCCATTGTCATCCGCACGTGACCGAGGCCATCTCGCGCCAGAGCCGCACGCTGAACACGAACACCCGTTACCTCGGCGAGCAGGTGCTCGACTATGCCGAGCGCCTTGGGCAGAAGACCGGTGCCGCGCTGACCGCATGCGCGTTCGTCAATTCCGGCAGCGAAGCGAATGACGTCGCGTGGCGCATCGCAACGGCGTGGACCGGTGCGCGCGGCGCCCTTACCCAGGAATTTGCCTACCATGGCATCACCGAGGCGATCGATGCGGTGTCACCGTCGGCGAGCCGCATCGGCGCCCTGGCGGCGCACGTCAGGACCCTTCTCGCCCCGGACTGCTATCGCGGCATCTACCGGGGCGATACGCCGGATCCCGGCAGCCGTTATGCCGAGGATGCGGACCGGGCGATCCAATCGCTGGCCGAAGCCGGGCTGAAGCCGGCGGCCTATTTTGTCGATTCGGCCTTCATGACCAACGGCATTCTGGAGCCGCAGAAGAATTACGTCGCCGAAGTCTTCCGGCGCGTACGCGCTGCGGGCGGGTTGTGCATCGCCGATGAGGTCCAATCAGGATTCGGCCGCATGGGGCGGCATTTCTACGGGTATCAGCATCACGACGTCGTGCCCGATATCATCACGATCGGAAAGCCGGCCGGCAACGGACACCCCGTCGGAGTCGTCATCACGCGGCCGGAAATCCTCGACCACTTCATCGAGCAATCCGCCTTTTTTTCCACCTTCGGCGGCAATAACGTCTCGTGCGCCGCGGGCCTTGCCGTGCTCGACGTGCTGGAGAACGAGGATCTGCTCGCCAACGCAACGGCCATCGGGGCTTACTTCAAGGCAGGTCTGCAGGCGCTTGCGGCCAAGCACGACATCATCGGCATCGTGCGCGGGACCGGTCTTGCGCTCGGTGTCGAGCTGGTCATCGACCGCAACAGCCGCGCGCCGGCTGCGAAGCAGACCAGCCAGCTGATCAATCGGCTGCGCGATGAAGGCGTGCTCGCCGGCAGCGAGGGAATCCACGGCAACATCGTCAAGCTGCGCCCACCGCTCGTGTTTCGCCGCGAGCATGTTGACCAGGCGGTGCTGGCATTTGAGCGCAGCCTCAGTGCTCTTTGATCAGGGCCGGCCGAAAACCCTTCACTGACCCTTGGCCTCGACGACGGTGTTGCCGCCATCGATGACGATCAGCTGGCCCGTCAGGTACGCTGCGCTGGGCGAACACAGATAGGCCACGCAGCTGGCGGGGCTGGCGCTGGCGCACGGCCCGCGACGTAAGATATATTCCTAATACTTGAACTCCCCATATTCGGCTCCCGCGGAGATCTCATGCTGAGCACATCCGACGTCGACAAATCAGGCTACAACGGGCTTACGGAACTTACCGAAGGCCTGCCGGCGGATGCGTACTTCGACCCTCGTCAGTATGAAAGGGAATTGCAGCGCATTTGGTACCGCAATTGGGTATATGTAGGCCGATCCGGCGACGTGGCACGCGCTCGAGCGTTCCGAACGTTCGAATTGGGTGACCAAAAGATACTCTTGGTGCGCGACGATCAGGGCACCTTGCAAGGTTTTCACAACACCTGCCGGCATCGCGGTGCGGCCCTGTGCCGTGAGTCCGATGGGCTAATGCGTACCGGCAACATCATCTGTCCGTACCACGCGTGGGTTTACAACTTGCAGGGGGACTTGCTGCGCACGTCCTCCAAGGCTCACGCGAGCGGTTTCGACATGGCCGATTTCCCTCTCTACAAGATCAGGGTCAAGGAATGGAATGGATTCATCTTCGTTGCGCTGGCCGACAAACCGCCGCCTTTTGAAAAGAACTTCGATGTACCGCTGAATCGGCTCGACGCATGGTCCCTCGGAGAGTTGGTCGTCGGCCACGTCTTCCTCAAGACCATTCAGAGCAATTGGAAGATATTCTGGGAAAACTACAACGAGTGCCTGCATTGTCCGAACGTACACCCGCAATTATCGCAGCTGGTGCCGATCTTCGCTCGCGGGCTGATGGAGGAGCGCGACGATCCCCAGTGGAGCACGAATGCCGCAGACGCCGATCCGAAGTTCAAGGGCGGATTGCGCGCCGGCGCCGCAACCTGGTCCTTAGACGGCAAAACGACCGGAATCCCGTTCCCCGGTCTTTCCGATGCAGATCGAAAGGCCGGCCATGTCTTTATGACAGGTTTGATATCCGTATTTCTGGTGGGTCATGTCGACTATGTTCGCGTGGTGCGCGTGTTGCCCTTGGGGCCCGAACGAACCGAAGTGCGCGTCGAGTATCTGTTTTCGCCGCAGACTCTGGCTGATCCCAAGTTCGACCTGCGCAACGTGGTGGATTTCACCAATCGGGTCATGACCGAAGACGCGCAGGTGTGTGAGCTCAATCAAATGGGACTGCGGGCGGGACCTCATGTACGCGGCGTGGTCATGCCCGAGGAGTATATTATTCGGCAATTCCACGATTGGGTCCGCGCAGAACTGGGGCGCGTTTAGCTTAGCCGCCATGGCCGCAGGGTTTGCGGTTGGCGCCGCTGCCCGCGACGGCCGGCACCGCACAGCGCCTGCAACCGATGTACAGGTACTGAATATCTAAAACTGGGCCGACTACTTCGCCTCACCGGACTTCGCGATTCAAGCACCGGCTCGGGCGCGAGACCTGAAGAGCCCGCCCGCTACGAGATGCTGAGTGCAATCTTTCCGATAGCCCCACCGCCTTCGAGATAGTCGTGCGCCGCCGCTGCCTCGTGCAATTGAAAGACACGATCGATGACGACTCGCAGCTTGCCCTCTGCCAGGAGCGCCAAGCCTTGCCGCACGTGCCGCGCCTGCGCGCGCAGCCTCTCCGGCAATCCCCGCCACATCGGCGTCAGCATCATCACGTTGTGGATCGTGAGGTTGGCGTTATAGGCATCGCTCTCGCTGGTATCGCCGGGCGTTCCCGTCAGAGTCACGACGCGGCCGTAAGGAGCCATTGCCTTGAACGTGTTGCGCATGATGTCCCGGCCCACGTTGTCGAACGCCACGTCGAGACCTCGCGCACGAGTCCAGTCCATTGCCGCGGCGACGAAATCTTGATCGCGATAGGAAATAACCAGCTCGGCGCCGAGGTCCTTCGCCAGCGCAGCCTTCCTAGGGCCGCTGACGGTCGTCGCTACTCGAGCGCCGCGCAGCCTGGCCAGCTGCACGCCGATGTGACCCGTTCCGCCGGCGCCGGCATGGATCAATGCGAACTCGCCGGCTTTCACATCGGCCCGATCGTACAGTGATTCCGCGAGCGTAATGAAGACCAGCGGCAGCGCCGCCGCCGTGACGAAATCCACTTGCGCAGGAATGATCGCCAGCAGATCCGCGGGAATGACCGCATATTGCGCATAGGTACCGTATGCCGCGCCTATGCCGCCGTAGCAGAAACAGACACGATCGCCGGGCGTTACGCCGGCGACCTCGGCGCCAACCGCCTCGACTGTTCCGGCGCCGTCATGGCCGAGAATGAATGGGCCGGGCCGTTCGACATAGCCGCCCAACCGCCGGAAAAAAACATCCGCGGGGTTGACGGCCGCTGCGCGCAGCCGCACCAGCACATCGCCGCTGCCCGCCGGCCAAGGCAGCGGTACGTCCTGCGGCTCGAGAACCTCGGATCCTCCCATCCCCGTCGCGACGATCGCTTTCATCTTCAATGACATAAGTTTGCCACCAACCTGGTCAAAATCACGATGCGATGATAGCGGCGGCATCCCGGTGGTTTGTCCCCAACAAAATGCCAATCCTACTGCGTGCGTCGTATTAGCGGCCGCCGCATCCTAGACGACCGCTCGATTACAGCTGACAATAACTGGACGATCGATCAATTACAATGATGTCCGGTCGATCACCGCACGCAGTGGCGGTGCGGCGGTGAGCGGTACCGGCCGTGGATAGGGAATCGCTGCTAACCGCGCTCGAGCAGTTCAAGCAATTCCAGAAAGCTTTGATCAGCGGTTCTTCCGGAGGTCATCAAGTGAAGGTGCGCTTGACGATAGAACGGTTCGCGGGCTTTCAGAATATCCTTCAGTTCGCGCATGGCTTCACGGCTGCGCGCCATGGGCCGTAGATCGCCTTGGTCGATGACCCTCTGCATGTGCTCTTCCGGCGAGGTGCGAACCCAGATTGCGAGGGAGCGCTCGAGCAACAGC